>Ga0073934_10001221_pt1 | contig 64276 bp, 62 predicted proteins | sample LarsenN4metaG_FD_76834 | JGI IMG/M metagenome (GOLD analysis project Ga0073934, IMG submission 76834) | Hot spring sediment bacterial and archeal communities from British Columbia, Canada, to study Microbial Dark Matter (Phase II) - Larsen... ... | reverse complement strand
CTCGACCTCGACTTCCTCGACGGCACGAAGGGCGGCCACGTCTCGATCTCCGGCATCTCCGGCGTCGCCACCAAGACCTCCACGGCGCTGGCGCTGGTGCGGCTGCACTACGACTGGGACCTGCCGGGGGCGCAACAGGAGTTCCGGCGCGCGCTGGAGATCAATGGGAGCCATGCGGACGCGCTGCACTGGTATTCGCACTACTTCTTCGTGACCGGCCAGATAGAGGACTCGTTGAGAGTGAGCAAACGGGCGCTGGAAGTGGATCCGAACAACCTGGCCCTCGGCATTCACCTGGGCTGCCACTACCTCTACGCGCGGCAATCGCGCGAGGCGCTGGAAGCGTCGCGGAAGACTGTGGAGCTTGGACCCGAACTTCTCGTGGGGACGGTATTTTCTGGGGCTGGCGTACGAGCAGGCCGGGCAAATTCCCGAGGCGATCGCAGAACTGCGAAAAGCGAGCGAACTCGAGGGCTCTCCGAAGAATTTGGCGGCGCTGGGCCACGCCTATGCCATGGCTGGCAAACGGGCGGAGGCGCTGAAGGTGCTTGAAGAGCTGAGGGAACTAGCAAAACGCCGATACGTGTCGCCCCACGAAATCGCGCTGGTCTATGCCGGGCTGGGCGACAAGGAACAGGCGGTGCGGTGGCTGGAGAAGGCCTACGCAGACCGCTCGGGGGCGCTGATCCAGCCCAATATCGAATCGCGATTCGACGCGCTGCGGCAGGACGCGCGATTCGCAGCGCTGATCAAACGCATCGGCCTGCCCCATTAGTCCGAGGCGGAGACCGCAATCCGAAAAAAGGGAAAGGGCGGGGCGCGGAGAAAAGACCCCGCCGGGCTGAAGCGCGGCGCTCCACGGTGGTCGCTGCACAGGCTAAAAGCCTGTGCTACGAAGGTCCGTTGTCCCAGTCTGCTCGGGGAGGCGAATTTCATCGCATGGAGTCCGTCTGCGAGTAGAATCGGGGGCATGTTTCGGCCGATGGGCCGCCGGCGAGTCGAAACCGAGCACTGCCTTTTACCTGCGCTGTTGGCCTTGGGGTGGAGTGGTTCGCGCACGGCGTCAAACGTGGTGCTGTATTCGCACGCGTGGATCTTCCTGCTGACGCTCTTTGCGTTCGTCTGCTACTTTTTTGGCAGCCGCGGCTTCTACCACAGACAAGGGCGCTACCTGCTGTATCTCGGGCTCGGCATTCTGGCCGACATTTTCATGGCCATTGCCGCATCCCTGCGCATCCTGCCGGTGCGGGTTCCGGGCGAAGCAATCCCGTACGGGAGCGTGCTCTTCCTGATTCACATGACCACGGCTTTGGCGGGAATGTTCGGCTTTCTGGCGGTGGTGCTCTACGTCTGGATCAAGGGCCGCCACCGGGACTTTCCCCGTTGCCGCAGGCTGACGTACCGGTTGCTGTTCCCCGTGTGGGCCGTGGGAGCGACGATTGCTATTTTCAATTTTGCCAGCCGGGCGTTCTTTCAGGTGAATCTTTACGATTTTCTCTGATGGCCAGGGCGCACGTCGGTAGAGCAATCACAGAGTAGAGCCCGGCTCTCTTCTCCGGCGTGAATACGCCGAGCTTGCTGGCACGGGGACAAGACCTTGCCGGGCTGAAGCCCGCCGCTACACGTGCGGACAGAGCGGTGGTTGCCGGACAGGCTGAAAGCTACGAAGGGCGAACGGAACAAAAGCAGAGGAAGTCGAGGTCGAAATCTGAGGCGGGGCGGGCGGGAAGGCCCGCCCCGGTTTTTTTAGAGTCAGTAGTCGTAGTCGTCGGCGGGGGTTGCACGTTCCCTCGCTGGCGCTCGGGACAAGCCGACGTGCAAGTTGTCGAAGTTGAGGGCGGCGTTCAGGACGAGCATGAAGCTGCCCTGGGTCTGATGGCGCCACATGGGGTTGTTGGAGAAGAAAACGACGTGCCCGCGGCCGACGGGAACGTCAATCACCGCGGGCGACTGGGCGAGGTCCTGCGCGCCGGCAAGCATGCCGCTGACCCAGAGCGAGCGTTCGTCGGCCCAGCGCAGCACAACGCGAGGCCACATGCGCGTCGGCAGGATGGTGCCGCGGAGGAACTCGCGCATGTCCGGATCAATAAACGTTTCCTGCTGGGCGCGGGTGCGGCGCGGCTCGGATTGGGGCACGATGACGGGGCGACCCTGCGGGATGTCCGGGTCGGTGGCAGAGCCGCGGCCGGAGGTGCGTGCGGCACCGGCTTCGCCCGGCGGGCCGCCGCCGAAGCCGCCGCCAGCGCCGGCCAGTGCGACGCGGAAGACGGGCGACTGGTTGAAGTAGAGCGAGACGGTGTCGTCGTAACCGTAGGCGATGGGGCTGCGCTTGTCTTCCACGGTGGCGTTGAAGATGGCGCCGCGGGCCTGGAGTTGCTGCGTGGTGACGATGGAGACGCCTTCGGTGATGCCCAGTTCAACGGGCAGCGCGGCGCCGGCGGAGATGGGGATAAACACACCGCCATCCTCGATGAATTTCTTCAGGTTGATGAGGCCCTCGAAGCCGAGGCCGCCGCGAATGTCGTCGCTCTGATCGGGCGAGGTGCCCAGGTTGGGCGTGAGGTCAGTTTTCTTCCAGGGAATGGGCCCGCCGAAGTCGGAGCCGTCGGCGAGTATGCGCTTGCGCACGCCGTTGATGAGCGAGGTGAGGCTGGAGGTGACCGGCGGGAAGAGAATGACGTCGTACTTGGCCTTCAGGTTGGGTGTGTTCCGAACGACTTGATCGGAGATGTAGTCGTAAGGAATCTGCGCTTCCTCGAGCATGAGGCGGTACCAGCCTTCGTTCTGCGTATTCACCCAGGTGTGCATCAGGGCGATGCGCGGCAGGGCCACGGCGTGACGCTCGACCTTGATGTCCGCGTCGCTGCCGTGCACGCGCAGGCCGAGGCCCTTGGCGGCCGTTTCGATGCGCGCGCGCAGGTCGGCCGGATTGCCTTCGGTGGGGATGAGGAATGAGCCGGGGTTGAACTGCTGGCCGTCGGCGTCGAAGGCGTCCTCGGCGGCGAAGATTTTCACGTCCTTCAGGCGGAAGCGGAAGGTGGCGATGCCGGGTTCGGCGTTGGCGTTGACGACGAAGAATTTGGTGGCCGAGCCGGAGACGCTGCCGGAGGCAGCCGGCGCCCCGGCGACCAGCGCCATGGGAGCCTTGAGAATGGCGGCATCCGTGACGCGCAGAGTCTTGACGTTGCGCAGCGGGCCGAGCGTCCAGCCGGTGTCGTCATAGGGACGCGGGTCGGCGGTGGAGTAGTACTGCGTGTCGAGCAGCATGTCCACCATGCGCGAGTAGGGCTGATCCATGCGCAGGATGTAGGAGCCGGCGGGGATTTTGATGGTTTTGGGTTCGGCGGGTTTCTGTTCGGCCTGCGATTCCGCGGCAGGCGCTGACGGTGGCAACCCGCTATCGCGGGTTGCCGCGACATCGCGAGCGCGGCCGGTAGGTGGCGGCCCGCTTTCGCGGGTTGCCGCGACATCAGTGTCTTGAGAAAGGGTGTGGACTTCGGCGCCCTGCTGCTGCATCAGGCGGGCCAGGCCGGCGGCGAGGGCAGGTCGTTTGCCGTCATTGAGAATCACCCAGGCGGCGGGGCCTTCCGTGGCGGCCTTGGCGACACTGCGCTTGGACTTCAGATAGAAGTTCTCCAGGAATTCGCGGCCGTGATTGGCGGTGTACTGCAGGGCGAAGAGCAGCGCGGACTGCTGCATGTTGACGTTGTTGCGGAGGGACCAGCGCACACGGGCCAGCGGCGGATTGGGGCGGTACCAGGTGCGCGAGGTTTGCCCGCCGCCGAGGGAGCGCACGCGCGTGTCGGCGCCGCCGTTGCCGAAGGTTTCGTAGAAGCGGCCGATGGAGTTGTGGCCGTTGGCCACGTAGAACATGTAGTTGGGCGCCCAGCCGTCGTAGAAGCCGTGGGTCCACACGCCGGGGACGCCGCGCTGGGTCATCTGCTCGATTTCCCAGTAGGCCAGCTTCTGCCATTCGCTGACCACGATTGGGTCCAGCCAGGCGTTGTAGGGGCCGGTGCCGGTGGAGGTGTAGAGGTAAGGCACGGACTCGTGCAGGTCGTGAAGGACCTGGGGGTGGAAATCGAGGAAGTTCTTCATCATCACTTTGGAGAGTTCCAGGGCCTGGGCCATGGAGTCGCGGTTGTTGTCGTGGGCGACATACTTGCCCCAATAGACCAGGCCGGGGGCGGGCTTATCGCGATTGGCCAAGCGGTAGTTGTAGAGGTCTACCATGCGGTCGCGGCCGTCCACTTCCACCACGGGCGTGATCAGGAAAATGAGGTTCTTGCGGATGTTCTGAATGAAGGGCGATTCCTCCACGACGAGACGATAGGCCAGCTCCATGAGCATTTCCGGGGAGCCGGTCTCCGGCGAGTGGATGGAGCCGGAGGCCCAGTAGAAGGGCTTGCCGTCTTTGGCCAGTTGCTGCGCTTCGGCATCGGAGATTTTGCGCGGGTCGGAAAGTTTTGCGGTGAGCTGCTTGAACTTATCGAGCTGGGCCAGGTTGGCTTCGTCGGTGAGGGCGACGAGGAGGAACTCGCGGCCCTCTTCGGATTTGCCGACGGAGAAGACTTTCAGGCGCGGTGAGGCTTTTTCCAGCTCGCGGTAGTAGCGGTAGATGTCCTTGGTGTAGGTGAGCTTTCCTTCCGTGCCCACTGCGTAGCCGAGGACTTTCTTGGGCGTGGGGACGGTGGCAGAGGCGGGGAGATGGTCCACCAGCTCGGTGAGGAAATATTTTTCTGTGGTGTACTTCTGGATGTCCGCGGTGTAGTCGGCGTCGTTCTGCTGCACGGCGGGAGCGGCGCCCTTAGCGGCCCGGGGCTCTACTTTCTTGGCCTGGCCGAACGAGTCGGGTCCCGCGGCCAGCCCCAGCACGAGCACCAGAGCCACCGCGAGATACGTCCATGTGCGAAAACGAATCGGCTTGTTCATCAGCTTCTCCTTCCAAGGAATGCAGAGAATGGCATTGGGATTCGATCGGAACTGCGGGCCCGCGCCAGCAACGCGGACTCCAACACAAGCCTGAGACGCGCCGCAGCAAGCGAGCGTTTCAGGCGGGGGAGTTATACCACCGCGGGCGGCGGCAGAGTTTCGATAAATGCAGATCCCTCACCGCCTGCGGCGGTTCGGGATGACGACCAAAAGAACTTTTTCGCCACCCTGCTGAAGTTCAGCGGGTGCGGCTGAGGGCAAAGAGAATCTCCAGCAAGGTGAGGGCGATGGCGAAACCCAGCAGGCCCATCGAGCCGCGGTACCACACGGTAGCTTCCTTGTGGCGGATGAAGCGAGCCACAGCCCCTCCCAGGAACACCACAGTGGAAGCAATCAGCAGCGTGTAAATCCAAGGCAACAGTGTAGAGGATTCCATTGCCTGGCCTTTCTCGGAAACGGTGCGCGAATAGCGGCATTCTAGCGCCGCAGGACGCGGATGCAAAGCAAATATTCCTGTGTTGCGGGGAAGCGGGAAGCTGCGCGCCAGCCCGAGCAGTTTTGACGAACCGGGTTTTCCGGGATAGCTTGTGCAGTCTTCAGGAGGCAGCATGGCCAAGCCAGAGGAAGGCTCCACGGTGTTAATCACGGGCGGGACGCAGGGTTTCGGGAAAGCCACGGCAGTGCTGCTGGCGGAGCAGGGCTACCGGGTGTTTGCCGCGGGGCGGAATGCGGAGCGGCGGGCGCAACTGGACGCGCTGGCCAAGGAACGCAAGCTGCCGCTCGCGACAGTGGAGATGGATGTCAAGGACGAGGCGTCCGTGGGGCGCGCGCTGGAGGAAGTGCGCCGGCAGGCCCCTCGGCTGCCCTCGGGGCAAGCCGGGGCGATCGACGTGCTCATCAACAACGCGGGGGTCGGCTACTACGCGGTGATGGAAGAAATCCGCATGGAGCACCTGCGGGAACAGATGGAGACGAACTTCTTCGCCGTGGCGCGACTGACGCAGCGCGTGCTGCCGGAGATGCGCGCGCGGCAGCGCGGGCGGATCATCAACATCAGCTCGATTGCCGGGAAATTTTCCATGCCGCTGTTCGGGCCGTACAGCGCGAGCAAGTTTGCGCTGGAGGCGATGACGGACGCGCTGCGCATGGAGGTGCGGCCGTTGGGGATTGACGTGGTGCTGATCGAGCCGGGGTTCATCCCCACGGGATTCCAGGCGGTGGCGCACGAGCTGGCCTCGGAGTACGTGGCGGGCGCGGAGCGCAGCCCCTACGCGCAGCTCTACAAGAACTACGGGCGGAGCTACCGGAAATCAACCCGCGCGGTGAAGTACACGCCGAAAGATTGCGCGCGGGTGATCCTGCGGGCGGTGCGCGCGGAACGCCCGCGAGCGCGGTACACGGTGACGCGGTCGGCGGCGATACTGAGCATCGCGAAACGCCTGCTGCCGGAGCGGCTTATTGATTGGAGGATCGGGAAAAGCCTCGGGTGGAGGTAAAAGGACACAACGGGCTGGTGGACCAAACAGCGCGGCTATGGCGCGGGCGCGGGGGGCGGTTTTTCCGGAAGGACGAGCGTGAGAGTGACGCGAGTGCCGGACTTGAGCACGATGTTGCGCATCCATTCCGAGGAGCGGCCCTGGAAAGTGGCACGGACGTCGTACAGGCCGTGGCGGATGGAGCGAAATGCAAAGCGGCCCCGGGTGTCGGTCTTCACGCCGCGGGGACGCTTGCCGGCAGAAGATTGCATTACAACCTGGGCGCCGCGGACGGGCGTGCCGTCGGATTCGGTGACCACGCCGTCGAGCGTGCCGCGGCCGGAGGTCTGGGCGGAGACGGGAGAAGGAAGGAGGTAGAGGAGGAAAAGGAAGTAGAACAGGTAGAGGAAAACACCGCGGAGCGGGCGGCGGGGCGGATTAGCTTTCGTTTTCATGCGCGTGTTCCATGGCGGAGGAACGGCAGAGCCGTGGGCTGGTCACCGCAATTTTAGCATTTGCCCGCCATGGGGGATTTCGGCGGAGAGGCAGATGGTGTCGAAGAGTAAATGCGAAAAGCGAAAAGCGGGCAAGAACAAAGAGCCGGCGGGCGCCGGCGCTACAGCCTGAAGAGGGATTGGGCGCGGGAGTGGGGGGGTTCGTGCTGGCGGCCGGTGTCGGGATTGGTGCCGCGGGCCAGCGCGAGGTGGTAGCTCAGGAACTGCACGGGCACGAGATGAGTGAAGACGGAGAGCCACTCGGGGACGGCGGGGACTTCGATCACCTGTTCGGCCGAAGGAGCGGCCATGCCGCGCGAGATGACGGCCACGCGGTGCACGCCGAGTTCGCCGAGGGCGGTGAGCGCCTGAAGGAGACGCGCGTCGCCGGGGCCGCCGGCGAGGGGAGCAAGCAAGGAAGCGCGCGTGTCCATTTCCGAGAATGGCCCGTGGAGGAATTCTTCGGTCTCCAGACCTTCGGCGTGGAGGTAGCAGGTCTCCTTCACTTTGAGCGCGGCTTCGCGAGCGGTGACCCAATGCGGCCCCGCGCCGACGAAGATGAGCCGCGCGCGGGCGGCGATGGCCTGCGCCGCAGTGGCGCAGGAATTTTCGCAGGCGAGCGCTTCGCGGACCGCGCCGGGGACAGCGTCGAGCGCGGCGAGTTTTGCAGAGAGGCCCGGGGAATGGGGGAGGTGGCCGCGATGAAGCGCGAGGTGTACAGCGAAGAGCGCCAGGGCAGCGAGCGCGCTGGTGAAACTCTTGGTGTGGGCAAAGGAGGCTTCCTGCTCGCAGGTGGTGATGCGGAAGTCGGCCAGGCCCATGCCTTCGCCGCCGAGTTCGCCGGTCACCGCGATGGTGAGCGCGCCGGCTTGTTTCGCAAGCTTTAGCGCTTCGACGGAGTAATTCTTCCAGCCACGGTGGCTGGAGAGCAGGACGACGTCGTCAGGGCCGAGGGCGAGCGGATAATGCACCAGCTCGAAGGACTGCTCGACGTGCGCGAGGACGCGTCCGGAAGTGAGATGGCGGAGGAAAAAGGCGCCCAGTTGGGCGGCGTTGTAGGACGTGCCGATGCCGGCGAAGAGGATGCGGCGGCGCGCGGCGGCCGCTGCGGCAGCGCGCTCGATGGGGGCCGATTGCTCGCGCAGCACGCGGGCGATGCGGTCGGGCTGGGCGAGAATGGCGTCGTGCATGTGGTGGGGGTGAGAAGTTCGACGGTCCGTCATGGAGCCTCAGAAGAGAAAGAACGAAGCCACAGATAAACACAGATGAGAAACAAGAAACGACAAAAGCCAGAGAACGAACAGGGGATTAAAGCAGAAAACAAACCGCAAAAGCAATTCGCGCTGGAGTTGCCGAAGCTCTTTTTTCAAACCGTGTTCGTCTGTGTTTATCCGTGGTTTCAGTCGGGCGGCTTTTCGCGGACGAGAGGGACGAAGACCACGCCCATGACGTCTTCGACGCGGAAATCACGCGGGCCGCGGGCGCCCTTGGTGACCACTTGCAGAACTTGTGTCTGCCAGTGCGGGCCGACGGGAATGACCATGCGCCCGCCCGGCTTGAGCTGCTCAACCAGCGGCATGGGGATTTCCTCGGCGCCGGCGGTGACGATGATGCGGTCGAAAGGAGCCTTTTCCGGCCAGCCGAGATAGCCATCGCCGATGCGCACTTCGACGTTCTTGTAGCCGAGGGCCTTGAGGCGTTCGCCGGCCTCGCGGCCGAGAGGCGCGACGATTTCGATGGTGAAGACTTCGGCGACCAGCGGGGACAGCACAGCAGCCTGATAGCCGGAGCCGGTGCCGATTTCGAGCACGCGGTGCTCTTTTTTCGTTTCCAGTAGCTCGGTCATCTTGGCCACCATGTACGGTTGCGAAATGGTCTGGCCGTGGCCGATGGGCAGCGGGCGGTCTTCGTAGGCGTTGGGGATCTGCGCGGGGGGCACGAACAGATGGCGCGGGGTGCGGCGCATGACGTCGAGCACGCGCGCGTCGCGCACGGGCGGAGCGCCGGTCCAGCGGGGATGGGCGATTTGCTCGCGGACCATGGCTTCGCGCAGGGCGCGGAGCCGTTCGTCATCGAGCTGCTGCGCGGCACAGGAAAGAAATGCAAGCGCAGATAAACACAGATGAACACAGATGAAGACAGAGAATGGAAAAGAGAAAATGGAAAACAGGCTTGGTGCTCGAGGAGACGCTGTGCCGAGCGAGTTCATGGGAAGACTTTCGCGGGCGCTGGTCACATCTTAACTCTTCTTTGCAGAATGTGAGCAGAAAGGGCGGGACACGTCGCGCCGCACAAAGCGGCGGCCAGCCGCCGCACTCCAAAGTGGCGGGCGGGAGAAGGAGCGAGGATGGCGAGATATCTGACGATGCATACGCTGGCCTGCCTGACGCGGCAGGGAGCGGAGCAGTTGGTGGCGCGATTGCGCGCCGCGCAAGAGGTGACCGCGCGGCGGGTGCTGGTGAACATGGTGGAGGGGAAAATGGTGGTGGAGTTTGAAGCGGCGGACCGCGAGCGGCTGGAGAAGTGGCTGGCGGCGACAGGATTCCATGCGGATTGGATTCTGCGGGTTGAATATGAAGCAGACAGCGGAAAGCTGGTCAGTGTGTAGAAAGTCGAAGTGAGGAAGCGCAGAAGAGAGGAAGTGAGGAGCAGGGGGGAAAGCGTCGTGGGCCAAGTCGAAATCGTCGTCATGGTCAGCAGGGTGGCGTATAATCGCGGTATTCAAACACAAGGCCCGGGCAACTACGCTTTGAGGGGGGAGTGTCATGACTGAATACGCACACCCGGAAGTCCTGGTGACCACGCAGTGGGTGGCCGACCACAGCAACGACCCGCGGCTCCGCGTCGTGGAAGTAGACGTGGACACCACCGCCTACGACCAGGGGCACATCCCCGGGGCCGTGGGCCTGAACTGGCAGACGGAACTGCAAGACTCCGTGCGGCGGGACCTGATCTCCAAGAGCGAATTCGAGCGGCTGATGAGCCGCGCGGGGATCAGCAACGATACGACGGTGATCCTGTACGGGGACAACAACAACTGGTTCGCGGCGTGGGCCTTCTGGCAGATGAAGTACTACGGGCACAGCGACGCGCGAATCATGAACGGTGGGCGGAAGAAGTGGCTGGACGAGAAGCGCCCGCTTACGACGGAGATACCGAAGGTCGCGGCAGGCAGCTACCGGGCGAAAGAACCGGACAGCTCGATCCGCGCGCGGCGGGACCTGGTCTTCTCCGTGGTGGACCACCGCAGCGACGCGCAACTGGTGGACGTGCGCTCGCCGGATGAGTTCACCGGCAAGGTGATCGCCCCGCCGGGGATGACCGAAACGGCGCAGCGCGGCGGGCACATCCCGGGGGCCATGAGCATCCCGTGGTCGCAGGCCGTGGCGGAAGACGGCACGTTCAAGACGCTCGAACAACTGCACGCGCTTTACGGCAGCAGGGGCATCAACGGACAGAAAGAAGTGATCGCCTATTGCCGCATCGGGGAACGCAGCTCGCACACGTGGTTCGTACTGAAGTACCTGCTGGGTTACGAGAAGGTGCGCAACTACGACGGGTCGTGGACGGAGTGGGGCAACCTGGTGGACGCACCGATTGAGAAAGGCGTGGCCGCAGCAGCAGGGTAAAGACAGAAACCAAGAATCAGCAACCAGGGCCGCGGAGCGCGTCCCGATCCCGAAGCATCGGGATCCGGACGCTGTCCGCGGCTTTGTTTTGGGGCACGGGGCGTATAATGCGCGCCGGGGCATCCCTTCCATGTGGTCTTACTTCATCGCGCCGCTGCTTTCCCTGCTGCCGGGGCGTTGGCGGCGGGCCCTCTTCGGCGATGCGCCGGTGGACTGGACGCGGGCGACGATGATTTGTGGGTTCGCCCAGTTTGCCATCTGCCTGGGCGCGTTGATCTGGTGGTACTTCCGCGTGCTGTACGGCGCGCTGGGCCAGCAGATGGACACCACCATCCGGGCGGCGCAGGGCGTGCCCGCAGAAGGCGCGGCGTTCGCCATGGGATTTGCGGCGCTGGTGACGTTTGCGCTGCACCCGGTGACCTGGCTGCTGGGCTACTTCACGATCGAAGGAGTTTGGCGCACGCTCGCGGCGGTGCTGACAGAGGAGTCGCGCGGGACACTGCCGCTGGCGGTAGTGGCGTGGCTGTTGGATGGAGCGCGGCGGCGAGGGTACGAGGCGCGCGTGCCGCTGGTGGCGGACCAGGTGACGCGCGGCGCAGAACAAGACCCGTGGAACCTGCGCGTGGCAAGCTGCCGGCCGAAACCGGAATGGAAGTATCCGCTGACTGTCCGCTACGCAGAGCAATTCTTCCAGGTGATTGGGCAGGCGCCCACGGGAGCAACGCCGCAGCGGCCGCACGTCTATCTTTTGAGGAAGCCGCCGGCGGGGGAGGCCTACCGCGGGGTGCGGGAGTACGACCCGGAAGAACTGCTGCGCGCGCCGGAAGCGGAGCCCAATTTCCTGGTGAAGCTCCTGCGCGAGAAATTCGAGCGCTGGCAAATCGCGCGGCTGCCACGGGTGCCGGACGCGATCGAGCGCAGCAGCGGCGCGGAAGGCTGGCACCTGAAGATCGAGACGTGCCGGGAGATGCCGGACTGGACCGTGGGCCGCACGATCGCTTACGAAGGGCAACTTTATAGTATCGTAGGGGCATACCAAGCCACGGCGGCGCGGCCCTTTGGTTTCCGTCTGCGCAGATTAGAGGAGACGGAAGCGGCGCGGGGCATTATCGAGTACTGGGCGGACAAGGGCGAACAGGTTCAAAAGAAGAAGGGCGGCAGAGAGATCCCTGGCCCGTCACGGGTGGGCTCAGGATGACCGTGTAAAGACATCGGGCGCTTGGGCTGTTCACGATGGTTGGAAAACGCATTGCGCACTATGAAGTGAGCGCGCGGCTGGGCGCGGGCGGGATGGGCGAGGTGTACCGCGCGCGGGATATGAAGCTGGGCCGGGAAATGGCGCTGAAGGTGTTGCCGGCGGATGCTACTGCCGACCCCGGCGCCCGGGCGCGACTGTTGCACGAAGCGCAGACGGCCTCTTCGTTGAACCACCCGCACATCTGCACCATCTACGAAGTGGGCGAGGCGGAAGGGCAAGCCTACATCGCCATGGAGCTGGTGCAGGGCAAGCCGCTGGCGACCCTGGTGCCGGCGGACGGCCTGCCGACGGAAGACGTGCTGCGCTACGGCCTGCAGGTGGCCGACGCGCTGGCCCACGCGCACGAGCGGGGCATCGTCCACCGCGACCTGAAGACGTCCAACGTAATGATCACGCCGGAAGGCCGCGCCAAGGTGCTGGATTTCGGCCTGGCCAAGCGGCTGCGGGACGAAGAACTGGCGGAGGTGACGCGCTCCGCAGCGGCCCGCACGCACGCCGGCGCAGTCATGGGCACGCTGCACGCGTTGGCCCCGGAGGTGCTGAGCGGAAAAGCGGCGGACACGCGCAGCGACGTGTGGGCGCTGGGCGTGCTGCTCTACGAAACGGCGGCGGGGGCCCTGCCGTTCCAAGGAAGAACGGGATTCGAGTTGACGTCGAAAATCCTGCGCGAGCCCCCGGAGCCGCTGCCGGAGCGCGTACCGGCAGTGCTGCGGGCCATCATCCAGCGCTGCCTGATGAAGGAGCCGGGCCAGCGCTATCAGCGTGCCGCAGAGGTGCGCGCCGCGCTGGAAGCAATTGGTTCCTCAGGATACGCGGGCGGGGTTGCGCCAGCCTCTGCACGCGCGCGCTGGGTGTGGCCGGCGGCGCTGGGCGGACTTGTGCTGCTCGTGGTCGTGCTCGCCATACTGCGGCCGTGGAATCGCGCAACGCAGACCAGCACCGGCAGCCCGGCGGGGCTCGCGTCCGGCGCGCCACCGGCGGCGGGAAGCGCATTTCTTATCCGCCGGCCATCGGCCAATCCCGAAGCGAATGAACTTTTGCAGCGGGCCATGATGTTCACGCGCTTTCAATTGGATCCTCTGCGCGCGCGTCCGATGCTCGAGAGGGCCCTCCAACTCGACCCGAAATTCACCGAGGCTCGCATCAATTATGCCCTCACCTACATCGTGGCCGTCGAAATCGGAGTTTCAAACGATCCTGGAGACATCTACCGGGCCGAAGAAGAATTGCGCCGAGCTTTGAAAGAGGATCCAGAGGAGCCTCGGGGGCACGGCCTCCTGGGCGCCGTCCATTTCTTCCAGGGCCGCCGCGATCTGGCATACGACGAATCCCAGCAGGCTATGCGAGTGGCGCCGAAGGATCTGGCTGGGCGAATGTGGCGTTTGATTTACGGGCGGTTCGCCGGCGACAGCGAGGAGGCCATTCGATCAGCACGGGAAACCATCAAATCCGAGCCGCTCTTCTGGCCCCCGCGCTACAACCTGGGGGAGTTGTACCGCGAACAAGGAAAGACTGTGGAGGCCGAGCGCGAGCAGGAAAAAGTGCTGGAGCAGGACCCGCAGAATGTCGCAGCACTTCGCTGCCTGGCGCGCACCCACCTGGACGCGGGCAACCTGCAACGAGCCCGGGAGACACTCGAGCGCCTGCGGCCGCAGGACCGGGAGAACTTCCGAGTGCGCATTGTGAAGGCGCAGCTCCATGCGGTCGAGGGCAAGCGCGCCCTGGCCCTTAAGGAAATGGACGAATCGGTGCTGAAATACGCGGACCTGCATCCCTTCTCCGCGCTTGATGCCGCCGAGATCTACGCCGTGCTCGGCGAAAGGGAGAAAGCAATCGAATGGCTCGACCGCGCCATGCGCAAAGGCGATGACCGCGAGGAGTGGTTCCGCCGCGACCCGTTGCTGGCCAATGTTCGCGAGCACCCGCGGTTCAAGCAGATCCTGGAATCCATTGCGTACCGGAGAGAGCAGCGGAAGAAGGGAAGCAGGCAGTAGGGAAGGAGTTGGGAAACAGGATTCAGGATTTCGGGTCGGCAGTCACCGATCGTTCTTCGCTTTTCACCGGCAAGTGGTCATGCAATCATGTGAAAAATGGCGTGCTATGGATGGCGGCACAAGTAATGCCCGAGGCAGGACGGGCAAACAGGTCTGCGGATTAGGCCAAAATGCAGATTCCTCGCTCCGCTCAGGATGACATCAAGCGCTGGGACGTTTCATACGCAGCAATCAATAAAGGCCGCCGCGACAACGGGCTTCGTCGCTGAATCACCGAATGGAGCCGGGGGAGATGCCGGCGCGGCGGGCTTCGGCCTGGATTTCGTCAATCTGGCGGAGGATTTCCTGGCGGCGCTTTTCGAGCAGGGCAATCTGGTCGTCAGTGTTCATCCCGCCGGGAGTTTTGGTGACGTCAATGCCGCCGCCGGTGGTGCGGCCGGAAGAGCGCGCCTGGCGCAAGCTGCGCACTTCGGCGTCAATGCGGTCGAGTTCGGCGCGCAGCGGCTCCAAACGCTTGCGGAGTTTTTCGGCGGGGTCGTCCTTCTGCGCTTCTGCGGGCTTTTCGGCGGCGGGCGCGCCGGCTACGGCGGGCGATTCAGCAGCGGGAGGGGCTGCTGACGGCCCTTCCGAAGAGGCCGTGGAGACGCGCGCAGTGTGGCGCAGGGCTTCGAGGTCCTCGTTGGTCCAGACCTTTTTCGCTTTCTTCGCGGGGGCCGCTGGCACGGGCTTCTGCGCAGGTTGCTGCGCGGCGAAAAGCGACGCGGCGACGAACGACACCAGCGTAAGGATCGCAACGAGAAGGCGGTGAGACATCGCTACCTCCCGCGAATCGGTGCCCCTACCACCGGCGCCAATTCTCCATCCGTTTAGTATACGCCTGTCCGGGCTAGTGAGAATTGGAAGGGGCCGGGGAGTTGTTCAACTCGTGACGCACAGCGGCCAGGGCTTCCTTGGGCGAGCCGATGCGACGGTAGGCGTTGGCCAGAGTGACCTCGTGGACCTGAAAGCCGAAGAGGAAGCGGCGGCCTTCGAAATCGTACTGATAACGGGAGGTGAGCCAGATGCCCTCGGCGACCTGCACCTGCTCCATGACAAAGCGCCCGCCGCGGTAGATCTTGCCGAGGACGCCGCCGCCGATGGAAATGTCGGTGATGATCTCGGCCTCGGCGCGGACAAGCTGCGCAGCGGCTTCGTCAATCCAGAGTGTGGCGCGGACGTGGCGGAACATTTCCGTAGTGCGGGAGCGGGGCTTGAAGGAGGGCTCGGGCTCGAGCAGGAGCTTGACGAGCGCGCGGCCGTTGGCATCTTCGCGGCCCTGCCAGGTGAAGCGGAAGGCGTTGCCCACGGCGTCCACCATCTCGGCACGCTCGCGGACGCGCTTGTCCCATTTCTCGACGCGGCGCTTTTGCCTGGACTCGGCGGGGTTGAGGGCCCAGAGGAGGGCCTGCTCGAGGTCGCGGAGCTGCTTGCGATAGAGTTCCGCAGAGACGGGCTGGCCGTCTTCCTCGACCAGCAGGCGAAGGGTGCCGGTGCCGGTAGGGACAACGCGGAAGGTCTTGTCCTCGGAGAGCCGCGTGTCTTCTTCCTCTTTGCGCGCCTGGCGGCGCTCGCGGCGCTCGAAATCAGCGAGCGCAGCGTCGTTCTTGTGCTGGTTGGAGATCACACGCTCGACGAGGGCGTGGATTTCGTCGGCCGTCAGCGGGCGATCGTTCTGGCGCGAGTCGGCGGAGAGGAACGGGGCGGCCAGCGACAGAGTCGCGGCGGCGAGCAGCAGGGCCCGAGTTGCACCGTAAACCTTCATGGCCAGCGCGAAGTATAAGATTCTAGCAGGAAGCGGGCGGTTGCACGAAGGCCATGGACCGTGGCTGGCGGACGGAGCGAGCGCGCTCAACTGAGAGCGACGACCCAGATGGGGACAGGGATCCACCAACTGAGGGGCTGAGATCTTCGACCACATCCTCGAGGCGAGGCGCGCCATTGTGCGCCCGGGAAGACTGGGCGTGAGCAAAGTGAGTATCGAGCAGGACAATCACGCCCACCTGGAGGATGCCGAGGGCCTCGGCAGTCATGAAGCGAAAATAGTCGCGATAGAGCATGTGGCGGTTGGAGAACTCGATTTCGATGGCGATGCCCTGCTTGCAGAGGTCGAAGCGGCATTGGCGGCCGGAGAGCAGGTCCAGGGGGAACTCGGCATTCCAGCCGCGCTGGGCGAAGGAGCGCTGGATGAGGCGGTGCAGGGTGTCGTGCCCGTTGCCGCCCACGCCGTTGGAGTTGACGGGGTCCAGGGCGGTCAGGATGCCTTCGATTTCGCTCTTAAGACGGTACCTGGCCTTCAGGACCAGCTCGGCGTTGCGGTAGTCGAAGGTGCGAAGCCGCATTGGCATTGTTCTGAGAACAGTTCGCAACCCGGGGCAAGTTGCGACATCCGTTCGCTTGAGCGACCAATCGGAGCAGCTGCCCGCCGTGCGTCTGGGCGGAGCAGGCTGTGCGCAAGCCAGGAGGAGAACGCGCGCAAACCTTGCAAACAAGCGTCCGCGGGAGAGGGAGCTTGACGTCGCCGGCTAAATATACTAACCAGTTATGGAATGCAAGCTAAATTTGCTCCGCGGCCTTCTGCGCGGTGCGGGCCGCGGGACCGGGAGGAGGCCAGGACAAAGGTCATGAAGCGAAGGAACAGAGCAGAAGTGGCTGTGGTGATCCTGCGCACGCCGATCGGGCGGCTGGGCGTGGCGGCGACGGCGCGAGGATTGTGCAGAGTGGAGTTTGACGCCAAGGGCATACGCGCCGCGCGGGGCAGTGCGGCGGCGCGGGCGCACCTGAAGAAGGCCGTGCAGCAACTGCGGGAGTACTTCGCGGGAGCGCGGAAGGAATTCGACGTACCCTTGGACCTGCGGGGCACGCAGCACCAGGTGCGGGTGTGGCGGGCGCTGGAGGAGATTCCGTTCGGGCGCACGCGCACCTACGGAGATGTGGCGCGCAAGCTGGGATTGCCCGTGGCGGCGGCGCGGGCGGTGGGCCGGGCGTGCGCAACGAACCCCGTGGCTGTGGTGCTGCCGTGCCACCGGGTGCTGGGCGGCGACGGCGGCCTGCACGGGTTCGGCGGAGGATTGTGGAGGAAACGCGCGCTGCTCGAACTCGAGAACAGCGAGTACATCAGGCAGGGAGTGTTGTTCAAAGACAACATGAAAGGCTGGAAGAACTGAAGAATGGAAGAGTCGAAGACTTGCAGAGTCGCCGTGAGGCGTTTGCGAGCGGTCAGAGTTGCCGCGCGCTTTTTCGGAAACCTGGGCCTGCGGGCGCGCATCTCATGGAAAACGCTCAGGAGGGCTGAACAAGATGAGACGCATGGTCATGTCGTTTCTGTGTTTGCTGGTGTGCGCGGCGCTGCTGGCGCCGGGAGCGGGGGCGCAGCGCAAAGCGTTTGTGTTCGACAAGGCGCACAGCCAGATCAACTTTACGGCCGAGGCGCTGTTTCTGACGGCGCACGGCTATTTCGGGGAGTTCGACGGGGACGTGCAGATAGACCCGCAAAACGTGGAGAACTCCGCGGTGACGCTGGTCATTGACGTGGCCAGCATCAACACGCGGAACGACCGGCGCGACAACCACCTGCGCAGCGCGGACTTCTTCGACGCGGCGAACAACCCCAAAATCACCTTCGCCACGACGAAAATCACCAAGGCCGGCGACAACAGCCTGACCTTCACAGGCAACCTGACCATTCGCGGGGTGACCAAGGTGGTGGAAGTGCCGGCGCGGCTGGTGTTCATGAAGGACGGGCGGGTGCGCGTGAAGGGCGAGTTCAAAATCAACCGCAAGGAGTACGGCGTCAACTACAACTCGCCGATGAATCCCATCGAAGACATGGTGGCGGTGGAATTCGACGTGAACGTGATGGACAGGCAGATAATGGAAGAACGCCGGCAGCGCATGCAGCAGCAACAACAGCAGCCGCCGGCGAAACCCCCGCTGTAGGAGAAAGCTGCAGGGTGGAAGAGTTAAGGAGGCTCCGTTGACCTCCTCGGCGCAGCCGGATGTGGAGTGCGGCGTCCCGAAGCTTCGGGACGCCGCTTTGTTTGGCGCGCAGCTTGCTTCGCGTGCTCCGCTCTTGACAGTGCCTCAGCTCCGGCACCTGGACTTACAACGGACCGGATAACTCTCTCTCCCCTTTGAACGCAGCCCGGGCACAGGTTTATGAAAGGGGATCATTCGCCATTCCCTTCGAAGACGCACGTGCCGGTTTCGGCTTGGGAGCGCATCCTTTTTTCACACAGCATAGATTTGGCGGCCCCCTGAATTCTGCACATCTTTCGGCCGCCTATCACCCTGGCACTTCAAACTACCGACCGGCAGACATCGCTCTGAAGCCAACGGCCAACGTGCCGGCCAGGGGAGAATTTCACGTAGAGCACACTCCGACTGGTGGGGACATCTCAAAGATGTTTTGAGCAAACCCAAGCAGTGATAACTGCGGTGTGAGGTACCTCCATGGAGAATCTAGTTTTCCTTTTGATGCTTCTATTCCCGGCAGGGGGGTTGGGATTCGCTTGGGTAAAATGGCGCGCTGCGCATTTTGCCGTAGAGGCACCGAGTTGGCGCGGCAGAATTGCCATTGTTGGACTGTTGGCGACGACCGCCCAAGTCCTGTTGTTTATCGTATTCTGGTTGTGGAACATTAGCATCAGGGGCTGGAGTAACAACCCGGACCTATTTCGCATCTGGTTCGTCACGCAGCTTTTCCTTCTCGTTCTAGTCGCGGTTTGTGCGGTACTCGGAAAGGCTTCGTTTAGACGGTGGATGTTGTCCTCATCTCTGGTCCTCTTTCTCAACTGCTTTTTCGAAGCCCTGAGCGCCTGATGGAGCCTTACAAATTCACCGCCAAAGAACGGGATAGCGAGTCGGGCCTTGATAACTTTAGAGCTAGGCACTACTCCCCCGCACTCGGCAGGTTTATGTCCATTGACCCAGACAACGAGGATGCAGTCGACCTAGACCCGCAGACATGGAACATGTACTCCTAGGTGCGCAACAATCCCCTGCGGTACACCGACCCGGACGGCAAAGATGTGCAAGTGTGTGTGGCTGGAGAAAAAGAGGGAACGCAGAAATGCTTCAGTCTGACCGACGAGCAGTATCGGAAACACTTCCAAGCCCAAAACGCACAGCAAGGCATCAATCTCCCCGGCGGAAAATTCGCCACTGGTGACATCACTTGCGGCGGTCAGAAGTGCGGGACCGCGCAGTCCTTCGAGAAGCCGCTGGAAAGCGACAACATCGTGAACATTCTCATGGCCGCTCCATTTGCCGGTCGCGTTACGAGTGGCATGTCGGCTGCGGAGGCGACCGTTGGCGCTGCTGCCAGGCAGACTGCTACAGGAGCAGCGACTAGCGTGGCCACCGCCGCAGCTAATGTCGGTCGAGCCAACACGATCGACCACCTCTTCGGCAAAGCCGCACACAACTTAGCAGGGCTCGTCGCAAAGTTGGGAAGCAAGGAAGCCGCTATGGACGCGTTGGAAGAGGCAACAACCAAACAGGTTCTGAGCAAAGGGATCAGTGGCTTATTCGAGGAAAGCGTTTCGGTTGCCGGTGAGAATGTGACTGTGAAAGGCATCGTCGAAAACGGTGTGGTGAAGATAGGCACGCCCTACAAAGCTCAGGCGTTCGCGCCCTCAGGATGACAGCCAAGCAAGGGCGGGCACGCAGGCCCGCCCCTACAAATTATCGAAGGCGGGGGCGGAGGAGTTCGTAGCCGCGGGTGTAGATGGAGACAGGTAGGGCGAAGGCCTGCTTGAGGAGGAAGTCGCGGCGCAAGGGATTTTCGCGGAGCCAGGCGTCCCACCAACGGCGAAAAGGTATACTGCCGATAAATAAAGAGGCCGCAGGAGGCAGCGGGAAATCGCTGCCGTGCACCAGGCGGGAGTGGATGTCCGGGCGTTCGGCGATTTTCTGAACATAGCGCCAGCGGGTGAGCAGAGTGAGCGCGGAAGTGTCGGCGTACAGGTTGGGCCAGCGCGGGAACATGTCCAGGAGGAGGTCGAAGTTGGAGCGGGCATCGCGCTCGCCGAGCGAGGCCACGTGCGCGGCGATTACAGTGACGCCTTCTTCCAGCGGGGCGACCAGGCGGCGGGGGTCGCCGTAGCGCTGGTCGGCGACGAACGTGGCGCGCTCATCGCCGACGTGGGTAAGCAGAGCGATCTTGTGCTCGGCCAGGCGACGGTAGAAGGGACGGCAGCGCGGGTTGGCGGGATCAATGGCGTGGACGTTGGGGATCCACTTGACCAGCACGGCACCCAGTGCGGCGACGCGGTCCAGTTCGTCGAGGGCATCGAGGCGATAGGGATGGATGGAGGCGCCGAAGAGAAATTCGGGAAAGTCGCGGGCCAGACGGGCCACGTAGTCGTTGGGGACGTAGAAGGGCGAGCGCGAGGGATCGCATTCGCCGCGCGGCGAATGGGCGTAGTCCTGCGCGAGGATAACCACCTGCTTCAGAAAACCGGCGCCGCGGATGCGGCTGCGCAGGTAGTCCACATAGCGCTGGTCGAGATCGGGCTGGCTGGAGCGGAGGTGGAGAGTCCACAGGCCGGCGCGGAACTGAATGCTGGAGCGCATGTCCGGGTGCATCCAACACCCGGAGCCGCCGGTGCTGAGGCCGAGGATGTGCACGTGGACGTCGAGGGCGGTGCCGCGCAGAGCGGCGGGCAGGGAGGAATCGAAGTCGTCGGAAGGGTCGTCGTCGAAGCCACGGAGGAGCTTGTAGCCGGTGGCGCCAAGAGCAAGGGCACCGGCGGCGCCGAACAGGAGCTTGCGACGAGAAATTCGCATCGCGGGGGATTGTAGAACAGAAAGGCAGTAAGAATAAGATATCAGGAAACAGGATTCAGGATGCGGGGAGGGGGAAAGCAGAAATCAGAAGACAGAAACAGAAGCAGAAAGCAGGGTCAAAGAGACGTTACTCGCGGGCCAGGCCGGCGCAGTCGGAGATGGGGGACGGATAGTCCCGGCGGGGAAACAGCAGGCAAAGAATCGCGAACATTTTGAGCGGCAAGCGCGTCTATTAGGTATGCCACACAAGGGTGGGGGAGTGTCTGCATTTCGGGAAAAGAGCCGGCAAGCCAGCGTAGCGTTCCAAGAGACGCTGTGGCTGGCGCTGGATACACTGCGCGCGCACAAGCTGCGCAGCTTCCTGACGCTGTTGGGAGTGATCCTGGCGGTGTTCACCCTGGTAATCGTGATGAGCGTGGTGGAAGGGCTCAACGTCTATGTGGCGGAGAAGATTGCCAACCTGGGCGCCGGGGTGTTCGGGATTGACCGCTTCGGCGTGATTACCAGCTTCGAAGAGTTCCTGAAGGCGCGCAAGCGGCCGCCGCTGCGGATGGAGGATTACGAAGCGCTCCAGGAACACATGGAGCTGGCCGAGCGGGTGGCGGCGCTGGCCTTCACCCGGCAGGACGTGCGCTACGGGAACGAGGTGGTTGAGGAAGTGCTGATCACCGGGACGACGGCGAGCTACGCGCACATGCGCAACTTCAACGCCGGCCTTGGGAGGTACCTCTCCGAAGCGGACGACGAGCACCGCGTGCCGGTGTGCTTCGTGGGGCCCGACCTGGTGGTGCGGTTTTTCCCCTACGTGGACCCGCTGGGCAAAACGCTGCGGGTGGGGCCGCAGGTGTACGAAATCATCGGCGTGGGCAAGCCGCTGGGCAGCGTGCTGGGGCAGTCGCAGGACAACTACGTGCACATCCCCCTGGGCACCTTCCGCAAGACGTTTTTCCGCGGCGACGATTCGGTGCGCATCTTCGTGCAGGCCCGCGGCAAGGAGTTCATCGAGGCGGCCAAGGACGAAGCGCGGATGATCCTGCGCGGGCGGCGGCACCTGCGCTACAACGACCCGGACAACTTCGCCATCGTCGGCTCGGAGACGTTCACCAACCTGTGGGAGAGCATCAGCGGGAACATCTTCCGCATCGCGGTGGGATTGACGAGCGTGTTCCTAGTGGTGGGCGGGATCGTGATCATGAACATCATGCTGGCCAGCGTGACCGAACGCACGCGGGAGATCGGCATCCGCAAGTCGCTGGGGGCGCGGCGGCGGCACATCGTGATGCAGTTCCTGGTGGAGTCCGCAATCATGGCCGCGACGGGCGGGCTGGCGGGCATTCTGCTGGCCGCCGGGACCGGGCTGCTGGTGACGACTACCACCTCGTTCCCGATTGTGACGCCCCTGCGGGCGGTGATTATCGCCCTGACCCTTTCCACGTCAGTGGGATTGTTCTTCGGGATCTATCCGGCGGTGCGGGCCTCGCGGCTGGATCCGATCGAGGCACTGCGAGCGGAAGTGTGAGAAAGAGTGGTGGGGAGCGAGTGGCCGGGAAGAAGGCGGCGCGGATGGCGTTGGGAGGTTGGAAAGTTTGAAGGTTTGAAAGTCAAAAGAGGATGAGAAATTCGAGGGAGCGACGAACGTGTCACCCGGATTTGAGGTCAGACAGGATTTCAAAGAGAACGTGAAGCTGGCGCTGGATACGCTGCGCGCGCACAAGCTGCGCAGCTTCCTGACCGTGCTGGGCGTGGTGATCGGGGTGGGCGTGATCATCATCGTGGGGGCGCTGCTGGTGGGATTCGACAGCGCCTTGCAAGAGGACATCACGCAGTTCGGGGCGGATACGGCGTTCATCTCCAAGTGGGGCGGGGGCATCCGCATCGGGCGGCTGACCAGGGAAGAACGCATGCGCAAGCCGCTGACCGCAGAGGATGGATTCTCGCTGCTGGAGCAATGCAGCGCGGTGAAGGCGGTGGCTGTCTCCCTGTTCCCCGATTGGCCGGAAAACAAGATCCGCTATCAGGATAAGGAGGTGGTGGGGCTGGACTTCCGCGGAACCTTTCCCAGCTTCGTCACCGTCTATGCCAACGCGGCGATGAAGGACGGGCGGTTCTTCGTGGAAGCGGAGAACCATCACCGGCAGAACGTGGTGGTCATCGGCGAGGACGTGGCCAAGGCCCTGTTTGGCACGCTCTCCGCGGTGGACAAGGAAGTGCTCGTCAACGGGGGAACCTTCCGGGTGATCGGCGTGTTCGAAAAGCCCAAAGGCGGCTTCAGCGACAGCGAAGAAGACAAGCGCGTGGCCATCCCTTACGAAACGTTCCGCAAAATGTATCCGTCCGCCAAGGATCACGGCGTGCGCATGCAGGCCTACCCGGGACAGCTCGACCTGGCCGTGGACCAGGCGCGCGACGTGCTGCGGCGGCGGCGCAACGTGCCGTACAACGCCCCAGACAACTTCGGGATCCAGACGGCGCAGCAGGTGGTGGAGCAGTTCCACTCCATCGTGGGCGCGGTGGCGCTGGTGACGGTGGTGCTGAGCTCGATCGGGCTGCTGGTGGGCGGCGTAGGCGTGATGAACATCATGTTGGTGAGCGTGACCGAGCGCACGCGGGAGATCGGCGTGCGCAAAGCCATCGGCGCGCGGCGTTGGGACATCACCTGGCAGTTCCTGATGGAGGCGGTCACGCTGACCGGCGTGGGTGGGATACTGGGCATCCTGCTGGGCGGCGGCGTTGCGCAGGTGGTGCGCACCGTGTCGGACATGAAGGCTGCCGTGCCCATCTGGGCGGTGCTGCTGGGGCTGCTGGTGTCCGTCAGCGTGGGATTGATCTTCGGCGTGTGGCCAGCGATGAAAGCGGCGCGGCTGGACCCGGTGGAGGCCCTGCGCTACGAGTGAAGGAAAGGGGTCAGGGGCTAGGGAATTCGGCCGGGAAGAAGAAATCTCACGTCTCGAATTGCAGATTTCAGAGGGGCGATCCCGCAGGCGGGGTCGCCCTTGCGATTTTGTGGGCCGATTTCTGCCGGCCAATTCCTATTTTGTTTTGGGGCCGAAGATGGAGAGGCGATGGCCGTCGGGGTCGTTGAAGTTGGCGGCCCAGGAGGTGCCGGTGACGTTGCGTGGCTCGTGGGTGAACACCACGCTGCGCGCGCGCAGCGTGGCGTAAGCGGCGGTGACGTCCTCGACGGCAAAAACGACTTCCGTAGCGCCGGCGGACTGGCCAGTGGCCTTGGCCAGCGGCAGGCTGAGCGCCAGCGTGACTCCACCGCCACTCAAGAAGGCAAATTCCGGATTTTCGGCCTGCACGGCCATGCCGAGGGTGTCGCGGTAGAAGGCCACGGAGCGCGGCAAGTCCTTCACACCAAGCATCACTATACTGATCTGAGAGAGTTTCAGCGCCGGTGTGGCCATGTTTATCTCTCCTCTCGGGAAGTGAAAACTGTACACTTTCCCTGAAGAAAGTCAAAGAGTCAGTGGGACGAGCAAGGCAAATCGAAAAACGATGGGCGGAAGGGGAATTACCGTGGCGGCAATAGAAAAAGATCAAGCCTTACGAGAACACCTACTCTACCTCCTGCGCGGGGGCGGGGCGCACCTGGGATTCGACGAGGTGATTGCGGACTGGCCGGCGAAGCTGCGTGGCGTGAAGCCGCCGGGGGCGCAGCATACGGGGTGGCAGTTGCTGGAGCACATGCGCATCGCGCAGTGGGACATCCTGGAGTTCAGCCGGAATGCAAAGCACGTCTCGCCGGAGTTTCCGGCGGGATACTGGCCGGCGACGGAAACGCCGCCAGAGAAAGGCGCGTGGGAAAAGAGTCTGGCAGCGTTTCGCGCGGACCTGAAGGCCATGACCAAGCTGATCGCCGACGCGCACACCGATTTATGTGCGCGGATTCCGTGGGGCGAAGGACAAACGGCCCTGCGCGAGGCGCTGCTGGTGGCCGACCACAACGCGTATCACCTGGGACAACTGGTGATGCTGCGCAGGATGCTGGGGACCTGGCAGGAATCAGGATTGCGGATCTAGCAGGATGCTGGAATATCCTCGCCATTATTTCGCCGGAACAGCGAGGGGGCGAAGAACGGGATCGGATTGGAGCTGGGCGGGAAAGTTGCGGACGTATTTTTTCAAGTGGCGGAAAAAGAGGCCGCGAAAGCCGAAGCGCTCCATTTCGTCGAGCGCCTGCTGCGGCGTCCACTGTTGCGCGGCGATGCGGAAGGCGGCGAGCATCACGCCGGTGCGCTCGGCGCCGCGTCTGCAATGCACGAAGATTTTCCTGCCGGGATTGGCGCGGAGCAATTCGAGGAACTCGGCCACCTGCGCGTTGCTGGCGGGAGCGAAGCTCTCCCAGGGAATGCTGATGAAGCGCATGCCCTGGCCCTCGACGGCGCGGCGCTCCTGGGAGATCTGCTGGGGATGCTCACGGAAGCTGACCACGAGTTCGACGCCGAGTTTCTTCAGCTCGGCGTAGCCGTTTTTTTTCGGCTGGGCTCCGCGGAAAAGCGTCTCGCTGACCTGCGCGAAGTTGGGCAGGCCGGGGGAAGAAAGCTTTTCTGCGCATGGCGGGGGCGTTGGCGCAGGCTTCGCGGCATCCTGGGGCGGGGCAGCGGAGAGCAGCCGCGCTGCGGAGAAAAGCGCGAGCAGGAGAAAGGCGAGATGGCGAAGCGTGCGCGCGGTCATGAGCAACAGGATGCAGAAAAGCAGGCTGCGGCGCAAGTGGGAAGAGGGCGCGTGGCGGCGCTGCGTTGACGCGGGCGGCGGAGCGTCCTAAGATGTGCGCATCGAGTCGGGCGCGCACATGATTGGCAAGACACTTTCTCACTACAAAATCCTTGTGCAGCTCGGGGCAGGCGGCATGGGTGTGGTCTATCGCGCGCGAGACGAGCGGCTGGAGCGCGACGTCGCGCTGAAGTTCCTGCCCGGCGACGCGCTGACCGATGATGAAGCCCGCAAACGATTCCGCAAGGAAGCGCTCGCTCTTTCCAGCCTGAATCATCCGAACATCGCAACGGTCTTTGATTTTGACCGCCAGGAGGGAGTGGACTTCCTGGCCATGGAGTTCATCGCCGGGGAGTCGCTGGCGGCGAAGCTGGCGCGCGGCCCCCTTGCTGCAAAAGATGTTGCCTTGCTGGGAGGACAGGTTGCCGCGGCGCTCGAAGAAGCGCACGAACACGGCGTGATCCACCGCGACTTGAAGCCCGGCAATGTGATGGTGACCCCCAAGGGGCAGGCCAAGGTGCTGGACTTCGGGCTGGCCAAACTGATGCGGCCGGTGGACGACGCCGACGCGACGCGCAGCATCGCGGAAACCAAGGCCCTGTCTGGAACGCTGCCCTACATGGCGCCGGAGCAGTTGCGTAACGAGGCCGCCGATGCGCGCACCGACGTTCACGCCCTCGGCGCTCTGCTCTACGAGATGGCCACGGGCAAGCGCGCGTTCGCGGAAGAAAGGACACCGCAGCTGACCGACGCCATTCTGCACCGGCTCCCCGTTTCGGCGCGAGCGGTGAGCCCGCGCATCTCCCCGGAACTTGACCGGATCATCCTCAAGTGCCTGGAGAAAGATCCGGAGAACCGCTACCAATCGGCGAAAGAGGTGGCGGTGGATTTGCGCCGGCTGGCCAGCTCTGGGAGCGCAATCGTCGCTGCTCTGCCGGCGCCAACGGCATGGAGCGGGAGGCGCGCGGCGCTGGCCGCGGGGATTGCCATGGTTGCCGTTATCGCGCTACTGCTGGCTTTCAACGTCGGAGGGGCGCGCGAGCGAATCTTCGCTGGCGCGGCATCGGGCAGAAAGATTGAATCGCTGGCCGTGCTGCCGCTGGACAACATGACCGGCGATCCCGCGCAGGAGTACTTCGCCGACGGGATGACCGAAGCGCTCATCACCGAGCTGTCCAAAATCAGCGCCTTGAAGGTGATTTCCCGGACCTCGGCGATGCAGTACAAGGGCTCCAAAAAGCCGATGCCTCACGTGGCCCGCGAGCTGGGCGTGGATGCTTTAATCGAAGGCTCGGTGCTGCGGGAAGGCGACCAGGTGCGCATCACCGTCCAGTTGATCCACGGCTCCAGCGACCGTCACCTGTGGGCACAGAGCTTCGACCGCGAACTGCGTGGCATCCTGGCCCTGCACAGCGAAGTCGCACGGGCCATCGCCAACGAGATTAAGGTCAAGCTGACTCCACAGGAACAGACGCAGCTCGCTTCTGCCCGCGCCGTGATCCCCAAAGCCTACGAGCTTTACGTGCTTGGCCGTCATTACCGGACTCAGCGAACTATTGATCATCACAAACAAGCGATTGAATGTTTCCGGAAGGCCATCGAACTAGATCCTGGGTACGCCCCTGCCCACGCAGCTCTGGTCGAAGCTTATGTGTGGCTCGGTGAACACGGCGGGCTGCCGGTGGCGGAGGCTCGTTCGCTGGCCGCCGCAGCAATCCGCAAAGCGCTCGAGGTGGACAAGAACCTGGCCGAGGTCTATACCTCTCTGGGCGTGTGGAAGTTGTACTTTGAGTGGAACTGGGCGGAGTCCGAGCAAGCGTTCAAACGGGCCATTGAATTGAATCCCGGTTATGCCCCAGCCCATCACGACTACGGGCGGAGTCTCGGGATTGTCGGGCGCTTCGAGGAGGCTGAAAGGGAGCTCCTGCGGGCAAAGGAGCTCGATCCTCTATCCAGTACCATCAATGGCCATATCGGTCAAATCTACATGTTTGCCAGGCAGTATGACAGAGCGGCTAAACATCTGCAGCAGTCCTTGGAACTCAATCCCAATCAACCCAGCATTTTTTTGCATATCCTGGGGGAGGTTTACTTGGCCCGAGGGCGGTTCGCGGAAGCTATCACGCGGTTGCAAAGGGCGGTGGAAAGCTCCGGAGAGCCGAGTGCCCATTTTGAGGCCATGCTCGGCTGCGCCTATGCCCGAGCCAACCGCAGACAGGATGCGCTCAAGGTATTGAAGCGACTGCGGCGACGTTCGGAGCAAGGTCTGGTGTCGTCATTTGATATGGCCAGTCTCTACGCTGCCTTCGGAGACAACGAGCAGGCGCTTGCCTGGCTCGAACGGGGATATGAGCAACGGGACACGTGGCTGGTGACACTCAAAGCTTGGCCCTGGTTCGATTCACTCCTGCCTGACCCGCGCTTTCAGGCGCTGCTGCGCCGCATAAACCTCCCGCAGTAGTCGCGAGCGTTGACGCAGGTGCCGAGGCGTCCCAAGGTGCGCGCATCCAGAGCGGCACTGGAATGATTGGCAAAACGCTATCGCACTGCCGCATCGTCGAGCAAATCGGGGCAGGCGGCATGGGTGTGGTCTGGCTGAAGATGGTTGCGGGCCGGGTTCGCGCGCGCACGGATGTGTGGCTCGAGGAGATGGGCAAGCGCCTCAGGCGCCTGTCGGCGTCGAAACAGCACCACAAGATGTGGACACATAGAGCAAGAGGGACCGAATATTTTGTAGTTTCCCTCTTGACAAGTTTTTGCCGCGCCGTATACTGCGCTTCCAGCCTTACGGGGGATCGTGGAGCGGGTCGCTCGCCCAAGGCGAACTGAAACACCGCGAAATCCGGAGCGGCTGAAAATCGAAACATCGAGGGAGGAATCCCCGCCCGTACCCGGCGAAATTGGCACGGGCTTCAAGCACAGCAATTGAGCGGAGGGGGTTCGCGGCAGGCGGGAAGCGGAAAAACCGCGACTGCGCAGGAGTTTCTCTCTTTCTGAGCCGGGGCTTCCGTACGGATGGAACCGGGCGCAGCAGGCCCCGGACGTACCTTTCAGGAACAGGCGCTTGCCGGAGAATCAAGCGCCGGGCTGGAAGTAGTAAAATGGGAGGGTTCCCCTACACCCCGGGAACCCGCCATACCGACTGTCGGCGCGGAGGCAGACCATGGCGGAAGCAAGAACGGCGAGAGCAGTGATGTCCAGCAAGACCCCAGTCAACGACGCAGCCATCCAGCAGGAACCCCGCCGGAAAACAGGCCTGGAGTTCAAGCGGCATTTCACCGACGGCAAGAGCAACCCCTTTGACGCGGTGGAATGGGAGAAGCGCACGGCCCTGATCCAGAACGAAAAGGGCGTGACCATCTTCAAGCAGGAAAACGTGGAGGTGCCCAAGAGCTGGTCGCAGACGGCGACGAACATCGTGGCCTCCAAGTATTTCCACGGCAAGGTGGGCACGGCGGAACGGGAAGGCTCTGTGCGGCAACTGATTTCCCGCGTGGTGGAAACCACGGTGGCGTGGGGTGAACTGGGCGGCTATTTCGCCACGGCGGAGGCGCGCGAGGCGTTCCGCGACGAACTGACCCACCTGCTGGTGGAGCAGAAGATGAGCTTCAACTCGCCGGTGTGGTTCAACGTGGGCGTGCAGGCCAAGCCGCAGTGCTCGGCGTGTTTCATCAACTCCGTGCAGGACGACATGACCTCGATCATGAACCTGGCCAAGACCGAGGGCATGCTCTTCAAGTGGGGCTCGGGGACCGGCACCAATTTTTCCAGCCTGCGCGGGAGCCACGAGGTGCTTTCCGGTGGCGGCATCGCCAGCGGGCCGCTTTCGTTCATGAAAGGATTTGACGCCTTCGCAGGGGTGATCAAGAGCGGAGGGAAGACGCGGCGCGCGGCGAAGATGGTGATCCTGAACGTGGACCACCCGGACATCGCGGAGTTCATTGACTGCAAGATGCGCGAGGAGCAGAAGGCGCACAAGCTGATCGAGGCGGGCTACGACGCGGCCATAGACGGAGAGGCCTACAGCTCGATTTTCTACCAGAACGCGAACCATTCCGTGCGCGTGACGGACGAGTACATGCGCGCCGTAGAAGAAGACCGCGACTGGTGGACGAAGAACGTCACCGACGGGCAGCCGCACACGAAGCACTCCGCGCGGGAGCTGCTGCAGAAGATGGCCTATTCGGCGTGGCACTGCGGCGACCCGGGGATGCAGTACGACACGACGGTGAACCGCTGGCACACCTGCAAGAACACGGCGCGCATCAACGCCTCAAACCCCTGCTCGGAATACATGTTCCTGGACGACACGGCGTGCAACCTGGCCTCGCTGAACCTGCTGAAGTTTTTGCTGCCCAACGGGCAGTTCGACGTGGAGGGCTTCCGGCAGGCGGTGCACGTGACCATCACCGCCCAGGAAATCTTCGTGGACAACGCCAGCTACCCGACCGAGAAAATCACGCAGAACAGCCACGACTTCCGTCCGCTGGGGCTGGGCTATGCGAACCTGGGGGCGCTGCTGATGGCGCTGGCCGTGCCGTACGACTCCGACGGGGGCCGGGACATGTGCGCGGCCATCACGGCGCTGATGACCGGCGAGGCCTACGCGCAATCGGCGCGCATGGCCCAGCGCAAGGGGGCGTTCCAGGGCTACGCGGCGAACCGCGAGCCGATGCTGGACGTCATCCGCATGCACCGTGATGCGCTGCGGCCGATTCAGGCGGAGAACGTCCTGCCGGGGCTGCTGCGGGCGGCGCAGGAGGCGTGGGACACGGCGCTCCAGCAGGGCGAGAAGTACGGCTTCCGGAATTCGCAGGTGACCGTGCTGGCGCCGACCGGCACAATCGGATTCATGATGGACTGCGACACGACGGGCATCGAGCCGGACCTGGCCCTGGTGAAGCACAAGCGGCTGGTGGGCGGGGGCGTGCTGAAGCTGGTGAACACCACGGTTTCGCAGGCGCTGATGAAGCTGGGCTACTCGCCGGAAGAGACGAACAAGATCGTCACCCACATTGACCGACAGGGGACCATCGAGGGGGCGCCGGGGCTGAAGCCGGAGCACTTGGCGGTGTTCGATTGCTCGCTGACGCCGCCGGGCGGCACGCGCTCGATCTCCTGGCGCGGGCACCTGCGCATGATGGCCGCCGCGCAGCCGTTCATTTCCGGGGCCATCAGCAAGACCATCAACATGCCGGAAGAATCCACGGTGGAAGACATCATGCAGGCGTACCTGGAGTCGTGGAAGCTGGGCTTGAAGGCCGTGGCCATCTACCGCGATAATTCCAAGAAAAGCCAGCCGCTGATGTCTGCGGGGTTGAAGAAGGAGGAGAAGAAAGTGGTGGAGATGCCGGCGCCGCAGCAGCAGGAACTCTTCGAGCGGGCCAGACGGCGCAAGCTGCCGCTCGAACGGAGGTCCATCACGCACAAGTTCAGCGTGGGAGGGCACGAGGGCTACCTCACGGTGGGGATGTACGAAGACGGCACGCCCGGCGAAATCTTCATCAAGATGGCCAAGGAAGGCTCGACGCTTTCGGGGTTCATGGACGGCTTTGCGCTCTCCGTCTCCATCGGCTTGCAGTACGGCGTGCCAATGAAGGCGCTGGTGGACAAGTTCATCCACACACGGTTTGAGCCCTCCGGCTTCACCGGCAACCCGGAGATCCCTTATGCCAAGTCGGTGCTGGACTACATCGCGCGGTGGCTGGGCGGGAAGTTCATTTCCGCGGACTACCTGGTGGTGAACGGTGAGACGTCGAACGAGACGCTGCCGCCACCGTCGCTGCCGCCGCAGGTGGGGCCGGCCATCAAGGCGATGAGCCCGTCGCAGCCGGCGGAAATGCCGCGCCCGCATGCGGCGGTTGACGACGCGCCCACCTGCTCCACCTGCGGCAGCCTGATGACCCGCAACGGCAGTTGCTACAAGTGCAGCAACTGCGGCGAAACCTCCGGCTGCAGCTAAACGAGAGTCCACCTCCGCTCCCGAAGCTTCGGGAGCGGCAAAGGGCCCCGCCCGTCGAGGCGGGGCCTTTTTTTTGGCAGGCGCGCTCGAGAGCGCGTCGGAATTGTGGACTGCGCCACTTGCTCCTGCAAAACTTCGCGCCAACTTTGCGATGGAGGTGTACGCCCTTGAAGGGAAATGCGCTCATGATCTTCAGCATTATTGTCCTGCTGGCCCTGGACTGGGCTGCTCTCCACGACATCCTGAAAGGCGAGGCGGACGTGTGGGCGGAATACACTACCGTGCTGCTGAGCCTGGTCATTTTCGGCGCCCTGCTGCTGAGAAGGTTGCAGCGAAGGCACGCCTAGCCCCTGACTGTTCAGCTCCCCGGACTTTTTCTGGGGCGGCAGCCAACAATTCAGAGACTGTTACTGCGCGCAAGCCTTTGCGTTGCGCCGCGCTGAGGATTCCCGCCAGCGCCGCCACAGTGTTCGAGCGGTTTCCTCCCGCGTCGTGCAGCACCACGATCACTCCGGGCTCGAAGTTTTTCGCAATCACCCACCCGATGTACGCCGCCGGCGGGCGATACGCGTCAAAGGCATAGGCCGTGCCCAGCACGGTGGTGTAACCCTGCTGCACGGCGAAATCGAGTTGGGCCGGGCGGATCCAGCCGCCGCCGGGACGGAACAGTTTGCGCTGCGCGTTGCGCAACCCCAGCGTCTCTTCCGCCCGCAGCAGGCTTTCTTCGAAGCGGCGCTGCGACGAAAAGAACGTGCTCCCCGGCGAATCCGTATGGTTGCCGATTTCGTGTCCGGCGGCGCGGATGGCGGCCATAAGGTCCGGATAGCGGCGGGCGCGCTCGCCAATCAGAAAAAACGTGGCGCGGGTTTTGTGCCGGGCGAGAAGATCAAGCACTTGAGGTGTGTAGAGCGGATCGGGGCCGTCGTCGAAGCTGAGGGCGATCAGTGGCTGCTTGGTCATCTTGTACCACACGATGCGCGGGAAAAGATGTGCCATGCTGCGGGCCAGGAACAACGGCTGGATGAGGAGGACGAGGAACACTCCCGATAGAATTGCGAGTGATATGATGAGGCGGCGTTTTTTCAGAACTTGTGCGATGAAGGCCATTGGGTCGCAGGGCGTCCCGAGGCTTCGGGAGGCGCTGCGCCCTACAATGTAGCTGTGGTGCTGAAGCTGAGACAACTAATTCCCCCGCTGACGGCGCGGACGCCCGACGGACGCACCGTGCAGGCGTGGGACTACAAGCAGAAGAAGTGCCTGGTGATCGTGTTTTTGCACGCGGGCTGCCGGCGGTGCGTGGATTTTCTGGGACGCCTGGCGGATCGCGCCGTGGATCTGCGCGAACGCGAGGCCGTGGCGCTGGTGATCTATTCGGAAGCGCCGCCTCTGGGAGGAAACTTTCCTGCCGCGGTTGGGGTGGCCTGGGACGTCAGCGGGAAATCACAGCGGGAGTTCTTGGGCGAGGAAGCGTTCGGGCCGGCGGGACAGGAGCAGGTGGGCGTGTTCGTCGCCGACCGCTACGGCGAACTGCGCGCGCAGTGGAGCGGCAAGCACGAAGACGCACTGCCGCAGATTGGCGCGGTGCTGCAGTGGTTGAGCCAGATCCAGATGGAGTGCGAGGAGTGCTTTCCTCCCGAATGGAAGCCGGAAAGTTGAAAAGTTGAGAAGAATGGAAGGGGGTCCCCGTTGCGGGACCCCCTTGGCTCTATATCCCCACAATTCCGGCCACTGCAGGACCGGAACCACCCCGGGAATCAGAGACAGCATGGAATTCCGAGCAAAAGCTATGCCAGCCAGGGAGAGATTGTATGGGGCATGCATTCTGTTGTATTTGCAAGAGATAGACAACCGCAGGGAGAGCCACCAGTAGTCCACGCAGCAAGCCATACGGTTTCTCACACGAAACTGCACAGACGCCTACATTCTTTTGGAGATGACGGAGTTCTGTGTCGTGATGAAATCCAGGGCCAGTCCGAAGTCCAACGCTTACCACAGCGTGGAGGCGCGCGCCGCAGTCTGGACGCGCCGGCGGAAGAACCCGTAGATGCGGTGGCGATAGCGGTGCAAGAGTTCCGCGAAGGCCTCGCGGCAACCCCGCTGCAAGTCCGCCACGAGTTGTTCGTCGGCGGTCATCGCCGCTACCGAAAAAACCTCGGGTCAGTCCCGCTTTCGTCGGGACGGGACCTGAGCTACGAGCATTTCGCCTGCAAGAGGGACAGGCCTGGAGGCCTGTCCTACCTGTTAGTACGCGGTGGCCGGGGTCTTCTTGTGTGCCCGGCACGCCTCCCATAGCTGGAATGCCGGGAAAGGCCAAGAAGTTCCCGGGGAAGTAGCACAGCTATTCTTGGCTGTGTGAATCGGGGGTTAAAGTGCACAGGCTGAAAGCCTGCGCTACCGGGCGCCGATGGCGGAGCGGATGGCGGAGGCGATGGCTTGCGACCAGCGCTCCACATCGGCCTGGGATTCGGCTTCGACCATGACGCGGGCCAGAGGTTCGGTGCCGGAATAGCGCAGGACGATGCGGCCGGAATCGCCCAGGGCGCGCTCGGCATCAGCGCGCGCCGAGGCGACCGCAGGAATGGACTCCAGCGGCGGCTTTTCGCGGACCTTCACGTTGACGATGGTCTGCGGAAAAACCTTCAGCCCGGCGACCTGCTGGTCGAGCGGGCCGCGCTGCGCAACGAGGCAGGCCAGCTTCAGCGCGGTGAGCAGGCCGTCGCCGGTGGTGGAATCGTCGAGCAGGATGATGTGGCCGGATTGCTCGCCGCCCAGGTTCGCGCCGGTGCGCAGCATCTCTTCGAGCACGTAGCGGTCACCGACCGGGACGCGGGCCAGCTTCAGGCCTTCCCTGGCAAGGGCGCGTTCAAAGCCCAGGTTGGCCATGGTGGTGCCGACAATAGCGGGGCCTTTCAGTTGACCAAGCGATTTGAAATAGCACGCGAGCAGGAGCAGCGTGCCGTCGCCATTGAGGAGCTGGCCGGAGGCGCTGGAAAAAATCGCGCGGTCAGCGTCGCCGTCGAAGGCCACGCCCAGGTGCGCACCCGTGTCCACCACTTTTCTCTGCATGTTTTCGGGATGGAGCGCGCCGCAGGCGGCGTTGATGTTGCGGCCATCGGGGCGGTCGTGGATGGAGATCACCTCGCAGCCCAGGGAGCGGAATAGCGCGGGCCCCAGTTCGCTCGCGGCGCCGTTGGCGCAGTCCAGCACGATGCGCAGGTTTTCGAGCCGGGCGCCGGGAATGGCCCGGCTGCGGAGAAAGGCCAGATAGGCGAGGTCGAGTTCGCGCTCGGCAACGAGGGCCACACCGGCAGCGCACTTGCCGGGCAGGGTCCCACGACGCTCCAGGATGACGCGCTCCAGACGCGCTTCGGTCTCGTCCGGGAGTTTCATTCCGTTCGAGGAGATGAGCTTAATGCCGTTGTCATGCCAGGGATTGTGCGAGGCGGAGATAACCACGCCGGCGGCGAAGTCGCGCTCGCGGACGAGACACGCCACGCCCGGTGTGGTGATGACACCGGCAAAGACGGGCAGCGCAGCGGCGTCGGCAAGACCGCGGGCCAGGGTGGCGGCGATGAGCGGGCCGGATTCGCGCGTGTCCATGCCCAGCAAAACGCGCTTTTCAGCCCCGGAGGCGCGCAGGTGCTCGCCGAGGGCGAGGCCGATGGCGTAAATGGTGGCGTCGTCCAGCGGGTATTCACCGGGAATGCCGCGGACGCCGTCGGTGCCGAAAAGGTGTTTGGCCATACCTTCAACGCGCGGAGTGCAGCGCGAACCGCAAATTCTAGCATAGCGTCAGCAGACACGTTGGAAGGTTGGAACGTTGACAGGTTGAAAAGTTCGCTCCGCATGCAACGCGGGAGTCGGGTCTTAACCTTTCAACCTTCGAACGTTGCAACTTTCCAGCCGGTTGTCGCGGGCCGCGGCCCGCCGGGCATGAAGCACTGGCCGCACGGCAATCGTTTATTGACGGGGAACCAGGCGGAGGCGGAGTTCGGCGGGCGTGATGCGCACGACCTCTGCGCCGTACGGCGCTTCAATCATCTCCGGTGTCAGGCTGACCAAGACATCGCCTTGGGCGCGGCCGGCAAGGTCCACGATGAGGCCGAGGTCGGCCGGGGCCAGACGGCGGAGCAGCGCAGAGCGGCCCCGAACGCGGATGCGCACCTGGGTGGGCACGTCGCTGGAGATTTCCAGGCTCGCGGGAATATTGCGGTATTCCAGCGGCACCAGAAAAGCCACTTCTGAAGCCGGCTCGGAGGTGTAGGTGGACCAAAGCAGAAACGCGGCGAGCAGGGCGAAGAGCTTGAGGTGCCAGTTCTTGAGAATGAGTTCGCGGACGAAGCGCATGGCCTACTCCCGCGCCTTTTCGGGGTGCGTGCCGCCCGGCAGCGTGGGCAGCGCCACGCGCGGGCGATCGCTGGCAAAAAGCGCGGCCAGGCGCTCGGCGAGCTGGTCGGCGTTGAGGTGGAGTTCGATCAAACCGGCCACGGCCAGCCCAATCTCACCGCTCTGCTCGGAGACGACCACGGCAACGGCGTCGCTTTCCTCGGAGACGCCGATGGCCGCGCGATGGCGCGTGCCGAGTTGGGTGGTGAGCATAGGGTTCAGCGAGAGCGGCAGAAAACACGCTGCGGCGGCGACGCGCCCGCCCTGGAGAATGGCGGCGCCGTCGTGCAGGGGCGAGCCGGGACGGAAGATGGAAACCAGCAGGTCGTAGCTGAGTGTGGCGTCCAGCGGGACACCGCTTTCGATGTACGTGCGCAGGCCCACCTCGCGCTCCAGCACGATCAGCGCGCCGATCTTGTTCTGCGCGAAATAGCGCGCGGCGAGCAGGACGTCGTCGTGGGACGCGGTAGGGTCGTGCGTGGAAAAGCGCCGCCAGAGCGGGTTGCGCCCGGCGCGGGCCAGCGCGCGGCGGATCTCCGGCTGGAACAGCACGATCAAGGCGAGAACGAAGTAGGGCAGCAGCGTGGTGAGCAGCCATTCCACCATCTCCAGCCGGGCCCAGCGCGCCGCGTAGAAGAAAACCACCAGCAGGACCACGGCCACCATCATCTGTGCCGCGCGCGTCTCGCGCAGCAGCAGGAGCACGTAATAAATGGTCGCGGCGATGATCAGGATATCCCCCAGCGCGCGGACATCCAGCCGGGAGAGGCTTTGCCAGGGCAGCTCGACGGCCAGGGGCATGGCGCACTGTAAGTTAGCAGCGAGGACTAAGGAGTGGCAAGAGAGGAATCGCGCGCGCAGGGAAAGGAAACTGGGAGCAGGCAGCAGGAAGCAGGCGGCGGAGAAGCATAACTTTTCAAGCTTTCAGCAGGCGATTCAGCCAATCCTCGCCAACGTCCTGCCCGCGAAACGCCATGCCGAGGATGAAGACCTTGTCTGCGGCTGCGTCGCAGCGATAGAAGACACGAACGAGATGCGGGAAGACAATTTCGCGCAGTTGGGCAGAGAGTTTCAGGTCAGGAAAGCGCGCAGCGTCGGGAGGGATGCGGCCGCACCGAGGATGAACTGCCAAGCCGCCAACTGCGCGATAGACACGCCACCGGAGATCTGCACGCCGGATCAAGCCCCGCTGTTCTGCGGCGGGCGCTGTGGTCGGCGCCGCCGGCGGCGGGCGGGAACTCGAGCTGCGCAAAGGCGCGCGGATTGAAGTGCGGCTGGATCGGGCGGTGGTGTTCAGGCCGAAGAACTGAAGGCTGAAAGCAAGCGAGAAGCAGCGGAAAGCGGTCTGCCATCCGCAGTGAACAGAAAGTGGCGATCCCGCGTGCGGGATCGCCCCTCGCACTTTTGCGGAGAGGGATTTCGCGCATGGTTGGCGGGGAGGGTGCGCACATTCAAGTCCCGAAGCTGCGGGAGGCTGTGCTACAGGAGGGGCGCGGTGTGTGGTAATGTACGCTGACCGCGGGGCGGGCGCGGAAAAATCCTTTCGCCAGCGGGCGGGAATGTCCATGGACGTGCAGACAGTCCGAGCCAAGAGCAATCCGAGCCAGCGCATTATCGCGGGCGGGATTGTACTGGCGTTTTTGTATTGGGCCTCGGTGGTCATCATGACGCTGCTGGTGTCCATCCTGATGGCCTACTTCCTGGATCCCATCGTGGAATTGCTGGAGCGATTCCGCGTGCCGCGGGCGGTGGGGTCGCTGGTGGTCTTGCTGGTGGTGACGGCGTTGCTGTTCACGCTGGGCTGGGGCGTGTGGGACCGCGTGCAAGCCTTTGCGCAGGACTGGCCGAAATACAGCCAGGTGCTGAAGGGCTTTTCCAAAGCGTTTGACGAGTTTATCGAGAAGATCGAGAGCGCGTTCCGCGGCATCCAGGCGGAGGAGCAAGGCGCGCGGCTGGTGGTGCAACAGGAAAAAGAAAGCCCGGTGCGGGCGGTGCTGCTGCGCGGGCTGGGTTCGCTGTACACGCTGCTGCTGGTGGTTTCCTTCGTGCCCTTTCTGGTGTTCTTCATGCTGGCCGCCAAGCGCGATATCTGGCACGCGACGATGCAGCTCTTTCCGCCCACGGAACGCACGCGCGTGAAAGAGGCCCTGGAAGACCTGAGCGTGATCCTGCGCAGCTACGTCGTGGGCAACCTGCTGGTGGCCGGCATCCTTTCGGTAGCGGGCTGGATCTTCTTCGTCATCATCGGCCTGGACTATCCGTTTCTGCTGGGGGTGACCTCCGGTGTGCTGAACCTGGTGCCCTACTTGGGCACGGTGCTGGCGTGGTTGCCGCCGCTGGTCATGGGCATGACCAAGTTCGGCACCAACGTGGCGGCCTACGTGGGCATCGCCGCGATGATCAGCTTCATGCATCTGATTGCCATCAACGTGCTCATCCCGGCGCTGGTGGGCAAGCAGGTGCACCTGAATGCGCTTTCGGTGACCATTGCGCTGCTTTTCTGGGGCTGGATGTGGGGTGGGATGGGGCTGATCCTGGCGATCCCCATCACGGCTGTGATGAAAGTCGTCTGCGACCACGTGGAGGAATGGCAGCCCGTGGGGCGCTGGCTTTCGACGTGAAGGTACGGACCAAGACTCAGGATTCTGGAATCAGGATTGAGGTTTGAGGGATCGCAGTCCCGCTCCGTTCTCCGTTGCAGGGCCCCCGGACAATTTGGATCACCAGGGCGGTTATCCGGGAGGGCGACATGTCTTTCATCGCGCAAATCAGCGAACAGGAAGCGGGCAGCGCCACCGCGCGGGCGTACGAGGAAGTGCGCAAGATGTACGGCAAGGTGCCGAATTTCTTCCTGGCGCAGGGCACGCGCCCGGATGTTATCGCAGCGGAACTCAGCCTGGCGGGCGCGATCCTGGCGGACGGGGCCCTGCCGCGGAGCGTGAAGGAAAAAATCGCGCTGGTGGTGAGCGGTCTGAACCACTCGTCGTACTGCATCGCGGCACACTCGGAAGCTCTGCACAATCTTGGCCTCCCGAAGAACCTGGCGCGGCAACTGGCTATTGACTATCCGAGCGCGCTGGCGAGCGAGACGGAGATGGCGCTGTTCAAGTTTGCAGACCAACTGACGCGCCAGCCCGTCGAGATGACCCAAAAAGATGTGGACGAACTGCGCAAACATGGGTGGAGCGACGCGGCAATCTATGAAGCGGTGCTCACCGCGGCGTGGTTCGCGTTTGTGAACCGCATCTCCGTGGGGCTGGGGCTGATCCCGGACTTTTGATGGCTGCCATGGGTGAAGAGCTTCTGGTGGCCAGTGATCAGCGGCGAGTCGGAAGCGCGCGCAGTTTCCTCACCAGCTCAGATAGGTCCTGACTTTCCTGAAACAATCGAATAGCCGCCAGTCCTGCGGCCCCGGCGCGCAGGCAGTCGGCGGCGTTTTCGAGCGTGATGCCGCCGATGGCAAGAATCGGGATGCGCACCGTGCGGCAAAGTTCCTCCAGGCGGCCGAGTCCCTGCGGCGGGCCGTACTTCCGTTTGGAGGGCGTTTCGAAAACGGGGCCGAAGAAGCTGTAGTGTGCGCCATCGCGTTCGGCGGCTTGCGCCTCCGCGAGGGAGTGGCAGGAAGCGCCGATAAGGAAGGACTGCCGGGCCGGGCCGTTCTGAAGACCGGCGCCTACAAAGCGGACCACCTCGGCGACGGGGAGGGATTGGCCGCCGAGATGCACGCCGGCGGCGCGCGCGGCCATGGCAACGTCCAGGCGGTCGTTCACAATCACGCGCGTCGAACTGCCCTGTGCGGCCGCGATGGCGCGGCGCACCAGCTCCGCCAGGACGCGGCCGGGGAGATCCTTCTCGCGGATTTGGATCCAGTCCACGCCCGCGACGATGGCCAGTCGAATGCGGGCCAGAAGGGCGGATGGCTCGGGAGAAGGCAGCGTCCTGCGTTCGGTGACGTAGCAGAGAATGGGAGCGGATGCCATCGCAGACTCCGCCCATTATCTTATCCGAAGAATTGTGAGGGCAGCGGAAGAGAGATTCTTCGGGCTGACGAATCGGCCCTCAGAATGTGCAGCCTTACGACGCGGCGGCGCGCGCAGAGCGGGCGCGCGGGCGGCGCACCATGGTGACGGCCACCCAGAAGTCCAGCACGCCCAGCCCGCTGATGGCGCCGCGCAGGAACGGATTCAGGAGGACAGGGATCAGGTCCGGGTAGCGGCTGAGGAAAAAATGGTGCTCCCAGAACTCCGACCAGGGGATGAAAAGGAGCACCGCGCCCAGCCCCACACACAGGAGGAACAGGATAATGCGGAGCAAACGGTTCGTCAGGAGCGCGGAACTCAACGGCGCTTCTGGAGAGCAGCGATGCGCTCGGCCACATCGCGATAGTCAATGTTCATGGCATAGACCTGGGTGAAGCTGTCGAGGGCGGCGGGGAGCGAGCCGGCCAGCTCCTGGGCTACGCCCAGGTCGTAGCGGAGAGCGAGGATGGATTCCTGGTCGAGTTCACGAGTTTGCAGAGCGCGCTCGTACCACATGGCGGCCACGTGGGGCTGGCCTTTGTCCATGAAGGAGAGTCCCAGCAGGGTGTAGCACTGCATGGCGTAACGGAAGGCTTGGCCGGATTGCACAGCCTTGGCCACTTTCTGAAACTCGCCGATGGCTTCCTCCAGCAGGCCCATCTCGCGGTAGGCAATGCCCAGATTGTAGTGCGTCTCCAGGTCCTCGATCTCCTCCTCGGCGCCCATCTCGCCGAGTTCTTGGCGGAATTCGTTGAAGACTTCCTGGAGCTGCTCGACACTCTCGCCCCCCGCGGGGGCCGGACTTCCGGCGGCCACGGGCGCAGCCTCGGCGGGCGCTGCAGGCCCGCGTTCCAGTTCGGCCACTTCAGCTACGAGTTCGGACATGAACGTGTCGGAAGACATCGCCGCGGGCGGCTGGGCAGCAATGGGCTCCGGCGGAGCAGCAGGCACGGCTTCGAGTTCGTATTCAACCACCTCCGCTTGGGCTTCGACTTCCACGGCCGGCTCCGGCTGGGGCTCGACCACCTTCGCTGCTTCTTGAACGGCGGCGGGAAGCTCGAACGTTTTGACGACGGCAGGCGGCTTTTCCTCGAGCGGAAGGGTGATTTCTTCAGCCGCTGGCCCCGCCGCGGGTGCGGCCTCGGGCGCCGCAGCGACTTGGGCCGGCTCGGAAGTCAACTGGGCGAGATCGGCCCACTCTCCGGAGAGGTCCACTTCGTGGACCCCGGCCTCCCGTTCGGGTTGCGCTGCGACTTCCTGCACCGCCTTGCCTTCCACGACGGGGACAGCTTCGGCCGGTTGCACGGGAATGGCAAACTCCGCCGGGACAGGCGCGGCGGCGGGTGCTTCTTCGGCGACGCGGGCCACGCGCTCGAAGCGCCGGCGCAGCTCGGAGAAACGCTCGGCGCGCGAGGCGTCGCCGCGGCCGACATAAATCTGCTCGAGCTGGGCGGCGAGGTCTGCCGTACGACGGTCGTTGCCCGAACCTAGATGCAGGTCGAGGAGTTTTTCCAGCACGGTGGCGTGGCGGGGTACGCGCTGCAGCACTCGTTCAAGCAGGTCAATGGCTTTCTGCGTGAGGCCGTAGCTGGAGAAAAGATCCACGTCGGTGAGCGACTGGGTGACGAAGCGCTGCGTTTCGTCGTCGAGCTGCTCTTCGCCAGCCGCCGCGACCGGGGCCGCAGGCGGCGCGGCCGATTCCACTCCCCCAGCAACTGCCACCGGAGGCGGCGCTTCGACGGACTTAGGCGGAGGTGGGGCAGCTTCCCCCAGGCTGGGCAGGCCGAGGCGCACGCGCACCTGGTCCAGGCGGCGGCGGTTGTTCTCGTTTTCGGGGGCGTGCTCGAGGAGTTCCTCGAAAATCTCCCGGGCCCGGTCGAGCTGGCCGGCGGCAACCAGCGCTTCGCCGAGCTGGTCGAGGCCCTCGTTCAGGCGGAAGGAATCGCTGGAGCGGCGATAGGCGTCCACCAGCCATTCCAGCGGCTCCACCTTTCCGGGCAGGCGCTCGACCAGGTTGTTCAGCAGGTGGGTGAGGTGGTCGTAATCGGCGGCATTGAGCATGGGCTCGCGGATTTCGCGGAGCAGCTCCACGCTGTGGTCGGGCTCGCCGCCATCGAGCAAGTTCACGCAGAGGTTGTACATCACTGTGTAGCGATCGGGAGCTCCGGAAAACACTTTACGCGCCAACTGGACGGCGCGGTCGGCCTGGCGCGACTGCAGGTAGAAATCCATGAGCATCTGGGTGGTGTCCGTGCCGGCGGCGGAATCGGGAGCGGCTTCCAGCAGCTTGACCGCGTCGTCCATTTTGCCCAGGGCCGCCAGGGCACGGGACTTGAGCGAGGTGCCGTGGGTGTTGCCGGGCTCGGCCTTGAGGGCCTGCTCGGCGAACTTGAGGGCCTCGGAAAAGTGGCCGTGGTCGAGCATGCGGTGGGCGCAGTTCAGGTAGGCGTGGGCCGCCTCGTGCCCTTGGCCGATGCTCGTGTACAGTTCGGCCAGGCGCAACTGCACACGGAGGTTTTCCGGCTCGAGGTCGAGCAACTGGCGGAGCACCTCCACGGCCTTGGCGGTGCGGCCGCTGCGCAGGTGCGATTCGGCCAGTTGCAGGTAGAGCGGGCGGGCCTCGCTCATCACGCCCTGCTGGACGTAGAGTTCGGCGAGCCGCTCCACCGGATGGATTTCCTCCGGGGCCAGTTTGGCGATCTTCTTGTAGATGGCGATGGCCTTGCTGTTGAAGCCGTCACCGAGGAAGAGCCTGGCCAGGCGCTCGAAATACTCGAGGGCCTTCTTGATGTTGCCGTTGCGGACGTGCAGGTCCCCGATGGTCATCAGGGTGACCTGATCTTGCTCCTCGTTTCTCAGGATTTGCTCATACTCGCCGATGGCCTGGGCGAGCTTGTTCTGGCTGAGAAACTTCTGCGCCGCTTCCAGATGTTTTGCCTTGTTAAAAGCCATCCTGAGACTCTCAGCCCAGCAGAGCCGGGCGCCGGGTGCCGCTGATGTACACCAATTCTGCGGCCCGATTGTGGCGGGCCAGAAGGAAACGTGGTTACGCTAGCACACGCGCAATAGGCAGTCAACGAATCGAGCATATCCTGCGACCTCGCAAAGAGTTCGTCCCAGCGCCGTTCAGATTCCAGTGCGGCGAGAAGCATCTTTGCGAAAGCGGCCTGCTCTTCCGGAGGAAGCTTGCAAGCTTCCTCAAAGGCCTTTTGGAGGAGTTCCGCTAGGAGGTCGTGCCGGTGGGGTCAACACTGCCGAACGCATCTGCTGCACGGAAAAGTGAATCTTGGCTCGCGGTGCTCGCCCAGCAGGAGGCTTCGCGGACTGGCGCAAACGAAAAGCGGTGCAGTGGCGTGGGGCCGAATTGGCGCAGGGCTTCCAGGTGGTTGCGCGTGCCGTAGCCCTTGTTGTGCGCCAGGCCGTACTGCGGATACTGCCGGTCGAACTCCTCCATGCGCGCGTCGCGGGCTACCTTGGCCAGGATGGAGGCCGCGGCGATGGAGATGGAGCGCGCGTCGCCGTGGATCAGCGATTTCTGCTCGATGGGAACGTCGAGGCTGAGGGCGTCCAGCAGCAGGAAATCGGGAGGCAGCGGAAGTTGCCCGAGCGCGGCGAGCATGGCCTGGCGGCTGGCCTGGTAGATGTTCCAGGCGTCTATGCGGCTGGGCTCGATTTCGGCTACGGCCCATGCCAGGGCGTGCTCGCGGATGCGGTTGGCCAGCACCGCGCGGCGGGCGGGAGAGAGCTTCTTGGAATCGTCCAGGCCGACGATGCGGCGACGGGGGTTCAGGATGACGGCACCGGCGACAACCGGGCCGAACAGCGCGCCGCGGCCGGCTTCGTCGAGCCCGGCGATGCGCTGCCAGCCCTGCTGGCGCGCGTCGCGTTCGTAACGGGAAGAGCAGCGGCCGCCCATCGGGGGGAGATGTTAACACGGGGAATTGCCGACGAGCATTGCATGGTCATACACAGATGTGCGAGGCCTAAAGCGCGAAAGTCGAAATTCGAACATCGGGTGGCCGGAGAAACATAAGGGCGCAGCAGAGGAAGAATTAATCACCGAGGAGGCGCAAAGCACGCGGAGAAAACGCAGAAAAGAACAAGGGCCGCCCGGGGAGCCGGGGCCAGATGGGATCGTTGTACTGGCAATGCGCTATTCGACGCCCTCGGCGGCGGGAGCAGCGGCCGGGACGGTCATTTGCTCGGCGCGCTTGAGTCGCGCGGCCTTGCCCTTGCGCCCGCGGAGGTAATAGAGCTTGGCGCGGCGCACGCGGCCGGAACGCACGATCTCGATGGACTGGATGGAAGGGGAGTTCACCGGGAAGATGCGCTCGACGCCGATGCCGAAGCTGACGCGGCGCACGGTGAAGCTCTTGGAGGCCAAGCGGCCTCGCGCGGAGATGACCACACCCTCGAAGGGCTGGATGCGTTCCTTTTCCTTTTCGCCTTCGGATTCCTTCAAGCGCACGTGGACGCGGATGGTGTCGCCCGGGCGAATGGCCGGGAGATCCTTGCGCAGTTGCGATTCCTCGAGTTTCTCAATAATGCGATGCATGGCTGAAAATCCCGGGCAGACCCGCTTGCCCCGAGGTGTTTAGAGGGGCTCTGGTGGGGCCAGCGCGTAAACAACAAACCAAAATTATAGCGAACATCGGCCATTTTGCCTAGTAGCGAAGTCAAAGGCTGGAAGGTTAAAGAGTCGAATACCCGGAGCGGAGGTCAGCGAGAAGGCGCGAGTCTTCTTCGGAGAAAGCGGCACCGGCCAGGAGTTCGGGACGGTTGCGCAGCGTCTTGGCCAGGGCCATCTTGCGCCGCCAGAGGCGGATTTCCTCGTGGTTGCCGCTCAGCAGCACTTCCGGCACCGCCCAGCCGCGAAATTCTGCCGGGCGCGTGTAGTGCGGGCAGTCCAGAAGGCAGGGTTCAGGGGGCAGGGGGCAGGGGGCAGGGAAGAACTTCTTTTTGGCAAGAAGCTGTGCGGAAACTTCGCCCCTCGTTTGCGAGCCGCTGAAGGATTCGTATACGGAAGAGGCTTCGTTGCCCAGGGCGCCGGGCAGCAGGCGCGTGACCGCGTCGAGGACCAACGCGGCGGGGAGCTCGCCGCCGGAGAGCACGAAGTCGCCGATGGAGAGTTCGTCGGTGGCCAGATGTTCGGCGACCCGTTCGTCCACGCCTTCATAGCGCCCGCAGATCAGCACGATCCGTTCGCAGCCAGCGAAGCGCCGCGCCGTCTCCTGCCGAAAAACTTTTCCTGACGCGGAGAGCAAAATGATAGGGCTTGTAGGGGCGGGCCTGGGCCCTCCCTGAGTGGAGTCGAAGGGTGCCCGCCCTTCCGGCCATTCGAGCAACGATTCCACCGCCTCAAAAATGGGTTCCGGCTTCAGCACCATGCCTTCGCCGCCGCCGAAGGGACGGTCGTCCACGGTGCGGTGGCGGTCGTGGGTCCAATCGCGCAAGTCGTGGACGCGCGTTTCCACAAGGCCGGCCTCCCGCGCGCGCCGCACGATGCCGTGGTCCAGCGGCCCGCGGAAGAAATCCGGAAAGATGGTGACAATGTCGAAGCGCATTTTTCAGAAGGACGAAATTCGAAAAACGAAAATGGGAAAGACCCCAAAACAAGTGTAACGCAGTTTTGCGGCACTGTAGGGGCACGATATGGTTCGTCCCGCGGGGGCGGGATCAGCACAAGTGTCGTGCCCTTACGAACGCGGCGCGCGCGGAACACAAAGTTACACGCGTGCGCGGCGACGGGCCGATGGACGTCTGGCCTTTACGGATTCAGATCGCGCAGGCCTTCGGGCAGCACGACCTCGATGCGTCGCGCCGCGGGATCGATGCGCGTGCAGATTTCCTGCGCGAAGGGGACGAGCAGTTCGCCCTGCGGGGTTTCCACAACGAGCAGCGGCGTGCCCGGGGTGTCCTCGCCGGTGGGCAGGAAGTCGCGCACCACGCCGACCTTTTCAGGCGCGAAATCCTGTTCCCAGACTTCGCAGCCGATAAGGTCGGTGATGAAGTATTGCCCGGCGGGGAGAGCCACGCGCTCGCCGAGAGGGAGCTGGATTTCGAGGCCTGCAAGGCGCTCGGCGGCGGAAATGGAGTCCACGCCTGCAAAGTGGAAAATAGCCTGCTTCTTGTGCAGCCAGCAATTGCGCACGGCCACAGGACGCGGAAAGCTTTTGCCGTCGGAAAGGAAAACTTCGCGTAGGGAGGGAAGTCGCTGGGGGAAGTCGGTGAATATCTCCGCGGCCACTTCACCGATGCGGCCGCGCGCGCGCACAATTCGCGCCAGCGTGACGCCCCGCCATTCTCCGGGCGTCACTACTCCAGAATCTCCAGGGTGAAGCGCTTCTTCAATTTCATGCCGGCCGCGCCCAGGAGCGTGCGCATGGCTTTCGCCGTGCGGCCCTGCCTGCCGATGACCTTGCCGAGATCGCTCGGATGCACACGCAGCTCAAGTACGGTCACTTGTTCTCCGTCCACCGCGCGAACCTGGACTTGGTCGGGATTATCCACCAGCGCTTTGGCGATCGCTTCGACAAGCTCTCGCACCGCGCCTCCTTTCCGGGGCGAAACACCGCTCCCCGTTGTGAGACGGTCAGACCGTGCGAGCGGTTCCCCAACTCGAGCTACTTACGGGGTGAGTGGCCTCCCTGTGTTCTCGGGCGCGGGGACTCCTAGGCGATCTTTTCACGGCGCAGGAAGCTGCGCACCGTATCACTGGGCTGTGCACCGCATCCGATCCAGTACTTGATGCGCTCGGCTTTCAGCTTGATCTCCGCCGGCTTCTTCAGGGGATCGTAGGTGCCTACGATCTCCACAAAACGGCCGTCGCGAGGACGCCTGCTCTCTGTCACCACCACACGATAAAAGGGCTTCTTCTTTTTTCCGAACCGCGATAGCCGGATGGTCAGCACGCAGCAACACCTCCATCATCATTATAGACGAATCCGGCCCGGATGGGGAATGGGCGTAAGCGGCCGCAGTCCAAAGGGCGGCCTTTCAGTCGCCCCCACAAACTGACTACGAGACGTCGCTCAATTTTCCCAGGCCGCGCATGTTCTGCGCCCCGATGCAAAGCGTCGGGGCGCAGTAATTTGCGGGGTCCCCGTCTGCGGCAGATGGGGTCAAGATAGACCGCTGAGCTTCCCTAATCCTCGCAACTTGGAGCGGGCCGTGGCGGCGCCGTATTGCTTGATCATCTTGCGCATCTGCATGTACTGGCGGAGCACTTCGTTGACCTGCTGGACGGAGGTGCCGCTGCCGCGGGCGATGCGTTTGCGGCGCTTGCCGTCAATGACGGTGTGGTCGTCGCGCTCTTCGGCGGTCATGGAGTTGATGATGGCCTCCACGTGCTTCAGGCGCTTTTCGTCCACCTGGGTGTCCTTGGGGAGATTGGCGAAGGGGCCGACCTTGGGGAGCATGCCCAGCACCTGTTCCAGCGGGCCCATTTTCTTGAGCTGGCGGAGCTGGTCGCGGAAATCTTCCAGCGTGAAGTCGTCGTGGCGGAGTTTCTTCTCCAGCTCGGCGGCTTTCTTGGCGTCAATGTGCTGCTCGGCCTTCTCGATCAGCGTCATGACGTCGCCCATGCCCAGGATGCGGCTGACAATGCGCTCGGGATAAAACGGCTCCAGCGCGTCGTATTTTTCGCCGATGCCCACAAACTTCACCGGCGCGCCGGTCACCTTGCGGATGGAAAGCGCCGCGCCGCCGCGCGCGTCGCCGTCGAGCTTGGTGAGCACGACGCCGGAAAGGCCCACGCGGCGGTGGAATTCCCCGGCGGAGCGCACGGCGTCCTGGCCGATCATGGCGTCGGCGATGAACAAAATTTCCGCGGGCTGCAATTCGCGCTTCAGCATTTGCAGCTCTTCCATCAGCGCGTCGTCAATGTGCAGGCGGCCGGCGGTATCCACCAGGATGACGTCGCTCGCGGAAAGCTTGGCCTCGCGCATGGCCCCGCGGACGATCTCCAGCGGCTTGTCCGTGCCCGCCGCGGCCCAGCAAGGCAGGCCGATGGCCGTGGCCACTTGCGCGAGCTGTTCGCGCGCGGCGGGGCGATAGACGTCCGTGGAGACCATGATCGGGCGGTGGCCGGTGGCGGCGAGCCATTTGGCCAGCTTGCCGGCGGTGGTCGTTTTGCCCGAGCCTTGCAGCCCGACCAGCATCCACACCGACGGCGGGCGCGAAGCAAACCTCGGCTTGGACTGCTCGCCGAGCAGAAAGCCCAGCTCGTCGCGGACGATTTTCACCACCTGCTGATCGGGTGAAAGTTGCAGCAAGACTTCCGCGCCGCGGGCCTTTTCGCCGATGCGCGCAAGGATTTCGTCCACGACGCCCACGTTCACGTCGGCGTCGAGCATGGCCTCGCGCAGGCCGCCCATGGCCGCGTCAATGTGCTCCTCGGTGAGTTTGCCCTGCCCGCGCAGGTTCTTGAAGACGCGCTGAAGCTTGTCGGTCAGGTTCTCAAACATGGTCGGTCGTCACTGCCTGCGCCTTCGAGCACTGTGCAATCCTTCATTGTAGTGGCCCGGGAGTCTTGGAGTCAAAAGGCGACCGGAGGGGCACGGTCCCCAAGCTTCGGGATCGTGCCCCTAGGAAGGAGGAGACGGCGAGACCCGTTCGTCCCGCAGAGCGGGCGCAGGGCAGGCGCCGGCGCTACAGCGGTTTATGGGCGCGGACGAAGGCGGACATGAACTTGCCGTCCACCAGCGGCGCGAGCGCGTTCACGTCCACCCCGGCGGCGAACTCGGGGTGAGAAGCGAGAAAGCCGCGGGCGTCTTCGGACTTGTAGATGCGGGTAGGCTCCACGTCCACATCCACGAAGCCGGCGCGGGACAGCTTTTCGCGATATTCGTTTTCTTCCAGCGCGCCGGCCACGCAGCCGATCCACAGCTCGACGCTACGACGGATCACTGCGGGCACTTCGCCGCGCACCACCACGTCGGAAACAGCGAACCGCCCGCCCGGCTTCAGGACGCGGAAGGCTTCGCGCAGCACGCGATCCTTGTCCGCGGAGAGGTTGATCACGCAGTTGGAGATAATCACGTCCACGGAGTTGTCCGGCAGGGGGATCTCCTCGATGGCGCCCTTCAGGAATTCGACGTTGGTGACGCCGGCCTTGCGCTGGTTTTCGCGGGCCAGGGCGAGCATCTCGTCGGTCATGTCCAGGCCGTAAGCCTTGCCGGTGGGCCCCACGCGGCGGGCGGAGAGCAGCACATCAATGCCGCCGCCGGAGCCGAGATCCAGCACCGTTTCGCCGGGGTTGAGCTGGGCCAGCGCGGTGGGGTTGCCGCAGCCGAGCGAAGCCTGCACGGCTTCCTGGGGGAGGCCGGCTTTTTCCTTCTCCTCGTAGAGGTTGGCCGTGATCGGGTCGGTGCCGCCTTGGCCGCAGACCGACGTTCCGCCGCAGCAACCACTGCCGCCGGAAGCCACACGCTTCGCTACCTCGGCGTATTTCTCTTTCACCACTTCCCTGATGCTGTCCTGGCTCATTCTTGCTTCTCCTCTCAAGTTTCCGGCGCGCGGTCGCGGTCGTTTCCTTTGGAAATATGCACGATTGATTCGGGCTCGACGGCCTTGTTGCGGGCGCAGCATTCGGCATAAAGAAAGCTGAGCAGCTCTTTCAGCGCCGCGCCGTTCGCTGCATACCACAGAAACTGCTTGTCCCGCCGCACCGTCACCAGGCCCTCGTTCCTGAGCTTGTCCAGGTGGTGCGAGAGCGTGGAGCCCGGGATATCCAGCTCGGCCTGGATGTCCCCGACGATCAGGCCTTCGGGGTGCGCCGAAAGCAGCAGGCGCACGATGCGCAGGCGAGGCTCGGCGCCCAGCGCGGCGCACATGTCCGCGAAGCGGGTGAGCTGTTCGGCGGACGGCCCCTTTCTCATATTTCTAGAATACCGGAAATATAGAATCCGTCAAGCTCTGTTTTGCCCGCCGTGGCCCCCGCCGGCCACGAACATTTTGCCGGCCCACCGCGTCTTACTAGCAGGCGCTGATCAACAGCCATTCGCGGCCGCGCGTGAGGGAGTGAAGAAGCCATGCTCAAGCTGTGGATCACGCTCATTGGAGCCGTCGTGCTGCTGCTGCCGTGCGCATGCGCGGAATGAGCGCCGCGTTGGTGATGGACCGCAAGCGCCGGTGGATGAACTGCTCCAGATGCAGATTACCGGCCCGCAGCAGGAGCGTAGCGTCTTGTAAGGCTGCCCCATGGATTTGCCGGGGCACGAGGGATCGAGCTCCTGCCGCAACGTCTCCCGAATTTCTCATCCACCCCCAAAACTACGGGACAGGGCTTCCTTGACCGCTCTGCGAGGCTCGACTACACTAGTGGTTTCGATTGCTGTCCGCAGCGCTGGCAGGGGCCCCGCCGGACGATGCCGGGGCGGGCGCCAGGCGGGCGGGGCGGTCGCAACATGCAGGCTGGGGGCCGCGTAAGATAAAGGGAGCACTCATTGCCGAAGCGTACCTTTCAACCCAAAGTGCGCCGCCGTCATAAGACCCACGGCTTCCGCGCACGCATGAAAACCTCAGGCGGACGAAAAGTCCTTGCGCGACGTCGCAAAGCCGGCCGGAAGCGCCTCGCCCTCTAGTTGCGTGCCCCGCAGGGACGGGGACGAGGGTTTCGATTTTCCGCGGGCGTGCCGCCTGCTGCACACCGCGGAGTACGACGCCGTGTATGAAAGCGGCCAGCGGCGCGCGGGCAAGCACTTCGTCGTCTTTTATCGCCGCCGGGACGTTCCCGACGCGGAGAGCCGCTTCGGGATCAGCGTAAAGCGGTCGCAGGGCGGGGCGGTGGCGCGCAACCGGATCAAGCGCCGCGTCCGCGAAATCCTCCGCCTGCACCGCCAGGAGATTGCCACAGGATGGGACATTGTCATTCACCCGCGCACCTCGGTGCTGATGGCGCCGTTTGGGGCGCTGGAGGCGGAGCTGGTGGAACTGCTGAAGAGCGCGGTGGGCTCGGGCGCAGTCCCGCCACCCCAGGACGCCTCCACAACCCGGAGTACTTGAGCGCTTCTGTGCTGCTGCTTCTGGTGCGCGCCTACCAGGCCCTGCTGGGGCCGCTGCTGGGCGGCGCGTGCCGCTACTATCCCTCCTGCTCGAACTTCGCGGCGGAAGCCATCGAGCGCCACGGCGCGCGCCGCGGGGCCTGGCTGGCGCTGCGCCGCCTGTGGCGCTGCCGGCCGTTTTCTTCGTTCGGATACGACCCGGTGCCGGAGCATCTGCCTCCGCGCGGGCCAGGGCGGGAGGCCACGCGGTGAAAGAACTTTCCACGGAAAAGCGTGTCCTGCTGGCCTTTGCGCTGTGGATCCTGATCATGCTGGGCTGGAGCTACATCTGGAAGCCCACGCCGCCGCAGCGACCTCCGCAACCCGCCCCCGCTTCTGGCACCACTTCCGCGCCCCCACCGCAGCCCGGGGCCGTTCCTGCACCCGGCAAAGCTCCGGCGGTGGGCGCGGCGCCGGCGCAGAAGCCGGAAGCCGTGGCGCCCACTCCGAAGGCGGCCAGCGAGGAAAAAACGACGGTCATTGACAGCCCTCTTTACCGCGTCGAACTCTCCAACCGCGGCGGCGTAGTGAAACGCTGGCAGTTGAAAAAGCACACGGACCACAACCGCCACCCGCTCGAACTGGTGAATGCGGAGGCGGCACAGCAGTTGGGCGCCTGGCCGCTCTCCATCGCGTTGCAAGACGCCCAACTGGAAGGGCAGGTGAATGCGGCGCTGTACGAGGTGACCTCGGGCCAGGCCAACCTGACCGCCCCGGCGGACGTGCTCTACGAGTGGAGCGACGGGCACGCGCAAGTAACCAAACGCGTGAAGTTCGACCCCAGCTATGTGGTGGTCATCGAAACTTCGGTGACCCTGGAGGGCCAACCGCTGGCGCACGGCGTGGCCTGGCGCGGAGGCTTCGGCGATCTTTCCGAGTACTCGCACGCCGAGCAGGTGAAAGTCTTCTACCGCGAAAACCAGAAATTGAATTCGCTCGAACACAAGAAGCTGGGCGTTCCCGAGCACCGCGAGCAGCGCCTGCGCCAGGAAGGCACCATGGAGTACGCGGGGATCGAAGACCGCTACTTTGCCGCGGTCTTCCTGCCGCGCAGCGACAACCCCGCGCAGTGGAACGCGGGCATGTCTCTGTGGCACTGGCGGCTGGAGCGCGACGTCACCGTGGAGGGCAAGACCTCCAAGGAGCCGGTGGCGGAGATGGCGGCGGGAACCACCGTGGCCGGGCCGGTGGCCTTCCGCGTGTTTATCGGGCCCAAGGCCCTCGACGAGCTGCGCGCGCAGAAGCCGCCGCTCACCGCCCTGGTGCAGTTCGGCTGGTTCGGCTTCATCGCTGAGCCGCTGTTCTACTTCCTGCGCTGGATCTACAACTACATTCCGAACTACGGTTGGGCCATCATCCTGATGACGCTGGCGGTCAACATGGCGCTCTTCCCGCTGAAGGTCAAAAGCTGGCGCTCCATGCAGCGCATACAGAAGGTGATGCCGGAGATCAAGCAGATCCAGGAGCGCTACAAGAAGTACGGGAGGCGCGACCCGCGCCGGCAGGAGATGAACACCGAGGTGATGGCCGTCTATAAGCGCGAGGGCGTCAACCCCATGGGAAGCTGTCTGCCCATGGTGCTGCAGATGCCTATCTGGTTCGCGCTGTTTTCCATGCTGACCGCGGCCATCGAGCTGCGCCACGCGCCGTGGCTGGGGTGGATCCAGGACCTTTCCGCGCACGACCCCTACTACATCCTTCCGGTGCTGATGACCGTGTCCATGTACGTGAGCCAGAAGATGACCCCGGCAACGTCCGCCGACCCCATGCAGCAGCGCATGATGAACTGGATGCCGCTGTTCTTCGGGTTCCTGTTCCTGCGCATGTCCAGCGGGCTGGTGCTCTACATTTTCACGAGCACGCTGGTGGGCATCGGGCAACAGTGGTACTTGAACCAGTCGCCGCCCGCGGAGAACGCGAAGGAAAAGAAGGCCGCAAAAGCCGAGAAGCCCAAGGCGGAAAGCAAGAAGTAGCCGGGCGCGGAGCGGCGCAGCGAGAAATTGTCCACCAGCGCGCAGGAGCGGGGGCGGGATGACCCACAGGTTTGTCAAAGACGGCCGACTGGAGCGGCAAGAACTGGTTGCCGAGTTGCGGAACTTCCTCAGTCTGCTGTTGGGTCAGACGCGGCTGGACGTGCAGTTTGAGATCCAGGAATTCGAGCCGGCCGGCGACGACCTCGAAAACCCCGAAGTGCGGGTCAACTTCCGCGGGCGCGACGAAGAACTCCTGCTCCAGCACCACGCCGAACTGTTGACCGCCATCGAATACATCGCGCATCGCTGGCTGCGCCTGGACCCGCAGTTCTACGACCATGTGCAAATAGATTGCGGTGATTACCACGCGGTGCGGCTCGAGGAGCTGCGCCTTTCCGCCAAGGTGGCCGCGCAACGCGTGGTGGAAACGCACCAGCCCTTCCGCTTCAACCCCATGTCCGCGCGCGAACGGCGCGTGATCCACCTGGTCCTGAAGGGCGTTCCCGGCGTGCGCACCTCCAGCGAGGGCGCCGGCGACCACCGCCAGGTGGTCGTCTATCCAGCCTGAGTCCGCGATTCTTCCCCACAACAGCAAGAGCAGAATTCCAGCCGGGATTCGGGCGGGCTGTTGGCAGGTTGAAAGGTTGGAAAGTTGCAAGGTTCGCGTCCTTTCCAGTCTTCTGGTTTGACGTTCCAACCTTCAAACCTTTCAACCTTCCAACGCATTCACAGCTCGACGACGTAACCCGTCTTCCCCACATTGACGCACTGCGTCTCACCAATGCGCTCTGTCTTCCCCGCGCATTCGTGGATGTGTCCGCAGAAAAGCCACGCCGGCTGCACGCGCTCCACCCACGCGCGCAGCGCGCGGCTGCCCGCGTGGCGGCCGAGCATGACGCGGTCGAGCGCGGAACCCTGCGGCGGGAAGTGCACGACGAGATAGAGCGGGTTCAATCCTTCCAACCCGGCTAGCGCCTGGGCGATTTCTTCTTCGGTGAATTCGCCGGGGGTGTTGAACGGCGTAGGGTTGCTGTAGCCCAGGCCGGCCCAGTGCGTCAGGCCGGCCCGCGTCTCCACGCGGCGCGCCTGGCGGTGGAAATCCACGAAGCCGAATTTCTTGCAGAAGTCAGTGTTCTCCTGCGCCGTTTCGTGGTTGCCGGGAATCACCCACAATTTCTCGCCCAGCGGGCGCAGCAGGTCGCCACAGCGCTCGAGAGCGCGGCCGAAGGTGGAGAGGTCACCGGCCGAGATGTACAGGTCCGCGGGCGTGGCCACCAGGCGCTGGAGGGCGCGCGTATCGCCGTGGATGTCGCTGAAGATCAGTATCCTCATAGCCGCCGCTCGCCTTGGCGAAAGTAATCAGTCCTGCTTAGCCGGTTGCGATGGGATGGGAATCAGGCGGCTCATTTCCGGCGCGCCGACTTCCCGCTGCTTCTCCAGGTATTCCATCACCACCTTGGAAACAAGTTTTCCGGTCTCGCTCTGCTTTGTTTGCAGGAAGGTCTGGTAGAGATCGCCGCCCTGCGCCAGAAAGCTGTTGGTGGCCACGCGATAAACCCGCCCGTCTTCGGCAGGGCGCCCGCCAATCAAGAGATCCACCAAGCGCTTTCCCGAAGGGCGGCTCATATCGTATCTGGCGCGGAGACCAGAGACCTGGATCATGCCGCGTTCGAGGGTGAATCCCTGCTCCAGCACCTCCCGAATCTGCGCTCCCGTCATTTCGCAAATCACCACCGTGTTCAGGAAGGGGAGCGCGTCGAGCACGTTCCCTTTGGTGACCGGCCCCTGCGGCAGGTCGGCGCGCAGGCCGCCGGCGTTGGTGATGCCCGCATCGGCGCCGCTCACTGTGCGCATCACGTCGGCCACAAACGCGCCCAGCAGCGACTCGGCGCGGTAGTCACGGACCAGGCGAACGCTGGCCCGCCCCACTACACCGCCCATTTCCGGCGCCGCCTTCTGCTTGTAGAGCTCGACCTTTGCCGCCACCACAGGGTCGGGGGTGAGCTGGTCGCTCCAAACTTTCAGGAGTTCCCCTTCATTGGAAATAATCTTTTTCCCTTTGAGGTTAAGTTTGAGATACCCGAGCCGCGTGCCGAAGCCATAGGTTTGCACGATCAGCGTGCCGGTCTGCGGATGGACCAACGGCTTCTCAATTCCCCGGTGCGCGTGGCCGCCGACGAACACGTCGATGCCGGGGACGGCCCCGCACAGCCGGACATCTTCATCGAAGTTGCGCTGCACCTCGGGATGCGCTTCCGCGTCGGTCTGCATGGGCCCCGTCTTGCCCTGGTGCGCCAGCACCACGATCAAGTCCACCTGCGGACGAAGCTCACTGACGGCCGCGCGCACCACCGGGATGGGATCGGCAAAGTCGAGACCCGTAATTCCTGAGGGCAGCGCAACGCTGCGAGCATCTTGGCCGATGATCCCGATCACCCCGAGGCGTACGCCGTTGCGCTCCAGAATCGTGTACGGACGACTGTACGGGTGATTCGTGCCTTTGTAGAAAATGTTTGCTCCGAGCACGGGAAACGGCACGCGGTTCATCTGCCGGGAGAAGTTTTCGCTGCCGTAGTCGAACTCATGGTTGCCGATAGCCATGGCGTCGTAGCCCATGCTCATCATCATCTCCATCAGCGCCTCGCCGCGCGTGAGAAACGAAAGCGTGCCGGTGAACATATCCCCCGTATCGAAAAGGAAGACGGTCTTCTCCCGCTGGCGGATCTGGTGCACGAGGGTCGTCAGTTGCGCCGCTCCACCCAGCTTGGGCGTGCCCGGCAGCCAGTAAGCGGGAATGGGATCGAACGCGCTGTGGAAATCGTTCGTGTACAGAATGGTGACTTCGCGGAGCGGCTCGTCTTGCGTGGACGCCTGCGGAGAAAAAGCCAAAAACAGAGCGCAACAGACGGTCAGCGCTGAAGCAAATAGTAATTTCCGATGCACTTCGGAGCCTCCTGTTTATGAATGACGCACCAGAATGCGTATGGCTCAAAGTCTAAACCAATAGGCGCGGGAAAGCGGTCAACCTTCAGCGCGCGGAAGCCACCACCTGACAAATACCGAATGCTGACCACTGACCGCTAAAAACTGACAACTCCTTCACTCCTCCGCCCAGCCGGAAGAAATCACGCCACCCTGCGCGTCGAAGACCACGTGGAACGTGAACGGCTGCGGCCCGCGGCGGGTGCGGCCGAAAAATCGCAGGTCTATCAACTCGACCACGTTCAAATTGTCGCGCTGAACGTAGCGCACCACCGGGAAGCGCGCGAATCGCAAGTAGCTTTGCACCGCGGGAAGTTGCCGGGCCCTTTCGATGAAGGGGTTCGACGCGGCGTGGCCGTAGAAACCGAACTTCGGTGAGCGCTCGCTGCGCAGGTTGAGCATTGTGAAGTGCACACCGTCGGCGGTGCGGATCAGGCCGGACCAATGCCCCAGGGACGGCGGCATAGGAATGGCCGCGGCCTCCTGCACGGCGAGGCCCTGCCGCGCAGCGTATTCCTGGACCTGACGGAGAGCCGCGCGGTTGGCGGCCAAGCACGCGACCAGATAGATGCCCAGAGTGAGCACGCCGGCGCGGCACCACACGCCTCGCGGCACGCGGAAGCCCCAGCCGCGCACCGCCGGCAGAAAGAACAGCGCGGCCAACAGGAGCCCTGCCACCGACACGGTCCACGGCGAGAGGCGTATTTCGACAGCCCGGGCAATGGCCTGTAGGCCAAAAATCAGAAGCGTGAAGAGCCCCCAGCAAAACAGGGCGCGCAGCAACTGCATGGTGCGGTCGCGATAGACCCACGCGGCCACCTGTGGCAACAGCACGATGCCGGTGAAGATGACATCAATGATGAAGGTCAGGTCCCAGGAGACGCGCGCGTAGTTGAGCGGCGCCCAGATCATGGTGCCGAAGGAAGTGATCAGGTCGAGCAGGATGTGCAGGGCGATGCCCGCGGCATAAATCACCGTGAGTCCGGCGAGGGAGGGCGAAGCGTAACCGCGGCGCCGGCAGAGCCAGCGAGTTACCCCGGCCAGCGCCAGCGCCCAGAGCGGCAACAAGAGCAGTGAATGCGTCTCCGCGCGGTGCGTGGAGATCACGGCCAGGCCGTTGCCGCTGAAGAGTCCGACGAGCGAGTCGCTATCGGGGAATACGCCGCCCAGCGTTGCGGCCAGGGTGGCCAGGCGCATTTTCGGCGCCGCCTGCGGATCCAGGGCATAGCGCTCCGCGAAGAAAGCCTTTCCGACCAGCGCACCGGCGATGCCGTGGGTGATGGTGTCCATGCGGGAGGGCTTCAGGTCACCGGTCGGGGCCGGCCGCGGAAACGCGGTTCTTCTCGTTGCGGGCGACGTATTCCTTGATGCGGCGGCGGGCGGAGGCGTCTATCTGCGTAAACTCGATGGCCATGCCCACGCCCGGCTCGACGCGGCGGACCATGCCGGTGACGATGAGGGGCGCGCCGGAGCCAAGGGTGATGCGCAACTGAACGGTCTGGCCGCGCTGCAGGGGACGCGGATCCAGAATGAACAGGCCACTGATGGAGAGATCGCGAACCCGTGGCACCGGGGCTAAAAACTCGACTGTGAGCGTCTCGCCCTGGACGCGAGGGTCGTTGCGACGTTCGAGATCTTCCAACGCCATTTGGCTGAGTTTACCAAAGTGGAGCAGTGAGTGCCACGTGAAGGCGTGTCCGGCTACCCCGTGTGAAGTCTGGGTGAAACCCGGCCAGGCGCAAAACGTCTAGCAGAGCGGATTCCCTCGCTGGAGAATTGAATTGCCCGCGCGTATGATAGCCGGCGCGGAGGGTGTAGGGAACGCCGGAACGCGGGGCACTGGCGGTCGTGGATTATTAGGAGCTAACTGTTATGGAAACGGGTTTGCTTCTCCGGTTGACCGAAATCATCCCAGGTCTTACTGTGTGCTTTGCGTCCCCAAAGGGGACTCCACGGGCTCCGGGCTGCGCTCAGCAGTAAGGAGAGACTTGCTAGATGAGAAAGAAAAGGCTCGGGGATGTTCTGCGGGATAAGAAGCGCATCAGCGCAGAAGATCTCCAACAGGTGATTGACGAGCAGCAGCAGAAATCCGTGTTGTTGGGCGAACTGCTGCTGGAGCGCGGGCTGGTGGAGAAGGACGACCTGATCGCCGCGCTCGAAGAGGTCACCCGCTTCCGCTACGTGGACTGCCGCTTTGCTACCGTGGAGACCGCGGTCCTGGAGCTGATCCCCCGTGCGGCGGCTATCAAGAACTGCGCGCTGCCGCTGGTGCGCGAGGGCAACCGCATCATCGTGGTCATGGCGGAGCCGCAGAACCTGCACGCCCTGGACGAGCTGCGCTTCATCTCCGGCATGGAGATTTCGCCGCGGCTCGGCTTCCGTTCGGAAATCCTTCAGGCCGTCGAAAAGTGCTATGCGGAAGCCGCGGCCGTCTTGGAAGCCGGCATTGAACAGGAAAGAGCCAGGCTGCCGTTCATCGAACAGGTGGACGTGGGAGACATGCAATTCTTCACCGCCAGCTCCAACGAGCGAGCGCAGGCGGCCATGGAAGAGTTCGAAGCCGAATTGCGCAACGAAAAGACGCCGGCGGTGCGGCTGGTCTCCGCCATTCTCTCCGCGGCGGCCACCAAGAAAGCCAGCGACATCCACATCGAGCCGCAAGCCATCGGCACGGTGGTGCGCATCCGGGTGGACGGTGTGCTGCGCGAGTTGACGCACGTGCCCAACGAGCTGCAAAACTCGCTCGTCTCCCGCATCAAGATCCTCGGCGACATGGACATCGCCGAGCGCCGCGCTCCGCAGGACGGGCGCTTCCTGGTGCAGATCAACAAGAAGAACATGGACATCCGCGTCTCCACGCTGCCCACCCACCACGGGGAAAAGGTGGTCATGCGGCTGCTCGATCCCAACGCCGCGCGGGTGAGTTTTTCCGACCTGGGCTTTTCGGAAGCCAACAGCAATCTGCTGTCCAACATCCTGAAGCTGCCGCAGGGCATGCTTCTGGTGACGGGCCCCACCGGCTCCGGCAAGAGCACCACCCTCTATGCGGCGCTGAACGCCATGCGCTCGCCCGGCATCAACATCATCACCGTGGAAGACCCCATCGAGTACAAGATCGAGGAAGTGAACCAGGTGCAGGTGAAACCCAAGGCCGGGCTGACCTTCGCCACCTGCCTGCGCTCCATGCTGCGGCAGGACCCCAACGTCATCATGGTAGGGGAAATCCGCGACCGGGAAACCGCGGAAATCGCCCTGCAAGCGGCGCAGACCGGCCACTTCGTGCTCTCCACGCTGCACACCAACGACAGCATCGCCGCCATCACCCGCCTGCTCGACCTGCACATTCCACCCTTCCTGATTTCCTCTTCGGTGACGGCCATCATCGCCCAGCGGCTGCTGCGCAAGCTGTGCGAGTGCCGCAAGGAAGTGCCCATCTCCTCCGAATACGCGGCGCGGCTGCTCCTGGCAGGGATCGTGGAGTTCGGCGACAAGATGTACGTGCCCGGGGGCTGCAACATCTGCGATGACACCGGATACAAGGGACGCTGCGGCATCTACGAGATGCTCTATCTCGACGAGCAGATCCGCGTGGCCCTGCGCTCCAATCTGCGCGACGACGAAATGCGCAGCCTGGCCCGCAGCGCGGGAATGAAGCTGATGCAGGAAGACGCCGTGGACAAGGTCACCCGGGGCGTCACCACCCTGGACGAAGCCATGCGCGTGGTTCCTTTCGAAAGCCTGGCCACCCTGCGCTGCACCTTCTGCCACAAGACGCTGGCCCCGGTCTTCCAGTTCTGCCCCTACTGCGGCACGGCCACGCGCCCCGTAGGGACCGGCGGCAGCACCTCACCACAGGCCATCGGGGCCGGAAGGAGCACATGAACGAGAGTCTCTCCGAAGAAGCCACCATTCAGACCCCGATGCGCCGCAGCGAGCGGCATGTCCTCTATCGGGACCTGGCCATTGTGTACGAAGGTTACAGCGAGGCCATCCCCCTGCGCGTGCCGGACCTGAGCATGCACGGCATGTTCATCAACACGCCGCGGACCTTCCCGGAGAGCGCGGTCCTGTGCGTGAAGTTCCGCCTGAACCGCTCCGGAGTAGAAGTGACCGCGCGGGCCGAGGTGAGGTATTGTCTGGCCGGCGTGGGCATCGGCGTGGAGTTCGTGGAGATCTCCCCCGAGGACCAGCAGGCCATCGAGGAAGAGATGCAGGCGGCGCGCGCCGCCTCTGCTTCGCCGGCCTAGCGGAGACGCCGCTTGATCCTCCGTGCATCTTGCGCTGTCAGCAGCGCAGGGCGGAGAGGGACGCGAACAACCCGCGGTTCAGCATGGGAAGCTGCTTGCCTGTAGCCTGGAGAAAACACGTTGGCCCCGAGCGGTGAAAGCCTGGGACCCGGAGTGACTCCGATGGGTGCGCCGCTTGGATTCTTCCGGAAGAGACCCCCGAAGCCCAAAACCTACCGGCTGAAACCCGAAGGCCTCCGGCAGATTCAATGGAAGGCCATCACGGGGACGGCAACCATTCTGGCGGCGGTCGCTGGGGCCAGTCTCTACAGGGCCGATCTCCGCCATTTTGGCCTGGACAGCCCTCTTCTCATCCTGCTCCTGTTTTTTATCGCGGCCTGCGCCGGCCTGTTCATCGGACTGCTCCTGCTGCGCCAGGCCTGGGCCTCGTATGAGTTGATTGTCAGCAAGAAAACCATCACCCGCAAGCTGACCCAGCGGCGGGACGTTACCATCCGGCGCAGCGAAATCCTCCGCGTGGAGGAATGGCCCGGGGTGGGGCTGCGCGTGCTCACCTTGAATCGCGTGAAGAACATCCATATTCCGGTCAGCCTGGTGCGCTACGAAGAAGTCAAAACGCAACTGGGCAATTGGCGGGTCCTGGAGACGCCCAGGCCGCGCAAAATCTATGAGCGCTGGCCGGTGGCCTCGGTGATTGCCGGAGGGGTTGTGTTCGTGGTTTCCCTGATTGTGCTGATCCGCGCGGAGGCCCGCGAAGTGATCCTCCCCGTGGGGGTTTTGTTGTTGGGCGGACTGGGTTGGGCGGAGTATGCCATCCTGCGCAATCCGCACCTGGACCGGCGCATCAAGGTCTCTTCGTGGCTGGGGATTATCGGCCTGATTCCCATTGTCGCCAAGATGATCCATTCCTTGCTGCGGTGAGCGGTGGCGGCTTTCCGGCGCGCGGGCAAGGCGCGCATCTGCTGTGCAGGCTGGATGCGGTGGCAACGTCAGGGCACGGCTTCCGCGTCTTTTGCGTCCCGGTATACTTGACCGGCAAGCCGTGCCGCAAAGGCCGCATAAACACGGGGGCTTTAGCCCCTGCGGTTGACATGAGCAGGCGTCCCGAGAGGAGAAGATGAGTCCCCGAAGAGCCAAACACGGCCATCCGCAACGCATGCACCGGCGGTACATGTCCTACCGGGACCTGATGGTGATGTACGAGGGCCGCAGCCAGCAGGTCCCTTTGCGCGTGCCCGACCTCTCCACGCACGGAATGTTCATCAATACGCCGCAGGCCTTTCCGGAAGGGTCGGTCCTTAAATTGAATTTCATCCTGAGCCGCACCGGACACGAAGTGTCCACGCGGGCCGAGGTGCGCTACTGCTTGGAGGGTGTGGGCATGGGCGTGGAGTTCATTGATATCTCCGTGGAAGACCAGGAAGCCATCTCCGAAGAATTGGAATTGGCAGACCTGTCCGCGGCGCGAGCGCGGTAGTTTCCATACTTGTTCGCTTTCGTCCCTTTTCCGCGATCCACGAGTTTAAGGAGAATCCGGGGCGGCCCGTTGGGTCGCCCCGCAGAAGAGGCACAGGCTGACGGCCTGTGCTGCGTGGGCAGGCGTCCCGCAGCACAGGGCGTCTGCGCTACAGAGGCCTGCCTGCATACGGCCGCTACTTCGTCTTCACCGGGTCCGGCGGGCGAGGAGGAAGCTTCTTCGGATTAGCCTGCATGCGCTTCATCACTTCCTCGATGCCGCGCTCAAGCTGCGGGTCGCGGCCCTCGATGACCGCCTTCGGATCGTTTTCCACGATGATGTCCGGCTCCACGCCGATGCCTTCGACGTCCCACTTGCCGTCCGCGGAGGCATTGCCGAACTCGGGCACGTTCACGTCGCCGCCGTCAATCAGCGGGCCGCGGTTGGTGATGCCCACCACGCCGCCCCAGGAGCGCTTGCCAATCAGCGGGCCCAGACCCGCCTTGCGGAACATGTTGGGGAAAATGTCGCCGTCGGAGGCGGAGGTTTCATTCAGCAGGCAGACCAGGTGGCCGTGGAAGACGGCGCTGGGATAGGTGCCGGTGTCTTCGTTGGTGCGCGAGAAGCCTGTGGCCAGCAGCGTGCGCCGCAGGCGCTCAATGAGCATCTGGCTGACGTTGCCGCCGCCGTTGCCGCGCACGTCTATCACCAGCCCTTCCTTGCGGATCTGCGGGTAGTACCACTTGATGAATTCACGGATGCCGTTGGCGCCCATGTCCGGGATGTGCAGGTAGCCGACGCGCCCGTTGGTCATCTTCTCCACCTTCGCGCGATTGGTGTTCACCCAGTCCAGGTAGAGGAGGTCCTGCTCGGTAGTGATGGGCCGGTAGCTCACCTTGCGCGCGCCGTCCGTGCTGGGCTTGCTGTTCACCGTGAGCGTGACCGGCCGGTCCGCTTTGTTGCGCAGCAGGCGATAGGGATCGTCGTTGCCTTTCAGCTCTTCGCCGTCAATCTCCAACACGTACTCGCCTTCCTTGACGTCCACGCCGACTTCGGTGAGCGGCGAGCGGTAGCGCTCCTCTTCGTTCTGCCCGCGAAAAACCTTGGTGATCTTGTAGCGGCCGGAAGCGGGGTCGAGCGCGAAACGCGCCCCGGGCAGCGCCACGCGGGGGCGCTCGGGAATCTGCCAGTCGCCGCCGCTGATGTAGGCGTGCGAGACGTTCAGCTCCGCAGCCATTTCGCCCATCATGTAGTTCAGGTCGGAGCGGTGGCCAACGTACTGCAGCAGCGGCTTGTACTGTTCGCGCAGCGCCTTCCAGTCGTAGCCGTGCATGTTCTTCACGTAGAAGAAGTCGCGGTAGCGGCGCCAGACTTCGTCGAAAATCTGCGCCCATTCTTCGGCCGGGACGCGGTCCACCAGCAGCCCGCGGGTGGAAACGGTCTTGGGCTGCGGCTGGCCGCGCACAGGGAGATCGTAGAGACGGAACTCCTGCCCGACGCGCACGAGCACTTTCGCGCCGTCGTTGGAGACGGCGTAACCGTTGACGCGCTCGACGACAGTGGTTTCCTTGCGCTCCTTGATCGAGTAAGTCAGCAGGGTGGTGGGCCGGTCGCTTTCGCGGCCGTAGTAGCCCATACCGCTGCGGCCATAGACGAGGTGGCCCTTGATGGCCTGCAGACCGAAGTAGTTGTCGGCCTCGACGGGGACGCGGGAGACGCGCTCCGCGAGCCCCTCAAAGTCAATCTTCATGTACTCCTTCTTCGCTTCCTTTTTCTCTTCGGGCTTGGCCGCGGGTTTGGGCGGCTCGCCTTCGGGAGCAACGCTGACTTCGTCGCTTTCCGGCGGGAAGGGGTGTTTCACGTCCTTGCGCAGGGCGAGGGCAAAAATGCCCAGGTTGCGCGAGGTGGCGTAGTTGAACTCCAAGGAACTCAGCGCGGGAGCGAACTCGCGCGGGCTGAAGTAGAAGAGATAGTTGCCGTCGGGGTCCCAGGCGGGAGCGAACTGGGCGAAGAGATCGTTGGTGATGCGGCGGGTCTGTGCGTCGGCGACGCTCCAAACATACAGGGAGCGCGTGCCGTTCGCGTTGGAGAGGGAGAAGGCCAGGTGGCCGCCGTCGGCGGACCAGGTGTAGTCGCGCACCTGTCCGCGGACCTCGTCCGCGATTTCGACCAGTTTCTTGTCTTCGAGCGTGAGCACGTAAAGCTTGCCGTCCTTGTCGCTGAAGGCCAGGCGCTTGCCGTCCGCCGCCCACTCGGGAGCGTAGCGCATGGCCTGGCCGCCGGAGGTGAGCTGCTCAGGCTTGCCGGAGCCGTCCTGGTTGAGCAGGTAGATCTCCTCCTCGCCGGAACGGTCGCTTACGAAAGCGATCTTGCGGCCGTCGGGCGACCAGCGCGCCCACTTGTCATGCGCTCCGGAGGAGTCCGTGAGGTTGCGTGTGGGGCCTTTCTCGATGGGCGCGCTGAAGACGTCGCCGCGCGCGACAAACAGCGCACGTTCGCCCTTCGGAGAGAGCTCGAAATCTTCGATCAGGTTCGCGGCGCTGACGCGCGAAGGGCGCCGGTTCAGTCCGTCATCGGGCACGTGGACGGAAATCTTGCGGTCGGCGCTCTTCTTCACGTCGTAGATGTGCAGCTCGCCGTCCATCTCATAGACGATCTGGCCCTGGTTGTCGGAGCTGGGCCAGCGCACGTCCCAGGTCTTGCTGGAGGTGAGCTGGCGGGTCTGCTTGGAGGCCACGTCGAAGGAGTAGAGGTTATTGGTGCCGTCGCGGTCGGAGGAGAAGTAAATTTTCCCGGCGATCCACATGGGGTCGCGATCGGCGCGAGGATGAGTGGTGATTTGCTGCGCGGTGTGGGAGGCCAGGTCGTAGATGTACAGGTCCTACG
>Ga0073934_10001220_pt1 | contig 64354 bp, 55 predicted proteins | sample LarsenN4metaG_FD_76834 | JGI IMG/M metagenome (GOLD analysis project Ga0073934, IMG submission 76834) | Hot spring sediment bacterial and archeal communities from British Columbia, Canada, to study Microbial Dark Matter (Phase II) - Larsen... ... | reverse complement strand
CCTTGACGGGAAGATCGGCTGCCTGCGCCACGGCCACCGCAGCCACACCCGCTGCCGAGCCGAGGAGAAGACTTTTCACCATCTTCATTGTGATCCTCCAAGTTGTCGTTACTGGAGGGCCTGCACTCCGTCCGGTGCTGCGCACCTTTGAGAGCCCCCGCCATCCTCGCCGGCGATCGCCGTCGCGAATGCCCCTCCGCGCGATCCACGGTAAGGAACTTCACGGCACTTGGCATGTGACATTTTATGCAAACTTTATGTAAAAGTTATTTCGTATTTATGATGTGACATTTCCGCAACGAATCCACATCATTGCGAACGATCAGAGGCTTGATCGGGACATCCGAACCACCGGTTCGGGCAGAGTTTAGACGGACTTCCTTCACCACAATTGTCCATCGGATACGTTTTAGATATTTAGTCTTTATGTGAATTTTATCTCACGCAGATGCTCCGTCCAGGAGTGCTTGATGCGCGGTACGCGCACGGAATTGATGATAGAGATCGGCCGTCCCACGCGCGAGGCTGGCGAATGGACCTTGATCGTCGAGCCGTTGTCAGCGGTTTGTCCGCCGCGCTGATCGCATCCCGCGCCACCCTTGCCGCCAGCGTGACCGACAGCGCCGGCCGTGCCGTTGCGGTACCGGCACGGGTGACGCGCGTATTTCCAGCCGGCCCGCCGGCCGCGATCACCTTGTACACGATGGCGCCCGATCTCCTGATCGGATGGCCGCGCGCCAACCGCGCCGAGGAGCGAGAATTCCTCGATCCGACCGTTGGTGCGCGGCCGGAGGTGGGCCGGATTACCGGCCGCGGCAACACCGCCAACCTCGAGGTGGTGCTGGCCTTGAAGCCGGATCTCATCCTCGATATCGGCATCGTCAACAACACCTACATTTCACTCGCCGAACGCGTGCAGCAGCAGACCGGAATTCCCTACGCACTGCTCGACGGCCGCTTCGACGGCATCCCCAACGCCTATCGCCTGATCGGCGCCTTGACTGGACGGCACGATGCCGGCGAAACGCGCGCTCGCTATGCCGAAGCGACACTGAAGGCCATCGCCGCTCGCATCCCGGAACCAGCCCGGCGGCCGCGCGTCTACTACGCGCGCGGACCTCGCGGGCTCGAAACCGGGCTCGGCGGGTCGATCAACGTCGAAACCATCGAGATGCTGGCGCGCAACGTCGCGGGTGGCACGCGCGGCGGACTGGCAACGGTCTCTATCGAGGACGTGCTGGTGTGGAATCCGGACGTCATCATCACCATCGACAAGGAATTCGCGGAGAGCGTCTACCGGCTTCCGGCCTGGCAGTCGGTGGCGGCGGTACGTGCCAGGCGCGTGCACCTGTCGCCGAAGCTGCCGTTCGGCTGGGTTGATTTTCCACCCACGGTGAATCGGCTGATCGGGCTGTGGTGGCTCGGCAAGATCCTCTATCCGGACCGATTCCCCGAGGATCTGCGCGCGTACACGCGCGACTTCTACAAGCAATTCTATCATGTCTCGCTGAGCGACCCGCAGATCGAGCGCGTGCTGGCGGGACGGGATTAGGCGGCAATTGGCATCGGATCGCGGCGGACGTCGATGCAACCATCTCCCCTTGTGGGCGCTGGCACAATAACATGCGCCCTCCATGACCCATCGTTTCCTCCCCGGCCTGTTGATAGCGACTGTCGTGCTGGCGGCGGGCCTCTTGGTCGCGTTCGCGATCGGGCGCTATCCAGTGGGCGTCGGCGACCTCATCGACGTGCTGTGGTCGCGCGCCACCGGACGAGCCGCCGGCGTGCCGGCAGCGACCGAGAACGTGATCCTGCTGGTGCGCGGTCCCCGCGTGATCGCAGCGGTCCTGGTCGGCGCCGCGCTCGCGGTGGCGGGGGCCGCATTCCAGGGGCTGTTCCGCAATCCCCTGGTGTCGCCGGACATTCTGGGCGCGTCGTCCGGCGCGGCGCTGGGGGCGGTGCTCGGGATCTATTTCTCGCTTGGCGTCATCGGGATCGAGCTGCTGGCGTTCGGCGGCGGACTGATCGCCGTCGCCGCCGTCTACGGCATCGGTTCCGCGCTGCAATCGCGCGACCCCATCCTGGTGCTGGTGCTGACCGGCGTCGTGGTGGGCGCATTGCTTGGCGCCGGCGTCGGGTTGGTGAAATATCTGGCCGATCCCTACAACCAGCTTCCGGCGATGACGTTCTGGCTGCTCGGAAGCCTGGCCGCCACCAATGCCGGTGACCTTGTTCCGCTCGCGGGCCCGGTGGCGCTCGGCACCGCGGTGCTGGTGGCGCTGCGCTGGCGCATGAACGTGATGTCGCTGCCGGAGGAGGAGGCCCGCGCGCTCGGCGTGTCGACCGGCCCGATGCGCGTCGCCATCGTGGCGGCGGCCACGCTGGTCACGTCGGCCAGTGTCGCAGCATCGGGAGTCATCGGCTGGGTCGGGCTCGTCGTGCCGCACCTCGCGCGTGCGCTGGTCGGGCCGGACTTCCCGAAACTGCTGCCGACCTGCGCAATCCTTGGCGGCGGCTACCTTCTGCTCATCGATACGCTCGCGCGCACCGTGGCACCGGTGGAAATCCCCCTCGGAATCCTGACCGCGGTGATCGGCACGCCGTTCTTCATCTGGCTCCTGGCCGGCATGCAGAGGAGCTGGTCGTGATGCTTGTCGGCCGCAACCTCACGATCGGCTATTCCGATCGCGTGGTCGGGCGCGGGCTCGACGTCGCGCTCAATCAGGGCGAGGTGTTGGCGCTGCTCGGACCGAACGGCGGCGGCAAGACCACGCTGCTCAAGACGCTGCTCGGGATTCTCAAACCGCTCGCCGGCGAGGCGCTGATCGATGGCCGCTCGCTCGCGGCCTATTCGATCCGCGAGCGGGCCCGCCGCGTCGCCTATGTGCCACAGGCGCATACGCCGACTTTCGCGTTCACGGTGGAGACCGTGGTGCTGATGGGACGCACCGCCCACGGCGGCCTGTTCAGCCGCCCGTCGGCGAAGGACCGCGAGATTGCCGACCGTTCGCTCGCCGAGTTCGGGATCGCGCATCTGCGGGAACGTCCTTACACCATGATTTCCGGAGGCGAACGCCAGCTCGTGCTGCTTGCCCGCGCATTGGCGCAGGAGCCGCAGTTCGTCGTGCTCGACGAGCCGACCGCGAGCCTCGACTTCGGCAACCAGGGCAAGGTGATGCGCGAAATCCGCAGCCTTGCCACCGCAGGTCACGGCGTGCTGTTCACGACCCACGATCCCAACCATGCGCTGCGTGCCGCCGACCGCGCCTACCTCCTGCGCGGCGGCGAGCGGATCGCCGAAGGTGCCACGCGCGAAGTGTTGACGCGCAGGCAACTCGAGACGCTCTACGGTGCGCCGGTGGAAACGCTCAACGATCCGGCAAGCGGACAGACGGCGTTTCTGCCCGGGTGAGCGCCGGGCGCAGCAATGCCCCGCGACGCGAGACGACTGGGTTCGGCGAGCGCTTCCCACGGAACCTTGCTTCGCGCTGCACGTTGTCCGGGCAACGTCGCAATCAGCGTTGGAGGAGTGAACCATGGGTCGCGGACTTCTGCTTTGGCTGATCGGCATTCCGCTGCCGATCATCCTGATCATCTGGCTGCTTGGCGGCCTGAGCTGACGGACAGCAAGCAAGAAACTGCCAAGCGCGGCGACGCTCGCCCGCCCGAGCCCGGCCCCTGCCGGGCTTTCGCTTTTCTGGTATAAGTCCGCCGCACCACCGGAAAGGCACCCCATGGCCAAGCGGCCGGCAAAACCTGCGGTCAAGGCAACTGTCGTCCGACCCGTCGCCAGAAAGCTCGTGGGCGTTCCGGCGGGACGCTATCTGATCCAGCCCGACCCGCTCGATCCGCGGCTGACCGAGCGCGTGACCGGCGTGGACCAGACCGGACAACCGGTCGAGACCCGTGTCACGGTCGAGCGCGCACTCACGATCTTCCTCAATTCGCAGGAGATCGTGACCGCGATGACCATCGGCGACTATCCCGAGTACCTCGCGATCGGCTACCTGCTCAATCAGAACATGCTCAAGCCGGACGACGTAGTCACCGCCGTCGACTACGACGAAGAACTTGCCGTCGTCGTCGTGCGCACGAAACGCAAGACCAATTACGAAAAGAAACTGCAGAAGAAAGTGCAGACATCGGGCTGCGCGCAAGGCACCGTGTTTGGCGACCTGATGGAGGCGCTGGACAGCGTGACCCTCCCCGACGCGGAACTGCGCACGTCGTGGCTCTATTCGCTCACCCACAAGATCAACACCACGCCGTCGCTCTATCTCGAGGCCGGCGCCATCCACGGCTGCGTGCTGGCGGTCGGCGACCGGCCGCTGGTCTATATGGAGGATGTCGGCCGTCACAACGCGGTCGACAAGATCGCGGGCTGGATGTTCAAGCACCGCGTGCGGCCGGACGACAAGATCTTCTACACTACGGGGCGGCTCACCTCGGAGATGGTGATCAAGACCGTGCGAATGGGCATCCCGATCCTGGTGTCGCGCTCGGGGTTCACCGCCTGGGGCGTGGAGCTGGCGCGCAAGGCCAACCTGACACTGATCGGCCGCGCGCGCGGCAAGCGTTTCGTGGCGCTCGCCGGCGAGGAGCGGATCGTGTTCGACCAGGACCTGCGCTACGTCGCGGAGGAGAGCGCCATGCATCGGCGGAAGGCTGCCGTAAGCGATGAATAGTCTCTTGCCGTCATTGCGGGGCCCGAGCGCAGCGAGGGAGCCCGGAATCCACAATCACCACCGGAGAATATGGCTTCCGGGCTGTCCGCTTGGCGGCACCGCGGAATGATGACTGTGGCACCGCTCGGCCTCATCCTTGCCGGCGGATTGGCGCGCCGCATGGGCGGCGGCGACAAGCTGCGCATCACGATTGGCGGAGCAACCATCCTGCAACGCGTGCTCGAGCGGATGACGCCTCAGTGTGCAGCGCTGATCATCAACGCCAATGGCGACCCTGCCCGTTTCGCCGATACCAACCTTCCCGTCGTCGCCGACTCCGTGCCTGATTTCGCAGGGCCGCTTGCCGGAATCCTGGCCGGCCTCGATTGGGCCGCGGTGAACTTGCCGGACATTGGGATCGTCGCCAGCGTCCCCGGAGACTGTCCGTTCTTGCCGCGCGACCTCATCGCCCGCTTGCAAGCGGCTCGCGCTGCGGCCGGCACGCCGCTGGCCTGTGCCCGGTCGGGCGACTGGCGACATCCGGTTGTCGGGCTATGGCCGGTCAACTTGCGTGAGGACTTGCGCCGCGCGGTCACGGTCGAGGGTCTGCACAAGATCGAGATCTGGACCGCGCGCCACGGCGTCGCCATCGCCGGCTGGCCCGACCAGCCGGTCGATCCGTTCTTCAACGTCAACACGCCGGAGGACGTGGCGATGGCGGAGCGTGTTGCGGCGCAAGAGCGCGGCGTTTGGGCCCCTTGATCTCGGCCCGCTGCCGTCCATAAATAGCTGTCAGGCTCATCGGTTTGGGAGGATCGATATGCGCAGCTTTCTGATCTCGTGTGCGGCCGCCATCGTGATCGCACTCGGTGCGGCGCTGGTGCTCGATCGGGTCCAGAAGCCGGCCGACACGGCGTTCACGTCGCCGACCGGCGTGGAGCTCCGCGCTGAGCGCAGCTGAGATTCAGTCCGCCAGCGCAGAATAGGAGAGAAAGCCGACCGTCGCGCCACGCGCGACGGTCGTGACGTCTTCGGGCAATTCGATCAACCCATCGGTCTCGGTCAGCGAGGTGATGACGCCGGCACCGTCCTGTGCATGCTTGAAGGCATCGATCGAGCCGTCCGCATTCTGAACCAGCTTGACCCGCACGTATTCACGCCGGCCGCTGCGCTTCTTGTATGGAAAGCCTGCGCGCACCGGCAGCGGGATCAACGGCGCGACCTCGGCGCCGGCGAGCCGGAGCAGCAGCGGGCGCACCACCCGCGCAAAGGTCACGAACACCGCAACCGGATTGCCGGGCAGGCCCACGAAAGCGGCTCCTTCGCCGGCGCGCGTCCCGGACACGACACCCATCGCCACCGGCCGCCCCGGCTTGATGCCGACTCGCCAGAACACGAGCCTGCCGACCGCCTCCACCGCCGCCTTCACGTGATCGGCCTCGCCGGTCGAAACCCCGCCGGAGGTCAGCACCAGGTCGTGATCCGCGGCGGCATCGGCGATGGCGCGGGCAAGGCGCGGCTGATCGTCAGGCAGGATGCCGAGGTCGGTGAAGCTTGCGCCCAGCCGCTCGATCAACCCCGCGAGCAGGTATCGATTGGCATCGAACAGCGCCGCCGGCGGCAGCGGCTTGCCGGGCTCCACGATCTCGTCGCCGGTGGAGAATACAGCCACCCGCACGCGCCGGCGCACCGGCAGGTCAGTGAGGCCGACCGCGGCAGCGAGCGCGACATGCGACGAGGTCAGCCGCCGTCCCTCCGGCAGGACGACCGTTCCCTTGCGCGCGTCCTCGCCGGCGGCACGGCTATTGGCGCCACGCTTCAGCCCCGGCGGCACGATCACCATATCGCCCTCGGTGCGGGTGTCTTCCTGCATGAACACGGTATCGGCACCCTCCGGCATCGGCGCGCCGGTGAAAATGCGGATCGCCTCGCCTGTGCCGAGCGCGCGCGTTGGCGCGCGTCCGGCGGTGATGCGATCGGCGATCCTGAGCCGCGTCTCGCCTTCGGCGGCAAGATCGGCGTGGCGCACGGCAAATCCGTCCACCGCCGAATTATCGAACGGCGGCAGGTCGATCGGCGCCAGGACGTCGCGCGCGGCCACGCGCCCGCGCGCGGCGGCAAGCGGCACGACTTCGATCTCGGGGACCGGGGTGATGCGTTCCGCGATCAGACGCTCCATCTCGGTCACCGGAAGCAACGCGCCGCCAAACGCGAAGCAGTCGTCGGAAAGCTGCGCCATCACGCCGCCCCCTGACGATCGAAGAGTTGCCCGATCGGCCCCGCCTCGACGGTGACCACGTCGGCGATTCTCTCGATGTCGTCGAGCGCAACCACGGGCAGTACGGCTTTGGGCAGCGGCACGTCGGAAGCGACCGCGACGATGCAGTCGTCGTCGGGATGCAGCAGCGGCTTGCAGACGGCGGCGCGATGCACTTCGAGCTTCGGGATCGGGGCGGCCTTGTAGCCTTCCACGATGACGAGATCGACCGGGGATAGCCGCTTCAAAAGCTCCTGCAAGGTCGGCTCCGCCGCGCCGCGCAGTTCATGCACCAGCGCAAAGCGCGCGGCCGAACCGATCAGGACTTCCGTCGCGCCTGCCATCCGGTGGGCGTGCGAGTCCTTGCCGGGCTGGTCGACGTCGAAGCCGTGATGCGCATGCTTCAGGGTCGAAACCGCAAGCCCCCGCGCCACCAGACGCGGGATGAGCCTGGTCAGCAGCGTTGTCTTGCCGGAACCGCTCCAGCCGGCGAGGCCGATGACGCGCATGACGAGCAGTATAGCACTCAACTCCCCCGTCATACTGAGGTGGATCGAGGGACCTGAGCGCTCCGACAGCAAAGCGCCCGGCGGTGCCGCCAGGCGCTCGCACTTTCGGTCGTCCGAATGGAGTTTATTCCGCCGGCTGCATCCGCCCGCCTTCGGGCTGCGCAGCGGTGACGTTGCCCTTCTTCCGCTCCTCCTCCAGCCAGAGGCTGTGGTGCTGCTGGGCCCAGTTCTCGTCGACGGTGCCGGTTCCCATGGCCTCGAACGCGCCCTCCATGCCGATCGTGCCGATATAGATGTGGGCGAGCATGGCGGCCACGAACAGCACCGCGACGATACCGTGGATGATCTGCGCCCACTGCATGCCGGCAACGCCGGTGCCCCAGAACGGGAACATCAAGAGATAGCCTGTGATCGCGACCGCAGCGCCGCCGACCACGACGATCCAGTAAATAAGCTTCTGACCGGCGTTGAAGCGCCGCGCCGGCGGGTGCTCATGTCCGATGATGCCGCCGCCCTTCTTGAGCCACTCGACATCAACCCGGCTGGGGAAGTTCCAGGCGATCCACATCAGCAGGATCAGCACGACGCCCAGCGTGAACGGGAAGCTCAGGTAGTTGTGGGCGTATTTCGCCCATTGCGACCAGCCGGTGAACGCGTCAGGTCCCAATAACGGCAGCAGCAGTTGCTTGCCGAACGTGATATTGAGGCCGGAGATGGCCAGGATGATGAAACAGACCGCGGTCATCCAGTGAACGAAACGTTCAAAGGCGCTGAAACGCACAAGGGTACGGCCCGATCGCCCGGACTCGATCCGAACCATGCCGCGGAAGAGATAGAACAGCACCAGCACGCCGAGCATGCCGATGATCGTGATCGCGCCGATCCAGGGCAGCGTCACCTGGCTGAAGCGGCGCCAGTCGCGGCCTTTCGGCTGCTCGAGCAGGCATGCCTTTTGGTCCGGGAGCGTACAGCGCCCGTCGATCTGACGCAGCTTGCTGAGGAGTTGCTGTTCCTGGACCGCGCTTGCGGTGGGATTGACCTGGGTCGGCTGCTGCGCGGCGGCCGGAATCGCTGCGGCGACCACGGCGAGCAGCGCCAGTGCGCCGACAACGAGACGGATGCGTGAAAGAAATGCCGTCATCTTCATTCTCCCCGTCCTCTGACTGTCACCACCTGCACGCCGGGCGATCCAGGATGCAAGGCGTTCAGTTCAGGCGCCGAACCATCAAGGCCGACGCCCCGTGGATCCTGCATGCCCGCCTGTCCGGGTATGGCCGCACAACGTGCGGGCGCGCCGTGGCGCGCCCATGATTGCTGCTACGTCGCGATGGTCTCGCGATAGGCCGTCCGCCAGCCCCAGGCACCGGAGCCGTAGCCCCGCTTGACCACGCGCTCCCGGTAGATTTGGGCGATGATCTCGCCGTCGCCCGCCAATAGCGACTTGGTCGAGCACATCTCGGCGCACAGCGGCAGTTTGCCTTCGGCCAGCCGGTTGGTGCCGTACTTCACGAACTCGGCTTGGGTATTGTCGGCCTCCGGACCGCCGGCGCAGAAGGTGCACTTGTCCATCTTGCCGCGCGACCCGAAATTGCCCACCCGCGGATACTGCGGCGCGCCGAACGGGCACGCATAGAAGCAATAGCCGCAGCCGATGCACAGGTCCTTCGAGTGCAGCACCACAGCGTCCGCCGTCGTGTAGAAGCAATTGACCGGACAGACCGACGCGCAAGGCGCGTCGGTGCAGTGCATGCAGGCCATGGAGACCGAGCGCTCGCCCGGACGGCCGTCATTGATGGTGACGACGCGCCGGCGATTGATGCCCCAGGGCACCTCGTGCTCGTTCTTGCAGGCGGTAACGCAGGCGTTGCACTCGATGCAGCGGTCCGCGTCGCAGAGGAATTTCATGCGAGCCATGGTTCATTCCTCCCTTAAGCTGCCCTGACCTGGCAGAGCGTGGCCTTCGGCTCCTGCATTCCGGTTGCCGGATCGAAGCCGTAGGTGGTGATGGTGTTGACGCTTTCGCCGAGCACAATGGGATCGGCACCCGACGGATACTTCCTGCGCTGATCGACGTTCATGAACCAGCCGGCGAAGTGGAACGGACACCAGGTCACGCCCTTTCCGACCCGCTCGGTCACCAGCGCCTTCATGCGGCAGGCCTTGCCGCTCGGCATCTCGGGACCCGTGACCAGCACCCAGCCGCCGTCCTTGATGCCGCGGTCGGCTGCGTCCGCAGGATTTATCTCTATGAACATGTCCTGCTGGAGCTCGGCGAGCCACTTGTTCGAGCGCGTCTCCTCGCCGCCGCCCTCGTACTCGACCAGCCGGCCGGAGGTGCAGATCAGCGGGAACTGCTTGGCGACGCCGTTCTTCACCGCCGCCGCCTGGATGTCGAAGCCGAGGTTGGGAACGCGGAACTGACGCCCATTTGGGTAGGTCGGATACTGCTTCACGAGTTCGGGCCGCGGCGTATAGATCGGCTCGCGATGCACCGGGATCGGATCGGGCAGATTCCACGCATTGGCGCGGGCCTTGCCGTTGCCGTAGTGGATCACGCCATGATTGAGGCAAACCCGCTGGATGCCGCCTGACAGATCGATCGCCCAGGACACGCCATCGGGACTGTTGCCGCCGATGCGCTCGATGGTCGACCGCTCCGCTTCGGTCAGGTCCTTGTCCCAGCCAAGCTTCTTGAGCACGCCATAGGTGAACTCGGGGTAGCCGTCCTGGATTTCCGAGCCCAGCGAGAACGACTTGTCGGCCAGCAGGCTGACCTTGCGCGTCGTTCCGTCCGGAAGCTTTTCGGTGTGCTCCACGCCGAAGCGGGCGCGGAACGTACCACCACCGTCCTTGACGTGCAGGTTGGTGTTGTAGAGCGTGTGGGTGCCGGGATGCCGAATTTCCGGCGTGCCCCAGCACGGCCATGGCAGGCCGTAATAGTCGCCGCCGACTTCCGGCGCGTCCTTGGGCGCGCGCAACGACACCAGGTCAAACCTGTCCTGATGGCGCATATGCGCTTTCAGCCGTTCCGGCGACTGGCCGCAGTAGCCGGTGGACCAGCCGCCGCGGTTGATTTCGCGCAGAATATCCTCGGCCACCGGCTGCGTGCCGTTGACCTTTATGTTCTTGAACATCTGGTCTGCCAGGCCGAGCTTTCGAGCCAGCAGGTACATGACTTCGTAGTCGTCCTTCGACTCGAAGATCGGCTTGACGATCTGCTCGCCCCACTGAAGGGAGCGATTCGACGCCGTCCGCGATCCGGACGTCTCGAACTGAGTACAGATCGGCAGCAGGTACGTATTGTCTTTGCGCTCGCCGAGCACTGCCCAGGTGGTCGGATGCGGATCGGCGACGACGAGCAGCTCCAGCGCGGCGATGCCTTCCGCGGCTTTCGGCATGCGCGTGACGGTATTGCCGCCGTGCCCGAATACCAACATGGCCTTGATGTTGTCCTTCTGGGACACCTCCTTCTGCGGCAGCGTCGTGGCGTCGAACCAGCGGGTCGACGGGATGCCCGGGGTCTCCATCATCTGCTTCGATTCGAAGCGCGCTTGCATCCAGTTGTAGTCGGTTTCCCAGACCCGGCACCAATGCCTCCACGCGCCTTCAACGAGGCCGTAGTAAAGTGGCAGGTTGCCGATATCGAGTCCGAGATCGGTGGCGCCCTGCACATTGCAATGGCCGCGGAAGATGTTGGCGCCGTTGCCGAAGCCGCCGACATTGCCGGTGGCGAGCAACAGTGTGCAAAACGCCCGCACATTGGCGGTGCTCACCGTGTGCTGGGTTGCGCCCATGCACCAGATGAAGGTCGCCGGCTTCTGGTTCGCGAACATGTCCGCGACGCGCTTGAGCTGCTCGCCTGGAACGCCGGAGACGCGTTCGACCTCCTCGGGATTCCACTTCTCGACTTCCTTTCGGACATCGTCCATGCCGTAGACGCGCTGCTGGATGAACTGCTTGTCTTCCCAGCCGTTGCGGAAGATGTGCCACAGCATGCCCCAAACGACCGGGATATCGGTGCCCGAACGGAACCGGACATATTCGGTTGCATGCGCCGCCGTCCGCGTCATGCGCGGATCGCAAACGATGACGTTGGCGCGTTGGAGTTCCTTGCCTTCGAGCACATGCTGCAGCGACACCGGATGCGCCTCCTCCGCGTTGCTGCCCATGAATATCATGGTCTTGGCGTTGCGGATGTCGTTGTAGCTGTTGGTCTGCGCGCCGTAGCCCCATGTATTGGCGACCCCCGTCACCGTAGTCGAGTGACAGATGCGAGCCTGGTGATCGACGTTGTTGGTGCCCCAATAGGCTGCGAACTTGCGATACAGATAGGCGCCTTCGTTGGAGAACTTGGCCGAGCCGAGCCAATAGACCGATTCCGGTCCGGATTTGGCGCGAATCGCCTGCATCTTGTCGCCGATCTCGTTGATCGCCTGATCCCAGGACACCTTGGTCCACTGGCCGTTGACCAGCTTCATCGGGTATCGCAGCCGGCGATCGCCATGCACAAGCTCACGGACCGCGGCGCCCTTGGCGCAATGCGAGCCGCGGTTGATGGGCGATTCCCAACCCGGCTCCTGGCCGATCCACACGCCCTCCGACACTTCGGCCACCACCGTGCAGCCGACGGAGCAGTGCGTGCAGATGTTCTTGCGGATGGTGACCGCGGCGCCCGGCTTGGCCGGAGGACCGGCTTCCGCCTTGCGGACGCTGGCCAGCGGCAGCGTTCCGAGCGCGGCGAGGCCGCCGGCCACCAGGCCCGAGCGGCGCAGGAACGACCGGCGATCGAGGCCGGCGTCGGATTGACCCGGCAGCGCCTGCGACAGCGCTGCGCGGCGGGCCTGACGTTCCGTTCTTTTGATCAGCATGACAGCCTCTCCCTCACTTCGTGGGGTAGCGGTTGACGCGATAGAATGTCTGCACCAGGGGCGACTTCGGCTGATAGCGCGCCTTGCGCTTCTCGTCGTTGCTCTCGGTGTCGGCAGCCGCCGGGCCGCTCACGAGCGGCGCGCTCGCCGCTGCTGCCGCCGTCCCGACGCCAAGTGTACGAAGGAACTCACGTCGGCCGAGTTCACCCGCCTTGCGTTCTCGTTTCATCGCCGTCCCTCCTTGGGTCGCGCTTCGTCCGCCGTTCAAGCCGGCAGTGCGAAAGCCTCAGTCTCGATGTTCACAAACAGCCGCCCGAGCGTCCCGACTCTGCGGTAGAAGTCGGCCGACTCGGCCCGCTCCAGATCGGAGAAGAACTGTCCGATCCAGGGCGAAATATGCTTCTCGAACAGGTCGCGGTCGGCGCCCTTCTCGGCACGCAACCGGCCGTTGATCAGGCCGGCCATGATCTCGCACAGGATCGCCGCGTGGTCCTCCGGCTCGACCTCGCCGTCGGCGCGTTCAATGCCAAGCTCGCGCAGATCCGCGCGCAGCCGCGCCAGCGGCCGCTCGTACACGAATCCCGACTGGTAGTAGGAGCCGTACGGCATCAGCTCGCCGCGCCCGAGCCCGATGAAGAGATTGAAGTACTCGCGCTCAACACGTTCGACATTGGTGCGCCCCGCCGCCTCAGCCAGCGCGGCGTGGGCAACCCCGAGCGGCGACGGGTCGCCGCGCAACACCGCCAGCCGATCCAGCAGATCCTGATCGGGCGCGCGCGCCAGCAGCGCAGAAAGCAGCGCGTATTCCTGCGCCCGCGCCGCCTCCACCTCTTCGAGGTCGCCGCTGTTGGGATGGCGCTCGCTGTAAAGGTCGGGGCGCAACACGCTGCGATCGACGCCGGTCGCTGCCTCGACTGCGAGTACACGCTCCGCAGGAATGCGCGCCCAGTTCGATACCGAAGGCTGCGAGATGCCAATCTTGCGGGCAAGCGCGCCTACGCCGCCGGCGGCGCGGATGGCTTCATCAAGACCCGTGTCTCGCATCGCAGGGCGTCTTTTTTCTTATTACAATTTGAAGACTGGTAATTTTCGCCTCCGGCCCGCCACCGGTCAATAGCTCAAGGCTATAAGTCCAGAATTTACTTGGGCAACGCCCCACCGTGACTGCGTCTTGCGGGAACCTGCAAACTTTCCCGTAGCGGAACTACTTGCTGCGTTGCAACAAGAACTTTACCGGGTTGTGCTGCGGGCGTCTCCGCCGGCGATTCCTGCTGTGACGGTGGTAGCGAGCCGCATGCGGCAGCAGTCCCGGACGGCTCTGCGGCAATGCCGATTTCGTCAGCCAAGGCTGCGGTTTGCGCGGGGGGCGCGGCAGAGACCGGGCCGGGGTCGAGGTTCGCGTCGGCCGGATCGCGCTCCGCGACCAGGGTTCCAACGATGCGCGCCACCTCGCGCCGCAGCTCGTCGGTCATTTCCAGCGGCCCGAACCCGGGAATGGCGCCCGGGGTATGGAAGTCCCAATCATAGTCATTGAGCCCGACGAAATCCCTGATCCGGGGATCGGCGACCCACGCGCGGCGAAGCGCCGCAAGCCTCAGTTCGGCCGGCACGCCGGGCGCGAAGAAGGCCCTGATGTCGGTGTCCGCCGTGATCGATTCGATCGACGGCAGCCGGCCGAGATCGAACGGCACATCAGCGGTCGCCGCAGGGCCTGATGTCGCTTCGCGTCCGGCGTCCGCCGCAGCCGTGCCGGGCGTTTGCGGGTCGCTCGTTGTGGACCGGCTCCGTTCGGAATCGCCGGGCTGGTCGGTGATCGCGCGCTTGCGGCGCGACCAGCGCGCCATGAAGTTCTCCGGATCGCTCATTGGCCTTTGCCTTTCGGCGCAGGCACACGACGCGCCAGAGCCTCCGGATCGGCGCGGTCGCGCTTGCGCTTGTAGAATGGACGCTCGACGTGGTGCTCCGCCACGAAAGCTTCCAGCAGAGCGCGGATCGCCTCGGGCATCGGGACCGCCTCAACCAGATGGTCGCCATTCTGGGTGTAACCCTCGCCTTCGGCGGGATCGGCGGTCACGGCAACGAGATCATACGGCGGCTCGACACCGGTCGGCCGCAGCGCCACCCACAAGGCCGGCGTCCCGCTGACGAGATTGTCCCGGTAATTCCCCGTCTCGCTGGCGTAGAACGCGATCTCGGTCGCGCCGGCATAGAACAGTGTCGCATCGCCGTCCGCCGACAGTTGCGTCCACGCCGAAGTTTCGGGCGTTCCCGGCAGCACCGCGGTAGGCCGCCAAGTGAAGTCGATCCAGGGACTGTCCGCCCTGCGCCGCTCCACCACGACGCCAATCGGGATCTGAGCGAGCGGTGTCACGCTCACGACACTTCCTCCAGACGCCGGATCGGCAGCCCGGTCAGCAGATTCTGCGGCTTGACCCGCAGCAAGCCGTCCGGGGTCATTGCCATGATCAGATAGATGGGTTCGCCGCCGGCCGTGTCCACCATCGCCGAGGGATCGCGGAACATGAGCCGATAGAGCCCGACGATCCGCGAGAGCGTCGCGTCGTCGAGTTCCTCGCCGTTCCAGAGCGCATCACCGATCCGGGTGCCCTGCGCGTCGAGGCCGACATACCAGGTGAGATTGACGTCGCGCGCCTCGATCAGCGGCTCGACGTCGACCTCGATCGCAAGCAGGTGCCCGACCCAGCGCCGGACCACGTCGCCGAAGGCGGCGAGCCCGCGCCGTCCCGCGGTGAGATCGAGCGCCATGTCGAACCGATCGCTGCGTTCCCAATAGTCGTGGGTGTTGTCGTCGTTGAGCACGTCGATTGCCGCACCTGCCGGCAGGCCGAGCATGGACACCAGTGGCGAAGCGGATTGCGCATTCGATCCCGCCACCGTCTCCTCGTCGGCCGCGATGAGCGAACCCTGATGCGTGGTCAGCCGCTGCGGACGGAAGAACATCTCCGCCGCGCGCAACGCGTAGACGTCCTCGCAGCCATCGAGAATGTTGCGCAGCAACACATGCACCAACTGGTTGACGAAAAGCGGCGGCGTCGCGCCGAAGCCGGAACGCGCCAGATGCAGATAGGCTGCCTCGATCGTGCGGTGCGCAAGCAGCAGATCGCGGAAGCCGACCATCAGCGCCCAGTTCTCTCGCGCATCCCTGTCGGCGATCGCCGCGATCTCGGATGCGTCGACCGGGCGGCGCGGATTGGTGAGGAGCGCCGCGTGGACCGTGCGCTCGACCACGCAGGCGTTTTCGGGCGGCACCAGTTCCGGCCGCGCCAGATAGGCCTTCAGGAATTCATCGGACACGACGAGCCCTCCGCCGGAATCGCGGTCGAGCAGATGGTGTCCGCAAGAGAGCCAGAAATCGTGCATGCCTACGTGCCGCGGCCCATCGCTTGTCGTGTGCTGTAAGGCTGACCTAAGATCATTCCCGAGGCCGCGACAACCATAGCATGAAGTCGGCGGCGCATCCGATTGGGGGAACCGATGCTGGCAATCCGCGCTACGATGTTCGGCCTGTGGGTGGTGGCGGCGGCGATCTCAGCAGCCACGGGCGCAACGGCGCAGACCTATCCGAGCCGGCCGATCCAGATCGTCGTCCCCAACCCGCCGGGCGGAATTACCGATATCCTGGCCCGGACGCTGGCGGCGCGGCTGTCGGAGACGTGGAAGCAGCAGGTCGTCGTCGAGAACCGGCCTGCCGGCGCCGGGACCGTGGGCATCGGTTCCGTCGCCAAGGCCGCGCCCGACGGACACACACTGCTGGTCGTGGCCGACTCCTTCGTCACCGCACCCATGATCCAGAGCAAGCTGGCCTATGACCCGTTGACCGACTTCGCACCGATCACCGGCCTCGGCATCAGCCCGCAGGCGCTGATCGTGAATCCCGCGGTGCAGGCGAAGACATTTGCCGAACTGATCGCGCTCGGAAAAAAGGAACCGGGCAAGCTGAACTACGGAACCTTCGGCGTCGGCACCAGCGGCCACCTCAACATCGTGCTGATCGAGAACCAGACTGGTGCCAAATTCACGCCGGTGCACTACCGCGGGGCGGCACCGGGATTGAACGACACCATCGCGGGCCACATCCAGATGATGATCGTCAGCATCGGGCTGGTCGCCCAGCCCTGGCAGGCGGGAAAACTCAGGGTGCTCGGTTTCGGCAGCGAAAGGCGCATTGCGCGTTTTCCCGATGTGCCGACGCTGGCGGAGAGCGGCCTGCCCGGCTACCAGGCCGGCTCCTGGTATGGCCTGTTTGCATCCAAGGGCACGCCGCGGGAAATCGTCGACAAGCTCAACGCCGAGACACGGCGCATCCTCGACGACCCGCAGATCCGCCAGAAGGTGCTGGAGCCGAGCTTCATCTTCTCGATCGCAAGCTCGCCGGACGAATTCGCCGCGCGCATGCGCCGCGACAGCGACAAGTGGGGCAAGGTCATCCGCGGGGCGGGGATCAAAGCGCAGTAGGCGGCAAACCCGGCCTCCGCCCTCACTCCTTCCGGGAGGCCAGCCTGGCGAGGTCGACGGTCTCGCCGGGCTCCTCCTCGCCCTCGACCTCCAGGAACGAAAACGCCCGCATGGGCTTGCGCTCGCCGCGCGGGCGCAGCGTGCGGAAGGCCTCGCGGATCTCGCCATTCTCGAAGGTGCGGTGAATTGCGATAAGGGTGTCGTGCGGGTGATCGCACAGCGAGGCTGCGAATGCGAATTCCTCCTCCGCCGCCGCCACCGCATCCTCGACGCTCGGCGCGCCGAACTCGGCGACCAGATGCCGCGCCAGCGCGTCGACCGCCGCACGACGATCCTCGTCGCCGGCTTCCACGATCTGCACCAGGGTGGACCAACCCAGCGATTGCACGCCCAGGAAGCCGGAGCGGAACGCGGCACGCGCTTTACCCTCCATCGCGGCCGGATCGGCGTTCCAGAACACGAATGCGCCGGGGACCGCCCATTCGCCCGGCTCGGCCGCACGCTCGAACACGAAGGTGTCCGACGGGTCGAGCCGGATGGTGCGCAGAAGCTTCACCTGCGCGGTCCTCCGGTGTCGGGGTCGAGCCACGACACGCGGCTGAGCGCGCTGATGAGCGAGCGCCGCACCGGCGCCTTGCCCGCCATCTTGTGCACCAGCAGGTCACCGTTCTCGTCGATCTCGCGGCGCGCGTCGCTTTCCGGTGCAAGCCGTTCAAGATAGTTCCTGGCAATCGCACCAAAGCCCCGGTCCTGCCAGGTATCGATCGTGTTCATCAGGTGGCGCGCAAAGCTCTCGACCAGCCGTCCGGACTCGAAACCATCGAAGCCCTCGTCCTCGAGCGCGGAGGAGAGCGGCCGCAGGCCCGGCTCCTCTTCGCCCAGGGCCACGACCCGGATCGTCGCGCCGAACACCAGCCACGGCGCCGGTTCATCCTCGTTGGCGCCCATCGGCCATTCCAGCCGGACGCCTCCGACCAGGCCGCCGTCGATCCGCACCGCGTCGGGCCAGTCGAAGGCAATCGACTTCTCGGGCGGGGCGTGCACTGCGAGCGCGTCGGCAAGGGCCGCCGAGCCGGCATAGATGGCGCGCCGCGCCGTCCACAGCGGCTCGTCGGGCTCCAGCACTACGGCGAATTCGGCGAGGTCGAAGCGGCCGACATGGACCAGCGTCCCGGCCCCCGCGGTGGCGGCGATTTCGGTCGCATGCTCCATGGCATCGCCGACCTCGCGCAGGGTCACGAGGCGGAACGGCGGCGGCAGGTCAAGGGTCGGCTCCGGCACGATCGGCGCCCCCGGGGTATGAATTCCGTGTGGAATACTTATAACGTGGGGCGTGCACCCGCCACCGCGCTGGCGGCTGGGAACCATCGATGGCCGAGAGCCCTCGCAACGTCCTGATCTGCTCCTGCGACGACACCATGCCCCTCGATGAGGGCGCGGTGAAGCGCGCTTGCGGCGGAGCCGAGGTGCGCGCCGGGCGACAGCTCTGCCGCCTGCATCTGGAAACATTCCGCAACGCGGTCGCCGGGGGCCAGCCGCTCACCGTCGCCTGCACGCAGGAGGCGCCGCTGTTTACGGACGTGGCGCAGGAGATCGCGCCGGAGGCCGACCTGCGCTTCGTCAACATCCGCGAGACTGCGGGCTGGTCGAAGGATGCCAAGGCCGCCGGGCCGAAGATGGCGGCTCTGCTCGCCGCCGCCGCCGAGCCGGTTGCAGACATTCCCTACGTCAGCTTCGAAAGCGCGGGCGTGATCCTGATCTACGGTCATGACGAGACCGCGATCGAGGCTGCCGCCTTGCTGAAGGATCACCTCGACGTCACCGTGCTGATCCGGCCGCCGGCCGATATCGTGCCGCCGCGCGTCACGGAGTTCCCGGTGGTGAAGGGCATCATCCGGTCGGCCAGGGGCCGTCTCGGCGCGTTCGAGCTGACGGTCGACGACTACGCGCAGCCGGCGCCATCCTCGCGCGGCGCGTTTGTGTTCGGACCGTCGAAGAACGGCGCGACCTCGCGCTGCGACATTGTTCTCGACATGGCTGGCGGGGCGCCGCTGTTTTCGACCGCCGATCTGCGCGATGGCTATCTGCGGGCTGATCCCGGCGATCCGGCCGCCGTGATGAAGGCGGTGCTGAAGGCGCGCGACCTGACCGGCACGTTCGACAAGCCGCGCTACGTCGATTTCAACGCCGAGATCTGCGCGCATTCGCGCTCCCGCATCGTCGGTTGCAACCGCTGCCTCGACCTCTGCCCCGCCGGAGCGATCGCGCCCGACGGCGACCATGTTGCGATCGACGCGCACATCTGTGCCGGCTGTGGTCAATGCGCGGCGGTGTGCCCGACCGGCGCGGCGTCCTACGCCATGCCCTCGGCCGACGCGCTGATGCGCAAGCTGCGCACGCTGCTCACCGCCTATCGCGAGGCCGGCGGCACACGGCCGGTGATCCTGTTCCATGACGGTGCACACGGCACCCCGCTGATCGACGCGTTGGCACGCTTTGGCGACGGCCTTCCGGCGAACGTCCTGCCAGTCGCGGTCAACGAGGTGACTCAGGTCGGGCTTGAGACCATTGCCGCCGCCTTTGGCTATGGTGCCACCGCGGTACGGTTGCTGCTGCGCGCGAAACCCCAGCATGACGTGACCGGCCTGCACCGGACCCTGGCGCTCGCGGAACCGATCCTGCAAGGCCTCGGCTTCGGTGCAGGGCGCGTGGGCCTGATCGAGACCGACGATCCGGATGCGCTCGGCACTGCGCTGCGCGAGTTGGCGCCGCAGGACGGCGCGCCGCGCCCGGCGAGCTTCATGCCCGTGGGCGGCAAGCGCGACGTGATGCGGCTGGCGCTGCGCGAATTGCAGCGCGCCGCGCCCTCGCCGGTCGACATCGTGGCGCTGCCCGCCGGCGCGCCGTTCGGCAAGGTCGAACTGAATGTCGAGGGCTGCACGCTCTGCCTTTCCTGCGTCTCGGCCTGTCCGACCGGCGCGCTCGGTGACGATCCCGAGAAGCCGACGCTGCGGTTCAACGAGGATGCCTGCGTGCAGTGCGGGCTGTGCAAGGCGACCTGCCCGGAGAAGGTGATCACGCTTGTCCCGCAGCTCGACTTCCGCGCCGCCACCGCACAGGCGCGCGTGCTCAAACAGGAGGAGCCGTTCCGCTGCATTCGCTGCGACAAGCCGTTCGGCACCAGGAGCACGATCGAGCGCGTGATCGCCAAGCTCGAAGGCCGGCACTGGATGTTCCAGGGCAAGGCGGGCGATACGTCCTCGCGGCTCGATGTGCTGCGGATGTGCGAGGACTGCCGCGTGATCGCCGCCACCGAGGCCGACTTCGATCCCTACGGCGCGCCGCCGCGCCCGAAGGTGCGCACCACCGAGGATTACATCCGCGAACGCGAGGAGCGGGAGCGGATGGAAAAGGGCGAAGGCTGATATCATCCTCCCCCGCAGCGCGAGGGACGCAACGCCCTACTTTGTCGCCTGCTCCAGGAATCGCATCAGCGCGGCGCGATCCGCGGGCGAGCCGATGCGCTGCTCCGGCATCTTTGTACCCGGCGTGTAGGCATTGGGTCCGACTTCGAACAGCTTCGACACCGTCTCCGGCGTCCAGACAATGTCCATCTTCCTGAGCGCCTCGGAAAAATTGTAACCGGGCAGCGACGCGATCCTGCGCCCGAAAATGCCATGCAAGGTCGGCCCGGCGCGCACGCCGTCACTGGCCTTGAGCGTGTGGCAGGCGACGCAGGCGCGGTAGACCTCGGCGCCGGGGTCACCGGCATGGGCCGCGAGCGGATCCTCCGGCGCCCCCATGACCACGGTGCCGATCGGCTCGCCCTTGATCGCGTCCCAGCGTCGGATCATGCGGTCGGTGCCGCCGGTGAGCAGGGCGCGGCTGTCGGGAAAGAACGCCACCGACCACACCGGAAGCCCGGGGCCGACCAGCGTGCGTTCGAGCTTGCGCGCGGCACGGTCGATGATGGCGACCGAGCCGCGGATGCCGGCGGCGGCAACACGCCTGCCGTCGGGCGCAATCGAAACCGCGATGATCGGTACATTGCCGACCGCCACCTCGCCCCTGCGCTGGCCGTTGGCGGCAAGGACATAGACCGTGCCGTCGGCGCCGGCAGCGACGATCTCGCCGTCAGGCGCGACTGCAACGGTGTTGAGCGGCGTCGGCAACGTGACGATTTCGGGCGCACTGCCGGCAAGCGGCCAGATGCGCAGCGTCGCGTCGTAGCCGGCGGTAACCACCGACTTGCCGTCGGGCGTGAAGGCGATGCCGTTCACATTGTCCTTATGGCCGGCGAGCACGCGCGCTTCGCCGCCACCCAGCGGCCAAACCCGCGCCGTGTGATCCCAGGAGGCCGATGCCAGCATCGTTCCGTCGGGTGATGCAGCAAGCGCCACCACCGGTGCCTTGTGGCCCGTCAACACGCCGACCGGCTCGGCTTCGCCGGGCTTCCAGAGCGCGATGCGGGTGTCCTCGCCGGCGGTCGCGGTACGGCCGTCGCGCAACAGCGTCACGGCATTCACCGCACCGTCATGGAAACGCAGCACCTCGACCGCGGCGTTCTGCTCCAGCGACCAGCGGATCACCGAGGTGTCGAAGCTGCCGGAGATCGCAGCTTTGCCGTCCGGCGCAATGGCAAGTCCGCGCACAGGACCGCCATGGCCGCGGAGCTGGGCATGCGCGGCGGCGGCGACAAGGACAAGCGCAACGGCGCCAAGACCGGAACGAACCATCGCTGCCTTGTAGCAGAATTCAAACGTCCGCGGGGCGCATACCGAGTGCGCGAATGCGCGCACGCACGCTGTCGTCCCGCAGCGCGGCGAGGAATGCCTGCACCGCCGGCCGGGAGCGACGGCTTTCGACCACCAGGAAATCGTAGTCCTCCGGAGCGATCGGCAGGAACCCGAGCCCGTAAAGGTCCGCCACCGGCGCGATCGCCACCCCCCAGTCGGCGCGCTTCTGCGCCACCGCGGCGGCCACCGCGTTATGGGAGCGCGGCTGGTTGGAATAGCCGGCGGGCCGTTTGCCTTCGAGCAGCCTGTCGATCAGCACACGCGTGCCGGCGCCGGCATTGCGGTTGACCATCAGGCAGTTCGCATCCGCAAGCGCCGTCTTCACAGCGTCGGTCGCCGCACATCCCTCGAAGCGGGCGTCGCCCTTGCGGAACACAAAGCCCTGCATGCGCTGCCAACCCTTAACCAGCGAGATGCCGGGACGGACGAAGTGTGCGTTGTAGACTCCGCTGGCCGGGTCGATCAGATGTACGGGCGCGAGGTCGCATTCGCCGCGCTCCGCCGCCGCCACGCCGCCCAGGCTGCCGACCGCGATCACACGTACGCTCATGCCCTGGGCGATGACGCGACCGACCACCGCATCGAGGGCAATATCGTTCGAGCCCATCAGCACGAGGTCGGGCATGGCCGCCGCCGGCCCGATCAGCGTGACGGACGCGCGCGTGCCGGCATCGAGCGCCGACGCCAACGCATCGATCTCCAGGAAGCCGTCGGCCTGCGAGAAACTCGTCACCGAGCCGGAACCCTTGGCAATGGGAAATGCGGCCGGCCCCTGCTCGCCCGCGACCAGCGCCACCAGCACGAATTCCTTGCGCCCGAGTTCGGAGGCGATGCGTACCGGCACGTCCGCTTCGACCGAACGCGCGGCTTCCGGCGGCAGGCCGGCCTGGGCGCGGATCACCGGCGCAACGAAGGCATGGAAGGTGAAGATCGCGGATGTCGGGAATCCCGGCAACACCACCAACGGCTTGCCTTCCGCGACCGCCAGGCAGAGCGGCTTGCCCGGCTTCAGCGCGACGCCGTGAACGATGATGCCGGGCTCGCCGAGCTGCGACACCACGCGATGCGACAGGTCGCCCGCGCCTTTCGAAGTGCCGCCCGACAGGAGCACCATGTCGCAGGTGGCCAGCGCGCCGCGGATCGTTCGCGCCAGCGCGGCCTCGTCGTCGGGAAAGCTGCCGAACGGCACCGGCTCCCCACCCGCCTCCGCCACCGCCGCCGCAACGATTGCACCGTTGGAGTCATAGACGGCGGCTGGGCGCAGCGGTGCGCCCGGCGGCACCAGTTCGTCGCCGGTCGAGAGCACGGCGACGCGCGGCCGCCGTACGACTCCGACCGCAGCAATGCCGCAGGCCGCCAGCATCCCGACCTCGCGTGACCCGATGCGCGTTCCCCGGCGCAGCAGCACTTCGCCACGCGCGATATCGGAACCCGCATACGAAATGAGCTGCCCGGGCGGGGCAGCGCGGCGCACATGGATCGCCGGTTCGGCATCGCCCTCGATCACGTCGGTGTGTTCGACCATCACCACGGCGTCGGCGCCGCGCGGCACGACGCCGCCGGTAGCGATGGTGGTGGCGGTGCCGGGATCGACGTCAAGCACCGGCGCGTGGCCGCAGGCCACGACCTCGCCATTGAGGATCAGGCGGCGCGGTGACGCATCGGAGGCGCCCGCGGTGTCCATCGCGCGCACCGCAAAGCCGTCGACATTGGAACGATCGAAGGGCGGCACGTCGATCGGCGCCGCAACGTCATGCGCGAGCACGCGCCCGAGCGCGGCCGCGAGCGCGACGCGCTCGGATCCGAGCGGAGAGCAATCGACATGATGCGCGAAGCGCGCGCGCGCTTCCTCGGCGGACACGACTTCGAGGAACTGCTCCTGCCGCGCGGCACGGCGGATGGCATCAAACAGCGCGTCCCTGCCGCTCGGCGACGAAAATCGCTCGTTCATGGCAAGGGTCTTACCATGACCTCGCTGCCGGCTGGAAAACCTTCGCTGCCGGCCGGCACAACAATCCAGCCGTCGGAGTCGGCGAGCCGTGCGAGCGGCCAATAGCCTGAGGCTATGGGCTCCGCCTTGCCCGCCGCGAGACGCACCGGAACGATGTCAACGAGACCCAGTGGCGAGGCGACCTTCCGGTCCAGCATGGCCGTGACTCCGGGATCGGCCGCTTCGCGGCTGCCGGACAGGCGGTCGACCAGCGGAACCCCGATCGTCAGCCAGCCGGCAATCGCCGAATCGAGCCGGCCCGGCAACAGCAACACCGGACGCCCGCCCGTCATTCCGAACGCCGAACTCTCTCCCGGTGCGATGGCGACGCCATGCACCTCAACGCGCCCACGGCGCGCCAGCGTGTTGACGCTTGCATCGTTGCGGCCGGTGCCGGTGCCGCCGACGGCGATGACCGCATCGCTGGCCTGGCCGGCAAGCGCAACTTCGAGATCGCCGGCGGTGCGCGACACCGCACAGCCGCGGGCGTTCAGCGCCCTCGCCAGCAGGTCGACCGCCGCATCGATCATCGCATCGCGGCCGGGTTTCGCCTTCAGCAGCCGGATGCGCGGCGCGCGCACCGACACCCGGTCGTGCCCGCTCGCCGCCAGCATCGCGAGAGTGAAATCGTTGAGCCGCCAGCCTGCGCGGGCGATGCAATCGCCAGCCCGCAGGTCCGCACAGGCCGCAAGCACGCCGTCCCCGGCAACGGCGGGAGCGACCGCCTGGAAACGGCCGCCGCGCTCGACAATGGCATCGTGCGGCACGACCGCGTCGGTCCCCGGCGGCAGGGCGTCGCCGACATCCACACGGATGGGCGCATTCGCCAGCGGCACGGGCGCATAGGCGCCGGCATCGGCAATGTCGTCGGCGCGTACGGCGTAGCCGTCGACGAGTGCCCGCGGCTCGGCCGGCAGGCCGCGGTCGCCGCGGACGTCGCTAGCGAGCACCCGGAACAGCGCGTCGCCGAGCGCCGCCTCGCGTGGCGCGACCGGCGTCACCAGCGTCCCGATCCGCTCCAGGACATCGGCGAGCGGCGTCAGCCGCGCAATGCGCTGATTTTCGGGTTCACCGGCCATCGGCCGACACTATATTGTCGGGCGCATTCCCGGACCAGAAGCCCGCATCGCAGAAGCCCGCATCGCATGACCGAGAAGACGATGAACCTGCGCGGCCTGAAATGTCCCCTGCCGGCGTTGCGCACCCGCAAGGCGCTGAGCGCGCTCAAGCGCGGCGATCTCCTCGTCATCGAGTGCACCGACCCGCTGACCGCGATCGACATCCCGGCCCTGCTCAACCAGACCGGCGACAGGCTGGAAGGCCAGTCGAAAGCCAAGAAGGTGTTGACGTTCAGGATCAGGAAGACATGAGCGCCGGACCGTTCCGAGGCATCACTTCTGGATCAGTCCGGCCTTCTCCAGCACCGGACGCCAGAACTTGGTCTCGGTCCGGATCAGATCCTGCAATTGCCCCGGCGTCATCGCTTCCGCCACCATGCCCTCGCGCTGCATGCGTTCGAGCATCGCCGGCCGCGTCATGATCCTGTTCACTTCGCTGTTGACCTTGCTGACGATCGCATCGGGCAGCCCCTTGGGGCCCGACAGCGAGAACCAGATCGGCGTGTTGAACTCCGGGTGGCCGAGTTCGGTGAAGGTCGGCAGGTCCGGCCACTCGGCAAGCCGCTGCTTGGCGGTGACGGCAAGGCCGCGCAAGGTGCCGCCGCGCATCTGGCCGGCGGTCGAGGTGACGGTCTGCGCCGACCAGGTGATGTGGCCGCCGACGAGATCCATCAGTCCCAGCGCCGCCCCCTTATAGGGCACGTGCTCGACCTTGATGCCGACCTTGTTGGCAAAGGATTCGCCAAACAGGTGTCCGGTGCTGCCGACGCCGGAGGATGAGTAGGTCAGCGGCTTGGCGCTCGTCTTGCCGTGGGCGACGAAGTCGGCAAGCGTCCTGATCGGGCTCTTGGCGTTGACCGACAGCACGATCGGCGAGCCGCCGAGATAGGCGATGTTGGTGAGGTCGCGCTCGGGATGATAACCGAGCCGCGGATTCGAGATCGGCGACAACACCAGCATCGTGATATTGGTGATCACGAAGTTGTAGCCGTCGGGCGGCGTTGCCACCACCGAACTGACGCCGATCGCGCCGGCCGCGCCCGCGCGCGTCTCCACGAAGAACTGCTGCTTGAAGGCGGTCCCGAGGCCGTCGGCGATCGTGCGCGCGAGATAGTCGGCGGCACCGCCGGGCGCGAAGGTATTGACGATGCGAACAGGCTTGGCAGGCCATTCCTGCGCGCCGGCGGGCACAGTGGCCAGAACGGCGGCAACGGCAACAACTGCGGAGCGGTGCTTCACGATTTCCTCCAGACCTGCTGGCTTGTTATTGTGCGCCAAATCTACGCGCCGTCCCTCCGGCTTGTCATCCTGCACCGGGGCGGATGCGACAATTCATGCGAGGACGCGCATGGCCGTTCAAGACATCCGCCGCGTCGGCCTGATCGGGCTCGGCAAGATGGGCCTGCCGATCGGCCGCCACCTGGTGCAGCGGGGCTTCGCCGTCACCGGCTACGACATCGCATTGCCGGCGCTGAAGGCAGCGGCCGCAGCCGGCATGCAGCCGGTCAACTCGCCGAAGGCGGCTGCTGCGGCAAGCGAGCTGGTGATCGTTGTCGTCGGCTTCGATTCCGAAGTCGAGGCCGTCATGTTCGGCGAGAACGGCGTGCTCGCGGGCGCCGCGGACGGCACGATCGTCGCGATCGCCTCGACCGTCGCGCCGCATACGATGCACAAGATTTCCGCCCGGCTTCCGGCGAGCCCGAAGGTCGCGCTGCTCGACATCCCGCTCTGCCGCGGCGAAGGTCCGGCGCAGGAGGGCAAGCTCCTGATCATGGGTGGCGGCGACCGGGCAGCCTTCGATGCCTGCCGGCCGGCATTCTCGGCCTTCGCCAACTCGATCCACCACCTGGGCCCCGCCGGCGCGGGCCAGGTCGGCAAAATGGTCAACAACCTCATCCTCTGGGCCTGCATCTCGGCCAACGAGGAAGGCTTCAAGCTTGCCGAGAAGCTTGGGGTCGAACGCGAGACGTTGCGGGCGGCGTTGCTGGATTCCAGCGCCGGCAACTGGTCATTGGCGACGCGGCCGGAGGAGAGGCCGATGCCGTGGGCGGAAAAGGATATGACCATCGTGCTCAAGGAGGCAGATGCCGCGCGCCTGAGCCTGCCGCTGTGCGGCACGGTGAAGGAGGTTATCAAGACGGTGAAATACGAACGCAACTGGCCGACGCCGAAGGCACCCGGGGATTGATCTTTACCAGCCCTCATGGTGAGGAGCGTTGCGACGCAACGCGTCTCGAACCATGGCGGCACGCACCGGACTCGCGGCCGTCCTTCGAGACGTCCGCGCCTTCGCGCGGACCCTCAGGATGAGGGCTGAGATTGGGTGAGACATGCTGAAGTCGACATTGACGCTACTGTTTGTTGCAATTGTTGGCGCCACCGGCATCGCATCGGCGCAGCCCTATCCCGCGCGGCCGGTCACGCTGGTCGTGCCCTACCCCGCCGGGGGCGGCAACGACGTGCTTGGGCGGCTGGTGGCCGAGCGCATGGGCAAGGCGCTCAACGGCACCATCGTGGTCGAGAACCGTGGCGGCGCAGGCGGTACGATCGGCACGCGCCAGGTCGCCAAGGCGGCGCCCGACGGTTACACGATGCTGATTGCGACCTCGTCGCTCGCGATCAATCCCTCGCTCTATCCGAATGTGGGCTACGATCCGCGCAAGGATTTTGCGCCGATCGGCCTGCTCGCCGCCGGCGCCAACGTGGTGCTGGTGCATCCTTCGGTACCGGCGAAGACCATCGCGGAACTGATCGCGCTGGCGAAGAAGAGTCCGGGCAAGCTCAACTTCGCCTCGACCGGGAGCGGCAGCAGCGTGCACCTTGCCGCCGAACTGTTCGCCGCCATGGCCGGCGTGAAGATCAATCACGTGCCCTATCGCGGCAGCGGCCCAGCGCTCAACGACCTGCTCGGCGGTCATGTGACGATGATGTTCGCGACCCTGCCGTCCGCCATCGGCATCGTGCGCGGTGGCAAGGTGCGCGCGCTTGCCGTGACCGGCGCCAAGCGCTCCAACGTGTTTCCGGACCTGCCGACCATCGCGGAAGCCGGCCTCGCCGGTTACGCCGCCGAGTTGCACTACGGCCTGGTGGCGCCGGCCGGAACGCCGCGCCCGATCATCGAGCGGCTCAATGCGGCGCTGCGGACCGCCCTGAACGACGCAACGCTGCGCGAGCGCCTGGCGCGCGAGGGCGCGGTGCCGCTGCCCTCGACGCCGGAGGAGTATGCCGCCGACATCGACGCCGAGGAGAAGAAGTGGAGCAGGATCGTGCGTGAGGCAGGCGTGAAGGCGGAGTGAGAGATCCCGGGCAACTGTCGCGAGCGAGCGCGACCCGGAACGCGGAGCTTCCTACTTCCCTTTCCGCATGTAGCTGGTCACGAATGTCCTGATCTCAGGCTTGACCGCCAGCGCCTGGCGCACCTGCCGGCCGGTATCGGGATCGGCGACGTATTCCGGCACGAAGCCGACCACCTTCATCGCCTCTGCCGCAAAATCCTTGTCGGCATTGAGCCGGCGGGTGGCCGCGCGCAGCGCGGTCAGCGCGGCGGGCGGCGCACCAGGCGGCAACAGCAGGAGCCGCTGCATCGCCGAATTGATCGCGAGGCTCGCCAGATAGACATCCCAGAGCTGTCCGGACGGCTCCCTGCCCTTGACCGCGCGGTAGAAATCGTGGAACGGCGGAATCGTGAGACCTTCCACCTGTTTCGGAACTGTGATGGTCTCGCCGTTCCAGCCGGGGTCATACCAGGTCGGCAGCACCAGGCCGTTCTTGACCAGCGTCGGTTCGACCACGCTGCGATATCCGGGCGGCGATTCGGAGAAGAAGCTGATTTCGTTGCGCTGCAACGCCATGCGCGCATTGTTGTTGCTGCGATATCCGGTGACGTGACGGTAGTTCACGCCGAGCATGTCGAGCGCGAGCCGCATCAGCAGATCCTTGGAATTGTCGGCGGCGAGCCCGCCCGACACCAGCCCTTTCGCTTTCATCAAATCGGCCGGCACCTTGAGGCCGGGCTCGACATCCGTGCGCACATAGTAGATCGACGTGCCCGGTTGATAGGCGACGAATTCGTACTTGAGGAAATCGACCCGATAGCGGCTGGGGTCGCTGGCATAAAGCCAGGCGGCGCCGGTGGTATAGGCCATCACGGTGCCGTCCTTGGGCGCGACCTCGCCCAGCCAGTTGGTCCCGATCAGCCCGCCGGCGCCATCCATGTTCTGCACGATGACGTTGGGCTGTCCTTGCAGGTGCCGCGCGATGTGGCGCGCGAACAGGCGGCCTTCGATGTCGGTGGGGCCGCCGGCGGCGAAATTGATCATCACCGTCAGGCGTTTGCCCTTGTAGAAGGCGTCCTGCGCCGCCGCCGGAGCCAAAGCCCCGAGCAACGCGATGGCAGTCAGTGCCGTCCGCAAACCGAGCATGCGCGCCTCCTACGATCGCTGGCGTCGGCGCTACTTGGCGCCCTTTCCACCCTTGGCGCCGGCGGCACCCTTGGGGATGTATTCGGCAACGAACTTCCTGATTTCCGGCTTCACCGTCAACGCGTTGCGAATCTGCGGACCGACGTCGGCGCCGGCGTAGTATTCCGGGATAAAGCCGAGCACCTTGGTCGCGTCGGCGTGGAATTCCTTGTCGTTGTTGAGGCGTTGCAGCGCGGCCCGCAAGGCCGCGACCGCGGCCGGTGGCGCTCCCGGCGGCAGCGAGAGTATCCGCTGCATCGCGCCGTTCAGGGTAATGAGCGCGAGATAGGTATCCCACAGCTGGCCGGACGGCATCTTCCCGAAAATCTCCTGATAGACTTCGTGGTAGGCCCTGATCGGAAGCCCCTCGACCTGTTTCGACCTGCCGAACGTCTTTCCATCATAGTGCGGGTCGTACCAGAGCGGGATCACGGTGCCGTCCTTCACCAGCGTCCCCTCCACTGCGCCGCGATAGCCGGGCGTGGTGTCGGCATAGAGGTGAATCTCCTGGCGCTGGAGGGCGAGCCGCGCGCGCTCGCCGCTGCCATAGCCAGTGACGTGACGGAACGGCACACCAAGGATATCGAGCGTCAGCCGGATCGAGATGTCGCGGCCGGTGCGAGCATTGACGCCGCCCGAGACCAGACCCTTGGCCTTGACGATATCGGTCGGCTTCGCGATGCCGGGCGGTACGTCCTTGCGCATGTAATAGACGGCAGTGCCGCCGGTGTAGCCCACATGTTCGTAGGTCTTGAAGTCGACCCGGAAGCGCTCCGGCTCGGCGGCGAAGTTCCAGGCCGTGGCGGTGAGGAAGCCGACCACGGTGCCGTCCTTGGGCGCCACCTCGCCCAGAAACATGGTGCCGTTGGCGCCGCCGCCGCCCGCCATGTTCTGCACGATCAGTTGTGGCGCGCCGTCGATGTGCTTGATGAAATGCCGGGCGAACACCCGCGCGTCGATATCGGTCGCCGACCCCGCGCCGAAGTTGACCAGCAGCGTGAGCTGCTTGCCCTTGTAGAACGGCGCCTGCGCCTGTCCTTGCGATGCGGATGCGACGGCAGTGCAGAATGCAAGGGCGGCGGCCAGTGCGCGTATTCGGACCATGATAGCTCTCCTTCGATGCTGCCCGCGCCCTCGATCACTTCTTCGCGCGCTTGATGTACTCGGCGACGAAGGCGCGTGTCTCCGGCCGCACCGTGAGCGTCTGCCGCGCCAGCCGGTTGGTGTCGGGGCCGGTGACGTAGTTCGGCACGAAACCCAGCGCCTTCATCGAGTCCTCAATGAAGGCCTTGTCATGATTGAGCCGCGCCGTCGCGGTGCGCAGCGCCGCGACCGCGGCCGCGGGCGCCTTCGGCGGCAGTGCGATCAGCCGGCCCATGGCCGAGGTCAGCGCCAGCACCGAAAGATAGGTGTCCCACAACGGCCCGGATGGGGGCGCACCCTTAAGCTTGCGGTAGAGGTCCTGGAATGCCGGGATCGGAAGCCCCTCGACCTGCGGCGAACTGCTCAAGGCTTCGCCGTTGTAGATGGGGTCGACATAGACCGGGATGGCAGTGCCGGGCTTGATCACCTGCGCCTCGACCGCGCCGCGATAGGCCGACGCCGGCTCGGCGTAGAAATTCACCTCGTTGCGCTGCAGGGCCAGTCGCGCGGTGTTGCCGCTGCGGTAGCCGGTGACGTAGCGATGCGGCACGCCGAGGATATCGAGCGTGAGGCGGATCAAGAGGTCGCGCGCATTGTGCACGCCGTTGCCGCCGGCGATCAGGCCCTTGGCGCTGGCGATGTCGGTCGGCCGTGTCATTCCGGGAGCGACATCCGTGCGGACGTAATAAACGGTGGTGCCGGGCTGGAAAGCGATGAATTCGTAGCTTCGCAGATCGGCGCGGAACCGTTGCGGGTCGGTTGCATATTGCCAGGCGGTACCGCCGAGGAAGCCGAGCATGGTGCCATCGCGGGGAGCGATCTCGCCGACGTAGTTGGCGCCGTTGAAGCCGCCGGCGCCTTCCATGTTCTGAACCACGACATTAGGCTCGCCTTCGAGGTGGCGGGCGATGTGGCGCGCGAACAGGCGCCCCTCGATGTCGGTCGAGCCGCCGGGGGCGAAGTTGACCAGCACCGCAAGCCGCTTGCCCTTGTAGAACGGCTCCTGCGACAGCGCCTGTGCCGGCACCAGCAGGGCCAGGGCCAGGAGCACGGACCGGGGCGCCTTCCTGAGCGCGGAGATCATTGCGTGTCGCCTTGTCTTGACGCGGGCATCATACTCGCCGACCCTTATTCCGATTGCAATTTGCCCGTCGGCAAAAGGAGGGACATGGCGGCAATTTCCCGGCTCAAAACGACGCTCGACCGCAGCAATACCGCCCTGGTGCTTTTTGACGCACTCAACGGCTATCTGCATCCGCGCGACCCGGCCAAGGTTGCCTTCCTGACCGAGCGCAACATCCTGCCGAACCTGCAACGCCTGCTGGCGGGCGCGCGCCGCGCCGGACTGACGACGTTCTACCCCTGCGGCGCGCACGCGCCGGACGGCTCCGACACCGTCGAGCGGCTGACCGACACCGACATGGACCTGAAGCCGCACGCCGGCGGCAAGCCGATCCGGCCGCGCTTCTACAAGGATTCCACCGACGCCGAGATCGCGCCCGAGCTGGCGCCGGCCGCGGGCGACGTGGTCGTACGCAAGAACCGCTGGAGTTCGTTCTACCAGACCAACCTGGAACTACAGCTGCGCGTGCGCGGGCTCGACACGATCGTGATCGCCGGCGGCTCGACCGATGTCGGCATCGCCTCGACCGTATTCGCGGCGCGCGACATGGACCTCGGCATCGTGGTCGTGCGCGACGGCTGCTACTCCGCGCGCGGCAACAACAACGAATTCTTCATGGAGCGCGTCTTTCCGCGCATGGCGCGGGTAATGACCGTGGACGAGGCCGTGAAGCTGATGGAAGGTTAGGCGTCATTGCCGGGCTTGTCCCGGCAATCCATTCTCTTCGCTAATGACTTTGCGAAGGTGGATGGATGCGCGGGTCAAGCCCGCGCATGACAACCGAGAGTGGAGGACAACGATGACCATCGCCGCGCGCCATGTCGACATCACGACGGAGGAGATCACCTGCGCCAACGGCATGCCGGCCTTCCTGGCCTATCCAACCGGCGGCGGGAGATTCCCGACCGTCGTGCTCATGCATGAGCGCTACGGGCTGGTGAAGCACTCCAAGGATCAGGCGATGCGCTGCGCGCGCGACGGCTTCGCGGTGCTGGCGCCCGATTTCTTCTTCCGGCACCCGGACCCGAAGGTGCTCAACGCCGGCAACAGCCGCTACGACATGACCGACCCGGAGTCGGTCGAGCTGATCGGCGCGGCTCTGGCGGCGATGAAGACCCACAAGGCTGCCGACCCGGCCAAGGTCGTGGTCATGGGCTACTGCCAGACCGGCCGCCACCCGCTCGTCTATGCCGCGGAGCATCCGATCACCGCCGCGGTGGTGTGGTACGGCGCGGCCGGCGCCAAGGAATGGGGTGTCAACAAGGACCAGCCCAAGCCGCTGGAAGAGGTGATTGCCAAGGTCAACTGCCCGGTGTTCGGCGCCTTCGGCGAGGGTGACCACATCATCTCGCTCGACGACGTGCGCCGTTTCCGGGACTGCCTGGAGAACCACCGCAAGAGCTACGACATCCACATCTACCGCGGCGCGCCGCACGGCTGGCTCAACGACACCATGCCCGGCCGCTACCGCAAGACCGAGGCCGAGGCCGGCTGGGCCGCGCAGCAGCGATTCCTCACCGAAGTATTCGGCGGCAAGTGGGAGAACGTCGTACGCTGGCAGTTCGCAAGCGACTCCAGCCACGACTACGACTATTCGAAGAACGTGCGGATGGAGTAACGCTTGCCGAGCGAACTCACCGGCCGCGTGGCGCTGATCACCGGCGGCGGCGGCGAGATCGGCGGGGCGATCGCGCGGCGGTTTGCGCAGGCAGGCGCCGCGATCGCGGTGGCCGATATCCGGCGCGATGCCGCCGACGCGGTCGCCAGCGAGATCGTCAACGCCGGCGGCCGGGCGGTCGCGGTGCGCACCAATGTCGCGGTGGCGGAGGATGCCGAGCGCGCGGTGCGTCACGCCGTCGAGGCGTTCGGCAAGCTCACGACCCTGGTCAATGTCGCCGCCGCGGTAACCCCGGACGGCACCGTCGAGACGCTCACGCTCGAGCAATGGAACAATGAACTCGCCGTCAACCTCACCGGCGCCGTGCTGATGTGCAAATACGCCGTGCCGGAGATCCGCAAGGCCGGCGGCGGCACCATCATCAACATCGCGTCGCAGCTCGGCCAGATCGGCGTCCCCAGGCGTTTTTCCTATTCCACCAGCAAGGCGGCTTTGATCCAGCTCACCAAGTGCCTCGCGATCGACCATGCCGCCGACGGCATCCGCGCCAATTCGCTGTCGCCGGGCGCCGTCGATACCGCGCGCATCCTGCGGCGGTTTGCAACGCGGGAAGAGGCGAACCGCGCCCGCGGCCCGGCCTATCTGCTCGGCCGCCCCGGCCGCGCGGAGGAAATCGCCGCCGGCGCGCTGTTCCTGGCCTCCGACGAGTCATCGTTCATGACCGGGGCAGACCTTTTGCTCGATGGCGGCTATCTTGCCTTCAAGGGCACGCTGCCGCCGCAGAACCAACGCTAGCTAAGGGGAACGACATGCTGATCCGGTGGACATCCGCGCTTGTGGTCCTGGGCGTTGCCGCTGCGCCGGCGGCCGCGCAGTCCGTCGCCGACTTCTACAAGGGGCGGACCGTCACCATCGTGGTGAGCACGTCCACCGGCGGCGGCTACGACACGCTGGCCCGCGGCATCGCCCGCCACATCGGGCGCCACATTCCCGGCAACCCCAACGTCGTCGTGCGCAACATGCCGGGCGCCGGCGGCATCACCGCGGTGAACTGGCTCTACAATTCGGCCGAGAAGGACGGCACCGTGGCCGGCCTCGTGCAGAACGGCACGCCGCTCGAGCCCCTGTTCGGCACCAAGGCCGCTCGCTATGACGCGACCAAGTTCAACTGGCTCGGAACGCCGAGCTACGAGGTCAGCATGGTGCTGCTGTGGAACACCGTTCCGGTGAACACCGTAGACGACCTGCGCCGGCGCGAAACCAGCATGGGCTCCTCGGGCGCCAACTCAACGCCGGCCTTCTACACGCGACTGCTCAACGCCACCCTCGGCACCAGGATGCGCCTGATCCACGGCTATCCCGGTCAGAACGACGCCTTCCTCGCCATGGAGCGTGGCGAGCTCGACGGCTATCCGAGCGTGTTCTACTCGGCGCTCACCTCCACCCGGCCGACCTGGCTGAAGGAGAAGAAAGCCAAGGCGATCGTGCAGTACGGACCGGAACGCCTGAAGGAACTGCCCGACGTGCCGTTTGCGACCGACCTGCTGAAGAACGAGGACGACAAGCTTCTGATGCAAGCGGCGTCGGCGCCGCAGGCGCTCGGTCGGCCGCTATTGCTGCCGCCCGACGTACCGGCGGACCGGGTGGCGGCCATGCGCAGGGCACTCGCCGACACGTTCAGGGACGCCCAGTTCCAGGCCGATGCCGCCAAGATCGGGCTGATCGTCAACGCACCGCGCACCGGCGCGCAGTTGCAGGAGGTCATCGCCCGCGCCTACGCATCGCCCACGCGCGTTGTGGAACGCATTCGCAAGCTCAACAATCCGGGGAAGTAATGCTCGAAAAGACCGCCGCCCAGAAAGCTGCCACCAGACCGTCGCGCGAGGACATCCTGCGCCGTGCAGAAGCGCTGGTGCCGGTACTCCAGGAACGCGCCGAACGATGCGAAGCGCTGCGTCGCTGCCCTGACGAGACAATCCAGGACTACCTTGCCAACGATCTCCTGCGCATCTGCCAGCCGGCCCGCTACGGCGGCTTCGAGCACAACTACGACGTATTGTGCGAAGCGAGCCAGATCCTCGCGCGGGGCTGCGGCTCGCAGGCCTGGGTGCACATGGTGCTTGCCGACAACATCCTGAAGCTCGCGTCGTACGCGGCACAGGCGCAGGAGGACGTGTGGGGCAAGGACCCGACTGCCAAGCTTTCGAATTGCGTGACTCCGACCGGCCGGGCGCGCCCGGTCGAAGGCGGCGTGGTGTGGAGCGGACGGCATCAGTTCTCCTCAGGCGTCGATCATGCCGACTGGGTGCTGGCCGCGGGCATCATCGACCACGGCAATCGCAAGCAGGCCTGCTCCGTGCTGGTGCCGAAGTCGGACATCGCCATCGTCGACGACTGGCACGTGGTCGGGCTCGCCGGCACTGGCAGCAAGACCTTCGTGATCGAGGAGAAGTTCGTTCCGGAGCACCGCATCCTCGACAAGAAGGCCTCCGACGAAGGCAATGCCCCGGGCGCGCATCTCTATGCCGCCCCGGTGTTCCATCTGCCGCGCGGCGGGCCGTCGTCGGCAAGCTATTGCGCGGTGGCGGTCGGCATCGCGGAGGGCTGCCTGGAGACGTATTACCGGTATACCCGCCCGCGAAAATCGCGCGGGCGGCCGTGGGCGCAGATGGCCGGGGCGCAGATCGTCGCCGCAACGGCGGCGGCGGAGATCGAGGCCGCCGTGCGTATGTATCAGGGCGCGCTGCGCGAGGCGATGGGCGTGCTGGAGCGCGGCGAAGAGTTCACCGAGCACATGCAGGTCCACGGCAAGCGCAACATGGCCTACGCCGCGCAGCTCGCGTTGCATGCGGTGCAGAGGCTGTTCACCGACGCCGGCGGGCGCGTGCTCTACCAGGACCAGGAGATGCAGCGGAAATTCCGCGACGCCCACGCCGCGGCGGCGCATCATTCGCTGACCTGGCACAGCGCCGCACAGGCATACGGTGCGCATGTGCTGGGCGCCGCTGGAAACGGTATGGCGGATTGATTCCACGGCGTCGGAAACGCTGCGGCCGTTGAGGGCGCAACAACAACGCCGCAAATCCGATCATGTCGCATCAATCATACGATTACATCATACTCGGCGCCGGCTCCGCCGGCTGCGTGCTCGCCAACCGGCTGAGCGCACGGTCGGGCAACCGCGTGCTGCTGGTCGAGGCTGGCGACGATTACCCGCCGGGTGACGAGCCGCGCGAGGTGCTCGACAGTTTTGCCGCCACCGCGCACGCCAATCCGCGTTTCACCTGGCCCGGACTGACTGCGGCTTTCGGCCCGCGGCCAGGTAACGCTCCGGACACCCGCCCGCGCCGCCGCTATACGCAAGGCCGCGTCATCGGCGGCACCTCCTCGATCAACGGCATGGTGGCGGTGCGCGGCCTGCCTTCGGACTACGACGACTGGGCGGCGCGCGGCGCCAGCGGCTGGGACTGGAACGGCGTGCTGCCGTATTTCCGCAAGCTGGAAACCGACCATGACTTCGACGGCCCGCTGCACGGCAAGGACGGCCCGGTGCCGCTGCGTCGGATCGCGACCGGCTGGCCGGGCTTCGTGCAGGGCGTCATGGATGCGGTGCAGGATTTCGGCTTCGAGAATCTGCATGATCAGAACGGCGCATTCGCGGACGGCTGTTTCCCGATCGCGATCTCCAACATCGACGACCATCGCGTTTCGTCCGCCATGGCCTATCTGACGCGCGACGTGCGCCGACGGCCAAACCTGTCGATCCTGAGCGGGGCGCGCGCGGAGCAGCTGTTGTTCAAGGGCACGCGCGTGACCGGCGTGCGCGTGCGCCACGGCAACGACACCAGCGACATCCATGCCAGCGAAATCATCGTGTCGATGGGGGCGCTGCAATCGCCGGCCTTCCTGATGCGCAACGGCATCGGCCCGGCGGCTGAGCTGTCGGCGCTCGGCATTGCCGTGGTGGCCGACCGGCGCGGTGTCGGCAAGCATCTGATGGAGCATCCCGGCGTCAATTTCGGCTGCTACCTCAAGCGCGAGGCACGGCTGCCTGCCGGGATGCGGCGGCAGATGTTTGCCGGCTTGCGCTGGTCGTCGAAGCTCGACGGCTGCCCGCCGGGCGACATGTACATCATCCCGACCAACAAGGCGACGTGGCACGGCATCGGCCATCGGCTCGGGCTGATCATGATGTGGGTCAATCGCTCCTACTCCACCGGCGAGGTACGCCTCACATCGCGCGATCCGGAGGCCAAGCCGGAGGTTGACTTCAACATGTGCTCGGACTGGCGTGACATGGAGCGCCTGATCATAGGCGTGCGCATGATGATCAGGCTGCAAGCGCATCCGGCGGTGCAGCGCACCTGCGCGCAGATTTTTCCGGTCAGCTACAGCGACCGCGCGCGCAAATACGCGGTCTACAGCCGCGTGAATGCAATCCAGATGGCGATGGGCGGTGCACTGATGGACGTTGCCGGGCCGGTGCGGCGGCTGATGGTCGACACGCTGATTGCCGACGGGCCGAGCATCGCGGAGCTCGCCGACGAATCGACAATGAAGCAGTGGATCGCCGACACCGTGCTCGGCCACTGGCACGCCACCTCGACCTGCCGCATGGGCGCGCCGGACGATTCCGGCGCGGTAACCAACCCCGCCGGCCGGGTCTACGGGGTCGGGGGCCTGCGCGTCTGCGACGCCTCGATCATGCCGACGGTGCCGTGCGCCAACACCAACATTCCGACCATCATGGTGGGCGAGAAGATCGCTGCGGCGATATTGGGGGAGTGACGGGGCGCGCGGGTTATCTTGCGATCCACCCCGCCAGTTCCGCCATCCAGCCGGAATTCCAGTGGTGGTGGCGCTGCGGGCCGTCGCGGTAGGCGTGCGGGATCTGGAGTCGCTGCATGAGCCGATGCGCCTTGATGGTCTGGTCGCGGTAGAAGTCAAATCCAGCCAGCATCAGCCGCGGTTCGCTGCCGAGCAGCACGCCGCGCTCGCGCAGGAGGCCAATGACGCGATAGCGCTCGAAATTCTCCTGCGTGCCGGCAATCGGTCCGATGCCGTAGCGCGGGAAGTCCATGGTCATCGGCGCGTCCCAGGCGGCCGCCCGGCCGAACATCTCCGGATGACGCAGCAGCAGCGTCCAGGCGCCCCAGCCCGACTTGCTGAAGCCGAGCAGCAGGCGCCCGTTCGGTCCGGCCTGTGCGGGATAGCTGCGCTCGACGAACGGCACGACCCCCTTCAGGACATAGGTTTCCTGCCGGATCGAAGGATCGCTCGGATGGTCGACGTACCACGGCAGGTGGCTGAAGGTCGGGAACACGACAATGACGCCGTAGCGGTCGGCGAGGTTGAGCTTCGCGACCTCGGCCCGCGCATCGCCCCAGCGGCGCTCGTCCTGCGCCTCGACCGGCAGCACGTAGAGCACGCGTAGCCGAGCGGCGGGAGGCTTCGCCGGCATGCGCACGAACACCTGCGTGGTGCCGGCCTGGAATTCGGATCGCACGGTGTGGACAACAAAGCCGTTGTCCGCCGTCCTGGCTGCGGAGATGGCTGGCTGCGCGGCACTTTCGCCCGCCGATAGGCCGAGCAGCGCCGCGACGACGGCGCTGTGCCTCAGCGCCCTGCTCCACGCCATCATTGCGTGCCGGCGACTCCGGCGCGCTTCACAATCGGCGCCCAGCGCGCGATCTCCGATGTCACGAATGCCTTCAACTGTGCCGGCGGGTCGGTGACCTGCGGTCCCATGCCGCGATTGGCCAGCTCCTTCGTCACCTCGGGGTCGCTGAAGATCGCGCGCACCTCCTTGTTCAGGAGCGCGACGATGTCGACCGGGGTGCCGGCCGGCGCCACGATCAATTGCCACGCGGCCGACTCGAAGCCGGCGACGCCGGCTTCCTGCATGGTCGGCACGTCCGGCAGTGCCGGCGACCGCACGGCGGTCGAAACCGCAAGCGGCCGCAGCTTGCCTTCGCGCACCAGCGGCACCATCGACGGGCTGTCGCCGAACAGCACCTGAAGCCGGCCGGCCATGAGGTCGGCCAGTGCCGGCGGCGTCGCCTTGTACGGAATGTGCTGCATGCGGGTGCCGGTGATGCTCAGCATCAGCTCGGTGCTCAGGTGATGCATGGAGCCGGGTCCGGCGGAGCCGTAGTTCAGCTCGCCCGGCTTGCTCCTGGCGAGCGCGATCAGGTCGGCGACCGATTTCACCGGCGAGGCGGCGCTGACCGTGAGCACGAAGGGCGACGCGGTCAGAAGCGCCACCGGGACCAGGTCCCTGGTCGGATCGTAGGGAAGTTTCTTCGCCAGCGTCACGGCGATGGCCATGGTCGTGCTGGTGGCCTGGAGCACGGTGTAGCCGTCGGGCTTGGCGCGGACGACGGTGAGTGCGCCAATGGTGGTGCCGCCGCCGGGCCGGTTCTCGATCACGAACGGCTTGCCGAGCCGCTTTTCGAGCCGTTGCGCCACCAGCCGGGCCAGCAGGTCGGAGCCGCCGCCGGGAGCGAATGGCACCACATAGGTTACCGGCCGCGCTGGAAATTGCTCGGCGTGCGCCGGCTGCACGGCGACGATCATCGCGGCGACAATCGGAATGCGGTTGCGGAGAAGCATGGAAATTCCTCCCGGCAGCGAGCTGGTTGCTCGCGTCTGGCGGCAGCGGAATCCAAGGGCGCGCAATCGTTAGCGCAGATTGAACCGCACGGGAACGGTGAAGTTGCGGCCGCGGCCGTCGGGCGGCCGCGGGAACGGCGAGGCGCGCCGCACCATCGCGACAGCCTCCCGGTCGATGCTGGCGATGCCGGTGGCGCGCGCGAGGCTCACCGAGACGATGCGGCCGTTGCCATCGAGCGCGAACGACACCGTCGCGACGCCTTGCGCGCCGGCGCGGCGCGCCTCGGCCGGATACTGCTTGTGACGTGCCAGATGCGCGGCGACCAGGCCGTTGTAGTTTGCCGAGACGTCGGAACGCCCGCGCCCCACGCCGCTGGCGGCATCGCTCCGTGCCGCGGCGGTGCGCTGCTTCTTCTGCGAAGCCTTCGTTTCGGTGGGCGCGGCGATGCGCTTGCGTTCGGGCGCGGCGGTCGCTTCCGGCACCGCCGGCGCCTGCACGGCCTGTTCAGGCGGCCGCTCGACCGGCTTCGTCTCGGCCGGAATCTCGGAAACGGTCGTCTCCGGCTGTGGCCTCTGCTGCACAGGCTGCGGCTCGACGGTCGCGATCTCGGGCGGCGTTTCCTGCGGTCTCGCTTCCGGCGCCGTCTCCTGCGCCGCCACCGGAACCTCCTGCGGCATCAGGGTGGCGACGCGCGACTGCTCGGCAACGACTTCCTCCGCCGCCTGTGCCTCGGCGGGTGCGGCCGCCTGGACTTCCTGCTCGCCCGGATTGGGCGCGATCCCGGCCGCGGTGGTCGCACCGAGCGTGAATTCGACCGAGATCGCCTCGATGCCGATGCTTGCGAGCGGCGGCGGATCGCGCCAGAACACGGCGAAGACCGCGCCGTGCACCGCAAGCGACCCCGCCAGCACCGCCATGCCGCGGCCCCAGCCGAACCGCGCCGGGGCCGTCGCCGGCCGATCCGCTGCATCGACCGACGGCAGCGCGATGGCCGGCGTGCCGCCCTGTCGGCGCGGCCGCGCGAACGGAACGACATTGTTGAGGTCGGTGGACTGCAATGGACCGTCGCGGCGCGCAATCAGGACCGTCCCATGCCGCGCCTCGCCGCGCGTCTGGCCATCAACGCCGTTGAACTGTGCGCTATCCTTGCTCATGCGCGGCCAGTCTAGAGGGCGCGTCCGACTTCGTCCATCGCAGCCTGGAATGGGGACGTGCGAAAGCGCGCCAGCGAGCGGAGCCAACCCGATCCGCAGGACAAGGCCCTACTTGATGTTCGGGACCAGCCGTCGAACCGCATCGATGATCGACTGCGGCGTCTGGTAGAGATTGGCGACCAGCTTCTCCAGCACCTCGGGCGGCCGATAGGTCATGTCGAGCTTGAGGCGTTGCGCCTCGGCCACCAGCTCCGGGTCCTTGACGGCGTCCGCAAACGATCGTCGCATGAGCGCGACGATCTCTTTCGGCGTCTCCGGCGGCATCACGTAAGGCCGGCCGAACTCGGTGCTCGAGAACACGAACCGCATCAGCTGCCGCTGGTCCTCGGACTTCGCCAGCTCGTAGATCGACGACAGTCCGGGCAGTGTCGGGATCGGCGATTCCTCGGCGCGGAAGATAAAGCGCAGCTTGCCGTCCTTGATGGCCCGTTCATGGGTGCGGAACTGGCCGTGGCTGGCGCAGACGCCTTCGACCTCGCCGCGCTCCATGGCGATGATCGTATCGTTGGCTCCCTTGTAGCCTTCGACCACGCGGAATTTCGTGCCCAGCACGTGATTGAACACGGTCGGAAGGATGCTCAGCGAGGTGCCGGACCCGCCGCCGCCGACAATCAGCTCGGTGGTCAGCAGATCGGCGGGCGTGCGGACCTTGGCGGTATGCCAGGCCGCGCAGACGCGTGCCGGCAGCGCCGTGCCGCCGATCCAGCTGTAGCGCCGCGGGTCGACCTCGAGATTGGCCTGACGCATCAGCGCCTGGCTCGGGATGTTGCGCGAGAACGAGCCGAACACGGTGCCGTCGCGTGGCGCCTGGTTGTAGAAGAAATTGGCGGCAGCGACGCTTGATGCCGCCGGCATGTTCGAGACGATGATCGCCGGGTTTCCGGGAAGGTGCCTGGTCAGGTATTTGGCGAGGAATCGGCCGCCCAAGTCGTAATCGTTGCCGACCGGGTGGCCGATGATCATGCGAATCTGCTTGCCCTTGTAATAGTCGGAGGCGGGCGCGGCCGAAGCGACCGTGGCGACGGCGGCGGCCAGACACAGTGCCACCTGCGCCAATCGTGCGTGCGATTTCATGACGGCCCCACGCAATCGTGAACTGCGTCGAGCCTAGCAGATTGACACCGGACCGGCAGCGGCCATTCGCCGCTGTCGAGACCTCAGCGCTGGTGGAGCGGCTGCGCCGCCGCGCCGGCGCCGGTCGTGGCAATGCCGCGGCCAGACGCGCGCGGCGTCCTGGTGAGCATCTGCCGCGCTGTGCCGATGGCGAGGCGACCGACGAACCGGCCCCAGCGGCGCGCCCGCCAGGACAAGCCCTCGTCGATGGTTATGGAGCGCAGGCTGAACGCCTTGTTGAACGAGTGCCGGTCGCACGCGACCTTGTCGGGATCGGCATAGAACGCCGCGATCTTGTCGACGCCCATTCCATCCGTCGCGAGCCAGCGGGGAATGTGCACGTTGCACAGCCGCTCGACGTCGGTGAACACCTTGCTGGTGCCCGTGCCCGCGGCCGGACAGGAGGTTCCGAACGCATCGCCGACAAGCACCACGCCCGGCTGGAGATAATTCTGGGTCACGTACAGATCGGCCGGCCTGATCTTGACCGGCCCGGCGACTTCGGCCCGGCCAGTGATTTGGCGCAGGCCCGGCATGCTTTCGAACATGGTCAGCGTCGGGCGCTGGCGCATGTCGCGCAGCCAGGGGTCGTGCATGTCGCGATAGACCATGAAATTGGCGCGCATTGCGGAGTCAATCGGAAACAGCGTGATGTAGGCCACCCGGTCGGAGGGGCGCTCGCCGTAATAGGTCAGCGCCGGAAAGTCGAACGTGCTGCGCCCGATCGGCTTGAGGTCGAACGCAATCGTGATCGAATGGCACGGGCTCACGTCCTCGCGCTGCATGCCGAGCGCGTGCCGCAGGCCGATGTTGAGGCCGTTCGCAACCACCACCAGCCGCGCGGAAATCTGCTCGCCGGTCGACAGCGTGACCGTCTGCCGGTCGGGACTGTTCGCGATCGAATTGACCTTGCCGACGATGAACTCGGCGCTCGCAGGAATGCTCGAGCGCATCGTATTGACCAGGGTATCGTAGAGGATGCCGTACTGATCGCCGCGGCGCTTCTCAACCACCCGGCCGAAGCGGGCGATCCAGCACTCGCCGTCGAAGGTGCCTGCGTCGAGAACCGCTTCGGCGAGCCCGGTGCGGCGAAGGGTCCGGACCTGCGGTCCGTCAAGCTTCTCGCAGCGCAGGTCGGGCGGGTAGACGGGATGCGGATCGACCACGACGACGCCAAAGCCGTCGCGCGCCAGCATCGCGGCGGCAGTCGAGCCGGCAAGTCCGCCGCCGGCAATGACGATGTCGGTTGTCCGCATGAAGACGCCCCAGTTTTTTGTTGGGGAGATCATGCCGGCGGAAAGCTAAATGAAGCTTGAAGTTAACCATGAGAATCCGGAGTGCCTGGCGCACGCAGGGGCATTTTCGTGGATCATGGTAACCGCAGCGTCGGGTTCCGGATGCGCAAGCGCGCCGGCACCCGCCGTTGCGGACGCGCGCGACCAGCCGCCATTGCCGGTTGCCTTAACCGAAAGGCAATGCCGCCGTCCGATGATGCGCGCCCAAACCGCGCCGCAGACGTGACATGCACAATGTTTCCGTAACCGTCTGGTCACCGGACATCGACATCGCCGACCAGTGGGCGGCGCTGACGCGCCGTGCCGCGCCGAATGTGTTCATGAACCCGGTCACGTTGAAGGTGGCACAAGCCACGGATTTCGCGCGGGTGCATGCGCTGCTGGCCTGGCATCGTGGCGCAAGGCCGCAGCGGCTGGTCGGTCTGTGGGCGTTCGAGGAAAAGCACGTCACGCCGCTGTGGCCGTCGTTCCTTGCGGCGCCGCCCTACAACTACGCGTTCCAGTCGAACCCGGTGGTCGATCCGGACTTCATGGAGGAGACGGTCGCGGCGTTCTTCGACGCGATCGAGCGCGAGCGCGCGCTGCCCAACGTGGTGCGCCTGCGCTATCTCGATGCGAACGCCGACAGCTATGCGGCGATCCAGAAGGGGCTGGCCGCACGCGGCGCGCAGACGCTGAAGCTGGCGGAACGCGAGCGGCCGTTCGTCACCCGGGAGTTCGGGCTGAAGCGCTCGGGCTCGACCCGCAAGAAGCTCCGGCAGGACTGGAATCGGCTGTGCGCGCTGGGCGCAGTCGAGGTCGTCAACGAGCGGACGGCCCAGGCGGTGCAGGATGCCTTCGAGAGCTATCTCACGATGGAGGCGGCAAGCTGGAAAGGCGCCCGCGGCACCGCTCTGTTGTGCGACGAAGCCGATGCGACCTTCGCGCGCGAGCTGATCGCCACGCTGGCCGCGGAGCGAAACGCCTCCGTGGCCTTGCTCACGATGGACGGGCGCGTCATTGCGGCCCAGGTGCTGCTCTATTGCGGAACCATGGCCTACACCTGGAAGACGGCGTTCGACACCGACTTTGCCAAGTTCTCGCCTGGCGCGCTGCTGGTCGACAAGATGACCGAGCGGCTATTTGCCGACGAAGGCATCGAGGCCATCGAAGCCTGCTCGCCGGAAGGCGGATTCATGAACCAGATCTGGGATGGCCGACGCGCCACCGTCGATCTCCTGGCCGATGTCGGGGCGCGGAAGTCCTTGGGCTTCACCGCCGTCGTGATGAGCGAGCGCGGCTATGCGCAGCTGCGCGGGCTGCGCAACCGCCTGCGCGCCGCGTCGGTGTCGATGACGCCGAGGCGGCGCGGCCTGGCCGCATCCCGCTAAAGGCAAAGCCAAGCCCTCAGCCGTCGTCCTGGCGAAAGAGGGACGACCGGATTACGGATTCTGCCACGCGGGAACGTCAAGCTTGCGACCGTCGAGCGTGAACTGCGACCCGATCTGGCGCAGCCGCTCAAGCTGATCGTAGTACACCGTCTCCTCGGTCATCAGACCATCGCGGCAGCGGATCACCGCGCACAGGTGCTGAATTGTGCGCTTGCCGGTCGGCGGGATCCCGAGCCAGGGACCGAGATGGGTGGCGGTCACGTAGTTTTCGGCGAATACCCATTCGCCGGTGGCGACGATGCGCTTGATCTCGATGGTGACGTCGGGGAACGCCGTCCACCACACATCGTAGTACCTGGCCACCGCTTCCTTGCCGTAGACGGTCGCGCCCGACGCCACCACGCGATACATCACGTCGTCGGACAGCGTCTTCAGCGTGCGCTCGGTGTAGTGCGCGCTTTCGGCAGCGAAGTGTTCATAGGCGAGGTCGAGGTTGGCTTTCTCGGCGGGGGTCATGACCGTTCTTTCATCGCGGCAACAAGGACAATTCGAGCCCCGTCACCCTGAGGTGCGGGCGCGCAGCGCGAGCCTCGAAGGGCGACGGCCCCCAACGACGCGACACCGCATCCGTGGCCATCCTTCAGGAGCCGGCGTTCGCCGGCCGCCTCAGGATGACGGCGTGGAGGTGTTCATCAATGCCCCGTGTACACCGGAGCGGGCATCGTGAACCAGCTCAAGAGGATATGGTAGACGATCGCGTAGTTCTTCTGCTGAAGCGATGCATGCGCGATGCCCGGCATTACCGCGAACTGCTTGTCGGGGTTGGGCAGCTTCTCGAAGAAGCGTGTGAGGTCCGAAAAGCTGGCGATTCCGTCGTACTCGCCGCGCATGATGAGCGTGGGCACATTGATCTTCTCCGGGTCGACCACCGGCAGGTTGTTGCACATGTCGATATAGGTGCCGTTCGGGATCGAATCGTCGAGCTTGAGAATCGCATCGGCGAACGCCTCGATCACGGCATCGTCGGCGGTACCGGGATGGTCGCGCTCGAAGATCGATCGCACGAACGCGCGGTTGATCGGCCGTCGCTTGGTCTTGAGGTATTCCGGCAGCTTCTTGCGGCGCTCGGCCAGCGTCGGCGAGCCTTCGCCGGTCCAGACATGCGCATCGAGCGCGAGCCGCCGCACGCGGTTGGGATGCCGCTGCGCAAACAGCGCGGCGCGCAGCGCGCCCGAGGAGATGCCGTAGACCAGGAGCGGTCCGGTGTGGTTGCGGGTCTTGAAGATGTAATCGGTGCCGGCCTTCAGATCGTCGGCGCCCTCCGCGATGGTGGCATCAAGCCCGCGATCCTTGGTGGAGCGGCCGTATCCCTCCATGTCGATGCACCAGGTGTCGAAACCGCGCGCAGCGAAATAATCCATCGCCGATGAATCCGGCCGGCCAGGGACGTGCAGGTCGAACGTCGGCTGCGACGCCATCGACGAGCCGTGCACGAACAGGATGGTGCCGTTCCTGCCCCCGCCCGGCGCGCGTTTTTCCCACAGGAAAAGTCTGGCGTCGCCCTTGTTGGTCCAGTGCTCGCTGCCCTGGATCGGCGTGGTCGCAAGTTGATTCATGACGCTGCTCCGGTTGATCAGTCATGCCCGGCCTGTCCCGAGCATCCAGCTGCTTGCCAAGAAAGGATGGACCGCCGGGACAAGCCCGGCAATGTCGCGCAGCGGTTGGCACGCGAGCCGATTCCCATCACGCCGCCGTCTCTTCGCCGCCGCTGGCCCGGAAGACGCTGCACCAGGTGGCATCGATCTCCACCTTGCAGCCCTCCCCGACCTCGAACTGCTGGAGCGGGTGCGTCTGCACCCGCAGCGTAAGACCCGACGGCAGCTTCGCGTAGTATTCGCTGATATTGCCGAGAAAGACGCGGTCGCCGATGGTGGCGGCCGTACCGGGTCCGCCCGACGGTGCAAGACGGATGCTCTCCGGCCGGATCGCGACATCGACCGTGTCGCCCGGCGCAAAGCCGTCCAGCGCCGCGACCTCGACCTTCAACTCGGGCGCGATCTCGACCGTGCCGCCGGCGCCGCGCCGGTCGCGCACCGTGCCGGAAACGAGGTTCACCAGCCCCATGAAGTCCGCCACCATGCGGTTGGCCGGATGGGCATAGACCTCGAACGGCGCGCCGTATTGCTGCACCCGGCCGAGATTCATCACCGCGATCTGGTCGGACAGCGCCAGCGCCTCGGCCTGGTCATGGGTGACGTAGACGAAGGTGATGCCGGTCCGGCGTTGCAGGTCCTTCAGCTCGGAACGCATGCGCTCGCGCAGCTTGGCGTCGAGATTGGACAGCGGCTCGTCGAGCAGCAGGATGTCGGGCTCGACCACCAGCGAGCGCGCCAGCGCGACCCGCTGCTGCTGCCCGCCGGACAGTTCGCTCGGGTAACGCCCTTCCAGGCCCGCCAGATTCACCAGCGCCAGGGTCTCCTCGACCTTGCGGCGCGCCTCAGCGGCAGGGACCTTGCGGATCTTCAGCCCGAACACGACGTTCTCGAACACGTTCTTGTGCGGCCAGATGGCGTAGTTCTGGAACACCATGCCCATGCCGCGCGCTTCCGGCGGCACCACCGAACCCGGCGACGAGATGAGGCGGCCGTCGATCTCGATCGTACCCTTGTCGGGCACGATGTAGCCGGCGATCAGCCGCAGCGTCGTGGTCTTGCCGCAGCCCGACGGTCCGAGCAGCGTCACGAAGGAGTTGTCCTTGATCTCGAGATCGACGTCGGCCACCGCCGCGACATCGGAGTCGCGGGAGGAAAACGATTTCGACAGGCCACGAAGAACAATGCCAGCCATCTACGCCACGCGTATCACAACCAATTCTCCACAACCGCTTTCGGCCGCCATCACGTCCCCAACGGCCGCGCATCGCTGCGCGCGGCAATGCTGCGGCCGCCGAGGCGGTAGGCGAACCAGATCGCGGCGCCGATGATCAGCATGTTGACCATGGCCAGCGCGGCCACCGGCTCGATATAGCCGGTCTCGTAGAGATTGTAGACCGCGACCGCAAGCGTGATGGAATGCGACGAGAACAACAGGATCGACGCCGACAGTTCCTGGATCACCGGCACGAACACCAAGAGCCAGCCGGCGAACAGGCCGGGGCGGATCAGCGGCAGCGTGATCTCGCGCATGGTGGTGGTCCACCGGGCGCCGAGAATCTGCGCGCTCTCCTCCAGCGAATGGTCGACCTGCCGCAGCGAGGCATTGGCCGCCCGCACGCCGAGCGGGATGTAGCGGCCGACATAGGCCAGCAGCAGAATCATCAGCGTGCCGTAGAGCGCGAGCGGCATTTTGAGCCAGAACTGGATCAGCGCCACCGCCATCACGATGCCGGGCAGCCCGAGCGGAATCAGCGAGGCGTAGTCGAGCAGCTTGCGGCCGGGAAGGCGCGTGCGCAGGTCGATCCAGCCGATCACGGCGCCGAGCAGGACGGCGAAGGTGGCCGCCACGGTGGCGAGCAACAGGCTGTTCAGGATCGCGCGCTGGGTGACGTTGTATTCGAACAGGATGAATTTGTAGTTGGCAAAGCTGAGGTTCTTCCAGAAGTCCAGGCCCCACGATTTCGAGAACGACACCGCGATCAGCGTCGCATAGGGCAGCACGATCGAAACGAAGAACACCAGCACCACGAAGCCGAACAGCACCCAGCGGAACGGCCCGATCTGGATCATCTGCGGGCGCGAGCCTTTGCCGGCGAGCGTCACGTAGGAGCGGCGCTTGAGAAAGGCGTTCTGGAGCCACAGCGCCGCCACCGTGATCAGGATGAAGACGAGCGACAGCGCGGACGCAAGCGCATATTCCGGCGGATAGTCGAACAGCGCGTAGATGCGGGTCGGCAGCGTCACGATGCGGCCCGGCAGCCCGATGATCGCCTGCGAGCCGAACAGCGCAATCGCGTTGACAAACGCCAGCAGCGTGCCCGACAGCACCGCCGGCGCAACCAGCGGCGCGGTGATGGAGAACGCCGTGCGCAGCTTGGAGGCCCCGAGAATCTGCGCCGCCTCCTCGTAGGAGGCGTCGACCGACTGCAGCGCGCTGGACGCCAGCAGGTACACGAACGGAAACGTGTGCATCACCGTGACCAGAACCAGCCCCGGCATCGAGAACACGTTGAAGGTGAGGAACGGAAGCCCCAGCACGTCGCGCATCAGGACGTTGCTCAGGCCGGCATTGGGGCTGAACAGATAGGTGAGCGCGATCGCCGTCAGGAACGGCGGCGACAGATACGACAGCGTCGCGGTGACCTGAAACAGCGGCTTCGCCGGCACGTCGGTGCGCGCCACCGCCCAGGCGAGCGGCAGCCCGATCAGCAGGCTGAACAGCCCGCTCCAGGCGCCGAGGATGAGCGAATTCTTCAGCGCATTGACGTAGAGCCGGCCGGTCAACACTTCCGAATACGCGTCGAGGCCGACGCCGTCGGCGCCGCGGAAGCTGCCGACCAGGAGGAACACCAGCGGCAGCACCACCAGCACGATCAGCGCCACGATGGCGCCGCCCATGACGACGTGTTCCAGGCCGAACCCCATCAGCGGTGCCCGCCGCGGGACGCGCGGGCGCAGCGCCGTGGTCATGACTTCGGTCGACATCGGTGGTTCCGTTTCCCCGCGTGGCCTATAACATGGCCGCCGGCCCGGAACATCCCATATTGCCGCCGGCGGCGACATGCGGCCGAGTGGCCACCATGCGGCGGTCCCCGTCACCGATGTTGTTCATGCCGCACATTCGGCCGTCATCCCCTGGCAACACATCCATTTGGCAAGCTCCGGTTTTGCGGCCATCCTTCGAGGGCCCGCCTTCGGCGGCCATCTCAGGATGACGCCCTGAAACGTCGAGAGAGAAGCCATGCCCCAACCCATGCTGCCGCGCGAGCGCGCGGACTATTCGGCGATCGTCGACCGCAAGCCGCTGCCGCTGCCGGGCGGCGCGCGGCTGGTGTTCTGGACCATCGTGAACTACGAGGTCTGGGACATCGGCAAGCCGATGGCGCGGCAGGTGCTGCCGGCGCCGACCGGCGTGCCGCAGCTGCCGGACGTGCCAAACTGGAGCTGGCACGAATACGGCATGCGGGTCGGCTGCTGGCGCTTCTTCGAACTGTTCGCGCGGCTCGGCATCCGGCCGACGCTCGCGATCAATGCGCGGGTCTGCGAGGACTATCCGCGCGTCGCCCAGCAGGCGCGCGACGACGGCTGGGAATTCATGGGGCATTCCTACCAGCAGGGGCCGATCCATAACGAACCCGACCAGAAGGCGATGATCCTGCGCACGCTCGACATCTGCGAGCGCGCGTCGGGCACGCGACCGGTCGGCTGGCTTGGCCCGGGACTGACGCAGACCCTCGACACGCCCGACATCCTCGCCGAATGCGGCGTTCGCTATATCGGCGACTGGGTCTATGATGACGAGCCCACCACCATCCGCACCGCGCACGGTCCCCTGGTGACGCTGCCCTACTCGGTCGAGCTGAACGACATCCCGATGATGATCGTGCAGCACCACGAGGGCGAACACCTGTTCCGGCGTGCCATGGACCAGTTCGACCGGCTCTACCTCGAGGGCGAGCAGCGCGCCAAGATCATGGCGCTGGCGATTCATCCCTACATCTCGGGCCAGCCGCACCGCATCAAGTATCTCGAAGCGATCTACAACTACGTCAGCGCCTTTCCCGGCGTACTGCACTGGAACGGGGTGGAAATCCTGAACTGGTATCGCAGCGCGGCATCATAGGTTGAACCTGCCTATCCAACCCGCCGACCAACCGGCGGCAGGGAACCGCGCTTGCATCGTGGCGCTCGCCGAACCAAGCTGAGCAGGCGATGACGCAGGACGACAGCACGACAGCAGCCAGGACCGCGCCGCCGCCGTTTCGGGTCATGCGGCCGGAAACGCCGGCGGCCGCGCTTGGCCTCGCCGTCAATCACATGATGACCAAGCCGGCCTTCGCCAATCTGCGCTTCGGCGAATGGTCGCGCATCCTGGTCGGCCAGATCAACCGCAAGCACTACTATTTCGTCGTCGACGCCCGAAACCAGATCCAGGGGTTCATCGGCTGGGCGATAACCACAAAGGAGAAGGCGGAAGCGTGGGTCGAAGGCGTCCGCGCACTCGGCGAGCACGATGCCAACGAAGGCGACTGCGTGGTGTTCAATGCCTGGGCCGCGAACACCGGACAGGTGAACCGCTTCCTGGTCGAAGTGGCGCGTAAGATCATCGTCGGTAAGGATACCTGCTACTTCAAGCGCTATTACAAGGACGGCCGCGTGCGGCCGGTGCGGCTGCGCGTTAACGATTTCGTCGCGGGTCACATGTCGCCGGCCGGCGGCTCGGCGGAATAGTTCCATTGATCCGACCGCAGCGGCCTGCTGCCGTTTCCAATCATGGCAATTCTGGGGACATGGCAGTCCTCAACGGCCGCGCCTGAGGCAGCCGTTCATCAACAAAACCGCCGGTTTCTTCGCGCTCCCGGTCCGCCCGTGAACGCGCCCGGGCACGCTCACGACTAACGGGCAGAGCGAGCAACCCACATCGCCGTCGCGACAGCGGCCGGCTGCCAGCCGGCGCCTGCGCGCGCGCGCAAACTGGAGAGACGTGTTGTGCCGACCCAAGTTGATCCGAGCGGCAATCCCGACATCGACGGCATCCTGTGGGGATGGCGATGGACCAATACCAACCTGACCTATTCGTTTCCGACCGGAAGCGCCGAGTACACCAATAACGGGTACGACGACGTCAACGGCTTCCAGGCATTCAACGCCTCGCAGCAGACCGCGGCCATCCGCATCCTCGCGAACTACGACGCCGTCTGCAACGTAAACTTCACGCTCGCCGCTCCCGGCACGATCGCCTCGCTGCGTTTCGCGGAAGCGACCTCCGTCGACGACGGCATGAACGGACTCGACGTCAAGGAGACGGCCACCGGCACGCCGCCGGACCCGAACGAATTCCCCGGCTATTCCTGGGGCGACATGTGGTTCAGCCCCACCAACTACGACCAGACGCCGAACAACGGCACCTACACCTACACCGCCGGCCTCATGCACGAGATCGGCCATGCGCTCGGCCTGAAGCATGGGCATACGACCCAGGACGTCGACCACGACGACCACGAGCACGACCTGCCGACGCTGCCCGCGGATCACGACTCGCAGGAATATTCGATCATGACCTACCGCGGATACCCGGGCGCGCCTCCGAACGAGGCCACCAGCGAATATCCGCAGACCATCATGCAGAACGACATCGCCGCGCTGCAGTACATGTACGGCGCCAACTACGGCCATAACTCGGGTGCCACCACCTACACCTGGAGCTCGACCACCGGCGAGCTGTTCATCAACGGCGTCAGCCAGAATCTCGCGACCGGCGACCACATCTTGATGACGATCTGGGACGGCGGCGGCAACGATACCTACGACTTCTCGAATTACACCACCGATCTCGAGGTCAACCTCAATCCCGGCGCCTGGACCACCGTATCCGAGGCGCAGCTCGCCAATCTCGGTCCGATGGCGAGTCCGCACCTGGCGCGCGGCAACATCGCCAACGCGCTGCTCTATCAGGGCAACACTGCGTCGCTGATCGAGAACGCCATCGGCGGCGTCGGCGACGACACCATGTTCGGCAACGCAGTCGCCAACACCCTGACCGGTAACGGCGGCGCCGATACGCTGAAAGGCGGCGGCGGCAACGACACCCTCAACGGCGGCTCCGGCGAGGACTCGCTGTGGGGCGAGGACGGCAATGACACGCTCAACGGCGGCAGCAACAACGATACCCTGAAGGGCGGCGGCGGCGCCGACAATCTCAACGGCGGTTCCGGCATCGATACCGTGACCTACGCGGATTCCAGTGCCGGCGTGACCGTCGTGCTGCCCGGCGGCGGCACCACGAGCGCATCCGGCGGCACCGCCCAGGGCGACAATCTCAACAGCATCGAGAACGTCACCGGCTCCGACCACGCCGACACCCTGTTCGGCGACGGCTTCGCCAACGTGCTCGAGGGCAATGCCGGCAGCGACATCCTGAAGGGCGGCGGTGGAGCCGACACGCTGCGCGGCGGCACCGGCAACGACACTGCCAGCTATTACGGGTCGTCCGCCGGCGTGACCGTGATCATGAACGGTTCGGGAAGCGGCGGCGACGCGCAAGGCGATACGCTGGCCGGCTTCGAGAACCTGATCGGGTCGGATCACGGCGACACCCTGTTCGGCGACAACTCCGCCAACGAGCTGCAAGGCCTGGCCGGCAACGACACGATCAAGGGCGGCGGCGGCGCCGACACCCTCCGTGGCGGCACTGGCATCGACACGGCCAGCTATGTCGGCTCGTCGGTGGGCGTGATCGTCGGCGTGTCGGGTGTCGGCAGTGGCGGCGACGCCGAAGGCGACCAGTTGTTCGACTTCGAGAACCTGATCGGCTCCCTGCACCAGGATACGCTGCTCGGTTCTGACGGCGCCAACCTGCTGCAAGGCAACAACGGCAACGATACGCTCAAGGGCGGCGGCGGTGCCGACACGCTCGAAGGCGGCTCAGGCAACGATAGTGCTGTGTTCTCCGGCGCGCGCGCCGCCTACACGATCACCCCGCTCAGCGGTAGCATCGTCCAGGTGGTCGGGCCGGACGGCACCGACCTGCTGACCAGCGTCGAGAACCTGGTGTTCTCCGACATGACGGTGGCCTGGCAGACGTCTCCGCTGGCGATTGACTTCGGCCTCACCGGCGCGAACCGCTGGATCGCGGGTACCGGCGACTTCGACCACGACGGGACCAACGACCTTCTGGTGCGCAATGCCGCAACCGGCGCGGTCGACACGATCCTCCTCGACGACGGCGGCCAGGCCGGCACCGGCGCGGTCGGCATGCTGTCCGGCGGCTGGCAGCTCGCCGGCACCGGCGACTTCACCGACGACGGCACCAGCGACGTGCTGCTGCTGAACACCGGCACCGGCGAGGTGAACACCTGGATCGTCGCAGACGGTGCGTGGGCCGCCTCGGGCGCGGTCGGCGTCCTGTCCGGCGGCTGGCAGCTCAGCGGCACCGGCGACTTCAACAACGACGGCACGTCCGACGTCCTGCTTGAGAACGCGTTCACCAACGAAGTGAACACCTGGCTTGTCGAAGGCGGCAGCTGGGCGGCCTCGGGCGCGGTCGGCGTATTGTCCGGCGGCTGGCAGGTCATCGGCACCGGCGACGTCAACAACGACAACACCACCGACGTGCTGCTGCACAACGTCGCTACCAACGAGGTCAATGCCTGGATCGTACAGAACGGCCAGTGGTCCGCCTCGACGGCGTGCGGCGTGCTCAGCGACAACTGGCATGTGCGTGGCATCGGCGACTTCAACGGTGACGGCACCGGCGATGTGCTGCTGCACAATTCGGCCACCAACGAGGTGTCGGCCTGGCTGCTCAACAACGGCACCTGGACCGGTTCGATATCGCTCGGGTCCTACGATGCCGGGTCGCAGCCGGCCGCCATCGGTGACTTCAACGATGACGGCACGAGCGACTTGGTCTGGCAGAACCAGGCCACCGGCCACACGGTCGAATGGCTGCTGTGAGACGCGCCACCGGAGCCGCGGCGACGCCGCCGCGGCTCCCGGGCCGGGAACCCCATCCAACCCCTTGCACGAGCGACCCAATTCCGGGCCGTCGGCACGGTCGCCGCAGCGCCACACCTGCGCGGGAAAGCGCCAACCTGTCGGTTATTTAAGTAGTCCGCCCGGCCCGGCCTGCTAGTTTATGGTTAATGGTCGCGGGGGGCGGGCGCGTCACCGTTCACGCTTGTCTGCAATTTTGTTGCGTGGACGGCTGTTGCGCCGGCGGGTCGGTCGTATGTTGGAGCGGTTGCGGGGGCGTATCTCAGGCGGGACGGCGGCCGGCTTCCGGCGTGCCGTATGCGCCGCAACGGGGATCGGCCTCGTGCCCATGCTTGCCGGCTGCGTCTTCACCGAGGCCACCCTGCTCGGCATCGAGATTCCCGAGCGCTATCGTCATGCCCACACCCTGCCGGCGCTGGCACCGCCGCCGCTTGACTGGTGGCGCGCCTTCCGCTCGCGCGAGCTGACCACCCTCATCGAGCAGGCGCAGTCGGGGAACTTCGAGATTGCGGTTGCGATGGCGCGGATCATCCAGGCCGATGCGCAGTCGAAGATCGCGGGCGCGCCGCTGCTTCCGTCGGCTGACTACGACGCCAGCGTCACGCGTTCGCGGCCGGCCGGCGGTCCCGACCGCACCACCTGGCGGACCGCGATCAGTGCCAGCTACGAACTCGACTTCTGGGGCAAGAATCGCGCGACCTCGCGGGCCGCGCAGGAGAATGCGATCTCGGTCCGGTTCGACCGCGATACCGTGGCGATCAGCGCGATCGTCAGCGTCGCCACCGCTTATTTCCTGGTCCTGACCTCGCAGGACCGCCTGCGCATCGCCAACCAGAACGTCGACGCCGCGTCCCGGGTGCTGACCCTTATCCGACAACGCCAGGACGCCGGCATCGCATCCGCCCTGGAGATCGCGCAGCAGGAAACTCTGGTGGCGAGCCAGCGCGCCCAGATCCCGCAGCTCGACGAGGTGTTGCGGCAGAACACCGCCACGCTCGCCCTGCTGGTCGGCAGGCCACCTGCGTTCCTGCGGGTTCGCGGCGGCAGTCTCTACGCGCTGGGCATTCCGCGCGTCAGTCCCGGACTGCCGTCGGAACTGCTGTACCAGCGGCCCGACATTCGCTCCGCCGAGGCGCAGCTTGCGGCCGCGGATGCCAGCGTCGAGGCCGCGCGCGCCGCGTTCTTCCCTCGCATCTCGCTGACCGGGAACGGCGGCTTCACCTCGACCGCATTGCGGACGCTGTTCCGGCCGGAGTCGGCCTTCTACTCGCTGGCGGCCGGTCTCACGCAGCCGATCTTCGACGGCTTCCTCCTGGAGGGGCGGTTGGAGCAGGCCAAAGGGCAGCAGCTGGAAGCGCTCCAGCTCTATCGCCGTGCGGTCGTGGCGGGTTTCACCGACGTCGAGAAGGCCTTGATCGCCATTCAGGACAGTGCCGAACGCGAGCGGCTGCAGCAGCAGGTGGTGGAAAGCTCCCGGCGAGCCTTCCAGATCGCCGAGACCCGCCTGCGGGAGGGCACGGTGGACCTCGTCACCGTGCTGATCACGCAGCAGGCGCTGTTCACGGCGGAGGAGAATCGCGTAACAGCACGCTTGGCGCGTTTGCAGGCCGTGTTGAGCCTCTATCAGGCGCTTGGCGGGAGCTGGTTGCCACGAAGTCCCGGGGCGCGGCGGGTCACAACCAGGCAATGAGATTGAAGCCGATAGCCATCGTCCTCGTCGGCCTCGCCATCGTCGCCGGAGTGGTCGTCCTTTCGCCGACTCCGCCACCGCCCCAGCAGCAGGGCAAGGGCGGCATGGGAAAGGGCGGTCGCTTCGCCGGCCCACCGAGCACCGATCCGGTCCCGGTGCGCGCCACCGTGGCGCGGCGCGAGGACGTGCCGGTCTATCTCGACGGCGTCGGCACCGCCCGTGCGCTCAACACCGTGCTGGTGAAGCCGCAGGTCGAAGGTAAGCTGATCTCGGTGTCGTTCACCGAAGGCCAGGAGGTCGAGAAGGGCTACGTCCTCGCCAAGATCGACCCCACCACCTATCAGGCCTTGTACGACCAGGTGGTGGCGACCAAGGCGCAGCGCGAGGCACAGCTCGCCAATGCCAGGCTCGACCTCGAACGCTACATGCGGCTCGCCGCCAGCAACGCGATCAATAAGCAGCAGGTCGATACGACGCGCGCGCTGGTGGCTCAGCTCGAAGCGCAGGTGCGCGCCGACCAGGCGGCCATCGACAACGCGCGCGCGATCCTGTCCTACACCGACATCGCCGCACCGATCTCGGGACGCACCGGCATTCGCCAGGTCGACGAGGGCAATATCGTGCGCCCGTCGGACGCAACCGGTCTGGTGACCATCACGCAGATCAGGCCGATCGCGGTGATGTTCAACCTGCCGCAGCAGTCGCTACCGGAATTGAACCGCGGAATGGCGGAAGGCCCGCTGCCGGTGCAGGCGATGGGCGTCGACGGCCGCAACGCGGTTGACAACGGCAAGGTGGTCGTAATCGACAATCAGGTCGATCCCACCACCGGCACGGTGCGGTTGAAGGCCGAATTCGCGAACGAGAAGTTTCAGCTCTGGCCGGGCCAATTCGTCAATGTCCGGCTCCTGATCGACACGCTGCGGCAGGTGGTGGTGGTCTCGACCTCGGCGGTGCAGCGCGGCCCGACCGGCACCTTCGTCTTCATCATCGACGAAGATTCGAAGGCGCGCGTGCGCCGGGTAACGGTGTCGCAGCAGGACGACGTCCGCGCGGTCATCGCCTCCGGCCTGCAAGCCGGCGAGCGCGTCGTCACCAGCGGCTTCGGCCGCATCGCCGACGAATCGGAGGTGCAGGTGACGAGCCTGGAGGAGGTCGGCAAGCCGCCTGCCCCGCCGACGGTGGAGCCGCGGCCACGCGGCAAGGGGGGCGGCAAGAAGGGCGCCGGCGGTGGCGGCGAGAAGGGCGGCAAGAAGGGCAAGGGGACAGAGGCGAAACCGGGCTCGACGCCATGAGCACGTCCGCGAGCGTGTCATCCCCCTTCGTGCACCGGCCGATCGCGACGTCGCTGCTCGGCGTGGCGGTCATGCTGGGCGGACTGTTGGGCTATCTGTGGCTGCCGGTGTCGTCGCTGCCGCAGGTGGATTTTCCGACCATCCAGGTCACCACGCAGTTGCCCGGCGCCAATCCCGACGTGGTCGCCTCGCTGGTGACGGCGCCGCTGGAGCGCAGCTTCGGGCAGATTCCGTCGCTCGCCAGCATGATCTCGTCGAGTTCGTTTGGCGTGAGTCAGATCACGCTTCAGTTCGACCTCAACCGCAACATCGATTCGGCGGCGCAGGATGTGCAGGCTGCGATCAATGCCGCAGGCTCCACGCTGCCGCGCAACCTGCCCTACCCGCCCATCTATGCCAAGGTGAACCCGGCCGACGCGCCGATCGTCACGCTGGCGCTGACCTCGCCGACGATCTCGCTGCGCCAGCTTTCCGACCTCTCCGATACGGTGCTGGCCCAGCGCCTGAGCGAAGTCTCAGGCGTCGGCAAGGTTACCGTGCAGGGCGGCCTGAGGCCCGCCATCCGCATCCAGGCCGATTTGGCGCGGCTCGCGAACTACGGCATCGGCCTCGAGGACCTCCGCACCGTCATCGTGGCGGCCAATGTCGCGGGGCCGGCGGGCGCGCTCGACGGCGCCTTCCAGGCCTACACAATCGCCGCCAATGCACAGATCGCGGCCGCCGAGGCCTACCGCAACGTGGTCGTCGCCTATCGCAACAACGCGCCGGTGCTGCTCAAGGACGTCGCCGATATCGTCGACGGCCTGGAGAACAACAAGGTCGGCGCCTGGTACAACGGCGATCCCGCTATCGTGGTCGACATTCAGCGGCAGCCCGGCGCCAATGTCGTGGAGACGGTGCAACGCATTCGGCGCGAGCTGCCGAAGCTCCAGCGGGCGTTCCCGGCCGGCGCCGAGATCACCGTCGTTCACGACGCCACCAACACCATCCGCGCGTCGATCCGTGACGTGCAGTTCACGCTGGTACTCAGCGTGGGCCTCGTCATCGCCGTGGTGTTCATTTTCCTGCGCACGATCCGTGCCACCATCATAGCGGGCGTCGCGCTGCCGTTGTCATTGATCGCGATCTTCGGGGTGATGTGGTTTGCCGGCTTCTCGCTCGACAACCTGTCGCTGATGGCGCTCACCATCGGCACCGGCTTCGTGGTCGACGACGCCATTGTTATGATCGAGAACATCGTGCGGCACATGGAAGAGGGCGAAAGCCCGTTCCAGGCCGCGCTCAAGGGCGCAAGCGAGATCGGCTTCACCATCATTTCGCTGACGCTGTCGCTGATCGCGGTGTTCATTCCGCTCCTGTTCATGACCGGGCTGGTCGGCCGCATGTTCCGCGAATTCGCCTTGACGCTGACCATCGCCGTGGTGGTGTCGGCGATCGTATCGCTGACGCTGACCCCGATGATGTGCTCGCGCATGCTGCGGCCGCATGTGGAGACCGCCGGTAACGCAATCACGCGCTTCTTCAACGCCAGCGTCGACTGGACGGTGGAGATCTACCGGCGAACCCTGGAATGGGTGCTGCTGCGCGAAGGGCTGACGCTGCTGGTGCTGGTCGGCACCATGATCGCGACGTTGTGGCTCTACATCGTAATCCCCAAGGGCTTCCTGCCGCAGCAGGATACCGGCCTGATCTTCGCGGTGATGGAAGGCGGCGACGAAGTATCGTTCACGGAGATGCAGCGGCTGCGCGCCGAGGTGGAGGCGGTCGTCCGCAAGGATCCCGAGGTGGCGGGCGTGGTGTCGGTGGTGGGCGTGACGCCGGTGAACGCCACGCCCAATGCGGCGCGACTTGCAATCACGCTGCGGCCGCGCGAGGTGCGAAACACCTCGGTCATGACCGTGATCGAACGATTGCAGCAGCAGCTCCTGCGCATCCCCGGCGTCGTCCTCTATTTCCAGCCGGTGCAGGACATCCAGATCGCGACCCGCATTAGCCGGGCGCAGTATCAATACACCCTCACCGGCACCAGTGCCGAGGAGGTCGGGCAGTGGGCCGAGAAGCTGGCGCAGCGCCTGCAATCCTCGCCGATCATGCGTGACGTGGCGTCGGAGGCGCAGGAGGAGGGATTGCGTCTGCTGGTGAACGTCAACCGCGAACTGGCCGGTCGGCTCGGCGTTTCGCTTCAGACTGTCAACGACACGCTGAACTCGGCTTTCGGCCAGCGGCAGATCTCGACCATCTACGCGCAGTCGAACCAGTACCGGGTGATCCTGGAAGCGATGCCGCGATACCAGAGCGATCCGAACTCGCTGGCGCGGCTTTATGTGCCCGGTACCGGCGGCGTGCAGGTGCCGTTGTCGGCGTTCGCCCGCTTCGAGAACACCGTCGCGCCGCTGATGATCGCGCATTACGAGCAGTTCCCGGCGGTGACCATCAGCTTCAATCTGGCGCCGCATGCGTCTTTGAGCGACGCCGTGGATACCATCAATGCCGCGCAGCGCGAGATCGGCATGCCCAATTTTGTGCTCGGCGTCTATTCCGGCGATGCCGCCGAGTTCGCGCGCTCGTTGGCGGGCCAGCCCTGGCTGATCCTCGCCGCGGTGATCACGATCTACATTGTGCTCGGCGTATTGTACGAGAGCTTCATCCACCCGCTGACGATCCTGTCGACTCTGCCGTCGGCGGGGGTCGGTGCGTTGCTGGCACTGATGCTGCTCGGCCATGACCTGTCGGTGATCGCGCTGATCGGAATCGTGCTCCTGATGGGCATCGTGAAGAAGAACGCAATCATGATGATCGACTTCGCGCTCGAAGCGGAGCGGGTCCAGGGCATGACGCCACGCGAATCGATCGTGCAGGCTGCGTTGCTGCGCTTCCGCCCAATCATGATGACCACGCTGGCCGCGCTGTTCGGCGCCATTCCGCTTGCGGTCGAGAGCGGCACCGGATCGGAGTTGCGCAATCCGCTTGGCATCACCATCATTGGCGGGCTGCTGCTCAGCCAGCTGCTGACGCTCTACACGACGCCCGTGATCTACTTGCAAATGGAGCGGCTGCGGGCGCGGTTCTCGCGCATCCCGGCGGAGCGTGAGCCCCAGCTCGCGCTGCCCGATACGCCAGAGCCCTCGCAGAAGCCGGCGGAGTGACCGATGCCGATTTGTTGCAGTCGTGACGTGAGCGCGGCCGGCTCCCTCTCCGTCTTTGACGGGCCTTGGGGGAGAGGGGGCAGGCAGCATCCGCGGCTTGGGAAGCGGCGATGAACATCTGCGAGCCTGCCATCCGCCGGCCGGTCGGCACAACGCTGCTCGCCATCGGGCTCGTTCTGGTAGGCGCGGTCGCCTACCGTTTCCTCCCCGTCGCCAGCATGCCGACGGTCGAGTTCCCAACCATCAGCGTCAGCGCCAGCCGGCCGGGCGCCGATCCGGAGACCATGGCACAGACCGTGGCAGCGCCGCTCGAGCGCCGGATCGGCGAGATCCCGGGCGTGATCGAGATGACCTCTCGCTCGTCGCTCGGCTTGAGCCGCATCACCGTGCAGTTCGACCTGAACCGCAGCATCGACGGTGCCGCGCGCGACGTGCAGGCGGCGATCAACGCCGCGCTCACCGATCTGCCCGGCGACCTCCAGTCCCGGCCGACGTTCCGCAAGTCCAACCCGGCCAACGCGCCGATCATGATCCTGGCGATGACGTCGCGGACGGTGGCGCCGAGCCAGATGTACGACGATGCCGATACCGTGGTCGCGCAACGCCTGTCGCAGGTCGACGGCGTCGCCGAGGTCTCAGTCAACGGTGCCGAACAGCCAGCGATCCGCATCCGCGTCAATCCGATTGCGATCGCGTCGATGGGGCTGTCGATGGAGGACGTGCGCAACGCCGTCGCGAACGCCAATGCCACCGGGCCGCTCGGCACCTTCGACGGCGACGACCGCGCTGTCACCATCGCCACCAACGACCAGATTCGGGTGGCCTCGCACTACGCGCCGCTGGTGATCAAGGCTGCCAATGGAACGGTCGTGCGGCTGTCGGCCATCGCCTCGATTGAGCCGGGTGTACGCAACAGCCGTTCGTTCGCCTGGTACAACCGGCAGCCGTCGATCCTGCTGGTCATTACCAAGGCGGCCGACTCCAACGTGATCGAGACGGTCGACCGGGTGCGTGCGCTGATCCCCGAGATCAAGCGCCAGGTCCGCGCGGGAGTCGACATCCACGTGCTGTCCGACCGCACCCAGACGATCCGCGCCAGCGTGGCCGACATGCAGTTCACGCTCGTGATCGCGATTGCGCTGGTGATGATGGTGGTGTTCCTGTTCCTGCGCCGCATCGCGGCGACCGTGGCGGCGGGCGTCACCGTGCCGCTGGCGCTGGCGGGCACCTGCGCGCTGATGTGGGTGGCGGGCTTCTCGGTCAACAACCTGACGCTGATGGCGCTGGTGGTCTCCGTCGGATTCGTGGTCGACGACGCCATCGTGATGATCGAAAACTGCTTCCGCAACCTGGAGAAGGGCATGCCGCCGATCCAGGCGGCAATGGAGGGCGCGCGGCAGATCGGCTTCACGGTGGTCTCGATCTCGATCTCGCTGATTGCCGCCTTCATTCCGCTGCTGTTCATGACCGGCACGGTCGGGCGCATCTTCCGGGAGTTCGCGGTGACGCTGACGTTTGCGATTGCCATCTCGATGGTGGCTTCGCTTACGCTTACGCCGATGATCTGCGCGCATTATCTGCGCAAACCCCCGAGCCGCGACGCCACGCGGTTCGACCGCATTGTCGAGCGCAGCATGGCCTGGGTGGTGGGGCTCTACGGGCGCAGCCTCAGCGTGGTGCTCCAGCATCGCGCGCTGACCATGCTGGTGCTGGCCTTCACCATCGCACTCACCGGCGTGCTCTACGTCCGGGCGCACAAGGGCTGGTTTCCATCCGACGATACCGGCCTGATCTGGGGCGGCACCCAGGCCTCCACCGAGACCTCGTTTCAGGCCATGTTCGAATTGCAGCAGATCGCGACCGACATCGTACTGGCCGACCCGGCGGTCGCAGGCGTGGGCTCCTCGATCGGGACCTCGTCCTGGAACGCCTCCGTCAACCGCGGCCAGCTGTTCATCAGTCTGAAGCCGTTCTCGGAACGGCGCGAGACCGCGTGGGACGTGGTCAACCGCCTGCGGCCGAAGCTCAACGCTATTCCGGGGCTGCGCGCATTCCTGTTTCCGGCGCAGGATGTGCGCACCGGCGCACGCTCGTCCGATGCCTCGTACCAGTACACGATCTGGACGCCGAACTATCAGGACCTGATCGTCTGGGCGCCGGTCGTCAACGACCGGATGCAGAAGATTCCCGAGCTGGTCGATGTCTCAAGCGACCGGCAGCAGGGCGGTCTCCAGGTCAACGTCACCGTCGACCGGATGGCGGCGGCGCGGCTCGGCGTGCGCAGCCAGGACATCCAGTCCGCCCTCAACAATGCCTTCGCGCAGCGGCAGGTGTCCACGCTCTACACCCAACGCAACCAGTATCGCGTGATCCTCGAAATCGATCCGCAGTATCAGCGCGACCCGACCGACCTCGCACGCATCTATGTGCCGGGCGCGAACGGGGCGCAGGTGCCGCTCACCGCCGTGACCCGGATCGAGCGCGGCCTGCAGCCGCTGGTCATCAACCACCAGGGCCAGTTCCCGGCGGCGACGATCAGCTTCAGCCTTGCGCCCGGCGTCACCATTGCGGAGGCGACGCGGGCGGTGGATCGCGCGATCGCCGAGCTGCACATCCCCGAGACCATGCACGCCGAGTTCCAGGGCGAGGCGCGCGCCTATCGGCAGTCGATCGGCGCGCAGCCGCTGCTGGTGCTGGCCGCACTGTTCGCGGTCTATATCGTGCTCGGCGTCCTCTACGAAAGCCTCGCGCATCCGCTGACGATTCTATCGACGCTACCGTCGGCAGGCCTCGGCGCGCTGCTGGCGCTGCATCTGTTCAACACCGAACTGACGCTGATTGCCTTCATCGGGATCATCCTTCTCATCGGCATCGTGAAGAAGAACGGCATCATCATGGTCGACTTCGCGCTGGAGGCGGAGCGCAACCACGGGCTCACGCCCGAGCAGGCGATCTACCAGGCCTGCCTGGAGCGATTCCGGCCGATCATGATGACGACGCTGGCGGCGCTGCTGGGCGCGCTGCCGCTGGTGTTCGGTACCGGGCCGGGATCGGAACTGAGACGGCCGCTTGGCATCACCATCGTCGGCGGGCTCTTGGTGTCGCAGATGCTCACGCTCTACACGACGCCGGTGATCTACCTCCTGCTTGACAAGCTGCACCGGCGGCTGTGGGGCGCACGACAGCATCGTGAGCCGGGACAGGCGCTGCGCGACGCCGCACGCGCGCTCAAGCCGTAGTTTTTCGCGTCGTTCTTCCCTACTTCTTCTTGCCCTGCTTCACGACGATCTCGTCGTAGAGCTTGGTCCACCTGTCGCCTTGATCGAGCATCCGCGCAGGATCGATGACGTTGACCGGCACGTCGAGCGGCTGCACTTTGGCATTGGTCGGGGTGAAATCACGCTCCAGCAGGAGCTTCTGTGCCTCGTACAACATGAAATCAACGAACAGCACGGCGGCATGCGGGTGCGGCGCGCGACGCAGCACGCCGAGCCCGAGGAAGCGGGCGAAGCCCGGCGGAATGATGTACCAGTCGAGCGGCGCGCCGTCGCGTTTCAGCTGCTTGGCCTTGTAATGGTAGAGCGTGAGCGCGAACGGCACCTCACCGCTGACCACCAGATTGGCCAGGAGTGTGTGGCCCTTGCGGACCGACATGCCGTTGATGCGGACCATGTCGCGGAACAGCTGGATGGTCTTCTCCTCGCCCATGGCGTTGGCGAGCGCACCGAACCAGATCGCATCGTCGGACTCGATGCCCAGCCGCCCGCGCCACTTCGGATCGAGCAGGTCGGCATAGGTCTTCGGCACATCCTCCTTGCGAACCAGTTTGGTGTTGTAGCCGGCGGCGATGACATTGAAACGATCGCCCACCCATTCCCGGTGCGGGCGAAGCGCCCCGGGCACGATATCGGCGAGGTGCGGCGACTTCACCTCCTGCAGCAGACCT
>Ga0073934_10001218_pt1 | contig 64407 bp, 65 predicted proteins | sample LarsenN4metaG_FD_76834 | JGI IMG/M metagenome (GOLD analysis project Ga0073934, IMG submission 76834) | Hot spring sediment bacterial and archeal communities from British Columbia, Canada, to study Microbial Dark Matter (Phase II) - Larsen... ... | reverse complement strand
TGCGTCGCACGGCCGCCGTGCAGAACTTGCAGACGATCGACCGCCGACTCACGGCGGCTGACAGCGCGACGAAGTGCAAGGCAGCGTGATGACAGCACTTTCAAACCGTTCGGCGTTCTAGGCGTAGAGCCGCGGATTCGGGCATTATTTGACGGGACCGAAGCAAAGAACAGAGGGGGAACGGCCGTGCGAACTCTGATGCTCGTGGCAGCCGGAACGGCCTGCATCCTGGCGGCGTCGGGCGCCGAGGCGCACCACGCGTTCGCCACCGAGTTCGACGTGAACCGCCAGGTCACGCTCGAAGGCAAGGTCGTCAAGGTCGAGCTCATCAATCCGCACTCGTGGATCCACGTCGAGGTCATGCAAGACGGCAAGCCCGTCGTGTGGATGATCGAAGGCGGCAGCCCGAACGCCCTCGTGCGCCGCGGCATCACGAAAAATTCGATTCCGATCGGATCGGAGCTCGTGATTCGCGGCTACGGCACGCGCGACGGCTCGAACAAGGCCGTGGGCCGCGACATGAAATTCGCCGACGGGCGCGAGCTCTTCTTCGGCGGCACGGCCGCGCCCGGCGAGAACACCGGCGCGCCGCAATGACGAGACTTCCGGTCGTCGCTTTCGCGTTGCTGACGGCCGCGGCCGTCGAGCCCCAAGTATTGACCGAGCTTCCGCGTGCCGCGAACGGCCGGCCGGATCTGTCCGGCGTCTGGCAAACGTTGAACACGGCGCACTGGAACCTCGAGCCGCACGTCTCGGATTATCCCGTCCTGCTCGAACTCGGCGCGCAGTTCGCCGTGCCGCCGGGCCCGGGCGTCGTCGTCGGCGGCGAGATTCCATACTTGCCCGAAGCGCGCGCCGAGCGCGATCGGCGCTTCGAGAATCGTCTCGCCGACGACCCGGAGGGCAAGTGCTACATGGGCGGCGTGCCGCGCTCGACGTACATGCCGTATCCGTTTCAGATCCTGCAAAACGAACGCGACATCGTCATCTATTATCAGTTCGCAACTGCGTTCCGCCGCATCTTCGTCGACGGCAAGGAAGAAGCGCCGCTCGATAGCTGGATGGGCTGGTCGAACGGGCGCTGGGACGGCGACACGTTCGTCGTCGAGGTCACGGGCTTGAACGGCCTCACGTGGCTCGATCGCGCCGGCAACTACGCGAGCGGTAACGCGCGCATCACGGAGCGCTACACGCCGCTCGGGCCGAATCACTTGCAGTACGAAGCCACGATCGAGGACCCCACGGTGTTTTCCAGGCCGTGGACCATCCGTATGCCGCTCTATCGCATCGTCGACGAGGACTTCCGCGTGCTCGAGTTCAAGTGCGAGCCGTATGCGGAAGAGAAGATCTACGGGCATTTGCGTAAGCCGGGCACCGAGCCGCCGGCAGGAGCATCGAGCCGATGAGAAAGCCAACGACTTTGGCGGCCGCCGCACTCGCCGCCGCCGTCATTTCGCTGTGCGCCGAGGCGCAGAAGCATCCGCGCACGGCCTGGGGCGACCCGGACCTGACGGGCGCGTACTCGGAGTTCACGACGGCGCCGCTCGAGCGCGACCCCTCGTACGGCGAACGAGAGTTCCTGCGCGAAGACGAGTACGAGGAGTTCGCGAAGCGCCGGCTCGAGCAGCGGTTCGACGCCGACGACACCGAGCCCGGCACGCAGGAGGACGTTCACTACAGCATGGGCCAGTTCGCGCTCTCCGAAAACGAAGGCGTGCACTCGCTGAACCTGCGGACCTCGATCGTCACTCAGCCGAAGAACGGCCGCATTCCGCCGTTGACGGCCGCGGCCGTCGCGCGCCGCGACGCCCGCGCCGCCGCGCGCCGCGGGAAGGAATTCGACGGGCCCGAGATGCGCTCCTTGACGGAGCGCTGCATCATCTGGTCGAGCACGCAGCCGCCGATCCTGCCGCGCGGCTACAACAGCAACCTGCAGATCTTCCAGAGTCCGGGCTACGTGATCATTCAAGGCGAGATGGGCGATCCGCGCATCATCCCGACCGACGGGCGCACGCTGCCGGACAAGCTGCTGCCGCAATGGAACGGCACGTCGGTCGGGCGCTGGGAAGGCGAGACGTTCGTCATCGAGACGGCCGGCTTCCATCCCGAGAGCGCGTGGCGCAACGCGAGCGAGAACATGCGCGTCACGGAGCGCATCAGGCGCCTCGACGAGGACACTCTCGAGTACGAGTTCATGGTCAGCGACCCGGACACCTGGGCCGAGCCGTGGGGCGGCGTCTATCCGCTGACGAGGCTCGACGGCCTGCTGTACGAGTACGCCTGCACGGAAGGCAACTACGGCATGGCGAACATCCTCTCGGGAGCGCGGGCGGCCGAGAAGGAGGCTGCCGAGGAGCCGTAGGCCGAGCGTCTCCTGCGCCGAGGCCGCAACGGCGTCGCAGATCGACCTCGCGTCGCGCCGGCGCATGCGCGCGGCCGGGTGAGAGAGCCAGCCGGCGCATGCGCGCGGCCGGGCGAGAGAGCCAGCCGGCGCGGGCGCGCCGCGCCGGCAGATCCTCACTCAATGCTTCTGCGTCGGCTGCGATCCCGGCGACGTCTGTGGCGACGTCTGCCCGCCGGTCGACATCTGTCCCGGCTGCGACGCGCGGCCCGCCTGCGAGGCCGAGGACTGCATGCCTTGCCGCGATTCGCCGCTCTGTCGCGCTTCGCCGGTTTCACGCGACGCGCCGCTCTGCCACGGCTCGCCTCGTGACGGCTGCACGCGCAGCTCGTTCATGACGTCGCGCGCGCCGTAGATGGACTCGACGCACTCTTCGGCGCGGCGTTTCATCCCGCGGTCCGGCACGGTTCCGCGCAGGTGAATGACGCCGTCCTCCGCGCTGACTTCGATCTCGCTCGCGTCGATCTCCCCGTCGCGCTCGAGGCGCTGGCACGCCTCTTCGCAAATCTGCTGATCCGAGCGCTTGTAGCCTTTGGGCCCGCGGCCCGTGTGCGGGCCGTGCAGCGCCCAAGACTCCGAATAGAGATACCCGCTGCCGCCCGGGTACGAGAACGGAGCACCCGAGCTGCGATAGTAGCCGTGATAGTAGCGTTGCGATTCGCTCTCACCGGAACGTTCCGTGTCTCGGCCGGCGGAGCGCCCTTCGCGGCCGCGCTCGCGCGGCCCTCGCTGATACGGCCAGTCGGGATCGTAGTAGTCGCCGGGCTCGCTGCGCTCGGCGAGCTCGTGCTGCGCGCGCGGAATCGAGCCGCGCGAGCGTTCCTGCCAGCGCCGCCGATCGTCGCTCTCGTTGCGCGAGTCGCCGGAACGGCCGTACTCGCGGTTGCGCGCGTAATACGGCTCGTCGGAATACCGCGGCTGCTCGTCGTCGCGCGACCAGTCCGGCGAAAACCGCGGGCGCTCCTCGTGCGATTCGCCGTAGCGTTGCTCCTCGCGGCCGTAGCGGCGCTCGTCGCCGCGGCCGTAATTCGTGTCGTAATCGAGCCAGCCGCGCTCTCTGCGGCTCGGCCGCTGGTCCTCCTGCGACCACTCGCGCCACGATTCGCGACCGCCGCCCCGATCCTCGTAGCCGGGTCGTGCGCGATAGCGCTCGTTCTGGTTCGAGTGCCTGCGACGCTCGTCGTAATTTTCCATGGCGTGCTCTCCTCTTGTGACGGCTGGTGGGTGTCCGTTCGGCTGCCGGCCCTGCGAAGACCGGACCACGAGAGGCAGCAAGGTTCGTGCCACGCTTCCGACGGCGTGCGATGCGGCGAGGCCGGTGGCGGTGGCGCGCTCCTTGAGCGGCAACATGCATCAGCCGGCGAGCAGCGGCAACGCGGCGCCCGCGACGACGGCCGTCAGCCGCCGAGCAGCAGCAACGCGACACCCGTCACGACGAGCGCCATGCCCGCGAGCTCGCGCCGCGTAGCGTGCTGCTCGAACACGCGCCGCGCCACGACGTGGGCGAACAGCACCTCGACCAACGCCAGCGTTCGCACGTGGGCCGCCGCCGTCAGCGAAAAGCCCAAGAACCAGAAGTGCGACGCGAATGCGCCGAAGAAGCCGGCGAGCAGCGATTGCCGCCAGAGCTTGAGGCTCCCGGCCAGCGCGGGCCGCGCGAACAGCGCCATCCACGCGCCGAGCAGCGCGGCTTGCGCGGCGAGAGCCCAGACGAGCGCCGTGGCCGCGCGGAGGTAGTAGACGCCGTCGAGCGCGAGAATGCCGCCGCGAAATCCAACCGCTGCGAGCGCGAAGCACGCGCCCGATGCGATGCCTTGCGCCAGCGGCACCAACCCGCCCGCTCCGCCGCGCGCGCCGGGCTTCACGGCCGTCAGCACGACGCCGGTCGTCGCCACGACGATCGCCATCGAGCCGATGGCCGTCAGACGCTCACCGAGAATCATCACGCCGAAGATCGCGACTTGAACGGCCTCCGTCTTGATGAATGCCGTCGCCACGGAGAACGACCGCGCGTGCATGGCCGCAAGCATCAGGGCCGTTCCCGCGATCTGCGCCACTGCGCCGCCCAACGTGTACGCGAGGAAAGGGCCGCTCGGCGCCGGCACGCTCGCGCCCGCGACGAGCGTCAGCAGCGCGAGAAAGAGAATCGCGAACGGCAAACCGTAGACGAAGCGCACTTGCGTGGCGCCGAGCGTGCCGAGCGCCGCCGTGAGGCTGCTCTGCATGGCGTTGCGAGCAGTCTGCGCGGCTACCGCGACGAGCGTGGCGACGACCCAGAGCACGTGCCTACGTCAGTGCGGCAACGGGCCGACGTAGACGCTTTGCGGGCGGATCAGGCGCCCGAGCGCGCGCTGCTCGAAGCAGTGCGCCGTCCAGCCGGCCACTCGCCCGACGGCGAACGTCGGCGTGAAGAACGCCGTCTCGAGCCCAAGACCGTGCAGCAAGAGTGCCGTGTAGAACTCCACGTTCGTCTTGAGACTGCGCCCGGGCTTGTGCGCTTCGAGCACTCTCAGCGCCGTGGCTTCGACCGCGCGCGCAAGCTCGTAGAGGCGCATGTCCCCGGCCCGCTCGAACATGCGCGACGCCGCTGCGGCGAGCGCGTCGGCGCGCGGATCGCGAACTTTGTAGACGCGGTGGCCAAAACCCATGAGCCGCTCGCCGCGCGCGATCTTCTCGCGGAGCACGGCCTCGGCGCGATCCGCCGTGCGGACCTCGAAGACCATGTCGAGCGCGGGCCCCGGCGCACCGCCGTGCAACGGGCCCTTCAGCGCGCCGACGGCGCCCGTGACCGCCGAGACGAAGTCGGAGCCCGTCGACGCGATCACGCGCGCCGTGAACGTCGAGGCGTTGAGCCCATGATCGGCGACGGTCGTGAGATAGACGTTCATCCCGCGCACGAGCTCTGCGTGCGGCTCGGCGCCTGTCAGCATGTAGAGATAATTCGCGGCGAGTCCCAAATCCGCGCGCGGCGCGACGGCGTCTTCGCCGCGCCGCAGCCGCGCGTACGCGGCGACGATCGTCGGAAACGAGCCGACGAGGAGCCGCGCCGCGGCCAAGTCGTCGCTCGCGACGAGCGTGCCCGCGGCCATGCGCAGCGCGTCCATGGGATCGACGGCGCGCGCCGCGGCATCGCGCAACAAGTGAACCGTCGCGCCAGGCAACGGCACGACTCCGACGCGGCTCTGGCCCTCGACGCCGGCCGCCGACCACAGCGCCGCGACGACGTCCTCGTATTCGAGCCGCGCAAGCTCTTCGAGGCGGCGGCCCGCGATGACGAGCTCGCCACGCTCGCCGTCGACGTGGCTCAGGTTCGTCTCGGCAGCAACGACGCCTTCGAGGCCGGGATTGGCACGGGAGCTTGCGATTTGCGTCGCCATGCCGGGCAAAGTATGGTGTGGACAATACGTAGTCAATATTGATTCATCAATCAACATGACGAAAGCCTGGCTCGACGCCGAAGAGGCCGTGGCCGCGCTCGGGGTGAGCCGCGCCACGCTGTACGCCTACGTGAGCCGCGGCCGAATCCGCTCCGAGGCGGCGCCGGGGGCCGAGCGCAGACGCCGCTACTCGCGCGACGACATCGAGCACCTCAAAGCGCGCTCACGCGAGCGGCGCAATCCCGAGAAGGCCGCGGAGCAGGCGCTGCACTGGGGGCTGCCGATTCTCGAGTCGGCGATCACGCTGATCGACGACGAGCACGTCTACTACCGAGGCCACGACGCGAACGCGCTCGCGCGCGAGCGCTCGGTGGCCGACGTCGCGGCGCTGCTCTGGACCGGGGCGGCCGACGGCGCGGCGCTCGACCCTCCCCCGCGCGCGCCGGCCGCGCGCCGCGCGCGTGAGAGCCCGCCGTTCGTTGCGGCCGCTCAATCCGCGCTCGCGCTCGCGTCCGCCAACGATCCGCACGCCTACGATTTGCGGCAGCGCTCCGTGGCGCAGACGGGCTGGCGCATTGCGTGGCTCCTGACGCGTCTGGCCGCTGCGGGTGAAGGCACGGGCGACACGATCGACGCCGTGCTCGCTTCGGCCTGGAACGTGCCGCGCTCGGCCGAGCTGCTGCGCGCGGCGTTGATTGCGAGCGCGGACCACGAGCTCAACGTGTCGACGTTCACGGCCCGCTGCGTAGCGTCGGCGGGCGGCTCGCCGTACGGCGTCGTGATCGCCGGCCTCGCCGCGCTCGAGGGGACGAAGCACGGCGGCACGACGGCGCGGCTCGAGGCCGCGTGGGACGCGCTACAGCGCTCGCGCGACTTGTCTGCGGCGCTGACGGATCGCTTACGCCGCGGCGAGACGATCGAAGGGTTCGGCCACCCGCTCTACCCGAACGGCGATCCGCGCGCCGCGCTGTTGCTCGGCATGCTGCCGAAAACGAAGGCGGCCACGTTCGCGCGCGAGCTCGCGGCCGCGGCCGAAGCCGTGCTCGGCGAGGCGCCGACGATCGACTTCGCCTTGGTCGCCGTCGCGCGCGCGCTCGCGCTGCCGGACGGCTCCGCGCTCACGCTGTTCGCCATCGGGCGCACGATGGGCTGGATCGGGCACGCGATCGAGCAGTACGAGGCGAATGCCATGATCCGGCCGCGCGCGAAGTACGTCGGCGCCACGCCGCCGGCCTAGCGGCAGGCGCCATCGTCACCGCATCGCAACATGCTCTCGGCCGCGATCGAGCCGCGCTCCGGACGCCTCGTGGTTGCCGAGATGGCGCCTCTCGGCGGCGACGAGCTCAATATCGTCGAGGCAGGAGGAAACTACGGTTGGCCTCGCGTCAGCAACGGCGATCATTACGGCCGCCCCGGCGCGTCGTCCGCGCTCGGCGTGATTCCCGGACATGCCACGGACACGGAGATGATAGCCCCCCTGCGCTCGTGGTCGCCCGTGATTTCGCCGTCGGGCGCTGCGTTCTACGCGGAAAGTCTATTCAGGCAGTGGCGCGGCGACCTCCTCGTCGGCGGGCTGTCGTCGGAAGCGCTCGTGCGGCTGCGGCTCGACGAAGACGGCGAAGGCATTGCCGTGGAAGAGCGGTTGGCGATGAACAAGCGCATTCGCGACGTGCTCGTCGCGAGCGACGGCGCCGTGATGCTGCTCGTCGACGCCGCGAACGGCGAGCTGCTGCGGCTTACGCCGGTCGAGGTCGAGGTGTCGTTGCGCTGACGCCGGCGAGCCCCCACTCACGCCGCGACGCTCGCGGCCTTCGCTTCGATGAGCCCGGCCGTGCCGGCGTCGCCGGCCGCGCGATAGAGGCGCGCGGCGGCGGAATATTGCCCGCGAGCCGACTCGAGATCGCCCGTCGACGCATACATCTCGGCAAGGCCCACGCGCGAGCCTGCTTCGGCCCGGCGATCGCGGAGCCGCTCTTGCACGTTGATCGCGCGCAAATAGTGCTCGCGCGCCGCATCGGGCCGCTTCCGCCGCGCCTCGGTCTCGGCTAGCCGAACGTAGGTCTCGCCGAGCAGCGGATTGTGGCTCACGAGCTCCTGCATACGGCGCGCTTCGTCGAGGAAGCGAAAAGCTTCGTCGAGATTGCCCATGCCGAGATTCGCGCGCCCGATGCGCAAGCAGATGAGATCCTCGGGCACCTTCGCGCGCTTCGACTTCAGCTCGCGGTACAGCTTGAAGTTCTCGACGGCGCCTTCCCAGTTCTCGGTGGCGAGGTCCGTATCGCCGAGGCGCAAATACGCTTCGGCCAGGAGCGCCGGCGTCGGGTGCTCGCGCAGCAGGCGGATCGACGTTTCGAATTCCTCGCGCGCGCGGTTGAAGTCGCCCGCGCTCTGCAGGACCTGTCCCTGCCGCAAATGCCGTTGCGCGCTGCGATGCGCCCTGTTGAAGCCGGTCCGCACGCCGATCCAGCCGGCGACCGCCACCAAGGCCGCGGTGAAGAACGAGGCGACGACGCCGAGCACCACCTCGCGCAAGCCCTCGATCGTGAAAAAAGCTTCCATGGCGGCGTCAGAGATTGTTGAAGCTCTGAATCTCGACGAGGTCGGCCGTCGTGAGCCGATCCGACTCGATTCGCAAGCTGTAGTAGAACAGCGTCCAAAAGGCGGCCGTGATCGGCACGAACAGCAGCAGCGCGACCACGTTGCCGAAGAGGGACTCCACGAGCCGATAGCCCGGCGCGTCCTCGGGCCATGACCAAAGCGACATCCCCGTCACGGCGGAGGACCCCACCGCGATCGCGAACCAGAACACGATGCCGTACCACAGCGTCTTCCAAAAGGCCCCCCCTCACGAGGGACGCGCTGGCCCGTAACGCGGAGATCCAATACACACGCTGCAAGATCACGACCTGCGACACGAAGACGTAGCGCACCCAGAGCATGACGAACGCGATGAACGCGACGAAAAAGATCGCGACGGCCGTCGCGACGTGCTCCGCGAGCACGAGCAGCACCCCGACGGTCGCGATGGCGAGCGCGACGAGCACGATGACCGCCCAGGCCAGAAGATTCGTGCCGATGAGCCTGCCCAAGCCGCGCGCCGAGGCGCGGCTCAAGCTCCGGCCGACGGACGTGGGCTGCCCGAAGGCGGCTTGCGAGATCTCGCCGACGAGGAAGAGCTCCGCTACGAGCTGCAAGAAGAACGTCAGCACGAAGTCGAAGGCTTGCGCGCTGCCGCGGTCCGGCACGAAGTACGACACGACGTCGACGATCAGATAGCCGGGCAGCAGGATCGCGGCGCAAATGCCGATCAGCGTCGGCGCGTTCTTGAAATAAATGCGAAACGCGTTCGCGACGAGCTCGCGGAAGCCTTGTTTAGCGATGAAGCTGTCGTTCATCGCCGCGCCCCGGACCGCGAGCCCACGCGACGGTGCGCGGTAATCGGTACGCCGGATCTAGGCTCGTGCGAAACAACCATGGGACGCGCAGGCACTGTTCTTCTTCCGTCGCCCGGCCGACGCAGGTGCGGCCGAGGCCATTATAGGGCCTGCGGAAGCCGGTGCCGGTCCGCCGTCGGCGGGTCGCAGACGTCGTCAGTGCCGCCCCGCCATCGGCCCGCCGACCGCGGCAACAAGCTCCGCGGCGCTATGATGCTATTGGCCTTGGCCGCACCGGAACGTCACGGTCACGATCGAGCAACGGAGGAATCGGCTATGCGCGACTTTATCGACCGCATGCTCGTAGCGCGCGCCTTCGCGGGGACGCTGATCGCGAGCATCGCGCTCGCGACCGTGGCCTGTTCCGACGATCCGCCGGCGGCCGCGCGATCGGGCGGAATCGATCTCGCGTCCGTGCGGGCGTGCGAGCTTCTCGGCGCGAGCGAGATCGAAGCCGCCACGGGCATCGCCGTCGCGCCCGGCGAGGATGTGAGCCAAGCCGCCGGGAGGCTCCCGATGTGCAATTGGCATCGCGCGGGCTCCGACACGGACGTCGTCCTGTCCCTACTGGTCACACACGCGAGCTACGCGAATTTCGACGCCTTCATCGCCAGCGCGCGCGAATCGGCGTTCGGCGACACGCTCGGCGACGCAGACGTCGAAGAGGTTGCCGGCGTCGGCCGCTTCGGCGTTTGGATGCCGGAGGCGATGATGCTGCAAGCGTACGGCGACGGTGCCATGGTCCAGACGCAGGTGAAGACGGCCGCCGGGCGCGACACGCTCGAAGCGGCGAAGACGCTGGCCGGCGCCGCGCTCGCGAACCTTCGCTGACAACGACACGCAAGATCGGGAGCGAACATGGCAACACCGCCCGGAATTTCCGAGCGCGACTTCGCGCGAGCGCTGGATCGATTTCGTAATGCCGTCGGCCGCGATTGGGTGTTCACGTCCGAAGCCGACCTCGATCTCTATCGCGACGCGTACTCGCCGTTCAAAGGCGAAACCGAGGACAGCGTTCCGTCCGCCGCCGTCGCGCCCGACACCGTCGAGCAGGTGCAGGCCGTCGTTCGAATCGCGAATCAATATCGCATTCCGCTCTGGACGATCTCGACGGGTCGCAACTTGGGCTACGGCGGCGCGGCGCCGGCGCTCTCGGGCAGCGTCGTCGTCGACTTGAAGCGCATGAACCGCATCCTCGAGGTCAACGACAAGACGCACTACGCCGTCGTCGAACCCGGCGTCAGCTATTTCGATTTGTACCGCTACATCCGGGAGCGCGGGCTCAAAGTATGGATCGATCCGGCCGATCCCGGCTGGGGCTCGCCCGTCGGCAACGCGCTCGAGCGCGGCGGCGGCCGCACGCCGATGCGCGATCACTGGAACGCCGTCTGCGGGCTCGAAGTCGTGCTCGCGAACGGCGAGATCTTGCGCACGGGCATGGGCGCGATGGAGAGCTCCGAGGTCTGGCACCAGTACAAGTACGGCTTCGGCCCGCTCGTCGACGGCCTTTTCTCGCAGTCGAACTTCGGCATCGTGACGCGCATGGGGCTGTGGCTCATGCCGTCGCCCGACGCGTACCGCGACGGGCGCGTCAACGTGGCGCAGCACGACGACCTCGTGCCGTTCATGGAGACGTACGCGTATCTCATGAACTCCGACGTCCTGCGCGGCACGATGCTGCTCGAGAGCCCGCTCTTGAGCTACCACGTCTCGCAAGGCGGCTCGTTCTTCGAGATGCCGAACGGGCCCTCGATACGCGAGCTCGACGCGCTCGCGCGCGAGCGCAACCTGCCGTACTGGAGCGCGGAGCTCCGGTTCTGGGGGCCGCCGCGCGTGATCGACGCGCAATGGGATTACGTGAAGGAAAGGTTCGGCGCGATTCCCGGCGCCACGTTCAGCGACGGCCGCCGCTACGTCTTTCCGGCCGAGGTCGATCAGAACGATCCCACGCTCACCGTCGCTCTCGGCGTCCCGAGTCTCGGCGTGTTCGGCTTGCTGCGAGGCGGCGGGCACCTGGGGTTTTCACCGATCATCCCGATGACGGGGGAGGCGATCTTCAAGGCGCAGCGCGTGTTCGGGCAGCTCTATGCCGAGCTCGGACTGCCTGCCGCGAATCAGTTCGCGGCATTGCCGTGGTCGTACAACCCGCGCGCGCTCGTGCTGCTGTTCGGCCTGCCGACGTCGCGCGACGCCGCGCAGAACCGGCAGAGCCGCGAAATTTTCGAGCGCTTGGTCGAAGTCTCGGCCGCGAACGGGTGGGCCGAGTATCGAACGCACATTGCGTTCATGGACAAGGTCGCCGACATGTACTCGTTCAACAACCATGCGATGCGCCGGTTTCACGAGACGCTGAAGGACGCCGTCGACCCGAACGGCATCCTGTCGCCGGGCAAGTCAGGCATCTGGCCGCGGCACCTGCGCGGCCGCCGCGCCTGAGCTTGCGATTGACAGTGCGGCGCGCCTTCTTCGACACTACGGCTAGTGCGCTCTGGGGCGCCTCCTGTCCGCGGCAAGGGAATCTTCCCACCCATTCGCTCCGAAAGAGCTTCGATCAACCTCTTTCCGGCCTGTAGTAAGCGGACGCCAGGCGATAACGGAAGGTGGTTCCATGTCGACTGACTCCGGCAACCGCACGCTCGGTGCGGCCGCAAATCTCGAATCTCTGAAGAAGGAAGCGAAGCGGTGGCTCAAGGCGCTGCGCGACGGCGACTCGGCGGCTCGCGAACGCCTGCTGCGCGTGTCGTCGCGCGCGAGCGCGTCGCCGACGCTGCGCGAAGTTCAGCACGCGCTCGCGCGCGAGCACGGCGTCGCCGGATGGACAGCGCTCAAGGAACGGCTTGCGGATCGTGAGCTCTCGAAGCGCAGCGAAGCGGAGCGCGCCGGCGATTTCTTGCGCCACGCCGTCGATCGGCAAGGCGGCGCGCTTGCGGCGCACATTCTGCGCAAGCATCCCGACGTTGCACGCTTCAGCCTGCACACGGCCGTCGTCGCGGGCGATCTTGCAGAAGTCGAGCGGCACCTTGCGGACGGCGCGCCCGTGGGCGGCTCGGCCGGCATTCCGCGCAGCTGGCAGCCGCTTCAGTACCTCTGCTACGCGCGCGTGCCCGTCGCGGCGGCGAGTGACAATGCCGTCGCGATCGCACGCGCGCTCCTCGACGCCGGTGCGGATCCGAAGGCGACGTGGAAGGACGACTGGGGCAACCCGTTCACGCTGCTGACGGGCATCATCGGCGAAGGCGAAGGCCGCGAGCCGCGCCATCCGCGCGCCGTCGAGCTCGCCGAGCTGCTGATCGCGCGCGGCGCCGATCCGTACGACACGCAAAGCCTCTACAACACCTCGTTGCACGTGGACGACCCGTTCTGGCTCGAGTTCTTGTACTCGCGTTCGGAAGCGGCCGGTGACGCGGAACGTTGGCGCGGCAAGGACGCCTGGCCCGCGAGCGGCATGCTCGATTACCTGCTCGGCAACGCCGTCTCGCGCAATCACGTGCGCCGCGCGCGTTGGCTGCTCGAGCACGGCGCGCGGGCCACGGCACGGCACTTCTACAGCAAGCGCAATTTGCACACCGAGGCAGTGCTCGGCGGCTTCACGGAGCTGGCGAAGCTCTTGCTGGACTTCGGCGCGCAACCGGAGAGTCTCGACGACGTCCACACGTACCACGCGGCCTGCATGGCTCGTGATCGCGAAACCGCGCGCCGCTTGGCCGCCGCGCATCCGGAGTACCTGCACTACCCCGGCCCGATGTACAAAGCGGCCGAGGCCGATCGCACGGAGGTCGTCGAGCTGCTGCTCGAACTCGGCGTCTCGCCCGACGTCGCCCACGGCGGCTGGGTCGGGCTGCACAGCGCCGCGCACAACGGCTCCGTGAACGTGGCGAAGCTGCTCGTCGAACGCGGCGCGACCATCGACGTTCGCGACCAGCGATTTCACTCGACGCCGCTCGGCCACGCGGTTTGGGCGAATCAGTCGGCCATGGTCGACGTCCTGAGCCCGGTGAGCCGCGACGTCATCGCGCTCGCTCGCGCCGGCAAGCTCGAGCGCCTCCGTGCCGTCATCGACGAGGATCCGAAGCTCGTCGACGCGACGCGCGACGGGCGCACGGCGCTGTTCTTCTTGTCGGCCCCCGAAGTGCGCGCCATGGAGATCGCCGAGCTCCTGATCGAGCGCGGGGCCGATCCCGCCTTCAGGGATGCCGACGGCCTGTCGGCCGCCGACGCCGCGGCGAAGGCGGGTCTCGAGGATCTCGCGGATCAGCTGCGCGAAGCCGCGCGGCCGGGATCCGTCACGTGAGGGACTCTCGAAACCACTTTAAGTTGGTTCGGTTTCTTATCGAAAGCCGTCAAAAATGACTGCTCAGCGCGACCCCGATCGCGGCGTGCGCGGCTCCGGTCGGATGGATGCCGTCCCAGAACGCGAACCGGGAGAAGCGCGGCTCGCCGTCGGCCGTCGCGGGCTCGCAGTCGGGATGGAAGCTGCGCGCCGCATCGTCGGCGGCGCGATACGCCTCGCTGTCGAAACAGGCGTCGTCGCCGTTGCTGCCGGCAGCAGCCGCCGCCACGCGCGTGCTCGCGAGCGCCGAGCGCAGATCGAAGCGGACGATGCCCGGCGGCTCCGGCGCGTCCCATTCGCCGCGCGCCTCGATCTCGTCGAGCAGCGCATCGAGCTCGCGATCGAACGCTTCCGAGATCGCGCCCGCGGCAGCCAGCGTGCCGGCCTCGTCGCCGCCGGCCCGCGCCTCGGCGCGGACGGCCGGCAACACGGCGAGATCGGGGACGTTGGCGACGACGAGCCGCCGCGCGCCGAAGTCGAGCAAGCGCTCGACGGCGGCGCCGACGGCAGCGACGGCCGACGTGACGATCGCGGCGCTCGGCCGCGGGCTCGCCGCCGGAGACGCGACGTCGGCTTGCAGGGCGTCGATCGCATCGTTGCCGCCGATCATCACGACGTAGACGGCATCCGCCGGCAGCGGCGCGTGATCGAGCACGAGCCAATCGACCTGGCGCGCGAGGTCCTTCTCGTCCGCGCCGCGCGCTTTGGCGCTCGCGACGGCGTAGGCCGTCGCCGTCTTCGATCGCCCCGGCACCACGTGCAGCGACGGCTCGAGCTCGCCGAGGCCGAGATGCGCGGGCAGATGCTCGACGGCCACGGCGCCGTCGGTGACGCGGCTCTGCTCGTAGAAGAGATCGTCGCAACGGCGCGGCACGACGAGCACGTCGGCCGGGTTGCAGAGCCCGACCGTCGGCGGGTCGATGACGAGGTTCAGCAGATAGTCGGCCGCGCCGGCCGCATTGCCGACGTCGGATAGGCTGTCGCCCAGGACGTAGAGCGCCGAGGCGGCGAACGGCTCGCTCGTCGGCGGCGGTGCCGAGCCGGCCGGCGGCGGAGCCACGCCGCCGGACGAACCGCCCGCCCGCGGCGCAGGGCTGCCGGAGGGCGGAGTCGAGCTACTCGGCGGCGGAGCCGAGCCGGCCGACGGCGGGCTCGCCGGCGAATCGCCGCCGCCCGAGGAGCAACCCGCGAGCAAGAGCGCCAAGAGCGCGGTCGTCGGAGCGGGGCGCATGGCTTCACCATAGCTCATAGCAAAGCTCGCGCGGCGCCGGTCGCCGGAGCCGTGCGGCCGCCCCTCCAGGGAGGGGTGCTCGAAACCACTTTAAATTTGCTGCGCAATCGCTGTAACGGTCGAGCTTCACGTCGCCGCGCAGGTGAACAGTGAACGCTCAGGAAGGCGGCATCTCCGCGTGCTGCGGCACGTCGCCCGTGATCTCGAACCACGGCGCTTTCGACTCGACGTAGATGTGGGCGACCGGCCTTACGCCGGGGTCCGTGTCGAGCGTGCCGGCCGGGATGCTGACGAGCCCCCGCTCGCGCGCGACGCGTGGCGCGCCGCCGCCGCAGTGCGTGCAGAACGCGACCGTGAAGAAGCGCGCTTCGGGCACCTTGTACTGCGCCACGAGCTCTTCGCCGCGCGTGAACGCGAAGTCGTCGGCGCCGGCGAAGAGGTTCGTCGCGTGGGCGGCGCTGCGCCCTCGCCGGCAGCGCCAGCAATGGCAGTTGTAGATGCGCTGGGGGTTGCGCACCTCGTAGGCGACGGCGCCGCAGAGACAGCTGCCGTCGGCCACGCCGTCGCGCTGCGCGACGCGCGGCCGCTCGACGCCGCCGCCGAGCTCCGGCGGATTGGCCTCGTGCTGCGGCAACGAATCCGTGATCTCGTAAAACGGCGCTTTCGAGCCGACGAACGCGTGCATTTGCGGGCGCACGCCGAGCTCGCCCTCGAGATTGCCGGCCGGCGCAATCGCCAAGCCGGCCTCCGGTATCAGCACCGGCATCACGGAGCCGCAGCCCCGGCAAAACGACCGCCGGCCTTGCTCGGACGAGCGGTAAGTACCGATCGACTCCTCGCCGGAGAGCCAGCGGAATCCCGCGTACGGCGCCGCCACGAACGTCGCGAACGCGGCGCCGTGATGCTTGCGGCACATCGAGCAGTGACAGTGCATCATCAGCGAAAACGGCCCGGCGATCTCGTATCGCACCGTGCCGCACAAACACACTCCGCGCGTCATTCGAATCGAACCTCCGTGGCAGCCGTTTCTACCTTACAGGCACGCCGCAACCGATCAATGCGCCCGAGCGCCGGTGAAATGCCGCTGAACACGTTCGATCGTCTCTTGATTGCCCGCTTCGAAGAACCGGCGCATGGCGACGGACTCTTCGTCGGTCCCGAAACCGAGGCTCGCGGCACGCACCAGCGTCTTGCGGCGCCCGACGGGCGCGAGCGTGATGACCGTCCACGTGCTCTTCCAAGCGTTCTTGAACGGAAACGACCGAGGCGTCTTCGTGATGCGCAGCGCCATCATCGTCGGCGGCTCGTAGGCGAGGATCGTGTTCTCGATCGTCTCCTCGTCGCCCAGCACGCCGTCGTCGCGGTACCGCGACCGAATAGCGCCGCCGATCCGCAGATCGACCTCCGCGAGGGCCGGCCCGAGCGCTTTGTAGCCCTCCGACGTCGCGAAAACTTTCCAAACCTCCTCGATCGGAGCCTCGACGACGCCCTCGTGCGCGAACGACAGCTCGTCGGCTTGCGCCGTAGCGGCGCACCAGGCCAGCAACACGACCAGCACCCTCGTCATCGCCCCCTCCTCCTCCTCGTGCTCTTGACAGCGACCTTCGGCTTGCGGGCCGCACGAGCGGGTGTCTCAGCCGCGGCTTCGCGGCGGCCCGGACGCGGCCACCCGCGCAAGCTCAGGGCAGCGCGAGCGCGACGAGCTCGGCCGGATGGTCCGTGCTGCCGACCGCGACGACGACGTATTGCTTGCCGCCGTGCATGTACGTCATCGGCGTGCCGTTCTGCCCTACTCCGAGCTCGATCGACGCGAGCGTCTCGCCGGTGGCCTTGTCGAGCGCCAGGAACTTCGTGCCGCCCACGTTCACGGGCGAACGCGGCGTGCTCTTGTCCGCCTGCGTCACGAACAACAATGTCTTCGTAGCGATGACGGCCGACGGCGTCGCGTCGCCGAGCGGCGGCAAATCCAAGTGCGCGAGCGCGGGATGATGCCGCGGGCCATCGCCGTTCGGCACCATCCAGACCTGCTCGCCCTCGTTCAAGTCGTAGGCCGTGATGCGCCCGTACGGCGGCTTCATGAGCGGCAGGCCGCGCGGCCCGTTCATGATCTCGCGCATGCCGGCGCGGTAGCGCAGATCGCTGCGCGCGGGATCCGGCGCGAAGAGATCCGCCACGAACGCGACCGTGCGCGAGCCGACGTAGAACATGCCGGTCTCGGGGTCGAACGCGCCGCCGTTCCAGTTTGCCCCGCCTGAAGAACCGGGAAGCTGAATCGTGCCGAGCTTCGCGTCGGGCGCCTCGCCGATGACGGACGGCGGCGTGAACAGGGGCCCGATCACGTAACGCTTCACGAGCTCGAGCGCTTCGGCGCGCAGCTCCGGCGTAAAGTCGATGAGATCGTTCTCCGTGAGCCCTTGATGCTCGTACGGCGGCGGTTTGGTCGGGTGCGGTTGCGTCGGCGACGTGACCTCTCCCGGCACCGTCGACTTCGGCACCGTCCGCTCCTCGATCGGCCAGACGGGCTTGCCCGTCGAGCGCTCGAGCACGAACAGGAAGCCGTGCTTCGTTACCTGCGCGAGCGCCTCGATCGGCCGGCCGTCCACCGTAATGTCGATCAAGATCGGCGCCGCGGGCAAGTCGTAATCGAACAAATCGTGGTGCACCGTCTGGAAGTGCCAGACGCGCTCGCCCGTCTTCGCGTTCAGCGCGACGACGGAGCTGCCGTAAAGGTTGTCGCCGAGCCGATGGCCGCCGTACATGTCGTTCGTGACCCCCGTCGCCGGCACGAAGACGAGGCCGAGCTCGGCGTCGTAGCTGAACGTGGACCAGACGTTGCCGGCGCCCGTGTAGCGCCATGCTTCGTCCTTCCAGGTAGCCGTCGCGGGATCGCCCTCGCGCGGCACGGGGCTCCATTTCCAGCGCTCCTTGCCCGTGCGGACGTCGAACGCGCGCACGTAGCCCGGCGGCCCGTCCTTGTAGACCGCGGAATCCTGCTCGAGCATCGACGAGCCCAAGACGACGACGTCGCCGGCGACGACGGGCACGCCGTTCCACTTGTAACGGAACTCGTCGGTCGAAAGGTCCACGGCGCCGCCGTCGCCGAAGCTCTCGATCGGCTCTCCCGTTTTCGGGTTCAGCGCAAACAAGTGCTGCTGGCGAACGTGAAGGATCCGCGCTTCGTCGCCGCGGCCCCAGTAGGCGACGCCCTTGCTGATCATCAGCGACGGCAACCCTTCCGGGCCTTCGATCAGCGGCTGCTGCGTCCACAGCGTCCGGCCGGTCGCAGGGTCGAGCGCCTCGGCGAGCCCGAAGCCGTTCGGCACGTAGAGCATGCCGTCGACGTAGATCGGCGTGACCATGTACCGGTTGTTCAAGTTGAAGTCGGGGTTCGCGGCGAGAATCGCGGGATCGGCCTGCGCGTGTCGCCAGATCACGCGCATGCGGCCCACGTTCGACTTGTCGATCTGCGCGAGCGGCGAATAGCGCGTTGCGCCGGCGTTCGCCGAGTAGAACCCCCACTGGGACGGATCCTGAGCGTGCAGCGGCGCAGCGACCGCCACGCTCAGCAGGCTCCCGAGCAAGATCGACTCGAACTGCGCTACACGTCGCCCCATTCGTGACCGCCTCCCGGTTGCAGGCTACCGTCGTGGTGGCGCCAGCGTAGCACGGGCGCTACACCATTCTTGAGGCAATTCGCGGTCCTGCGCTCGAGACTTTGCTCTTCTATAAGGAAAGCGAACCGCCTGTGAGCTAAGGTACGCTCCAACAATCACCTACCGGGTAGCACCGATGCCCGCCGAGCGGCCCGCGCCGACCCCGACCTCCGTGGAGCCATCCGCGACGACCCGGCGCGCGGGCGGCGTTCGCGTGCGCACCATCGCGGTCATCACGGCCGTCGCGGTCGCGGCCGGCGGCTACTATTTCTGGCAGCGCCGCGCCGCGGATTCGGCGGCCGACCGGCCGCTGATCGCCACCGTTCAGTACGGCGACGTCGAGAATACCGTGGCAGCGGCCGGCAACCTGCAGCCGAGCAACACGGTGCCCGTCGGCGCGCAGGTCTCGGGGCAGCTGCGTAAGGTTCACGTCAAAGTCGGCGACCAGGTGACGGCGGGCCAATTGCTCGGCGAGATCGACGCCCGCGTGCAGGTGAACCGCGTCGCGGCGAGCGAGGCGAACATCGCGTCCGCCGAAGCACAGCTCGAAGCACGCCTTTCTGCGCTCGAGCTCGCTAGGGCCAACGCGGCGCGCGCGGAGCGGCTCATGGCGGAAAACGCGACGAGCCAGCAGGAGTACGACTCCGCGATGAACAATCTCGCGAGCGCCGAGGCGAGCTACTTCGCGCAGTTGAAGTCCATCGAGCAGAACAGAGCCACGCTGGCCACCGACAAGACGCAGCTCGAGTACACCAACCTGTTCGCGCCGATCGACGGCACGGTCGTTTCGATCGCGCTGAAAGAAGGCACGACGTTGAACGCAACGCAGCAGTCGCCGACCGTGATGTCGATTGCGAACCTGAGCACGATGACGGTCGAGACGCAGATTTCGGAAGCCGACGTCGGCAAGCTCTGGGTCGGCATGGACGTGTATTTCACGACGCTCTCCGGCGGCAATCGCCGCTGGTACAGCACGCTGCGGCAGATCCTGCCGACGCCGACGAACACGAACAACGTCGTCACGTATACGGGCCTCTTCGACGTCGACAACGAGGACGGCGCGCTCCTATCGGGCATGACGACGCAGGTGTACTTCGTCACCTCGGCTGCGCACAACGTGCTCACCGTGCCCGTCGGGGCGCTCGTGTTTGCCGATGCCGCGCCCGGCAGGGACGGCTTCGCGGGCCGCGCCGACGCACGTGGAGCCGCGGCGGGCGCGGCGCCGGCCGCGGCGGGCTCGGCGCCGGCCGAGGCGGGCTCGGCGCCGGCCGAGGCCGCGCGCGACGGGCGCAGCGAAGGCTCGCGCGACGCAGGCGGCGGCGCACGCACCGGCGACATCGCGTTCCGCCGCGACGCCGTGCCGAACGGCAGCGCGCCCGGCGGCATCTACAACGGCTCGCGCCGCGGCGCTTCGGGACTCGCCGGAGCGGATCCGCGCCGAGCTCCGCCGGCGCCGCGCCAAGCCCGAGTGCGCGTCGTGAACGCCGACGGATCGATCGTCGAGCGCGACGTGACGATCGGCGTCGCGAGCCGCGTCACGGCCGAGGTGATCTCGGGTCTCGTCGAGGGCGAGCAGGTGGTCGCCGGGATCCTTCAGGCCACGGCGCCGAGCGCCGGCAATGACCAGAACGACAATCGCAACAATCCCGTGATCTTCGTACCCGGCGGCGGCTTTCCGGGCGGTTTCCGAGGGCGTTAGGTGTCCGCGGTCGCGGGCAACGCCGACGTGAGCTTCGACGCGCTCGCCGACGAGCGGCCGAACCTGACGAGCCGCACCGTCGCGATCCCGCTGATCGAGCTGAAAGACGTCACGCGCACGTACGTCACCGAGGGCGGCGTCGAAGTTCACGCTCTGCGCGGCGTCGACCTCGTGATCTATCCCGGCGAGTTCATCGCGATCATGGGGCAGTCGGGCTCGGGCAAGTCGACGCTCATGAACATCTTGGGCTGTCTCGACCGGCCGAGCGGCGGCCGCTATCTCTTCGCCGGCCGCGACATTCAGAGCTTCGACGCGGACGGGCTCGCCTGGCTGCGGCGCGAAGCGTTCGGCTTCGTGTTCCAGAGCTACAACCTGCTACCGGCGGAGACGGCGAAGGAGAACGTGGCCGTGCCCGGAATCTACGCCGGCTTGAGCGCTGCGGCGCGCGGCGTGCGCGCGGAGTCGCTGCTCACGACGCTCGGCTTGGGCGAGCGGCTCGACCACCGGCCGAATCAGTTGTCGGGCGGGCAGCAGCAGCGCGTGTCGATCGCGCGCGCATTGATGAACGGCGGCAACATCATCCTCGCCGACGAGCCGACCGGCGCGCTCGACTCGAAGAGCGGCGCGGAGGTGATGGCGTTGCTCGAGGACCTCGCGCGCAAGGGCCACACCGTGATCGTGATCACGCATGACGCGGAGATTGCGAAGCACGCAGACCGCGTCGTCGAGATCGGCGACGGCCGCATCGTGCGCGACAGCGGCCGCAAGGAGGGCGCCGCCGACCCCAAGCAGAACGAGCGGCTTCGCGCGCTGTTCCTGAGCCGGCGCGCGTCGTCGCTGCTCGGCGGCGTGGGCGAAGCGGTTCGCATGGCGCTGCGCTCACTGCACGCGAATCTGTTCCGCACCGTGCTCACTCTGCTCGGCATCGTGATCGGCGTGGCGTCCGTCGTCGCGATGCTCGCGATCGGTCAAGGCGTGCAGTCGGGCGTCATCGACCGCATCGCCGCGATCGGCACGAACATGCTCGTGCTGCAGCCGGCGCGCGCCCAGAACCAGCGGCGCAACCTCCCTTCGACGCTCGCGTTCTCCGACGCCGACGCGATCGTCGAGAACGTGCCGAACGTGCTCTACGCGATGCCGGAGCTCCAGAACAACTCGGTCGTGCGCTGGGGCAACGCCGACTATCAAACGCGCGTGACGGCCACGACCGAGGTTCTGCCTCGCGCGCGCAATTGGCCGCTCGCGCGCGGCGTGTTCTTCACGCGCCAGGACAGCGACGACTACGAAGCCGTGGCCGTGCTCGGCGCCACCGCGTACGAGGAGCTGTTCGACGACGGCCGGGACCCGCTCGGCGAGTGGATCCTGATCGGCACTACCCCGTTTCAGGTCATCGGCGTTTTGACGCGCAAGGGCGGCTCCGGCGGGCAGGATCAGGACGACGCCGTGTACGTGCCGCTCAAGACGGGCGCCTTGCGCTTGTTCGGCGAGAAGTTCGCGCGCCAGATCATGGTGGCCGTCGACGACATCGACCGGATCAGCGACACGCAGGAGCACCTGCGCAGCTTCATGACGGCGCTGCACGGCGGCCTCGAGGATTTCCGCATCGTCAACAGCGCCGAGCTGCTCGAGACCGTCGCGGCCACGCAGAATCAGTTCAGGCTGCTGCTCGCCTCGATCGGCGGCATCGCCCTACTCGTCGGCGGCATCGGCGTCATGAACATCATGCTCGTCTCGGTCACCGAACGGACGCGCGAGATCGGCGTGCGCATGGCGACGGGCGCGCGGCAGAACGACATCCTCGCCCAGTTCCTGTCCGAAGCCATCGTCGTGACGGCGATCGGCGGCCTCATCGGCGTCGCGCTCGGCATCGGCGCCGGTTACGCCATCGAAGCCTCGAGCGACGTCAACGTCGTGTTCTCCACGGAGCCGATGCTGCTCGCGTTCGGCTGCGCGGCCGCGACCGGCGTCATCTTCGGCTTTGCGCCAGCGCGAAAGGCCGCGCGCCTCGATCCCGTGGTGGCGCTCTCCAATGAGTGACGAAGCCGTCATCGGCCGGCGCGGCGACGCGGCGGCTCCGCGCGGAGCGCTCGGTGCGCTCTCGACGCTCTTCGTATTCTTCGCGCTCTCTGCGCTGGTGCTCGCGGGTTGCGCGACGATGGCCCCTCTGCCGCTCGAGGAGGCCGACGTTCCGCCAGGCTGGCTCGGCCCCGTCTACGACGACGCGGACGTCTGGCCCAACACGGATTGGTGGAACAACTTCAACGACGCGGAGCTCGCGGCGTTCATCGATGAGGTCAAGGCCAGCAACCTCGATCTCGCGAACAACCGCCGCAATCTCGAGGCGGCGCAGCTCACGCTGCGCGAGGCCAAGCTCGCGCGCTGGCCGAACCCGCAAGTCGAGATCGGCGACGGCACGTCGTTCACTTCGAGGCGCGTGGACGGCTCGACGGTCTCGTCCGGCAACGTGCCCGAAGACACGCAGATCGTCGGGTCGGCCGTGTTCGGCAACATCCTCACGAAGCCCGCCACGTATGCGCGCGACTTGACCGACTACGAGTCGCAACTTGCTCTCTCAGCGGACGTCGCGATGAACACGCTCGTCACGGCGACCTCGACGTATTTTCAGCTGCTCTTGATCCGCGACCGGATCGTCGCCGCGCGGCAGAATCTCGAGAACGCCGAGGTCATCGGCCGCATCGCGCAGGCGCGTCTCGACGCCGGCGTCTCCGTGCCGATCGACACGCTGCAGCAGCAAATCCAAATCGAGCAGCAGCGCACGGCGCTCGAAAGCCTCGTTCAGGCCGATCTCGCCGCGCGCGCGTCGCTCGCGCTCCTCGTCGGCCGTCACGTGCAGGGTTTCGACGTCGGGGGGCAAACGCTGCAGAACGTCGAGGTGCCGCGCGTGCAGCCCGGGCTGCCGTCCGAGCTCTTGGTCCGGCGCCCCGATCTCTTTCAGGCAGAGCTCGATCTACGCGCCGCCGCAATCAGCGTGACGATCGCGCGCCGCTCCCTGTTCCCGCAAATCTCGCTGACGAGCAGCGCGACGGCTTCGAGCGCCGCGTTGACGGACATCGTTTCGTCGCCGAGCTTGAGCACGTTCAACATCAGCGCGTCGCTCGTCCAAACGCTGCTCGACAACGGCGCGCGCCGGCGCGACATCGAACGCGCGAAGCTTTTCGTCGAGAACAGCCTCGCGAGCTACCGGCGCGCCGTGCTCGGCGCATTCAACGAGGTGGAGGTCGCGCTCAGCGACATTCGGCTGCTCGAGCAGCAGGCCGAAGTCGCGGCCTCGAGCCTCGAGGCCGCCGAGGAAGCGTTTCGGATCGCGCAGGTCCGTTACGAGGAAGGCGTCGCCGATTTCCAGACCGTGCTGCAGGCGCAGAACACGCTGTTCTCGACGCGCAACGCTTTTCTCGACAACAAGCTGCAGCGGCTGAACGCGGTCTTGAGCTTTTACCAAGCGCTCGGCGGCGGCTGGCAACCGGGCGACATCGCGGAATACTGGGGCGTCACGGCCGACGGCGGCGCGTTCGCGTTCCGCTGACGTCCGTTCAGGTCGAGCCCGATGCCGGTGGCGCCGAATTCAGGTTGATCGCGCGTTCAGGTTGAGTTCATTCCTAAGGCGTAGACTCACTACTCGAGCGAACCTGCCACGCCGAGGGAATGAACGATGCGACACTCGATCGTCCTTGCCGCCGCCGCGCTGCTCGCCGCCTGCTCGAGCGGAACGCACATCCGAGTCTCCGATTCCGACGCCCGCATCTACGTGAACGGCGAGTACGTCGGCACCGGCCACGGGTACTACTCCGACCGCAAGCCCGCCTTCTCGAAGCAGGAAGTGACAGTGCGCAAGGACGGCTGCGCCGAGCAGAGCTACACGATGCGCCGCAACGAGCGCCCCGATTTGGGCGCGATCGTCAGCGCCTATTACCTCGCGTTCCCGATCCTCTGGATCACGCAGTACAAGGATCACCACGCGTACGAGTTCGACTGCCTGCAGGCCGGTAACCGCTGAGCGGCCTTCGGCACGTCCCGGCGCGGCGCGTGCCGCGCGAACGCGCTAAGCGAGCCCGTGCCGCGCGAGCGGCAGCGAGCGCAGCCGGCGCCCCGTCGCCGCATGAATCGCGTTGTAGAGCGCCGGCGCCACGAGCGCCGTGGAGGGCTCGCCGATGCCGCCCGGCGCTTCGCCGTTCGCGACGATCTCGACGTCGATTTCGGGCGCCTCGTCGATGCGCAGCAGGCGGTAGCCGTCGAAGCTCCTCTGCTGCACGACGCCGTTCTCGATCGTGATGTCTCCCCAAAGCGTTTGCGAGAGGCCGAAGATGATGCCGCCGCGGATCTGCGCGTCGACGATCGACGGGTTCACCATCTGGCCGATGTCGACGGCGCCGCTGATCTTGTGCACGCGCACCTTTCCGTTCTCGAGCGCGATCTCGGCGAACAACGCGAGATACGTGCCATAGCCCTCCATCAGCGCCACGCCCTGGGACCGGCCGGCAGGCGCGCGGCCCCAGCCCGCGCGCTGCGCGCCGCGCTCGAGCACCCGGCGCCAGCGCGGCTCCGTCTGCCGCGACAGCCGCGCCAGGCGGAACTCGACGGGATCCTCGCCCGCCGCGTTCGCAAGCTCGTCCATGAAGCATTCGGCGGCGAAGCAGTTCGTGGCGTGGCTCACGGAGCGCAGGTAGCCGACGTCGATGCCGATCTCGTGCTGCAGATACTTCACGAGCACGTTGTCGGCGTCGTACGGGTAGTTCGTTGCGGCTTCGAGCACGAATGGATCGATCATCTGCTCGACGACGGGCGGCGCCCAGCGGCTCGTGACCGACGGCCCGCAGATCTCGAGCTTCCACGCGGCGATGGATCCGTCTGCGCCGAGCGCCGCGCTGCACCGATGCCGGTACGGCGGACGGTAGTAGTCGTGCGTCGTGTCGTCCTCGCGCGTCCAGAGAAGCTTCACGGGCGCGTTCGCGGCGCGCGCCGCTTCGACGGCAGCCGGAATGAAATCGACCTCGAGCCGGCGGCCGAAGCCGCCGCCGAGCAGCGTCGTGTGCACGACGACGCGCTCCGGAGCGATGCCTGCAGCCGCGGCCGCTGCCGCCTGAGCCGACTGCTGCACTTGCGTCGGCGCATAAACGTGCAGCGTGTCGCCGTCGGGCACTACGGTGCAGTTCTGCGGCTCGAGCGTCGCATGCGCCAACATCGGCAGCTCGTAGACGGCTTCGATTTTTCGCTCCGCGGCTGCGAGTGCCGCGTCCGCGTCGCCGTCGCCGCGCGCCGTCTTCGCCTCGGCCGCGCGCGTCTCGAGCGCGGCGGCGAGCCCGGCCGAGATCGTCGCGCTGCTCAAGCCGGCCGCGGGACCGGGATCCCATTCGATGTCGAGCGCATCGCGGGCATTCTTCGCCTGCCACCACGAATCCGCGAGCACCACGACGCCGCTCGAAGCCTGCACGACGTTGCGCACGCCGGGCATCGCCCGTGCGCGCGCGTCGTCGAACGTTTGTACTTTCCCGCCGAGCACGGGGCACTGCGCGAGCGCGCCGAACAGCATGTTCGGAAAGCGCTGGTCGATGCCGTACGCCGCCGTGCCGTTGATCTTCGCGGCCGTGTCGAGCCGCGTGCGCGGCTTGCCGATTTGCGTGAAGCTGCTCACCGGCTTCACGGCGGCGTCGGAGGCCGGCAGCGCGGCCGCCGCCGTCGCGAGCTGGCCGTAAGAGAGGCGCTCGCCGTCGGCACGCACGACGGCGCCGTTCTCGGTGCGGAGCTCGCTCGCGTCGACGTCCCAATGCTCGGCCGCGGCGGCGACGAGGCGCCGCCGCGCGTCGGCGCCGGCCCGGCGCAGCTTGTCCCAGCCCTCGCGCACGCTGGTGCTGCCGCCCGTCACCTGAACGCCGAGCAGCGTGTTCGTGTACTCGGCTCCGGCCGGCGCCGCTTCCACGCGGATCGACTCGACGGGCACGTCGAGCTCCTCGGCGATCATCGTCGTCAGCGACGTGTACACGCCCTGCCCCATCTCCGACTTGTCGGACAGGAACGTGATGGCGCCGTCGGTTCCGATGCGAAGCCACGCGTTCGGCTGCACCGGCGCCGTCGGCAAGCCGAGCGCGGCGGGCTCGGGCCGCTGCGCGCAACCCGGCAGTTGCAGCGCGACGAGGAGGCCGCCGGCGGCCGCCGAAGTCCTCAAGAACTCGCGTCGCGTGCTCATGCGCTGCCTCCCGCCGCGAGCGCGGCCGCGCGCTTGATCGCTGCACGAATGCGGTCGTAGGTGCCGCAGCGGCAGATGTTGCCCGCCATCGCGGCGTCGATGTCGGCGTCCGTCGGCGCCCGGTTGCTCGCGACGAGCGCCGCGGCCGACATGATCTGCCCCGACTGGCAGTAGCCGCACTGCGGCACGTCGAGCTCGAGCCACGCGCGCTGAACCGGGTGACTGCTGTCGCTCGACAACCCTTCGATCGTGGTGACCTCGTAGTCGCCGACCGCGCTGACCGGCGTCTGGCACGAGCGCACCGGCGCCCCGGCCACGTGCACGGTGCACGCGCCGCAAAGCCCGGCCCCGCAGCCGAACTTGGTGCCCTGCAAGCCGAGCGTATCGCGAAGAACCCACAGGAGCGGGGTATCGAGCGCGACGTCGACCTCGACGGGGCGCCCATTGATGCGAAGCATGACCACGATGTGCCTCCCTCGGGCGCGCCGCGAACGGGCGCGCGCGACGCTCTGAGCGTAGACCTCGGCCGGTCTTTGTCAATAGCGGCGGCGAGTTGACCTACAATGGAGCCGACTCGGAGCGCATTCTGATGACGACGACTTTCTTGAACCCCCGCGACGTGCATGCGCCCGTGGGCCTCTACTCGCACACGGCCGTCGTGCAAAGCGGCTCCGAGCTCGTGTTCGTGTCGGGCCAGGTCGGCATGCGTGCCGACGGAACGGTTCCGGCGAGCTTCGCCGAGCAGACCGAGCTCACGTTTCAGAACCTGCGCGCCTGCTTGGCCGCGCATGGTCTCGGCATGGAAGCCGTCGTCAAACTCGGCGTATTCATACTGCCGGGCCAGGACTTTCAAGTGCTGCGCGAGGCGCGCGCGCGCCACTTCGGCTCACACCGGCCCACTTCGACGAGCGTGTACGTGCCGCAGCTCGCCGCACCGTCGCTGTTGCTCGAGATCGAGGCGATCGCCGCCAAGCGGCCGAGCGCACACGTCGAGCCGCTCGGTCCGCTCCTCGGTGAAGTCTGATGACACCGCCGCACGATGAGGAAACCGCCATGACCCGTTACCCGGATTTCCGCTCCGTTACGATCGTCGCCTCGTTATGCGCGGCGCTCGCCGCCTGCGCGCCGCCGGCCCCGACGTTCGAGCCCCAAGCGGCTGCGGCGCCCACGGCCGCGGACGCCGTCGCCTTTCTCGAAGACGCCGAGCGGGAGCTCGCCGCGATCAGCGAGGAATCTGCGCGCATCGGCTGGGTGAACGAGACGTACATCAATTTCGACACCGACTGGCTCGTCGCGAACGTCGGCGCGCGCGTTACCGAGCTCGGCGTGCGGCTCGCCAAGGAAGCGACGAGATTCGACGACGTCGACGTCGCGCCCGACGCGCGGCGCAAGCTCGACATCTTGAAGCAAGCGCTCACGCTGCCGGCGCCGGACCGCCCCGGCGCCGCGCAGGAGCTCGCCGAGATCACGACGCGCCTGCAGAGCACCTATGGCGTCGGCAAGATCGACTTCGAAGGCCGCATGGTGCCGCAGGCCGAAACCGAGGTGCTGATGCGCCAGCTTCGCGACCCGGCCAAGCTCGAAGAAGTGTGGACGAAATGGCACGACTACGCCGCCGTGATGAAACCCGACTACGAGCGCATGGTGGCGATCGCGAACGAGGGCGCCAGGGAGCTCGGCTTCGCCGACGTCGGCGCCCTGTGGCGCTCCGGGTACGACATGCCGCCCGACGAGTTCACGGCGGAGGTGGATCGGCTTTGGGGTCAAGTCAAGCCGCTCTACGACGACCTCCATTGCTACGTGCGCGGCGAGCTCAACGAGCGCTACGGCGACGACGTCGTGCCGCTCGACGAGCCGGTTCGCGCCGATCTGCTCGGCAACATGTGGGCACAGAGCTGGGCCGAGCTCTACGACATGGTGGCGCCGCCCGACGCCGATACGGATATCGACCTGAACAAGCTACTCGTCGAGAAGGACTACGACCCGATCAAGATGGTGCAAACCGGCGAGGCGTTCTTTTCCTCGCTCGGTTTCGACCCGCTGCCCGAGACGTTCTGGGAGCGCTCGCAGATCGTGCGCCCCGAAGGCCGCGAGGTGATCTGCCACGCTTCGGCCTGGGATCTCGACTCGCGCGACGACGTGCGCATCAAGATGTGCACGGTGGTCGGCGCGGAGGACTTCCGCACGATCCATCACGAGCTCGGGCACAACTACTACCAGCGTGCCTACAAGGACCAGCCGCCGTTGTTCCGCGGCGGAGCGAACGACGGCTTTCACGAGGCGATCGGCGACACGATCACGTTGTCGATCACGCCGGAATATTTGCGCCAGCTAGGCCTCACCGACACGGTGCCCGACGCGTCGAAGGACGTCGGGCTGCTGCTGCAGCAAGCGCTCGACGGCGTCGCGTTCCTCCCGTTCGGCCTGCTCGTCGACAAGTGGCGTTGGCAAGTGTTCTCGGGCGAGCTTACTCCCGAGACGTACAACACGGGCTGGTGGGCGCTCAGGACGCAGTATCAAGGCGTGCGCCCCCCGGCCGAGCGGCCCGCCGGCGCGTTCGATCCCGGCGCCAAGTACCACATCCCGGCCAACACGCCGTACATGCGGTATTTCCTCGCGCGGATCTTGCAGTACCAGTTCTATCAAGCCGCGTGCGAGCTCGCCGGCTGGAGTGGGCCGCTGCACCGCTGCTCGTTCTACGGCTCGAAAGAGGTTGGCGATCGCCTGAACGCGATGCTCGAGCTCGGCACGTCCCGGCCGTGGCAAGACGCGCTCGAGGCCTTCACGGGTCAGCGCGAGATGGACGCGTCGGCGATCCTCGCGTATTACGCGCCGCTGTCCGAGTGGCTGAAAGAGCAGAACGCCGGTAAGACCTGCGGGTGGTGACGCCGAAGCGGCGGCGGCCGCGACGCTGGGCGGCGACGCGCCCGGGCCCGCCGGCCGATCACGCCGATGCAGCGCGCGTCAGCGCGGGCGCTTGCGCACGAGCGTCAGGCCTTCGCCGACCGTCAGCATCGCGACGTCGACGCGCTCGTCGGTGCGCAGCTTGTCGTTGAACGCGACGATCGCCTGCGCGTTCTTCGACTCCTGCCTCATGACGGGCTCGCCCGCGAGCGCAAGCGTGTTATCGACGGCGATCAAGCCGCCCGGACGCAACAGCTCGAGCAGCTTCTCGTAATACGCGCCGTAGTTCGGCTTGTCGGCGTCGACGAACGCAAAGTCGAACGTTTCGCGCTGTCCTTGCGCGAGCAGCTCGTCGAGCGTCTCGAGCCCCGGTCGAACCCGCAGGTCGATGCGCGACTCGACGCCGGCTTCGCGCCAAAATCGCCGGCCGACGCTCGTCCAATCGTCCTTGACGTCGCAGGTGATGAGCAGCCCGTCCGGCGGCAACGCGAGCGCGACGGCGAGCGCCGAGTAGCCGGTATACGTCCCGAGCTCGATGCAACGGCGCGCGCCGATCAGCTTCACGAGCAGCGCCATCAGGTGGCCTTGGTCCGCGCCGATCTGCATTTCGTTGTGCGGCACGGAGGCCGTCGCCTGCCGCAGCCGAGCGAGCACGTCCGGCTCGGGCACCGAGGCGCGAAGCACGTATTCATAAACGTCGGCGGGAATCAGTGTCGTTCGTTTGGTCATGAGCAGACTCTAGCAAACGCCGCGGGCGTTTTGTTCGGGCCGGACTTGCTAATGCGTCGCCGGATCGCCGGCCGCCACCTCAGTAACCGTCGCTTTGTGGTAAGCCGTCCGCGATCTCGTAATAGTCGCCCTTGTCGCCGACGAAGGTGTGCTTCGACAACTTCATGCCGGTAGGCGCGTCCAGCACACCCATTGCAACTGCGGTGTACTCGTAATCACCGACCGTGGGCTTCCAGAATAGCGTCGAGCCGCAGACGCTGCAAAACCCTCGCTCGACCTTGTCGGACGACTTGAACCACGTAACTGCGTCGTTGCCATGAACTCGAATCGCATTGCGCTTCACGTTGACGGCCGCGAGGACATGGCCCGACTGCTTGCGACATTGGCTGCAGTCACAAGCTTCCGGAGGGCGATCCGGCCTTTCGCGAACAGCTCGGGCATCGTTGCCTCGGCAGGGTGTCGCCGCATGACCCGCAGCTCCGCGGACGGCGCGATCCGCTGTCGAGCGCGAGCAAGCGAACGGCGAAGCGGCGCGCGTGCCGCGTACATGCGAGTGGATGTCGCGCTCCGTAGCAACCGCTTCTCAGCCGCATGCGACATCGTCATAAGGGTATGCTGCCAAGACCCGCTCTATTTCCTGCTTCTTACGCTCGGACCAGTCGGCGTTCAACTGCCCCATCAAGTCGATTTGCTTTTGGAAAAGCAGCCGCCGAAAGTCGCGGCCGAATACTCGGTGCTCGAGCTCGTATTCGGAAGCGAGGCTAAAGGTGACGTCGGACATCAACCAAAACAGCAACTCGTCAGGATCCGTAGTGCGCCTCCGTTCGAATTCGGAGCCACGCTCCGTGACAACGTAGTGATAGGAATCCGCGCGTACTTCCACGTGGGCCGACCCATCATGCTGTGCTGACGTGCGAAGCGAACGGACCGCTCCGAGCTTGGCGCAGAGGGCCGCGTATCGAGCACGCAATTGCCTAATGCTTAGCATGACGGTCAACGTCGCAGCTCGGTGGCCGCGTCAGGAACCTCGCGCCGGCCTCCAAAGCTATACGCGAGATAGCCTCACGATACGGTAACCACCAAAGGGTGCGGGCTCGCAATGGCCGTCCGTCAGCAATCATCCAAAGCGGGACTCTCACGTCACCAGGCGGGCGATCTTCGCCGCGACTCGGGATGCGGTGAGCCAAGAAGAACGGGCCGGCACGCATAACGCATAACCGGCCCTTGAATCAACGAGACGCTCCCGCGATCCCGAAGCGCCGCGCTCAGCTCAGGCGAGCGCCTCCTCGAACATCGCGAGCATGCGGCTCCACGCACGCTCGGACTGCTCGCGGTCGTACACCTGCGTGTCGGGCGGGCACCAGCCGTGCGCGGCCGGATACACCTCGATCTCGGCCTTGAGGTTCGCCGCCGCGAATGCCTCCTTGAGGATGTTCTTCGAGTTCGGATCGCGCATATCGTCGTTCTCGGCGACGGCGATCAAGAACTGCGCCTTCATCTGCGGGATCAACAAGTGCGGGCTGTCGGGCGCGTTCGACGTCAAACCGCCGCCGTGGAACGACCCGCCGGCGCCGACGCGGTCGGGCACTGCCGCGGCCGTGCGCATCACGATCGGGCCGCCCATGCAGTAGCCGATCGTGCCGATCTTGCGGTTTTTGTCCACCTCGGGGCGTGCGTCGAGCCAAGCGATGAAAGCCTTCGCATCCGTCGTGTGCGTGGTTGCGTTCAACGCCTGCATCATCGGGAAGAGCTGCTGCAGCGGCGTCGCGGCACCTTGCGGCGCCGTCGGCGCCTTCTGCTGCCGATAGAACGGATTCACGACGAGCACGCTGTAACCCTCGCTCGCGAGCCGCTTGCCCATCTCGCGCATCGCGGGGCGCAGGCCGAAGATGTCGGGCCACACGAGCACGGCCGCATGAGCGCCGGTCGCCGGCGTCACGAAGTAGGCGTCGCACTCCCCGTCGGGCGTGCGGATGTTGACGTCGATCTCCTTGACGGCTTGCGCATGTGCGGACCGAGGCAGCACCGCCATGACGCCAACGGCGGCGGCCAGCGCACCGACGTCACGGCGCGTGTACTTCTTCAGGTCTTCGTAAAAATGATCTTGATCGCACATGGCGTGCTCCCTCCATTGTTGTTGCTGCGCCCCCGCGGCGACAGCCGTCGAATATAACCGGTGCGGACCGTAGTGGTCACGCAGTAGTGGTCACGCGCTCATGCTGCAACGCCAAAGCTCTCCGAGCCGAACGCCGCGGATCGCACGGCAGGTGCCGCCCCGGCAACGCGATGCCGACCGCAGGCACGCGTGTTGCAAGGCGGAAAAGAGCGATTGACCGCTGCGACTCAAGGGCCAGTAAGGAGACGACCGTGAACCCAGCATCCCCCGCCGCCCAACAGATAGAGACCCGGCTGCGCCACCGCTACGAGGAAATCTGGAGCGACATCCGGCGCGAGCTCGGGAAGCACGACGAGCAGCGCTATCGGGACCTCGTGCAGGGCGCCGGCGACCCGGAGGACGACGCAACCGCTAACCTGCTCGTCGACTTGAACCTCAGCGAGGTCGACCGCGACGTCGAGGAGCTGCGCGCCGTGCAAGGCGCTCTCGGGCGCCTGCGGCGCGGCGAATATGGCCGCTGCCAGAACTGCGGCCAACAGATATCGCCGGCCAGGCTCGAGGCCCTGCCGCACGCGGCACTCTGCATCGACTGCCAAACGCGGGCCGAGCAGTCACGCGTATCTACGCAGTCGCTCTAACACGTGCGCTAGAATCAGGCGATCGAACGCGTAGGGGGAGGCGCGTATGCAGCACGAGGCCGCCCGGCCGCTGGCCGGGCTGATCGCAGTCGCGGCCGGCGCCCTCGGCTATTCGGCGCCGTCCGCCGCGCACCACTCGACGGCCGAGTACGACGCGAGCTCGATCGTCGAAGGGCGCGGCGAGGTCGTGAGCGTCATCTGGCGGAATCCGCACGTCAGGTTCCAGATCAGCACCAAGGCCGTCGACGGCAACGAGCAGCTCTGGGACATCGAAAGCGCGGACTTGACGCGCCTCGATCGCGCGGGCTTGCCGCGCGATCTGCTCCAAGTCGGCGACGTCGTACAGTTCGCGGGCAATCCGTCCACGCGCACGCCGCGGCGCATGTACGTGACGAATCTTCTGGTGCGCGACGGGCGCGAGATTCTGCTCCGCGGCAACGTGCCGCCGCGCTGGCCCGACGCGAGACCCGTCGGCACCGACGTGACGTTCGCTTCGAATGCGCCCGGCGCGGGCGGCACGTTCATCGGCAAAGTGCTGGTGCCGACGCGTGAGGGCCGAGCGCCGGAGTGGGTCCGCAACCCGCCGCTGACGCCGGCCGCGCGCGAAGGCAAAGCGGCCTACGACGAAGTCGTCGACGATCCCGTGCTCGGCTGCGTCTCGCCGGGCATGCCGCGCGTGATGCTGCGCAGCGGCCCTTACGCCATTCGCTTCGTCGAGCGCGGCCGCGATCTCGTGCTGCAAAACGAATGGTTCGAGATCGATCGAGTTATTCACATGGACGGCAAGGAGCCGCCGGCCGATCAGCCGTACACGCCGCTCGGCTACTCCGCCGGCCGCTGGGACGGCGCCGCGCTCGTCGTGACGACCACGCACATCGATTGGCCGTACTTCGAGCTCTACGGCCTGGTTGGCGTGCCGCAAACGCGTGCGATGCGCATCGTCGAGCGCTTCACGCCTCGCGACGGCGGCGCCACCGTGCAGTACGACTTCTCGGCCACGGACCCCGGCGCGTTCACGGAGACCGTTTCGTACGAGAACTACGTGACGTTCCGCTGGCAGCCGTCGCTCGACTTCCTGCCGTACGACTGTATCGAGGAGGAGCGGAAAGCCCGCGGCGCCCGCTGACGGAGCTCAGTCGCCGCGCGTTGCCGCCTGCTGCCCCGCGGCCGGGGCCTTCATCGTCCGGCGAATGAAATCCACCGCGACGTCGAAGCCGCCCTTGTCGAAGATGTCGTTGTGGCCGACGCCGGCCGGCCAGAAGCCTTCCTTCGGCGGGTTGGCCGCAGCGTAGAGCCGGCGCCCGAACCGCTGCGGAATCACGAAGTCGCTGTCACCGTGCATGACGAGCAAGGGCTCCGTGACGGCGTCGATGCGCGCCAGCGATTCGAACCGGTCTTCCATGAGCCACGCGACGGGCACGACGGGGAACCGGAAGGCCGCAACGTCCACCGTCGACGTGTACGGCGCTTCGAGCACGACGGCCCCGAGCTCGCGCTCCGCGGCCATCTTCGTCGCGACGCCCGTGCCGAGCGAAATGCCGTACAGCACCACGGACTTGCCGTCGATGCCGCGCCGCTCGAGCCAATGGAGCGCGGCGCGCGCGTCGTCGTAGAGGCCTTCCTCCGTCGGGGTGCCCCGGTTGCCCGAGTAGCCGCGATACGAGAGCAACATCGCTCCGAGCCCCGCATCCATGAAGTGCTTCAAGCGATACCGCTCGTAGCGCAACGAGCCGCCGTTGCCATGGAACATGAGCACTGTCGGGCGCCCAGGCGGCGCCGCGGCGTACCAGGCCGCGAGCTCGAGGCCGTCGGCCGTCCTCACGATCACTTCGTCGACGCCGTCGAGCATCGCGTAGTGCGAAGGCGGCACGCGCGGCGCATCGTCGGGGAAATACATGAGATCGCGCTGCAAAGCCCACAGCGCCGTGACGGCGGCTCCGTACAGGACGACGCCTGCAATCAGCAAGGTCAGCAGCTTTCGCACGTGCCCTCCGGACCCGGTCGCTCGGTGAGACGCATTGTCGCGCACGATCGTGTACGCGACCTGACCGAATCGTGACGAAACATAACCGAATCGACTAGCCGGTGGGCGCGGTCACGCCCGCGGCTTCGCGCCGGCGGCCGCCCTAGCGCGCCGCGCGCGCGGACATCGGCACCATCGCCACGTCGATGACGAGATTGCCCTTCTTGTGGCCGCTTTCGGCATGGCGATGCGCCTCGACCACGTCGGCGAGCGGATAGCGTCGCTCGATCACGGGCTTGAACTTGCCCTCCGCGACGAGCCGCGCGAGGACCTCGAGTGCTTCGCGGCCGCCTCGCGCGACCGTGCCGATCACGTTTCCCCGCCCGGTCCACCTGAGCCACGGGCCGATGAACAGCGAAGCGAAGCCCGGTCCCGCATCGATGAACACGCCGCCGCGCTTGAGGATGCGCCGCGCGCGGCGATAGCCGAACCCTCCGATCGTGTCCTGGACGATGTCGTAAACGGGCCCAGCGCTCGTGCAATCGTCGTGGTTGTAATCGATGACGCCGTCCGCGCCGATCAAGCGAACGAGCTCGACGTTCGCGGCACTGCACACCCCCGTGACGTGCGCTCCGAAGTGCTTCGCAAGCTGCACCGCGGCGCTACCGACGCTGCCCGCAGCGCCGCGGATCAAGACTTTCTGTCCCGCCCTGATGCCGGCGAGCTTCAAGAAATGCAGCGCCGTGAAACCGCCGTACGGAATCGAAGCGGCATCCTGGAAGCTCACGCGGTCCGGAATTCGCGCGAGCGAACGCGCCGGCACGCTCGCATATTCGGCGTGGGCGCCGAACCGCCAGCTCGCGCCGAATACGCGTTCGCCGGGCTTGAACTCGCTTACGGCCGCGCCGACCGAATCGACGGTGCCCGCGAGCTCCATGCCGAGCACCGGAATCTTCTTCGGCCGTGAGAAACCGTTCATGAACCAACCCATCGGCGCGGGGCTCGGCCGGCGCAAGCGCCAGTCCGCGGTGCAGAGCGTGGCGGCGACGACGCGGACCACGACGTCGCTCTCCCCAGGCACCGGCTTCGGCACGTCCTCGATGCGAACGACGTCGGGCGGCCCGTATTGGCGGTAAACGGCAGCCTTCATCGCCGCGCGAGCGCCCAAGGGGCCGAGCCCGACTCGACGTGAACGTCCGTATTCAAGCTGCAAAAACCTCCTATGCGAACACTCCTGCGGGCACGATCAGCAGCAAAGCCGCCAGCGACACTACGCGAATGCAGCGGTGCATGCTCATGGGTGACTCCTTTCTTAGTCTTGTTCTTACCCATCGACGGCTCGCACTTGCGCGCGGCGAGCGAGCGCGAATTCTAACGGCTCTTGCGGTCGAGCGGCGGCAGCAACGCCGGCCGCGACGGCGGCTGCTGTTGATTCACCGCGTTCAACATGATGCCCACTCGCAAATAATCCCCCATGATGCCGAGCAAGTCGATCGTGTGTTGCCGGCCGAAGAGCTCCACCATCTTGGCCCACGTCTCGCTGCTCACCCGGTTGTCGCGCAGCAGCGTGCGGCCGAACGTGATCAGGGTGGCATCCTTCTCGGAAAGCCCCGTCACGGGGCGATCGTACTTCACGACGTCGATCACGGATTGCTCGAGGCGCTGGCGCAAGCCGGCAGGCTCGTGCGCGGACCATTCGAATTGCTGATCGATCTCGCGCGCGACGATCAGCACGGCGAGCTGGAAGAATCGCGCGCCGACGGGGCTGTTCTCGCCGGTCGGGATGCCGAGACTGCGCTCGCGCGGAATGTACACCGTGACATGCGTCGGACCCGGGCCCGGCGTGAAATTCTGCCGTTGCTCGAACAACCGCCGCGCTTCGTCGTCGAGATCCTCCGGTGTGACCGGCGGCAAGCGCGACAGCGTGACGGGATGAATATCGGGCGGCAGCGGCGTTTGGCTTTGCGCCCGGGCTTGCCCGGCGAGCACGGCCGCCGCGAGCAAGAGCGCCAAGGTTCGAGTGTTCATATTCTAGACCCCCCAACTGCCAGCCGATCCGGCGCCCACCGAATCTATACCGCTGCGCGTGGGCTGTCACGGGGAGCCCGTTTGCGCCGGCCTGCGACCCGAGGATTCTGCAGCCAGCCGGGCTTGCCCGCCCATGGCCGCGGGGTGACGATGGTCGGCAAACCGATTCGCAGGGGGCGCGCGTCATGTCCAGCACACGAGTTTCTTCGATCGCGGCGGCAATCGCGGCGGCGTTCACGGGCACCGCATTCGCGCAACCGCCCGGCATCACGATGGAGCAGATCAACACCACGCTGCCGCTCGAAGGCGCGCCGCTCGCGGAGCCCGGGCCGTACGAGGTCGCGTCGGGACCGACGTTCGGCAAATCCGGGCTCATGGTGTTCCATCCCACGAACCTCGACGCGTTCCCGGCGCGCGACACGCTCCCGGTCGTCGTCTGGGGCAACGGCGGCTGCGCGATCGACACGGGGCGCTACAGCGGCTTCCTTTCGACGATCGCGTCGCACGGTTTCCTCGTGCTCGGCACTGCGCCCGAGGAAGGCGCAGCGCGGCGCCAAGCGACGGCCGACGACCTGCGCGCCGGCATCGACTGGGCGTTTGCGGAGAACGCGCGCGACGGCTCGCCGTTGCGCGGCAAGATCGCGACGGATCAAGTTGCCGTCATGGGCCAGTCTTGCGGCGGCTTCTTGTCGCTGGCGCTCGGCGCCGACCCGCGCGTCGACACGATAGGCATGTTCAACTCCGGCGTGCAGCCGCCGAATCCCGCTGCGCCGCCGGGGCGGTTCCCCACGACCGACGCGGTGAAAGATCTGCACGGGCCCGTGCTCCTGATCAACGGCCACGAGCGCGACTTCTTGATGGCGGCGTCGCACGCCACGTACGAAGCGATCACGCACGTTCCCGCGTTCTACGGCGCGCGCGAGAACGCCGGCCACACGGCCACGGTGTTCCATCCGGGCGGCGGCGAGTACGCGAACGTCGCCTCGAATTGGCTCCGCTGGCAGTTCAAGAAGAGCGCCGACGCCGCGAAGATGTTCGTGGGCGACGACTGCTCGCTCTGCACGAATCCGAATTGGGATGTCGAGTCGAAGGGCTTCGGCGAGTAGCGGGCCGGCTCACGCCACGCCGCCTCGTCGTCGGAGCCCCCGGCGCCGCGCGCGCAGCGCCGGCCCCGTTCACTGCAGCCGGAGGTCTTTGCGCGCGCCGAGCCGTGCGAGTATTTCCGACAGCTCTTCGGGGCTCAAGTAGAAGTACTCGCACACGCGGCCCCAGAGCATCGTCGTCGGCACGTCCCGGCCGCCGCGTTCCTTCTGCGTCTCCCGGAGCACGTACAGCACGATGCGCTCTTCGCGCGTCAAGCCGTCGCGAACGTCGGGCAGCAGCTCTTCGATGGGCTTCACACGCATCAGAAGCGGAAAGTGTAATTCACCTTCACCGTCGCGTCGGAGAACGACGAGTGGAAGTTGTTGTCGCGATCGATGTCCTCGACGTTGTGGTTGATCACGAAGTAAATCTCGCGGCCGGCCTCGGGAATCCAGTGGAGCCGCATGTTGATGCCTGCCACCTCGCTGACGTTGTCGTATTGGATCAAGTTGACCCAGGATAGCGTCGGCGAGAACGCGAAGTCGAACCCGGCGCGCACGAGCCTGATCTCGAACGAGCCGTTCGCGTACGGCAGCTCCACGTCGTTCAACTCGTAGCTCAGCGTCCCGCGGAAGCGCGCGGACGGCCGCCACGTGAGCTCGAGAAACCGGTCCGAGCGGCGCCCGCCGTAGAACTTGCCCTCGGGATACTCCACGATGCGCGTGAACGCCGCGAGCTTGCGGTGACCGCCCGTGCCTGCCTGGATGCCGCGCGTGTCGGAGTCGTACGTGCCGACCGGCACGCTCACGCCGGGATAGATCGGGAACGGCGCGATCAGCCGCTCCGTGAAGTCGCTGATCGCGAGCATGATCGAGTCGCCGGTGCGGTTCGTGAACGTGAACGGGCGGAAGAAGAACGCCTCGGTCTTGAGCCCGCCGCCGTCGAGATAATCGATGCGTTGATAGTCGAAGTTCAGCAACCACGACTCGAGATTGCCGCCGCTCGGCCGCAGCATGTAGCCGACGTTCAAGAACAGGTCGCTCACGCCGGCGCTGTCGAGGAAGCCCAAGCCCGGCTTGAAGTTTTGCTCGTAGCGGCGGTACTGCGCGATGCTGCGCACGCCTTGCGACGTCGGGAAACGCAGGCTCAGGCCGTAGGCCGAGTCGTCGCCGTCGATGCCCTCGGTGTCGCTCTGCTGAAAGAACACGTCCGTTTCGAACGAGCGTCCGCCCGCGAGCCGCGTGTTGCGGTACTGGAAGTCGATGCCGCCGAGCGAGTTGTCGAGCGCCTCGGTGGGGCTGCCCTGCGTGGCGATGACGCCGACCGTCGACTCGCCGAGCACGCCGAGCTTCGCGCGCGTCACGGACAGCGTGTCGGCCGGAATCGCGCAGCGCGAGCGCACCGGATTCCTGCCGTCGGCCGGCACCGTCGTGCACTGCGTGCGCACGGGCTCGCGGCCGACCGGCACCGTGACGAAGTGCTCGTCCTGGCGGATCGAAAGCGCGCCGAGCTCCCAGCGCCCTACTCTCCCGGAGAGCTTGCCGCCGTACTCGAGATCGACGACCTCGCCCGCCGTGCTCAAGCCGATGCGCCGCGAGAAGAACGGCCGGCCGTTTTGTGCGAGCGTGTTGAGCCCCGGAATCGACGACTGCCGCTGCCCGCCGATGCCGCCGAACTCGAAGATGTCGGCCTCGCGCAGGAAGAAGTCGCGCTTCTCGGGAAAGAAGAGCCCCAAACGCGTGAGGTTGACTTGCCGATCGTCGACCTCGGTGGCCGAGAAGTCCGTGTTGATCGTCAGCGAGCCGTTCAGCTGCGGCGTGATGCGATACGCGAGATCGAGCGACGGCTCCGTGTCGGTGCTCGTGTCGCCGGTTAGAAAGTTCTTGCGGTCGCTGACGGCGAGCGACGGCACGACCTCGAGGCCGATGCCCTGCTTCAATCCCTCGAAACCGACGGCGAGGCCCGAGACGGCCGGGTTGTACGCGCGATTGCGCGAGACCCAAGCGATGATCTCGTTCTTACGCGCGACGGTGCGCGAGAAATTGAGGCCCCACGTATCCGTCGTCGGGTCGAACGAGATCGACTTGTACGGGATCTCGATCTCGGCCGTCCAGCCGCCCTCGAAGCGGCCGGCCGCCGCGTCGAAAATGCCGTCCCAGTCGCCGTAGAACTCCGTGACGTTGCGGTAAAGCCCGTCGGCGCGCACGCCGTTCGGGTTCAGGCCGAAGAAATAGCCGCCGCGCCGGTCGTTGAACGGATCGATCGTCACGTAGAAGCGGTCGTCCTGGCCGATGTTGTCGTTCTGGCGGAGATTGCGCGCCGTGATCTCGGCCGGATTCGTGTCGTAGAGGCGTGCCGCGACGTACAACGCATCGTCGTCGTAAAGGATCAGCACCTCGGTGCGCTCGTCGGGCGTCGCGTATTCGACGGGCTGCACCTGGTGCAGATCGTCGACGACGGCGGCATTCGCCCATACGGCATCGCTCAAGTCGCCGTCGATGACGGGCGGCGTTGCCGTCCGCACGACGCGCACGGTCTTCTGGCCCGGATCGACGAGGACTTCGTTGCTCTGTGCCGCGGCGTAGCCGGCCACGAGACAAAGCGCGACCACGCAGCCCGACTGCTCGAGATAGGTCATCGAAACACGTACACGATTACGTCGGACGCCCGACGGGCGCGCACGATATCAAACTAATGTCCCCGGAGGCGGGGCTTTCGGCCTGCGGGGCGCTATCGGTCCGGCACGTCAGTGACTATCATGCTTCTCGATCTTCGTGCCGCGGCGCTGCGATCCGGCGGCGAACGCGCAACGGGCAGGGTTGGAGAAAACCATGAAATCAGCGCTCGCTCTCGCCGTCATCGTGAGTTGCACCGCCGCAGCCGCGTCCGCCCAAAGTCCCGCGTCCGCTTTCGACCGCGGCAACGGCTTACAGGCGTGGCAGAACCCCGGCCTCGACGCCGCGCTCGCGAAGTGCGCGACTCGGCCGAACGTGCGCAGCCACGAAAGCGTCAGGCGATCGCCCGGCGACACGGCAGAGCCGCCCGAGCCGGCCGCACCCGCGCCGACGACGGCGATCCCAGGCGTCATCGAAGCGGGCCAGACGTGGAAAGTCGTCTGGCACTGGGAAGGCAACAACGCCGACGGCCCGATCGCGGCCGACGACGGCAAGCTGCTGTTCGCGAACAATGACGCGAGCAACGTCATGGAGATGGATCCGGCGACGGGTTTGGCGCGCATCGTTCACGAAGACGTGAACACGGGAGGCGCCGTGTCGCGCAGCAAGAACGGCGCGCTGTTCGTGCTGTCGCGGGGCTTGAGCGCCGGCGTCATCCAGCTCGAGCCGCAGCGCCGGATGTTCGCGAACACGTTCAACGGCGAGCCGATCGACTGCGTCGGCGGAACGCCGAACGACATCTCGGCCGACGCGCGCGGCGGCGTCTACATCTCGATCTCGGGCGTCGGCGTGTTCTACGCGAATCCGCAAGGCGTCGTCTCACGGTACGGCGAGAACGTCGCGGGCGCCAACGGCATCATCTTGAGCCCCGACGAGCGCACGCTGTACGTCACGAACGGGCCCGTCGTCGTCGCATTCGACGTGCAAAGCGACGGCTCGCTGACGAACCAGCGCGACTTTGCCCGACTCCAGGGCGGCACGGGCGGCGACGGCTCGGCCGTCGACTCCGAAGGCCGGCTGTACGTGTCGACGCAGCGCTCGATCGACGTGTTCGCTCCGAGCGGCGACTTCCTGGGCTCGATCCCGGCGCCGCAAGGCACGCACGGCACTGCGTTCGGCGGCCGCGACAAGAAGACGCTCTTCGGCATTGTGTTCTACGGCGGCTGGGGCACGCCGAGCGCGCGCAATCGCGTCATCGCGATTCCGACGATCGCGCAGGGCTACACGGGCCGCGCGAAGTAAGAGCCGGCGACATGCCCGCGAGCGCCGCGCCGACCGAGCTTCGAGCGGCGGCGTTCGCAGCGGCGCTTGCCTGCGTCGGCGCCGATGCGGTCTCGCGCCTCCGCGACACGGAGGTGCTCGTCACAGTCGAGTGAGTCCGTTGGTCGGCCAACGGATCTCGGCTCCATCCGGCTCGACGGCAAACGCCGTCGAGCCGGTGGACACCGTTTGAACGAACGAGACGCTCAGCGAGGCAGCGCGTTCATCGCCGCCGTCACGTCCGCCTTCGTCTGCGGCTGCGCCGACGCGTGGACGTTGATGTAGCGGTCGTAGTCGATCCCGAGCTTCTCGAGCGCCGCGACGAGCGCACGCACGTGATCGTTCGCGGGCTGCATGCCGCCGCCCTGCGCCGGGTTCACCGAGAAGTCCCCCTGGAACAGGATTCGCTCCTGCGGGAAGTACGCGACCATCAATGCGTTCGAGTGCGGCGCCGGATAGATGTGATAGAACTCGACCGTGCGCTCGCCGTCCGTGTAGACGCGCTTGTCCTCGACGCTGTCGACACGCACGCGGCGCGGGTTACGCGCCAGCGCGTCGTCGAGCAGCGTGCGCGGCGTGTTCAATGCGCGCTCGAAGAACTCTACCGCGTTCGCTTGCGCGATCACCGTCGCGCCCTCGGCCACGACGGCCGGGATGCCGGGCGTGTGGTCGCCGTGGGGGTGGCTGTTCCACACGTAACGGATCGGCTTGCCGGGGAACTGGCGCTTGATCTCGTCGATGTACGCTTGCGCGCGCGCCTGACTCTGGCCCGCCTCGAGCATCATGATGTAGTCGTCGAACTCGGCGATGATCGAGTCGTAGCTTCCCTGCCCCGTCGTGTAACGCCAGAGCCAAGAAGAGAGCTGCTCCTTCGTGATGTTGAGCTGCGGCGGACCGCCGGGACCGCCACCGCCGCCGGGAGGACCGCCGGCCGCTTGCGGCGCCGGAGCCAGCGACGCGAGGTTCGGCGGATTCGCGCGCGCGTCCGCCACGTGAACCTCGAAGAACGGCCAACCGCCGCGCGTCTGAACGATGTGCGTCGGGACGACGGCGTCGCCGAACGTGCGCCAATCCCGGTACTCGGCGACGACGTGCATGTCGCCCATCAAGTTCTCGCCGAGCCAGGTCTCGACGCGCTCGACGATGTTGTCGCCGTTGACGTAGCCGTTGACGACGTACGAAGCGCCGGATGGCGCCTTCGCCGCCGGGCTCCAGGAGAGCACCGTGTACTGCCCGCGGCGCGCAGCCGTGGCGTTGTTGTCGGCCGCGCCTTTCAAGAAGCCCCACGGAGTGATGTAGAGCTCGAGCGCCTGACCCCAGTTCTGGCCGGACGCTTGCTGCGGCGTGACCTGCTGGAAGAACGTGCCGGGGCCGATCGTCGTCGAGCCGCCGCCGCCGACGAAGTTCATCGTGGCGCCCGTGTGGCGCATCGTCGGCGCCTGGAGGTCGATGACGCGGACGTAGTTCGTGATCGGCCGCATCGGATCGTGCACGCCGTAGCAGATGAGCTGCGTCGCGTTCGCGCCGCACTGCTGGAACGCAACGTCGCGCGCCGAGCCAGAGAACGTGATCGATTGAACGTTGCCGAGCGCGCGTTGCGCGTTCGCGATCACCGTGCGCGCGTCTTGAGCGAGCGCGGTGCCGCACAGGAATGCCGCGCCGATCGCGGCCAGTGCCAGTTTCTTCATGACTGTTCCCCCGAGTCCAAAGTGAGCCCCAATCGGGGATTCTACATGCGCCTTGGCGCGCGGCAGACGTACCGATATTTCTTCACGTCGCGGCGCGGCTAGCGCCCCGAGAGGCTCTCGAAGAGCTCCGGCAGGCGCGCGCCTTGCACGGCGATCTTACCGGCCGCCGTATCGATGTCCGCGAGGTCCGACGGCGTCAGCAGCACGGAGGCCGCACGAACATCCTCTTCGAGGTGCGCGATGTTGCGCGTGCCGGGTATCGGCACGATCCACGGCTTGCGGGCGAGCAGCCACGCCAAAGCGAGCTGCGCCGGCGTGACGCGCAGGCGCACTGCTAGTTTCGCCAGTACCTCGACGAGCGCCCGGTTCGCCAGGCGCGCCTCCGCGGTGAACCGCGGCAGCATGCTGCGGAAATCGCCGGGCGCGAGCGGCGTCAGCGCATCGATCGTGCCCGTCAAGAAACCCTGGCCCAGCGGGCCGAAGGCCACGAAACCGATGCCGAGCTCCTCGAGCGCCGGCAGCACTTCTCGTTCGGGCTCGCGATGCCACAACGAGTACTCGCTCTGCACGGCGGCCAGCGGCTGCACGGCGTGCGCGCGGCGGATCGTCGCGGCCGAGGCCTCCGACAATCCGAAGTGCCTCACCTTGCCCTGCCGGATCAGATCCTTCACGGCGCCCGCGACGTCCTCGATGGGCACGCGCAGATCCACGCGGTGCTGATAGAACAAGTCGATGACGTCGACCCTGAGCCGCTTCAGGGACGCGTCCGCAACTTCCTTGATGTGCTCGGGCCGGCTGTCCATGTCGAGCGGTGTCTTGCCGGGGCCGATGTCGGCGCCGAACTTCGTCGCGATCGCCACCTCGCCTTTGAACGGCTCGAGCGCCTCGCCGACGAGCTCTTCGTTCGTGTAGGGCCCGTATACCTCGGCCGTGTCGAAGAACGTGATGCCGCGCTCGACGGCGGTGCGGATCAGCTCGATGCTCTCGCGGCGATCGAGCGCGGGGCCGTAGCCGAAGCTCAGATTCATGCAGCCGAGCCCGAGCGCCGATACGTCCAAATCCCCGAGCCTGCGCCTTTGCATGTCTTTTCCTCGTTGTGTCGCCGGCGGTGGGCAGCCCGACGATAAAGCGGGCGGAGCGCCTGCGTCGAGCCGTCCGCCTCGCGCGCGGCTCCGGACGGCGCCTCGAGCCTGGAAAGCCCTGGCACGCGAATTGCTGGAAACTGCGGGTCGTCCGCGATGGATCGGCGGCCGCCGCGCGGCCGCAAGAGGAGAGGCGAAAGGATGCGCTTCGATTCTACGGAGCAGCGCGAAAGGATGGTCGAGCGCCAGGTCGCGGCGCGCGGCATCCGCGACCCCGACGTGATCCGCGCGATGCGCGAGGTGCCGCGCGACGAATTCGTGCCGCCGGCACTCGCCGAGTTCGCCTACGACGACACGCCGCTGCCGATCGCGGCGGACCAAACGATATCGCAACCGTACATCGTGGCGTTGATGGCAGACGCGCTCGAGCTCGAGCCGGGCGACAAGGTGCTCGAGATCGGCACGGGATCGGGCTATGCCGCCGCCGTGCTCGCGCGGATCGCTGCGCAAGTGTTCACGGTCGAGCGCCACGAGACGCTCTGCACGCCGGCGCGAGCGCGATTTGCCGAGCTCGGCATCGAGAACGTTCACGTCCGCTGCGGCGACGGCACGAAAGGCTGGCTCGAGGAGGCACCATTCGACGCGATCGCCGTGACGGCGGGCGGACCTGCCGTGCCGCAGTCGCTTGCCGGAGGACTACCGGCGATCGTTCGCAGGCAGCGAAGGCAAGATGTGGAGCAACTGACGTTCCGCTCTAGCGCCGCCGATCATTCGACGACGACGCGCTTTGCGCAGCCGCGTGGCTTGAACACGCGTTGAGTCGAAGCCGGAAACGCAGCGAGCTTCTCGGCCGGCCTTCGCGGTCGAACGACGAGCTCGCCGCCGCAGTTCGGGCAGCGCCGGCCGAGGTCGCCCGTCGCGCAAGCTCTGCAAAACGTGCATTCGAACGAGCAGATGAACGCCTCTTCGGACCACGCCGGCAAATCGACGTTGCAGCACTCGCAATTAGGACGAAGCTCGAGCATGGCTCATGCCTCCAAGGCGCGACGGTGAGCGGGCACGGCGCCCGCCGGGAGTGAAAGTTGCGCTCGCCACCGGGCCGGCGCAACCGTCCAGCCGCCGACGTGCTCGTGCCAAGCCGCGGCGCGCGGCACCGTCAGCGCCGCGGTCACGAGCGCCGCGGAATACCGGCGCAGCCTCTCGGCTTCGTTCTCGAGCCGTTTCATGTTCATACCTCGTTTAGGCCGCTGCCGCGGGAAGGCATCGAGCGCCCTTCCGCGGCGCGCCTTTGTCGCAGCTCACTAGAAGCCGCCGAGCGAAGCGAAGCCCGCAACCCACGCCGCCAACACCGCCGCCGTGAGCACGAGCTTCAGGATCAAGTCCACGAACAGCGCGCTCGAGCCGCTGGCGTGGTTTCTTCCAAGCCGGTTCATGAGTTCCTCCGAAGTACCGTCCAGAAACGCGAGCGCACGTTACGCGGCCCAGGACCTTATGTCTGTGTAGAGAATTGACGGGTTTTGTAGCCGACTCTGCGGCAGAGCGCCGCGACGCGCACAAATTTGCACAAGTTGTCGCGGTTGGCGCGAATCGAACGCTTGGGCCAAGAAAAAGCTCGGAACCGACCGCCGCCAAGCACCGGGGGGAAGTTGCTTGGACGGCGGCCGGCCCGAGCGCCGCTAGAAGCTTGCGCCGGGCTGGGGCGCGCCGGCCGCCGGCGCCGCCGCGCCGTGCCAAACCTCGTCTTCGACCGCAGCGTCTGCAGTCACCGCACTCCGCTTCGCAATCAGAACGTAGAGCGCCGGCACGACGAACAGCGTGAACAGCGTGCCGATCGTCATTCCGCCGACGAGCACGAGACCGATCGAGTTGCGCGCTGCGGCACCGGGGCCGTCGACGAGCGTGAGCGGGAAGTGGCCTGCCACGGTCGCGACCGACATCATCAAGACGGGGCGCAACCGCGTCAGCGCGGCCTCCTGCACGGCCTCGAGCTTGCTCCTGCCCGCGTCCTGCAGCTTGTTCGCGAACTCGACGATCAAAATGCCGTTCTTCGCGACGAGGCCGACGAGCGTCACGAGGCCGACCTGCGCGTAGATGTTCATCGTCGTCGTCCAACCGTCCGTGAAGTACGGCAAGCCGACGGGCGGCATCTTCAGGAACGTGAAGAGCAGCGCGCCGAACATCGCGAGTGGCACGGAGCCGAGCAGAATCACGAGCGGATCTCGGAACGAGTTGAACTGCACCGCGAGCACCAGAAAGATCGCGACGATCGCGAGGCCGAGCGCCGGCAGAAACTTGCCGCCCTCGGTGCGCAACTGCCGCGACTCGCCCGTGTAATCGATCGTGTAGCCGGGCGGCAAGATTTCGCGCGCCGCCGTCTCGAGCACCTTGAGGCCCTCGTCGAGCTGCGCCGTCATGCCGGACAGCTTGATCGCGTTCTGCTGCTGGAACCGGTTCAGCGAGCGCGGCACCGTCGCGTCGCGCAGCGTCGCGAACGTGGAAAGCGGCACGAGCTCGCCGTTCGGCCCCGTCACGAAGATGTCCTGCAGTTGCTCGGGCGTCAGCCGCTCGCTGCGGGCAATCTGCGGGATCACCTTGTACGCGCGGCCGTCGATGTTGAAGCGGTTGACGTAGTTGCCGCCGAGCGCGGCAGCGAGATCCTGGCCGACGCGGGCGTTGTCGAGCCCGAGCGCGGCGACCTTGTCGCGATCGATGACGATCTCCGTCTGCGGCTGGTCGTACTTCAAGTCGATCTCGGGCGGGAAGTAGAAGATCCCGCTCTCGACCGCGCGCCGCTGGAGCTTTTCGGCGTACTCGAGCATCTGCTCGGGCTCGTCGGTCGACGTGATCACGAGCTCGACGGGATAGTTGCTGCCGCCGGGCAGGGCCGGCGGCCGGCCCGCGTACACCGAAAGACCCGGCACGGCGGACAAACCGGCCTGAATCTCGGCGATGACCTGCTCGAGCGGGCGCTCGCGCTCGCCCCATGGCTTCGTGACCATGCCCGCGAACCCGCCGACGCCTTGCGCCACGCTCATCGGGTCGCTCGGCGAGAGCAGCAATTGGAACGTGAGCTCCCGTTCGGGGTGGTCGAGGAACACCTGGTCCACGGCGCGCCCGTAGTGCTGCTTCTGGTCCGCCGAGGCGTTCGCCGGGTTCTGCACGATGCCGAACACGAAGCTCTGGTCCTCGGGCGGCGCGAGCTCGTGCGGCGACAGCACGTACAGCGGCACGGCGAGCAGGCTCAAGAGCGCCCACAGCGCGTAGACCGCGGGGCGCGCGTTCAAGGTTCTGCCGAGCGCTTTCGCGTAAGCGCCGCGCACGGCGTCGAAGGCGCGATTGACGCGCGCAGCGAAGCCCGACTCCGTATGGCCGGCGCGCAACAGCTTCGCGGCCATCATCGGCGACAACGTCACGGCCACGACGCCCGAAATCAGCACCGCGCCCGCCAACGTCAACGCGAACTCGCGGAACAGCGCGCCCGTCAAGCCGCCCTGCAGGCCGATCGGCGTGTAGACGGCCGCGAGCGTGATCGTCATTGCGGCGACGGGGCCGAGCAGCTCGCGCGCGCCGATCAGCGCGGCCTGTCTCGACGTGCGCCCCTCGCGCAAGTGCCGCTCGACGTTCTCGACCATGACGATCGCGTCGTCGACGACGAGGCCCACGGCGAGCACGATCGCGAGCAGCGTCAACAGATTCAGCGTGAAGCCGAAGATCTGCATCAGGAACACCGCACCGATCAGCGACACCGGGATCGCGACGACGGGTACGAGCACGGACCGCATCGAGCCCAGGAAGAGGAAGATCACGAGCACGACGATCACGAGCGTATCGACGAGCGTGCTTTCGACCTCGACGATCGCCTCGCGGATGTACTCCGACGCGTCGTACGCCACGGCGGCCTCGATGCCGGCCGGAAGGTCGCGGCTAATTTGCTCGAGGTCCGCGCGCACACGCTCGACGACCTCGATCGTGTTGGCCGTCGGCAGCGGTTGAACCCCGAGGAACACGGTCGACTCGCCGTTCATCGTGACGGACGTGTCGTAGTCCTCTGCGCCGAGCTCGACGGCGGCGACGTCCTGCAAGCGCACGATCGAGTCGCCGACGCGCTTCACGACGAGCTGCCGGAACTCCTCCTCCGTGTGCAGATCCGTGTTCGTCGTGAGGTTCACTTGCACGAGCGAGCCCTTCGTGTTGCCGACGGCCGAAAGATAGTTGTTGGCGGCGAGCGAGGACCGCACGTCGGCCGGGCTCACCCCGTGCGCGGCCATGCGGTCCGGATCGAGCCAAACGCGCATCGCGTACGTTCGGGCGCCGAAAATCTGGATCTCCTGAACGCCCTCGAGCGCGGCGAGCCGCGGCTGCACGCTGCGCACGATGTAGTCCGTGATCTCGCTCTGCGATTTCGTGCGCGACGAGAAGCTCAAGTACGCGGCCGCGAAATCCGAGTCGGCCGTCGCCACGGTGATCGACGGGATCTCCGCCTCCGCCGGCAGCTCGTTGCGCACCTGGTTCACCTTGGCGGTGATGTCGACGAGCGCTTTCGTCGTGTCGTAATTGATCTTGAGCCGCGCGCTGACGAGCGACAGGCCGAGCAAGCTCTTCGACTCGACGTACTCGATGCCGTCGACCGACGCGATCGACCGCTCGATCGCGCTCGTGACGAAGCCGCGCACGACCTCGGCGCTGGCACCGACGTAAACCGTCGAGACGTTGACGACGGCGTTGTCGCTGCGCGGATACTGTCGCACGCTGAGCGAGCGCCAGGCATTCAAGCCGGCCAGCACGATCGCGATGCTCACGACGATCGCGAGCACGGGCCTGCGGACGAAGATGTCGGTGATCGTGTTCATGACCCTACCCCCGGATGTCCCACGGCTCAGCCGTTACCCGGCACGGGCGCGAGCACGAATTCGGGCTTCAGCGCGTTGTCGATGACGACCGGCATGCCCTCGCGCAGCTTGAACACGCCCGTCGCCACGACGCTGTCGCCTAAGCGCGGGCCCTCCTCGAGGGCCACGAAATCGCCGCGCCGCTCGCCGAGCTTCACGGGCCGCTGCCGCACGACGAGCGAGCCGCCTTCCGAAGCGTCCGCGGCTTCGATGACGAAGACGGAGTCGCCGTCGCGCGCGTGAACGACGGCCGTCGCCGGAATCACGTGCACGGGCTTCGCCTCGCCGAGCACGACGTCGACGGTCACGAACATGCCGGGCCGCAGCGCGCCGTGACCGTTCGCGAACGTGGCCTGCACGCGCACGTTGCGCGTCGCCTCGTCCACGTGCGCCTCGAGCCCCGTGATCTCGCCCCAAAATTCGGCGCCGGGGTGAGCGTCGGCCGTAGCCGCCACGTTCAAGCCCTCGCGCAGCTCGCCGAGGCGGCGCTGGGGCACCGAGAACTCGACGTAGACGGGGTCGACGGATTGGAGAGACACGATCGGCGTGCCCTTCGAGAGATAATCGCCGACGCTGACGCGGCGGATACCCACCCTGCCTGCGAACGGAGCGCGGACCACCTTCTTGGCGATGATGGCGCGCACGTTGTCGACCTGCGCCTTGGCCTGCTTGAAAGTCGCTTCGGCCTGCTCGAAATCGGCGCGCGAAATCACGTTCCTCGCGATCAACCGCTCCGCGCGCTCGAAGGTCAAGCGCGCGAGCTCGGCGGCCGCCTCGGCCGAGCGGAGCTGGCTCTGCTCCACTTCGTCGTCGAGCCGCACGAGCACCTGGCCGGCGTCGACGATGGACCCCGCCTCGAACTCGATGGAGCGCACCACCCCGTCCGCCTCGGCACTCACCTCGGTGCCCTGCACCGCCTGGACCGATCCCACCGACGTGACGTGCGACTCCCAGCGCTGCTCCTCGACGTCGACGGCGTTGACGCGCTCGGGCGGCGGGACCTGCATCGCGAACGCCTCGCCGATGGCGGCCACCTGAAAGAGCTTGACGCCGGCAATCGCCGCCACGACGACGGCCGCCGTCGCCGCGCCCGCGGCCGTCAGCACCATCGCCTTCCCTCTGCTCCTCGCGCCCATCTCGTTGCTCCCCGGAACTGGTTCTCGATGCGACGCGCAGTCTAGGGGCGGCGAGGCCGCGAATCTGTCGTCATTGTTTGTACGAGTTGTCTCGACTATCGGCATGGACATGCAACCTCCTTGGCGGCGCGCTCGGCCGAAACGTCCGGCCTTGCAGCTGAGTCGAACGGGGCTCCCCGAAATCGACAGCCGCGCCGTCGCCGATCGCCGGCCGCCGCGCGGCAAACGGTTGCCGATGGCGGGCGTAAGCGCGGCCGGGAACCGTTGCCAGCCTCGACGCGGTGCGCAACAATTCGTGCCACGCCACGATCGCCGGTGGCCCGCCGCCACCACGGCAGCTCGATGAACATGCCGGGCGGCTCACAGTGCGCACAAACCCGATACAAGTTGCCGCGAGGCTACCGGGCCTCGCGATGCGAAGATGGCTGGCCGCGATGGTGCCCGCAGCGCTCTCGAGTCTCGGCGGCGCGCCCGCGCTGGCGCAGGATCCGCGCGTGTCGCTATCGGTGAAACCGATGCTTTGCATCACGGACAGCCGCGAAGAGAGCTGCGCGCTGTCGATCCTCGTGTCCTGGAACAGCAGCCGCGCGGGCAGGTACTGCCTGCACAACGATTTTTCGGACGGACGGCCGCTGCGCTGCTGGGAGCTCGCCGAGGCCGGCATGCACGTCGAGGAGCGCGTCGTGCAAGAGACGTTCAGCTATTGGCTCGTCGACGGCACGTCGAACGCGCGGCTCGCCGAGGCGACGCTGGACGTCCTGAGCGCGGACTCGAACGATAGACGCCGCCATCGGCAGCGGCGCCACGTATGGGACGTTCTATGAGCGCCGTCGACATTCTTCTCGTCGAGGACGATGCGCGGCTCGCGGAGCTCACGAGCCGGTATCTCAAGCAGAACGGCTTGGCCGTCGCCGTCGAAGCGAACGGCGCAGCCGCGGTGGCGCGATTCAACGAGGTGCGCCCGCGGCTCGTCGTTCTCGACCTCATGCTGCCGGGCAAGGACGGTCTCTCGATCTGCCGCGAGCTGCGCCAGACGTTCAAGGGGCCCATCCTGATGCTGACGGCGAAAGACGCCGACATCGATCAGGTCATCGGCCTCGAGGCCGGCGCCGACGATTACGTGGCGAAGCCCGCCGAACCGATGGTGCTGCTTGCGCGGATCCGCGCGCTGCTGCGCCGCGCCGAGCTTGCCGCGCAGCCGGCGGGGGCCGGGCAAACGCCGGGTCCGGCAGCGTCCGCCGACATCGTCTTCGGCGGACTGCGGATCAGCGAGTCGCACCGCGTCTGGCTCGACGGCGAGGAAATCACGCTGACGACGCAGGAATTCGAGCTGCTGTACGAGCTCGCGCGCTCGGCCGGCACGATCTTGAGCCGCGACGAGCTATTCAAGCGAATCCGCGGCATCGACTACGACGGGCTCGACCGCTCGATCGACAGCCGCATCTCGAAATTGCGGCGCAAGCTCGGCGACGACGCCGACGCGCCAAAACGCATCCGCACTATCTGGGGCAAAGGCTATCTGCTCGTACCCGACGCCTGGTGAGACCGGATGAAGCTGCTCCGGCGCGGCCGGCTCCTGTTTCGCACCTACCTGATCATCGTCGGCGGCCTCGTCTTGACGGCGGCCGTGCTCGACTACGGTTTCGGGCAGCTGCAAGCAAGGCGAGCGCCGCTGCGCGACGCGTGGGCCGAAGCGACGCTCGATCTCGTCGAGGCGCGCCTCGCCGCAGCCGAGGCCGACGAGCGAGCGCTCGTCGCACGAGAGCTCACGGCCGAGCTCGGCTTTCCCGTGCGCTTCCTCACGGCGGGCGCCGTCGTGCACGCCGGCGACGCCACGTCGGCGAGCACCGAGGAGTTCTTCGACGATGAAGGCCGGTCCATCTATTTGCGCAGCTCCGAGACGCTCGGCGGGTCGATTCAAGTCGGGCCGGCGAGCCCGGCCGAGGAGCGCGGTCTGCTCGCCTTCGTTCCGCAGCTCTTCTACGCCGCGATCTTCGTGCTCGTGGCCGTTTGGCTCTGGCCGCTGATTCGCGACGTCGATCTCCTGACGAGCGCCGCACACGATTTCGCCTCGGATTATCGCCAGCCGATGGCGACGCGCGACAAGACGGGCCCGCTGCGCGATCTCGCCGCGAGCTTCGATCACATGGCGGCGCGCATCGCGAGCTTGATCCAAGGGCAGAAGGACTTGACGAGCGCGCTGTCGCACGAGATTCGCACGCCGCTCGCGCGCATCAAGTTCGCAATGGCCGTCATTGCGTCGAAGACGCCGATCGCCGAGGAGCTCGGCTCGATCGAGCAGGACGTTCGCGAGATCGACCGGCTCATCGCGACGATGCTCGAGTTCGCGCGCCTCGATCATCCCGACACGGCGCTCGACTGGCAGGAAGTGCCCGCCGACGAGTGGCTCGAGGAAGCTTGCGGGCGCACTCTGCTGCGCGAGGGCCAAAGCTTGAGCCAGCAGGCCCCCGCCCAAGCCGTGCGCATGGATCCCGGCCGCATGGCGCTCGCGGCGAGCAACCTGCTCGTCAACGCATGCCGCTATGCGCAGCGGCAGGTATCGATCGCGCTGACGGTCGGCGAGCGCGACTACTCGCTCGCCGTCGAGGACGACGGACCCGGCATTCCCGAGGCGGATCGCGAGAAGGTGTTCAAGGCGTTTGCGCGCCTCGATGACAGCCGCAGCCGCGGCACCGGGGGCTACGGCTTGGGGCTCGCGATCGTCGCGCGCGTCGCGGCGCTGCACGGCGGCGCGGCACGCGTCGAAACGTCGCCGCTCGGCGGCGCGCGCATCGTGGTCGCGTGGCCGCGGTCAAACGGCGGGCCGGAACGCGGCGAGCGTTCCGTCGAAGCTAAAAGCGGAAGTTGAAGCCGGCAAACGCGCTCTTGACGGAGCGCTCTTCGGCGAGCGGGCTCGCCCAGGCGGCGCCGTTCAAGCGCTCGTAGCGCGCCGAAGCGACGAAGCTCCAGTTGCGCGTCATCTGGTACGACGTCGAGAGCTTCGCGTGCGTGTTCCAGCCGGCGCCGGCCTGATACTCGGGCAACGCGAGATTCGCTTCCAACGGCCGCACGCCCCAGTAGTAATCGTTCATGCTTTCGCTCTTGTAGCTCGCGCCGAGCGAAGGCTCCACGAACCAGCGGTTTCGCCGAAACGTACGCCCGTAGTTCGCGAAGATCTCGTAGCCGTCGTGCGTGTTGCTGACGTCGTGGTGCGCGGACGCTTGCGCGAAGCCCCACTCGCCGTCCATCAAGAGCTCGAGCCCCGCCTCGAAGGCGTAGTCGCGGTCGGGCACCTCGATCGGCTCGGGAGGCACCGCCGCGGCACTTGCGAAGCTGAAAATCTCGACGTACTCCGTGTCCGTTTTACTGAAGAACACGCGGTCGCTGTTGACGCGGCCGATGGCGTTCAACGTGAACCGCTCGTTGTCGACGAGCGTGCGGCCGACGTCGCCATTGTCGAAGAACCACCGCTTGCCGTACCAGGCGATGTCGATGTCGACGATGACGGGGATGTCGTCGGACTGAACGAGCGGGTTGCTGCGTTTTCCATAACCGAACGCGAAGCCGATCTTCCACGGCGACTCGGCGCGCGCTTCGTCCTCGACGACGGGCTGCGCGCAAAGCGGCCCGCAAAGCGCGGCCGCCGCGAAACCGAGAGCACAACAACCCTTCCGTACGTCCATTCAACCTCGTTCGGCGCGCTCCACCGTGCGCGGCGTACTTAACATCCCCGAAACGGTGCCCCGAAATCTGTAGCGAATTTGTGCGGCCGTGCGCCACGGCCGGCCGCGCCTGCATTCGCGGCGAGTCGGCCCGAGTCGGCCCGAGTCGGCTCGCCAAGCCGCGGCGGACCGCAGCCTGCCGCGACAAACCCTATCAATAATCGCGACAGATTGCCGCTGCTCCTGCGGGTAGCGTCTTGGCCCACGAAGGCAAGTCACTCACAGGAGGTTATCGTGAAGGAGAGACTGCGGAGCATCCTCGGCGCCGTCGGTTTGAGCTTGACGGCGCCAGCTTGGTGGGCGCAAGCGCAGGAGCCGCGCGGGTGGTTCGTCGAGGGCACGGTGCTCGAGGCCGCGTCGGCCAAGGGCGAAGCGCCATTCGTGTTCGACGACGAAACGTCGGGCATCGTCATCGGCGGAGGCTACGGCTTCACGAAGCACCTGTCCCTCGCCGCTTCCTACCACGAGCTCGGCGAGCATACGGCCGTCAAGACTTGTACCGCGCAACCCTGCACGCTGGAGCTGTCCGAGCCCGAGACGGACATCCGCGGATTGTCCGTCGCGGCCATCGGGACGTGGCACATCGCACGAATCGTCGAAGTGTTCGGCAAGGTCGGCGTGCTCGGCACGAGGGCCGACTACAACGGCGCGGCACCGGACGATTCCGATCGCAGCGCGCTGTTCGGCGCCGGCGTGGGCATCCACGCAACGCCGAATTGGCGCATCAACGTGCTTTACGAACGCGCCGACCACGATCTCGAGATAGAATCGGCCGGCGTCGGCGTCACTTACCGGTTCTAGGCCGGACGAACGCCGATGCGCACGAATCGACGCGCAAAAAATGCGGCGCGGCTCGCGACGTTTCTCGCCGCGGCGCTGCTCGCCGCCTGCGACAGCGACTCTTCGGACTCGCCGCTCCTTTTCGAGTGGCAGTGGACCGACTTGGGCGGGCCGGACGCCATGACGCCCGAGCTCGTCGCGAATCACAACACGCTCGTCGTCCAGGACGGCGCGCTCTTGATCGGCACGGCCGACGGCGTCTGGCGCAGGCCGCTCGACGCCGGCGGCCCCGATTGGCAGCGAGCCGGCCTCGCCGGCCGCACGATACACGCGCTCGCCGTCGCCGCCGACGGCGAGCGCGTCGTGGCCGCGGGTTACGACCCGCGCGACGAGAAAGCGCCCACGGCCTGGTACTCGACGACGGGCGGCCAGGATTGGATCGCGGCCGCCGAGTGGCCGCGCGGCGCGCCGAACGGCCCCGACGCGGGCATATCGTTCCGCTTTGCGTCGCTCGAGCCGGATCCCGTCAACCCGGCTGTGATCTACGGCGGGCTCGACGCCGACTCGGTGGCTGTCACCGTCGACGGCGGCGCCACGTGGTTTCTCGCGAATGGCGCGTCGACGCCGAATTTCGGCTACCCGTGCGTCGCGCATCGGCCGCGCGGCGCCGGCGTGCTGCTACAAGGGTGCGAATTGCCCCTCGACGTCGCGTGGATCGGCGCGCGCGACGTCGACGTCGACGACCGCTTCACGCTCTCGAATTTCCGCTACCTCTTCGGCTATCCCGATACCGACGAGCTCGGCAGTCGCCGCATCAACGCGATCGCGTCCGTCAGCGGGCGCAGCGACCGCGTGCTCGTCGGCGTAGAAGGAGGGCTGCTCGAGCTCACGTCGCGCGACGGCGCCTGGAGCGGACGGAGCGCGATCGACTCGCACGTGCTCTATCTCGCGCGGCTCGAGAACGAGACGCGGCCTTACGCGTATATGCGCGCGATTGCGCCGCTCAGCGCGAACGGCAGGCACGTGCTCTTCGGCGGCACCGTCAACGGCCCGAACGAGGTCTTGTCGCTGTTCGAGACGCTGAACGGCGGCATCACGGTGCGCCTGGTGCCGACGCCGATGGGCTTCATCGATCCGCGCGTCGAGCAAGCGATTGCGCTGGCGCCGAACGACGTGCTGCTCGTCATCAGCGACGTCGATCCGGCCGACCGGCGCACGTCCGGCGTGTATCGGCTGCGCCGGCCGTGAGTCGTTCCGCAGCCGAGGTTCGGCTGCGGAAAGCCAGACCGTCAGTCGATGCGCGTACCGACGCGCGCGGGCTGGCCCGTGTTCCACCAAACGAACGTCGTCGTGCCGAGAATGCCGTCGCGCGGAACGAAACCGAAGTCGGGGTAGCGGCTATCGAGGCTGTTGTCGCGGTTATCGCCGAGGACGAAGTAGTGATCCGCGGGGACCTCGTAGGTACCGCCCCTGCCCGAGTGCGCCCGATTCCACAGTTGCCAGTGCGCCCGGCCGTCGATCGTCTCGCGGACGACGTCGGTGTCCGGCTCGCCGGGATACGGCTCGACGACTTCCGTCCGCGCGGCTTCACCGTTGATCGTCAGTCGCTTCGTCGGTCGATCGTAGAGGACGACGTCGCCCGGCAACCCGATGACGCGTTTCACGTAGACGACGTCATTGCCGACCGGGCGTAGCACAACGACCTCACCCCGCTGCGGCGACGTGGCGTACTTGCGCACGAAGAACTCGTCGCCGATGTGCAGTGTTGGAAGCATTGCTACGGACGGCGATCGATACACGTCGATGACGTAAGCCCTGAAACCGACGAGCATGGCAGCCAAAACGGCCATGGTGGCCAACAAGCCCCACCAGCGCGTGTACCACGCTCCGTCGAACCGGTCGCGGTGACGCCAAGCAATTCGGCACGCATCGATCGCGCAGCCGACAATCAGCGCGCCAGCCGCCCAGCGCCACGAGAGACCGGCGGGCCAGACGCCCGCTCGCGCCAACCAGTAGGCGACCAGCGGCACGAGCAGGACCGCGACCAGATAAACGAGGGCTCGTTGAGGTCTTCCGACGTACAGGTAAGCCGCCGGCAAGCTGACGACGGCGAGAACGAGCGTTACACCGGCATGGCGCCGGCGCGGGGGCGGAGCCGGAGCTACGGCTGCCACGCGTCTCGATTACTGTGCGAGCACGACGAGCTCGCGATAGTTGCCTTGCATCTCCCAGGTGCCCGCGTAGCCGATCGGCAGCACGAGCGAGTCGCCGGGAACGTATTCGTGGCGCGTGCCGTTCGGCTCCGTGAGGATCAACTTGCCGGAGAGGACGTAGACGAACTCGTCGACGTCGGTCGGCCGCGTGCGGTGATCGGTCTTGGCCGGCGTCGACTCGAAGATCGAGACGCGGAGCTCCTTGCCTTCGAACAGCGACGCGACGCGCATGTTCAGCTCGCCCGCGACGAGGATGTCCTGGTAAGCGTCGGGCGGGATCGCCGTCAAGTTGTTGAGACCCGCAATCTTGTCGCGGTCGAGCCGCACGGGCGCGGGGCTGCCGCTTTGCGGAATCGCGGTGCCGTCCCAAAAAGCCGCGCCGAGCGCGAGCGCGGCGCCGAGTGCGCCGATCGTGGCGTGTTTCATCGTTGTTCTCCTCGAAAAGAATGCTGCGAAGTACTCAAGCGTGGCGCGACAGCAGTGTGCCGTAGCCGGGCGCCGCGCCGCTCATGCCGACGAGCCGCGCGCCGGCCCACAGGCCGTGTGGCATGCTCGAGATCACGGGCACGCCCGTGCGCGCTTCGAGGGGCGCGATGAGCTCGAGCGTCCTGAAGCCGCCGCACGAGAGGAACAATGAGTCGGCCTCCGGCGCCGACGCACGCACGCGCGCGCCGAATTCGAGCAGGTCGTTCTGCGTGACCTTGTCGACGTCCGCGATGGCTTCGATGCCCATCCCCGTGACGACGAGGGGCTCCAAGTCGTGCTCGCGCAAGAACGCGCGCAGCCGGTCGTTGACGACGTCGTTGTACGCCGTCGCGACGGCGACGCGCTTCGCCCCGACTTCCTTCAAGGCATCGATGACGCCGTTGCTCATCGTCGTGGCCGGCAGTCCCGACGCATCGACGACCGTTTGCCGCAACTGCTGGTTGAACGCCTCGCCCTGATAGAACGTGAGCGAAGTGCCCGTCAGCTCGATCGCCTCCGCGCCCTCGGCGGCGAGCTTCTTCGCGGCCGCGGGGATCCGCTCGATGACGGCGTTGAAGCCTTCGGGCGTCATCGACTCGACGCCGAGGCCAGTGACGACGTATTTCAGTCGGTCGCCGTACATGGCAATGCCTTCGTCGGGGATGCCGCGATCGAGCGGCGGGAAGATCAGGCCGAGCACGGGCACCCTGCCCTGCGCCGCGGCACGTCCGACTCCCAAACCGGCTGCCGCGGCTGCTGCCGCGCCGGCGGCCAAAAAGTCCCGGCGTTTCATGCTCATAGTGGATCCCCTAGCCTATCCGTTCACACAAGGATACCCACGGCGCTTCGGCGCGACCAGGCGCGCGAACGATCCGCGCCCCGGTCGATGCCCCCAGGTCCTACTTGACAGGCTGCGCTACTTGATGTCAGTGTCACTGACATGAAAGCAGAAAAGGCGGCGACGAACTATCGGAGTCCTTTGCGGGCCGAACAAAAGGAGGCTACTCGCCAGCGCATCCTCGACGCCGCAGGCCGGCTACTGGAGAACGCAGATCTGGAAGAGTTCTCGTTCGCTGCGATCGCGAGCGAAGCGCAAGTGCAGGAACGCACTGTCTATCGGCATTTTCCGAGCAAGCATGCGCTCATCGAAGATCTGTGCGCGTGGTTTCAGAAACGCGTGCACTACGAGTTCGCTCGCACCGAGCAGGAGCTCCTCGCAAAGCCGAAGGAGACATTCCCCGGGTTTGCGGAAAACGAGCGTCTCGTCCGCGCGCTTTGGTCGAGCCGTCAAGGACGCGAGTTCCGGCTGAGCAACGTCGAGGAACGCAAGGAGGGCATCCGCGCCGCCATCGCAGACGCCGTGAAAGGCTTGCCGCCGCGTCAGGCGAAATGGATGGCGGCGGTGGTCCACGTGCTGCTATCGAGCGCGACCTGGCAGACGATGAAGGACTACTGGGGCCTGTCCGGCGAGGAAGCGGGCAAAGCCTCTTCGATGGCGCTCGAGCTGTTGCTGAACGCCGTGCGGCAGGGCATTCCGCCGGCCGTCAAGCAGAAGAAGTAGCGGCCATGCTGTTCCACGCCTCGATCCCGGCCGACGAGCCCGAGCGTGTCGCAGGCGTCATCGCGGAGCTTTGGCGCGGGAGCATGCTGCCGTTTCCGCCGTTCCCGGGGGCGTTCATGGCGTGGTCGGGCGACGAGCGCCGCACCGTCGTCGACGTTTACCCGCGCGGCCGCGAGCACGTGCCGGCCGAGGGCATGTTCGGCGTGCGGACCAACCCCGCGCCGTCGGCCTATTCCGAGTCGCACCTGGCTCTAGGTGTGGCCGTGTCGTCCGACGAAATCTTCGCGATTGCCGCGCGCGAGGGTTGGCTCGCTCAGGCTTCGGACCGCGACGGACTATTCAGCGTCGTCGAGCTCTGGGTGGAGAACAAATTTTTGCTCGAGCTGCTGACGCCGCAGGAGCAAACGCGCTACGCCGACAATATGACGATCGCGAAGCTACGCGCACTGTTCGACGCAACCTGAGAGGAGGCACTGCCGTGGAAACTACGAGCTCTTTGGCGTCCAGGTCCGGCGTGGAGCCTCGCATTTCGACGCCGTTTCGAGCGAGCTCTTCCGCGCAACGCGAGCGCTTGTTCTTCGGCGGCATGGCGATCTTGCTCGCGGCGACGGTCGTCGCCGGATTTTCGCGCACCTACTACTTCAATGATCTGGCGGCGACGCCCTTCCCGCTCACCCCACTGCTGCACATACATGGCGCCGTCTACAGCGCGTGGATGCTCATACTCGTGGCGCAGACGACGCTGATCTCACGCGGGCTTGTGGCTTGGCACCGTCGGCTCGGCTTCGCCGGCATCGCACTCGCGGCATCGATGATCGTCCTCGGCACGGCCGTGGCGATCACGCGCACGGCGAGCGGCGCCATCTTGGATCACGGCCCCCCGCCGCTTGTGTTCTTGGCGGTGCCGGTCTTCGGAATGCTGGTATTCGCGATTCTCTTTGGCGCAGCCGTGCTGCTGCGACGTCAGGCCGCCGCGCACAAGCGCCTGATGATCCTGGCAACGCTCGAGATCGTGACCGCGGCTGTCTCGCGCCTCCCGTTCGTCGAGGATTGGGGGCCGATCGGCTTCTTCGGCGTCATCGACCTCTTCGTCGTCGCGCTCGTCGTCCATGACCGTGCGACGCTGAAACGCCTGCACGTGGCAACCGTCTGGGGCGGGCTGCTCTTCGTACTCTCGCAGCCGCTGCGGCTGATCATCGGCGGCTCCGCGCCCTGGATCTCTTTCGCGACTTGGTTGACCGCCTGATGGGCCAGCGCGCTTGCATGGCCCAGCCGCGCTAGGATGTCCACGTCGAAGAACCGCGGAGAATGGCGATGGGTGAAGCAGAAAGTCATCCGCCGACGGAGAACGTCCTGCAACGGCGCGAGGTCTTATGCGGCGCTGCCGGATTGGTGGCCGGCGCAATCGCTTTGTCGACCACTGGCTCGGTCGCCGCGCAGACGGAGCAGGAAGCGCTGGCCGTCGACGCCCGATTTTTCCCGGGTTTTCGCACCGAGAAAGTTCGAACGTCCGGTGCCGTCATTCACGCCGTGATCGGCGGGAGCGGCCCGCCCGTGCTGCTCCTGCACGGCGCGCCGCAGAGCCGCGTGTCGTGGGCGGCCGTGGCGCGAGAGCTCGCGCGCGACCACACCGTCGTCGTCACGGACCTGCGCGGCTACGGCGACAGCGGCAAGATCGAGGGCGACCCCGAGCACAACCTGTACTCGAAGCGCACGATGGCGCTCGACCAAGTCGAGGTCATGCGGCATTTCGGCTTCGAGCGCTTCAGCGTGTTCGGGCACGACCGCGGCGCGCGCGTCACGCATCGAATGGCGCTCGATCATCCTGAGAAAGTCGAGCGTGCCGCGGTACTCGACATAATTCCGACACATTATCTATTCTCGCGCGTCGACAAGGCGTTCGCGGAAAGCGCCTACCATTGGTTCTTCTTCGCGCGGCCGGCGCCGTTCCCCGAGACCGTGATCCTGAACAGTCTCGAGCTCTTCGTCGGCCGCGAGGACCCGACGCTCGGAGCCGAGTATCGGCGCGTGTTCCGCATCCCCGGCACGCTGCACGCGATGTGCGAGGACTACCGCGCCGCGGCTTCGATCGATCTCCTGCACGACGAAGCGGACCTCGACAAGAAGATCGAATGCCCGCTGCTCGTGCTCTGGGGTGAGCGCGGCTCCGTGGCGCGCCGCTACGACGCGCTGGCGATCTGGGGCGAACGCGCGGCGCGCGTGTCGGGCAAGCAAATGCCGGGCGGGCATTCGTTCCAGGAGTCGCATCCGAGCGAAACGGCCGCCGAGCTGCGCGCGTTCTTGTCCGCATGAGCGCGCAACGCATCTTCGCGCTGTTCTCGACGCCGCTCTACGTCAACAACGTAGGCGAATTTCCGCGCCCGGACTTTCGCTCGCTGGAATACACGTCGTCGTCGGAGACCGGAGGCGCCTACAACTTCCTTACGACTGCCGACAAGAACGTGCTGCACCGCCCGGAATTCAAGGCCGTTCACGACGTCGTGCAGCAGGAAGTGGACGTGTACGCGCACGGCGTTTGCGGGGTGAGCCGCAACGTCGAGTTCTACGTGACGAACTCGTGGATCAACGTGCACAAGCGCGGGCAGGCGGCGGGCCAGCACATTCACGGCAATTCGCTGATTTCCGGCGTGCTGTACTTGCGGGTCAACGAGGCGAGCGGCGATCTCGTCTTTCACCGCGACATCTATAGCTTGATCCCGTTTCCGCCGACGCTCGACTTCGACGTCGATCAGTTCAACATCTACAACTGCAAGAGTTGGAGTTATAAGCCGAAGGTCAACGACATTTGTCTGTTCCCGTCGAGCGTCATGCACTCGGCCGACCCGAACGAGTCCGACGAGGAGCGGTGGTGCCTCGCGTTCAACGTGTTTGCTCGGGGCACGTTCGGCCCGCTGCACCGGCTTTCGATCAAATAGGCCGATGACCGCGAAGGCGCTGCGCGAGCTCATCGAGCGGCACGAGAAGCTGTTCGTGCTGACGGGGGCGGGGTGTAGCACGGCCTCCGGCATCCCGGACTATCGCGATGCCGACGGCGAATGGAAACGCGGCCGGCCGATCATGCTGCAAGACTTCCTCGCGCACGAGCACGCCCGCAAGCGCTACTGGGCGCGGAGCCTCGTCGGCTGGCGGCGCATGGGCCGCGCGCGACCGAACGACGCGCACCGCGCGCTGGCGGCGCTCGAGGCGCAAGGGCGCGTCGAGCTGCTCGTCACGCAGAACGTCGACGGCTTGCATCAGGCAGCCGGCAGCCGCAGCGTCGTCGACTTGCACGGCCGCATCGACGTCGTGCGCTGCATCGCGTGCGACGAGCGGACGCCGCGCGAGCGCCTTCAAGACGAGCTCGTCTCGCGAAATCCCGCGTTCGCGGCGCTCGACGCCGCCGAGACGCCCGACGGCGACGCCGCGCTCGACGGCATCGACTTCGCGGCGCTCGACGTGCCCGCGTGCAAGGCGTGCGGGGGCCTGTTGAAGCCCGACGTCGTGTTCTTCGGCGAAAGCGTGCCCGCGGAGCGCGTGCAGCGCGCTTTCGCGGCGCTCGAGCGCGCGGACGCCATGCTCGTCGTCGGCTCGTCGCTGATGGTCTATTCGGGCTACCGCTTCGCGAGAGCCATGGCCGAAGAGGGTAAGCCGATCGCGGCCGTGAACCTGGGAGTCACGAGGGCCGACGGGTTACTGTCGCTCAAGCTCAACGAGCCGTGCGCGAACGCTTTGTCGTTCTTGCTCGGCCGCCGGGAAGGGAAAGAGTCACTCGCGTGTATATAAGGGTAGCCACCCGAGGAGACTCATATGATCCGCCCTCGATTTCTCGCCATCGCCCTCGCCTTCTCGACGTCGACCAGCGCCTGGGCGGACCTCCGCACCTTCGATGTCGAACCGCGCTACCAGCGTGAAGTCTTCGCCGCACTGACCGACATCCTCACTCCGGATCCCGCGCGGGGGTTGGTGATGGAGGCTCATGGGCGCGTGGAGCTTCTGCCGACCGGTCAGATTCTCGTCAACGCCTCGCCGGAGACGCTGGAACAGGTCGAGGCCGTGCTGCAAACGATCCGCGCCCGCCCGCCCAAGTCGGCGCCGCGCGCGGTGTTGCGCTATTGGGCCGTGGTGGGAACGACGGGGCCCGACGGGCCGGAGACGTACTTGCCGCCGCCTCCGCCCGTGCTCAGCGACGTCCTGAACGAGCTTCGACGAATTCACGGCGACGTCGCGTTCGGCGTCATGGGCACGGCCGCGCTCGCGACGGAGTCCGGGACAGCGTGGCGAGGTGAGCGGGACGTCGCTGCGCGTCGAGCAAACGGCGCACGTTCAAGGCAACACGCTCAACGCGGAGATCACGCTGAGATTGACCGGCACTCTGCCGCCGGCGATGGGAACTGTCGAGATCGGCAGCCTCGATCTGCGCACGAGTCTTCGGGGCGGCGAGTACGTCGTGCTCGGCGAAGGCCACTATCAAAGCATGGGGCTCCGCGGTCCCGTGGTCTACATCGTGCACTGGGGCGAGCAATAGCGGCGCTCGTCGGCGGACGACCGACATGCCGGGCGTCGACAACGCGCAGTGGATCGACGTCTATAGGCGTTTGGAAAAGCCTCTCTATAACGTCGTGTATCGCATCATCTGGGACGCCGCCGAAAGCCAGGACGTCGTGCAAGACGCCTTCCTGCGCTGCTGGCGCCGCAATGACGATATTCGCGCCGACGGGTTCAAGGCGTTGCTCTTCCGCACGGCGCTGAACTTGGCGAGCAACCGGCGCCGCCGCGTGCACATCTGGCGCATGGTCGGCGTCACGTCGCTCGACGACGTCGCCGACGAGCGCGCCGCCCACGACCCGCTGTCGAAGCCCGTACGAGAAGCGCTCGCAGAGTTGCCGACTATGCTGCGCGAGGTGCTACTCCTCACGGAGCTCGCGGGCATGACGTATCCCGAGATCGCCGCCGCCCTCGGCATCGCCGAAGGCACGGTCGGCTCGCGCCGAACGCGCGCGCTTGCGCTGCTGCGCGAGCGGCTCAATATCCGAGGAGTGGTTTCGCATGAGTTCTGACGTTCCCGATTGGTTCACGGAGCTCGAGCCGCCGCCGGGCGGCCCGGAGCACTTCGCGGCGCGGCTCCAGGCCGAGACGGCCGCCGCGTCC
>Ga0073934_10001215_pt1 | contig 64555 bp, 61 predicted proteins | sample LarsenN4metaG_FD_76834 | JGI IMG/M metagenome (GOLD analysis project Ga0073934, IMG submission 76834) | Hot spring sediment bacterial and archeal communities from British Columbia, Canada, to study Microbial Dark Matter (Phase II) - Larsen... ... | reverse complement strand
GAGTTCGACGCGTTCGCCAAGGGCACCGAGGCGGTGGCGAGGGCGGTGGCCGAGAGCAGCGCGTTCAGCATTGCCGGCGGGGGCGACACGCTGGCGGCGATCGCCAAGTACGGCATCGAGAAGAACGTGGGCTACATCAGCACCGGCGGTGGCGCGTTCCTGGAGGTGCTGGAGGGCAAGACGCTGCCGGCGTTCGAGATCCTCGCCCGGCGCGCAGCGGGCTGACGTTCAGCGGGAGGACCCATGATCAAGGCACTGCTCTGGGACGTCGACGGCACGCTGGCCGAGACGGAACGCGACGGCCATCGCGTGGCCTTCAACCGCGCCTTCGAGGCGCTCGGCCTGCCGTGGCGGTGGGACGAGGCGCGGTACGGCGAGTTGCTGCGCATCACCGGCGGCCGCGAGCGGCTGCTGCACGACATGGCCGCGCGCTCCGATGCGCCGGTGCTGCTCGACGAGCGCCTCGCGCTGGCGCGCCGCCTGCACGAGCTGAAGAACCGCGCCTACGGCGAGATCGTCGCGAGCGGCTCGATCACGCTGCGCGAAGGCGTGCGGCCGATCCTCGAGCAGTGCCGCGAGCGCGGCGTGCGCCTGGGCATCGTCACGACGACGAGCACGGCGAACGTGCAGGCCCTCTTGGCGGCGCAGCTCGGGGCCGACTGGCGGCAGCGGTTCGACGCCGTGGTGTGCGGCGAGGACACGGCGCAGAAGAAGCCGCACCCCGAGGCCTACCAGCGGGCGCTGGCGGCGCTGCGCATCGCGCCGAACGAGGCGCTCGCGATGGAAGACTCGCCGGGCGGCGCGACGGCCGCCCGCGAGGCACAGGTGCCGCTCGTCGTGACACGCAGCGCCTACTTCGCCGACGACCCGATCGACGGCGCGGTGGCCATCGGCCCGGGCCTGCACCAGCGCGCCGGCTGGCGGCCGGCGGCGCGCGGCACCGAAGGGCCGGTGGACCTGGACGACCTGGTCGACTGGCACAGCCGCATGGAACTCGTGTTCTGCAGCACCTGATCGTGGTGCCGGGCCCGGCCCGCATCCGCCGCCCGCCGCCGCTCACTCCTTCCGCTTCATCGTCCGAACTACCGAGGAACCCCGAATGGCTCTCGTTTCACTGCGCCAGGTGCTGGACCATGCCGCCGAGCATGGCTACGGCGTGCCGGCCTTCAACGTCAACAACCTCGAGCAGATCCACGCGATCATGCAGGCGGCCGAGGAGACGGCCTCGCCGGTGATCCTGCAGGCCAGCGCCGGCGCCCGCAAGTACGCCGGCGAGCCGTACCTGCGCCACATGGTGCTCGCGGCCGTGGAGGCGCACCCCGACATCCCGGTCGTGCTGCACCAGGACCACGGCGCCTCGCCCGCGGTGTGCATGCAGGCGATCCGCTCGGGCTTCACGAGCGTGATGATGGACGGCTCGCTGCTCGAGGACGCGAAGACGCCCTCGAGCTACGACTACAACGTCGAGGTCACGCGGCAGGTGTGCAAGCTGGCGCACGCCGTGGGCGTCTCGGTGGAGGGCGAGCTGGGCTGCCTCGGCTCGCTGGAAAGCGGCGAGGCCGGCGAGGAGGACGGTGTCGGCGCGGCGGGCAAGCTCAGCCACGACCAGCTGCTCACCGACCCGGCGCAGGCCAAGGACTTCGTCGCGAAGACCGGCGTCGACGCGCTGGCCATCGCCATCGGCACGAGCCACGGCGCCTACAAGTTCACCCGCCGGCCCACGGGCGACATCCTGGCCATCGGCCGCATCGCCGCCATCCACGAGGCGGTGCCCGGCACGCACCTCGTGATGCACGGGAGCTCCAGCGTGCCGCAGGAGTGGCTGGCGATCATTCGCCGCTACGGCGGCGACATCAAGGAAACCTACGGCGTGCCGGTGGAGGAGATCCAGCGCGGCATCAAGAACGGCGTGCGCAAGGTCAACATCGACACCGACATCCGCCTCGCGATGACGGGGGCGATGCGCCAGGTCTTCGCCGAGCAGCCCTCGGAGTTCGATCCGCGCAAGGCACTGCAGGCGGCGACGAAGGCGGCGCGTGCCATCTGCAAGCTGCGCTTCGAGGCCTTCGGTTGCGCCGGTCAGGCGCCGCGCATCAGGCCGGTGCCGCTGGAAGCGATGGCGGCGCGCTATCGCTGAACGGGCTGGCGCCTCGCGGCCGGACCCGGCGCCAGCCGCGGGGCGCCTGCGGCCGGGCTCGGCGATCGGCGGCCTGCGCAGCCGGACCCTGCCCGGTCAGGTGCCCGCTTCGCCCGGCGGACGCGGTGCGTTGATCGGCCCCTGCTGATCCGGCGGGAGCTTCTTCCAGGCCTGGAAGCCGCCTGCCACCGACAGCGCCTTGCCGTAGCCGAGCGAGCGCAGCATCTGCGCCGCATGCAGGCTGCGCCGGCCCGAGTTGCAGATGCACAGCAGCAGCTGCTCGCCGGCATGGTGGATCTTGTTGAGCGTGGTGAAGAACTCGCGCACGTCGATGTCCGTCGGGCGGCCGGCGTCGAGCGTGTCCTGCTCGTCCTCGGTGAGCGTGTCGCCGAGCAGCTTCTTCACCTCGAACATCGGGATGTGCACCGTGCCCGGGATGCGGCCCTTCATGTCCAGCTCGAAGGCCTGGCGGATGTCGATCATCGTGCCGAGACCGAGCTGCGTCAGCTCGATCGCGCTGGCGAGGCTGATCTCGAGCACGGCGCGGCTGGCCGCACTCTCGGGGTTGTCGGGGCTGTCGACGGAAACGGGCTGAGCAGGCATGGCCTTCCTTCAGGAAGGCCGCATGCTACGGCTTCCCGCGCGGCGCGCAGCGGATGCGGCGCACCGGCGCGCACCCCCCTCCGCGCCCGGCGGAACTTCCGCCTGCCGCCAGCGGAAGGGCCCGGACGAAGCCGGCAGGGACCGGAAGGGACGGCAGGCAGACCGGCCCGGCCGCGCCGGGCCCCGGTGCTGCCCTCAGAACTCGACCGCGTCCTTGATCGCCGCCAGACCCGCCTTGGCGCAGCTGTCGTCGGCATCGCCGCCCGGGCCGCCGGACACGCCGATGGCGCCCAGGATGTTGCCGCCGCCCTGGATGACCATGCCGCCGCCGGCAGCCATGAAACGCGGGTAGGCGCGCAGGCCGCTCATCGGACGTCCGGGCTGGGTCTCGACGGCGAGCGACGTCGTGTCGGTGCGGAAGCTCGCGGCCGTCCACGCCTTCTGCGTCGCGATGTCCACGGTGTGCGGGCCGGCGAAGCGGTCGCGCAGCAGGACCTGCGTGATGCCCGCGCGGTCGACCACGACCACGGCCACCTGGTAGTTCTGGCGCCGGCACGATTCGAGCGCGGCACGCGCCGCCGCCAACGCGGTCTCCGGCGTCAGCATGCGCAACTCGTACGTGCCGCCCGCCGGCACGGACTGGGCGGCCGCGGGCAGCGCCGCGGCGGCGAGAAGGGCCAATCCTGCCTGGCGCAGCTTCAGTGAGAGGGTCATGCCTATCCTCCTGGGGTTCAACGTGCGAACCTACGATGCCACGCGTGCCGTGCCGGTTCATTGCGGCAACGCAAGCCGCGCCAGCGTCGGGCCGGTGGTGGGCGGTTGGCGGGATGCCGGCGCAGCGTGCCGGGCCCGGCACCGCCGGCGGCGCGACGCGCGGGGCGGCCTGCGTCTTCCGCTCAGGCGATGCCGGGGTTGCCCTGCATGCCGACGAGCCGTGGCGCGTTGATCGTCCGTGGCTTCACGCGGCCGCCCTGGTTCTTCAGCCACGCCTCGACGAGCTCCCACACGGGCTTGTTGCCGGCCCGCGCGGCTTCCTCGGCCACCGGGGCCCAGCCGGCCACCTTGTAGGTCTTGCCGGCCTCGATGGGCCGGCCCTTCAGCCGCATGTCGGTGATGCGCGCGCCCATCTTCGCCATCGGATCGAGCGTGTACGCGAGGCCGCCGATGCGCACCATGTCGCCGCCCTGCTGGTAGTAGGGGTCGGGGTTGAAGAGGTTGTCGGCCACGTCCTCGAGGATCGTCTTGATCATCTCGCCGCTCATGTCGGTGACGGTCGCGTACGGATAGGTGATCGCCACCTGGTCCATCAGCAGCTCGCGCGTGATGGCCTGGCCCGGCAGCAGGCTCGTCCCCCAGCGGAAGCCGGGGCTGAAGGCGATCTCGGCACCCTGCACGTCCATCAGCGCGTCGCACAGGAGCTGGTCCCAGCTGCCGTTGAAGTTGCCGCGGCGGTAGAGCAGGCCGTCGGTGACGGCGAGCTTCTCGTCCAGCTTGCTCTTGTAGGGCGCACGCACCTTGTCGATCAGCGCCTGCATCTCGGCGTCGGCCTTCAGCAGGTTGGCGAAGACGGGCAGCAGCCGGTACTTCCACTGCACGACCTTGCCGCCCTTGACCTCGAAGTCCATCACGCCGAGGAACTTGCCGTTGCTGCCGGCGTTGGTGACCAGCGTCGTGCCGCCGGCGTTGCTGACCGGCACGGCCACCGGCACGCCGTCGTGCGTGTGGCCGCCGAAGATGGCGTCGACGCCGCGCACGCGGCTGGCCATCTTGAGGTCGACGTCCATGCCGTTGTGGCTCAGCACCACGACGACCTGCGCGCCCTTGCCGCGCGCCTCGTCGACCATCTTCTGCAGGTTCTCGTCCTGGATGCCGAACTCCCACTCGGCCACCATGTAGCGCGGGTTGGCGATCGGCGTGTAGGGGAACGCCTGGCCGACGATGGCCACCTTGACGCCCGCCATCTCGCGGATGACGTAGGGCTGGAAGACTGGATCGCCGAAGTCGGTGGTCTTGACGTTCTGGGCGACGAAGTCCACCTTGCCCTTGAAGTCCTTCTCGACGATCTCCTTCACCCGCTTCATGCCGTAGGTGAACTCCCAGTGGCCAGTCATCACGTCCACGCCGAGCGCCTTGCAGGCGTCGACCATGTCCTGCGCGTTCGTCCACAGGCTCGTCGCGCTGCCCTGCCAGGTGTCGCCGCCGTCGAGCAGCAGCGCGCCCGGCCGGCTGGCCTTCAGGCGCTTGACGAGCGTGGCCAGGTGCGCGAAGCCGCCGACCTTGCCGTAGCGCCGCGCCGCCGCCTCGAAGTCGAGGTAGGTGTAGGCGTGCGCGAGCGGCGTGCCGGCGGGCACGCCCGCCTTCTTCAGCAGGTGCTCGCCGACGAGGTGCGGGATCTGCCCGGCCATCGGGCCCACGCCGAGGTTCACGCTCGGCTCGCGGAAGTGGATCGGCAGCAGCTGCGCGTGGCAGTCCGTCATGTGCAGGAAGCTGACGAAGCCCTCGCCCTTGCCGAGCGGCGGCACCTCGTAGAGCGCTTCGCCGGCGGTGGCCGCGTCGGCGTCGGCCCAGCGGCCGAGGCCCATGCCGGCCACGGTGCCGGCGGCCAGCACCTGCATGAATTCGCGCTTGCTCAGGTTCATGGTGAAGGAGGCTTATGAATAAGCGAGAGCTTATGTTTTCGGGGAGAAAAAGCCCGGGTTGCCCCGGGCTTCGCCGCGCAGCGCTCGGTCAGCGCGTGCGGCCGGAGCTCACTGGTTGACCGGCGACTTGGGGTCGAGCAGCAGCGCCATCACGTGCCGGATCTGGTCCTCGGTCATGAGCCCGGCATGGCCGAAGCGCGGCATGTTCGAGCAGGCGCTGTAGCTCTTGGAGTTCCAGATCTTCATCCACGTGTACTGGATGATCGGCGCCGCCGTCGGCGCGGTCACGTCGGTCACGCCGCGATTCTTGCCGTAGTTGTACAGGCTCGGGCCGATGTTGCCGAAGCTGATCTCGGCCTTGCCGATCTGGTGGCAGTTGTAGCAGCTGCCGCCGCCGGAGCCCACGGCGGCGCTGGAGTCGGTCCAGGTGAAGCCGCGCCCGTCCTGCGCGATGCGCTCGCCCTGGCGCCAGTCACCGAGGTACTGACCGCCGGCGGGCCACTTCACCGTGGCCTGGGCCTGGGCCATGATCTGCTGAGCGACAGCGTCGCTGGGCGGCTTGTCCGACGAGCAGGCGGACTGGCCGAGATCCTGCTGCACGCGGTCCATCTTGGCGATGCCTTGCTCGCGGAACGAGGCCTTCATGACGGCCAGCGCCTGGGCGTCGAGCTCGGCCGGCGAAGGCAGCGAGGCACAGCCGCTGGCGACGATGGCGGCGGCGCACGCAACGAATGCGCCGTGGCGCCCGGAGATGCGGAGGGATGTCTTCATGGTCGGGCTCTCCGCTCAGCGCTTGATGGTGGGTGCCGCGGACTTGGCGCCCTTGGCATTGACGCCCATGTACGTGCCCAGCGCGATGGTCGCCTCGGAGGCGAACACCGGGTAGGCCAGGCGCTGCTGGCGGAAGCAGTCGTTGATGCGCAGCTGCATGCCCCACATCTGGCCGTTGCTCACGCGGTAGGCCGGCCAGGCGGCGAAGCCGACGCCGTCACCAGGGTTCTTCGTGAGGTTGGGCAGGTCCTGCAGGCGGATGCGCTGGCCGTCGGCTTGGTGGCACGAGGCGCACGAGAAGTCCATCGGGCCGCCGCGGAAGAAGAAGGCGCGCTTGCCGATCTCGTAGCTGCGCTTCTCCTCCGGATGGTTCTGCGGCAGGTTGAAGGGCATGCCCTTCGAGGCCGTGGCCACGTAGGTGGCCAACGCGGTGATGTCGGCCTGCAGCCCGCGGCCGAACGGCGTCTTGACGATCTCGTCGCGGTTGTAGCCCTGCAGCGCCACCATGCAGGTGGTCAGCCGCGACTCGAGGTCCTGGACCTGCTGGGTGTCCTCGAACCAGCGCGGCAGTTCGACGAACGCGCCCTTGACGACGCCCGGGCCCTTGCCCAGGTCGCACCGCTCGAGGCTCGCGTTCTTCGGGCCGCGCTTGGCCTTCCAGAGCTCCTCGCCCTTGGCCTCGAACAGTTCGGCCGGGTTGCCGTCGGCCAGCAGCGCGCGGTATTCGGCGATGCCTTCGGCCGCGGACTTCTGCGCCAGGGCCGGCGCCGGGGCGCCGGCGGAGACGGCCCAGACGGCCGCCGCAATCAGGGACAGGGGGTACTTCATGGCTCCTCGCTGGTGTCCGGAAGGGGGTGCTGCGGCGGCTTGTTCAGCGACGACGCCCTCGCCTCGCGGCGGGGCGTTCTTGTCGTGGTGTGGGCGACTCAGGCGACGGTCGCCTCGTCCGTGCGCGTGTCGCCCTTGTTGTCCTTCCAGGTCACGGTGATCTTGTCACCGGCCTTGGCCCCCTTGACGACGAACTGCATGAACGGGTTCTTGGAAACCGCCGGTCCCCATTGTGCCGTCATCACTGTCTTGCCGTTATGCGCGGCGGTGACGTCCTGGATGAACCAGGCCGGGATCGCCTTGCCGGCGCTGTCCTTGCGCTGGCCGGTCTCCATCTCGTGGCTCATGAGGACGCGGACGGTCGCCTTGTCGCCTGCCACCTGGGCGCGGATGCGCATCGGATCTGCCATGTGTCTGACTCCTTGGATTCGATCGGGTGAAGGTCGTGTCGCGGGCGCGGGCCTCAGCCGCCGCAGCCGCCCAGCGTGACCTTGATTTCCTTCTGCGCGAACAGCGCCCGGCCGTCGGCCATCAGCGCCACGGCGTAGACGTTGCTCGACTGGCCCATCTTCACGCGCGTGCTGAAGTTGGGCTCCACCGCGTCCGTCACGTCGAAGACGGCGGCCAGGGCGTTCGGGTTCTTCTCGACCAGGATGGCCAGGCGCTTCACGCCGGCCATCGTCGTTGCGCAGCCCACGGGCACGACGGCGCCGTTCTCGGCGATGTCGGGGCCGGTGAGAGTGACGCCGGCGTTGGCGGCCGGGGCCTGCCCGCCGAAGGCCTTGACCACGTCGGCCAGGCTCTTGGCATCGAACGCGGCCGCATCCCAGGCGTGCGCCGTGGCAGGCAGCAGGCCGGCTGCGGCCAGCAGGCCGGCGACTTTGGCGCTGGTGGCCAGCACGTCGCGTCTCGTGGTCATGTGTAGCTCCTTGCAGGAAAGACGAGGGATGATGGTAAGGACGGCGAGCCGTTCCATCAGGGCTAGCCCGGGGACTACTTCTTCCGGGCTATCTGATCGGGGAGGTGGTCGGGGTGGGAGGCGGGCGCGGCGCCCCGGGATTGTCGGTGCGGCGCGGCGCTCAGGGCGCGCCGGCCGCCAGCCAGGCAGCCAGGGCCCTGGCGTCCGCCGGGGAGATGTTCTGCGCCGGCATGGGCACCGCGCCCCAGACGCCGGTGCTGCCTTCGATCATGCGGCGGGAGAGGTACTCCACGGCGTCGGCGCGGCCGGCGTACTTCTTGGAGACGTCGCGCAGCGCCGGGCCGACCACCTTGCGCTCGATGGCGTGGCAGGTCAGGCAGGTCGACTTCTGGGCCAGCGCGCGGGCGGCGCTGTCGGGCGCGGCCGCCGGTGCCGCCGCGGCGACTTCGGCCCCGCGTGCGGGCGCCGCCCCCGGCGCACGCGTGGTGTCCGCGCCGTGCTGCGGGCCGACGATGCGGTTCTGCTCGGCGAGGTTGCCGTGCGCGTTGCGCGCGTGGTCGGGCAGGAAGGAGGCCACGGTCGGCTCGGTGACGCAGTTGGTCATGCAGGCCGTGGCGCGCACGTCGGCCTTGCCGTACTGGCCGAAGCCGCGCCCCGGCCACAGGCCATGGGCCGTCGTGGTGCCGTTGCGGTTGGGCAGCATCCGCTGCACCTGGCCGATGTTCTCGTGGCTTAGCACGAAGCTGTCCGGCAGCACGCCGCCGAGGTTCAGCAGGAAGGCGGTGACGGCGTAGACCTCGTCGTGGCTGAGCGACTTCGGCGCGTTCCACGGCATGGCGCGGTGGATGTAGTCCCACAGCGTCGAGACCGTCGACAGCTTCATCATCGTCGTGCGCCCCGGGAAGCTCGGGTCCAGCAGGCGGGCGACGCGGCCCGTCTTCACGTCCTCGGCCGTGGTGCCGCCCACGAGGGGCGAGAAGACCTCGTTGCTTTCGCCGAAGATGCCGTGGCACGAGGCGCACTTGGTTTCCCAGAGGTCCTGGCCCTGGGCGACGGAGCCCTTGCCGGGAGGCAGGCCCTTGAAGTCGGGGCGCACGTCGATGTCCCAGGCCGCGACCTCCTTGGCCGTGGCCGGGCGGCCGATGCCTTCGAACATCATGGTCGTGGCGGCGGGGGCGGCCGGTGCGCGCTGCGCGAAGGCGCCCGACGTGCCGAGCGCGAGCCACAGCGCGGCCGCACCGGCGAGCGCCACGGGAAGGAGTCGCAAGGCGCGGCGGGGGAGGCGCTCAGGACAGCTGGACATTCTTCACCTCGCCGCTTTCCTGGACGAGCCAGGTCTGGATCGAGTTGTTGTGGTAGATCGAGCGCGAGCCGCGCACGGCGCGCAGCTGGCGGTAGGTGGGCTGCACGTAGCCGGTGTCGTCCATCGCGCGGCTCTGGATGAGCGCGGGCTTGCCGTCCCACACCCAGGGCAGCGAGAAGCGCGTGAGGCACTTGTCCATCACCGGCTGCGACAGGTTCGCGGTCTTCCAGGTCCGGCCGCCGTCCACGGAGACGTCGACCCGCTTGACCTTGCCGCGGCCCGACCAGGCGAGCCCGGTGACCTGGTAGAAGCCCTTGTCGAGCAGCACCTGGCCGCCGGAAGGCGTGGTGACCACGCTCTTGCACTCCTGGATGCTCGAGTACTGGCGGTGCCGGCCGTCGGGCATGAGGTCGACGTAGTGCAGCACCTCGTCCTTGGCGCCGTAGGGCATGTCGCCCACCTCGATGCGGCGCAGGTACTTCACCCAGCTCACCCCCTGCACGCCCGGCACCACCAGGCGCAGCGGGTAGCCGTTCTCGGGGCGCAGCATCTCGCCGTTCTGGCCGTAGGCGACGAGCACCTCGCCCGACTCCACCATCTCCATCGGGATGGTGCGCGTCATGCTGGAGCCATCGGCGCCTTCGGCCAGCACGTAGCGGCCGCGCTTGTAGTCGGCGCCGGCCAGGTCGAGCAGGATCTTCAGCGGCACGCCGGTGAACTCGCTGCAGCTGAGCATGCCGTGCGAGTACTGCGCGGTGGGCACGGCGACGTTGCCCCACTCCATGCCGGTGTTGGCGCCGCACTCGATGAAGTGGAAGCGGCTCACGGAGGGCAGCCGCATCACCTCGTCCATCGTGAAGACCATCGGCTTCCTGACGATCTTCTCGTCGCTGCCGTTGATCATCAGCCGGTGCTTGGAGGGGTCGACGTCCCACCAGCCCTGGTGATGGCGCTCGAAGTGCAGGCCGCTCGGCGTGACGATGCCGAACAGGCTCTGCAACGGCGCGAACGACACCGAGGCCTGCGTCGTCTGCGTCAGGCCCGGGCTCATGCGGCGCTGCACGTTGGCCTCGTACTTCGAGGGCTTGCCGTAGCCGTCGGTGGCCACCGGCTGCCCGAGGCCCTTGCTGTGCTCGGGCAGGTTGAGGATGTTCGCGTCTCCGCCTTCGGCCGGCACCGGGTTCGTCGGCTGCGCGGCGGCCCGCCCGGCGACCAGGGCGGCCGTGGACGCGGCCGCGGCCTTGGCGAAAGCGCCGCGGATGAAGTCGCGGCGTCCCTGGCGCGCCTCGCGCCAGACGGAACGAACGCCGTCGGGATCGAGGAAGTTCTCCGGCGCCTTCAGGAGCCTGCCGGCGGAGGACGATGAACTGGGATCGGTCACGGCAACGCTTTCGGCGGAGCCGCCACAGGCGGCTCCCGCGGGCAATGGGGTTGCATCAGTATATAAGCACACATGGATATTAGAAGGCCCGCCGAACCGGGGTTAACCCGAAGTGTCTGGAAGCGGGGAGCGGTCGCGGGCGCCTGTGCAGCCAAGCGCCAAGGAGGCGCAGCGGCGCCGGGGCCTCAACCCTGGCAGGCCACCGAAGCCGTGGCCACCAACTCCTCGAAGAGGGCCATCGACACCGCGCCCGAGACCGCGAACGGGTCGAGCGTCGCCGTCTCCGAATACTTCAGCAGCAGCGAAGGGTTCAGGCGCGACAGCGCCACCTGCCCCATCGCCCAGCCGGCGAAGCGCCGCTCGCTGATCTCCTCGTAGAGCATCAGCTCGGCGTCGCGGTGCCGCGTGTCGGCCACGATGCGGTTGTAGAGACGGTTCACCGCGCCGCGGCCGCCTTCGAGCACCTGCAGGAAGATGCCCTCGCTGTAGCAGAGCACGCCGGTGATGCCGTGGTTCGGGTTGGCCGCCCGGCTCTGGCGCAGGATGGCGACGAGTTCTTCGGGGTCGATGCCGGCCGCGGCGCGGCTGGCGTACATCAGGCGGACGAGCATGTCAGGCGGTCTTGCGGGAGAGCAGGGAGAGGAACTCGCGGCGCAGGTTGGCGTCCTTCAGGAAGGCGCCGCGCATGACGCTGTTGACCATGGCCGAGTCGGTGTCCTTGACGCCGCGCCAATGCATGCAGAAGTGGTCGGCCTCCATCACGATGGCCAGGCCGTCCGGCCGCACGCGTGCCTGCAGCTCGTTGGCCAGCATCGTCACCGCCTCCTCCTGGATCTGCGGCCGGCTCATGATCCAGTCGGCGATGCGCGCGTACTTGGACAGGCCGATGAGGTTGGAGTGCTCGTTGGGCAGGATGCCGATCCACACCTTGCCGAAGATCGGGCACATGTGGTGGCTGCACGCACTGCGCACCGTGATCGGGCCGACGATCATCAGCTCGTTGAGCCGTTCCGCATTGGGGAACTCCGTCACCGCGGGCATCGGCGCATAGCGGCCCGCGAACACCTCGTCGATGTACATCTTGGCCACGCGCTTGGCCGTCTCGTTGGTGTTGTGGTCGCTGTCGGTGTCGATGACGAGCGCGCGCAGCACCTCCTGCATCTTCGCAGCGACCTCGGCCTTCAGCTCGGCCAGCTCGCCGGCGCGCACGAAGTCGGCGATGTTGTCGTTGGCGTGGTAGCGCCGGTCGGCCGTGACGAGCCGGTACCGGATGCGCTCGCTGGCAGGCAACCTCCGCAGCTCCTCCTCGGTGCGCAGGAGGCGCGGCGGCGCGTGGCCCGGGCCGGACCCTGCGCCGGCGGCCGATGCCGGATCGGGTGTCGTGGCGGCCGCCGGCACCGGCGGCCCGGACACGGCGGAAAGCGGCTTGTCGGCCATGAGATCTCCAGGAACTTGCCGGTCGGCGGGGTCCGCCATCGGCGCGAGCGAGGCATCGTAAGCGCTCGTTAGACTGTCCCCGTGAATGCCCCTGCGCTTGCCCGGCTGCTCGATCACGCCGCCGACGCCGTGGCCGGCGTTCGTGACGGGCGATCGCTGACGGACCTGCTGGCGCGCGTGCCCGAAGGCCTGCGGCCCGGCACCCAGGCGCTCGCCTTCCACGCGCTGCGCCGTCTCGGCAGCGCGATCGAGGTGCGCGCGCGCCTGGCTCCCAGGACGCCCCCGCCTGCCGTCGATGCCCTGCTGCTCACGGGTCTGGCGCTCCTGTGGCCCGAGGAGCCCCCGGCGCCCGGGCAACCCCCTCCCGCGCCACCCTATCCCGACCACACCCTGGTCGACCAGGCCGTGGCGGCGGCCCGCCAGCGCACGCCGGCCGCGGCGCCCTTCGTCAACGCGGTGCTCCGGCGCTTCACGCGGGAGAGAGCGCAATGGGTCGAGGCGGCGCGCCATTCGCCGCTCGGGGCGTTCAACCACCCGCCGTGGTGGGTGGACCGACTGCGGCGCGACTGGCCTCGCCACTGGGAGATCCTGCTGCGCGAGGCCAACCGCCGACCGCCGATGACGCTGCGCGTCAACGCGCGCCGCGGCACGGCTCGCGCCTATGTCGAGCGTCTCGCCCACCACGGCATCGTGGCGCACGTGCTGCCGCCGCCTCCGGGCTGGCCGGCCGACCGGGCATGGCACGCGGTGCAACTGGCCGGCCCGATGGCCGTCACGCAGCTGCCCGGGTTCGCCGAGGGCGAGGTGTCGGTGCAGGACGCGGCGGCCCAGCTCGCCGCGCCGCTGCTGCTCGGCGACGGCCCCGCGCCCACCCCCCCGCCCGACGACGCGCGCTCGACGTCCCCGTCGCCGCCACCGGAGCGGCCCTTCCCACGGCTGCCGCCGCGCCTGCGCGAGGGTGCGCGCGTTCTCGACGCGTGCGCCGCGCCGGGCGGCAAGGCCGCCCACCTGCTCGAGCTGGCCGGGCTGGAACTGCTCGCGCTGGACGTCGATGCCCAGCGTCTCGCGCGCGTGCACGACACGTTCAGGCGCCTGCAGCTGCCCGGGCCGCCGGCGGTGCGCGTGGCCGCCGGCGACGCCCGCCGTCCCGCCGACTGGTGGGACGGACGGCCCTTCGATGCCATCCTGCTCGACGCCCCCTGCACGGCCTCGGGCATCGTGCGCCGGCACCCCGACGTCCGCTGGCTGCGACGCCCGGCCGACATCGAGGCGCTCGCGCAGGTGCAGGCGCAGATGCTGCAGGCGCTCTGGCCGCTGCTCGCCCCCGGGGGCCGGCTGCTGTACGCGACCTGCTCGATCTTCAGGGCCGAGGGCGGGCAGCAGATCGACGCATTTTTGCAACGCATCGGGCCCTCGGCGGCCCGCCTTCACCCTGTGTCACCCGGCCACCTGCTGCCACTGGCCGACAATGAAATGGCAAGGGAGCCCGGCGCAACAGCCATGTCCGCCGCGTCGCCGCAAGGGGCGACGAGCGACGGCTTCTTCTATGCGCTGATCGAGAAGACCTGAGCCGCTGGTGCCCCCTCCAGGCCGCTGACGCCCATGCCGCACTCACCCGAGGTCCGCCGACGCAAGCTGCTGGGCCACGGGGCCCGGCTGGTGCCTGCGCTGCTGGCCGCGGCATTGCTGGGCCCGTGGCCGACCCGGGTGCGCGCGCAGCAGGGTGTCGAGCTGACCTCGCTGCGCACGATGCGCAGCGACGGTGCGCTCACCCTCGACTTCAGCGCCCGCGTCGCGCTGCCGAGGGCCGTGGAGGAGGCCCTCTCGCGCGGCGTACCGGTCTACTTCGTCGCCGAGGCGACGCTGTGGCGCAACCGCTGGTACTGGCGCGACGAGCGGGTGGCGCGCGTCTCCCGGCAATGGCGGGTGGCGTTCCAGCCGCTCACCGGCCACTGGCGCGTCGGCATCGGCGGACTGAACCAGAACCACGCCACGCTCGCCGAGGCGCTGGCAGCGGCGTCCAGCAGCGCCGGCTGGAAGCTCGCCGACCTCGCCCAGCTCGACCCCGAGAAGAGCTACTACCTGCAGTTCGACTACCGCCTGGACACCGCGCAGCTGCCGAGCCCGATGCAATTCGGCCTCGTGACGCAGGGCGACTGGGCGGTCGGCGTGTCGCGCGTGATGAAGGTGGAATGACGCCCCGCCCGACGCCCCTCCGGCGCCACCCCGCGCCGAACTGCACCGGCACGCTCGCGGCCTCCCGGGGCTTCGCCGTGACCGCGCCCGCGCGGGGCCGTGGCGGCCGCGCCGGCCTGCCCGCGACCGCGCGCCAGGCCGTGCCGCCGGCCGCCGGCACGCCCAGCATCGGCCCGGCCGCCACCTCGCCATGACCGCTGCCGCGCGCTGGGCCTGGATGCTGTCGGCCGTCGTCGCCACCGGCGCGGCGCTGGTGCTGGCCTTCGTGCTCTCGTTCGCCAAGCCCGGTGGCTTCTACGAGCGGCACTTCGTCTGGCTGGTCTGGGTCAACGCCGCCGTCGCGCTGTTGCTCGTGGTGGTGCTGGCCTTCGTCGCCGTGCGCCTGCTCGTGCGGCTCAAGCGGGGAAAGTTCGGCAGCCGCCTGCTCGTGAAACTGGCGGGCATCTTCGCGCTCGTCGGCGTGCTGCCGGGCATCGTGATCTATGCCGTCTCCTACCAGTTCGCGACGCGCAGCATCGAATCGTGGTTCGACGAGCGCCTCGCGCGTGCGCTGGACGCCGGCCTGGCCCTCGGCAAGGGCACGCTCGACAACTTCGCCGCCGAGCTGCTGGCCAAGACCCGCGCGGCCGCGGCGCGGCTCGACGAGCAGGGGCCGCTGCTGCCGCTGGCGCTGGAGCGTGCGCGCGAGCAGATGGGCGTGCGCCAGGCACTGCTGCTGAGCGCGTCGGGCCAGATCCTGCGCAGCTCGAGCGACAGTGCCAGCGCGGCGCCCCAGGGCGCGCCGTCGACCCTGCTGCGCCAGGCCCGGCTCGGCGGGGCGGCCAGCCAGATCGATGCGCTCGACGAGGAGAGCGCGCAGAACGGCGGCGCGCTCGTGCGCGCGCTCGTGCGCCTGCCCGACCACCAGATCCGCCTGCTGCCCGCCGAGGAGCGCTACCTGATGGCGGTGCAGCCGCTGCCGCGCTCGCTGGCGCTCAATGCGCTGCAGGTGCAGGCGGCGTACAGCGAGTACCAGCAGAGGGCGCTGGCGCGCGACAGCCTGCGCCGGATGTACGTCGGCACGCTGACGCTGGCGCTGATGCTCGCCGTGTTCGGCGCCGTGCTGCTGGCCATCGTGCTCGGCAACCAGCTGGCGCGGCCGCTCATCCTGCTGGCCGAGGGCGTGCGACGGGTCGCCGCCGGCGACTACACCGCGCGCCCCGTGTTCCCGTCGCACGACGAGCTCGGCGGGCTGACGCGCAGCTTCGCGGACATGACGGCGCAGGTGTCGGAGGCGCGCGAGCAGGTGCAGCGCGGCATGCTGCAGCTGGAGAACGCACGGACGCGGCTTCAGACCATCCTCGACACGCTGAGCGCGGGCGTGATGGTGTTCGACCGGGACGGCCTGCTGCAGACCGTGAACCCAGGCGCGACGCGCATCCTGCAACGCCCGCTGGCCGGCTATCGCGGCAAGCGTCTGGCCGACGTGCCCGAGCTGGAGGGCTTCGCGCAGGCCATCGAGCAGCGCTTCGCGCTGCTGGCCAACAGCCCGGAGATCGGCGAGCGCGACCACTGGCAGGACAGCTTCGAGCTCGCGCGCGCCGAGGCCGGCGCGGGCACGCGCGCCGACGGCGCGACGCTGTCCCTGCTCGTGCGAGGTGCGCGGCTGCCGTTCGGCGCCACGCTCGTCGTCTTCGACGACATCACCGAGGTCGTCTCGGCGCAGCGCTCGGCCGCATGGGCCGAGGTGGCGCGCCGCCTCGCGCACGAGATCAAGAACCCGCTCACGCCGATCCAGCTCTCGGCCGAACGGCTGCTGGCCAAGCTCGAGCCCAAGCTCGAGGGCGCGGACCTCGCGCTGCTGCAGCGGTCGGTGAACACCATCGTGGCCCAGGTCGGCGCGATGCAGGGCCTCGTCAACGAGTTCCGCGACTACGCCCGGCTGCCGGCCGCGCAGCTGTCTCCGGTCGACCTCAACCAGCTGGCCACGCAGGTGCTCGCCCTGTACGGGCAGGCGCAGGACAACGGCCTGCTCGCCGTGCGGCTGGCCGAAGGGCTGCCTGCGATCATCGGCGACGCGACCCAGCTGCGGCAGGTGATCCACAACCTCGTCCAGAACGGGCTCGACGCGGTGGCCGACCGCCCCGACGGCCTCGTCGAGATCACCACCTCCGCCGCGCGAGGAGCCGACGGCGCCATCGCCGAGGTGCGGCTCGCGGTCATCGACAACGGCCCCGGCTTCGCCGACAAGGTGCTCAAGCGCGCCTTCGAGCCCTACGTCACCACCAAGGCCAAGGGCACGGGCCTGGGTCTGGCGGTCGTCAAGAAGATCGCCGACGAGCACGGTGCACGGCTTCGCGTGGCCAACCTGCGCGCCGGCAACGAACCGGACGCACCGGTGACCGGCGCGCGGGTTTCGCTATCATTTTCCAACCTCGCCTCTCCCAAGGCGGGCCCACGCAACGACAACGCCGCCTCGAAGACCGCGGGCCCCGCAGCGGCCCGACACCGCTGAGCGGTCTGCACGCCGGGGCCTCACGAAGAGCGCATGGCAACGATCCTGGTAGTCGACGACGAGTTGGGCATCCGTGCCCTGTTGTCGGAGATCCTCACCGACGAGGGGCACACCGTCGAACTGGCCGAGAACGCGGCGCAGGCGCGCCAGGTGCGCGAGGTCTTCCGCCCCGACCTCGTCCTGCTGGACATCTGGATGCCCGATGTCGACGGCGTGACGCTGCTGAAGGAATGGTCGGCGGCCAGCCTGCTGACGATGCCGGTCATCATGATGAGCGGCCACGGCACCATCGACACCGCCGTCGAGGCGACCAAGTACGGGGCGAGCGCTTTCCTCGAGAAGCCGATCACGCTGCAGAAGCTGCTGCGCGCCGTCGACGCGGCCCTGGTCAAGCCGGGAGGGCGTGCGTCGGGTCCGAGCGCGGGCCCGACGGGCCACGGCGGCACGGGTGGCGCGGCCGCCGCTGCCGCGCGCCACGACGGCTACGACGCCGGCCCGAGCCAGGCCGCGGCGCCGATCCATGCGACGGCGGGGCTGATCCCCACCGGCCCGCTGGCCGAGCAGAGCTTCGATCTCGACCGCCCGCTGCGCGAGGCGCGCGACGCTTTCGAGAAGAGCTACTTCGAGTTCCACCTCGCCAAGGAGGGCGGGTCGATGACGCGCGTGGCCGAGAAGACCGGCCTGGAGCGCACGCACCTCTACCGGAAGCTCAAGCAGCTCGGCGTCGACCTGACCCGCAACAAGCGCAACGGCGGTTGAGGGCCGGGCCGCGCGGTGCGGTCGACGGGGCCGCTGCAGGCGCGCCCCTATAATCTGCGTTTCTGGCCTGGTAGCTCAGTTGGTAGAGCAGCGGATTGAAAATCCGCGTGTCGGTGGTTCGATTCCGCCCCAGGCCACCATCTTCGATGGGGGGCGGTGCGTACGGGCCCGAAGGCCCGGCGTGCCGGCGGTCTCGGCAACAACAACATCCGCCGGACCCTGATGCGGCGACTTTCGAGCACGTCCTTCACGCTGCTTTGCCTGTTGGCGTCGCCGGTCCTCCATGCGGGCCCGACGCTGGAGCATGCCGTCGCGCGCGACGAGGTGCTCGAGCGCGGCTCGTGGAGCACCCTGGCGCCGCTGATGCCGACGGCCGGCCTGACGTTTGCCGCCGGCGGACCGCGGCCGGACACGCCGTCCCTCGTGGCCGAGGAACTGCCAGGCATCGGGGGTGTCCGCTGGCAGTCGGGCGCGTTCGTGCGCGGGGCATGGCGCTTGCAGGCCGGACTCGCGTGGCGCCGCACGCGTGAACCCCGCATCGGCCTCGAGGGCACCGCGCTCGTCTACGAACTCGGCGAAGCGGATGGCGCGAGCGAGCTCTACGCATCGATGCAGCGCCGGCACTGGGGCCCGGGCTGGGTCGGCAGCCTCATCCTGGACGGTGCCGCGCCGGCCGTGCCGGCCCTCGGCTGGCGGCGCACGATCGTCCAGCGCAGCAGCAACCCCTGGCTGGAGTGGATCGGCCCGTGGGGCGCCGATGCCTTCTTCGGCCGCCTGCAGGGCCACGTCACGCCGGCCCGCCCCTACCTGCTCGGCATGCGCATCCAGCTCTCGCCGAACGACCGGCTCGACATCGGCCTGTCGCGCACGATGCAGTGGGGCGGCCGCGGGCGCGACGAGAGCTCCAGCTCGCTGCTCAACGCGCTGCTGGGCAACGACAACGTCGGCTTCGACGGCATCACCCGCGACAACGAGCCGGGCAACCAGCTGGCCGGCGTCGACCTGCGCTGGGTCGCCGATCCCGTGTCGCAGACGGCCTTCTACCTGCAGATCGTCGGGGAGGACGAGGCCGGGCACCTGCCCAGCCGCAACATGCTGCTGGTCGGTGCCGATGCGCGCGTTCCGACGGCCTCCGGGCAGCTGCGCTTCTTCGCCGAGTTCGCCGACCTGCTCGCCGGCCGCATCTCCGACGACGCGCGCCCGCTGGCCGCCTATCGCCACTCGGTCTACGCCCAAGGCTACACGCAGGAAGGCTTCTCGCTCGGCCACGCCGTCGGCGGCGACAGCCGCCTCGCGAGCGCCGGCTGGCTCTACCGCACCGACACCTGGCAGGCGATCGTCGTGGCCTCGGCCGGTTCTGCCGAGCCCACGGCCCAGTTCTTCTCGCGCGGACGCATCCTCGGCCTGAACGCCTCGCTGCAGGCCCGGCTCGATCCGCTCACCGAAGTCGGTCTGAACGCGGCGTGGTGGAACGACCGCGCCTGGAGGCGCCAGACGCTGCAGGTCTGGGTGCGCACGTCGGTCTTCTAGGGCTGCGGCCCCGCGCGCCTCGTCGGCGCCCCGAACCCGGGTCGGTGCCGGTCAGGCGGCCGGCACTTCGCGCGATGCGCTCGCGTCGCGATCCTCCCGGCCCGCCAGGCGCGCGGCCCAGGCCTCGAAGGCCTCGCTCGGCAGCGGCCGGCTGACGTGGTAGCCCTGCGCCTCGTCGCAGCCGAGCGCACCGAGGCGCTCCAGGATCGCCTCGTCCTCCACGCCCTCGGCCACGACGCTCAGGCCGAGGTTGTGCGCAAGGTCGATCGTCGAGCGCACGATCTTGCGGTCGCCCTCGGTGCGCTCCATCGCCATCACGAAGCTCTTGTCGATCTTCAGCTCGGAAACCGGCAGGCGCTGCAGGTACGCGAGCGACGAGTAGCCGGTGCCGAAGTCGTCGATCGAGAGCTTGAAGCCGCGTGCCGCGAGGCGGTTCAGCGTCTGCTCGGCGCGCCCCGGGTCGTCCATGATCGCGCTCTCGGTGATCTCGAGGCAGAAGGCCTCGGCGCTGGCGCCGTGCCGCTCGAGCAGGGCCTCCAGCTTCTCGGGCAGCTCGGTGTCGAGCAGGTCGCGCGTCGAGAGGTTCACCGACGTGCGGCGCACGCCGAGCGCGGCGAGCCGCCGCTGGCGCGCGGCCACCTCGCCGAAGATCCACAGCGTCAGGTGACGCACGAAGCCGGTCTGCTCGGCGAAGGGGATGAACTGGAGCGGCGGCACGATGCCGCGTGTCGGGTGCTGCCAGCGCACCAGCGCCTCGGCGCCGATGAGCTCGCGCGAAGGCACCGCCACCTTGGGCTGCAGGAACAGGCGCAGCTCGCCCTGCTCGATCGCGCGGCGCAGCTCCGACAGCAGGGACAGCGTCTGCGCGCTGCCGCTGTCCAGGCCGGGCTCGTAGACGCGCGCGCCGGCGGTGCTGCGCTTGGCCGCGTACATCGCCACCTCGGCGCGGCTGAGCAGCGCGTCGGCTTCGGTGGCGTGCCCCGGGCCGCAGGCGATGCCGATGCCCGCGCTCAGGTCGACGGTCTGGTCGTCCAGCGTCAGCGGCGTCTCGAAGACGGTGGCGATGCGCCGCGCGAGCGCGCCGGCGCTGTCCGCGTCGGCGCCGTGCATCAGCACCGCGAACTCGTCGCCGCCCAGCCGCGCCGGCAGGTCGCCCGGCGCCACCACCTCGCGCAGCCGCTCGGCCACGCTCTTCAGCAGGCGGTCGCCGCAGGCGTAGCCGAGCACGTCGTTGACGTGCTTGAAGCGGTCGAGGTCCAGCATGACGACGGCCACGCTCTGCCGGCCGGCGGCCCCTTCCCGCGGGGCGCCATCGGCGCGCGGCTCATCCAGCGCCCGCACCACCGCCTCGCGGAACTGGGCGCGGTTCGGCAGCCCCGTCAGCCGGTCCCAGTAGGCCAGCTGGCGGATCTCGCGCTCGTGCGCGGCGATGTTGCCCCGCATCGCCTCGAAGGCCTTGGCCAGCTCGCCGACCTCGTCGGCGCGGCCGGTCTGCTGCACCGGCGTCTGGTAGTCGCCCTGGCCGAGACGCTCGCTCGCACGCACCAGCGCATGCAGCGGCCGCACGACGCGGCGTGCCGTCAGGTGGCTGGCCAGGCCGAAGAGCACCACGCCCGTCGCGGTCAGTGCCAGCAGCGCCCACTGCACCGCGACGTAGGGGGCCACGGCCTCGCGCACCGAGCCGGCCAGCCACAGGCGCGCGCGCGCCGCGCCGCCTTCGGCCAGCGTGGCGGCGTGCAGCAGGTGCGGCTCGCCGTCCAGCGCCAGCTCGCCGGTTGTCTCCGTGCGGCCCGGCCACGCCGCCGCGCTGGCGGTCTGTGGCCCGAGCGTGCTGTGCAGGACCAGCGGCGCGCCCGCGCCGCCCGCCGGCGAGGTGGCGTCGACCACGAGCGTGGCCTGCAGGTGCGAGACGGCCCGCAGCTCGTCGATGAGCCCGCGGTCGAGCTCGAAACCCATCACCACCCAGCCCACCGGCAGTGGCGTGCGCACGGGCACCATCACGAACTGCACCGGCCGCGCGTCCACCAGTGCGAGGTTGGCGGCCGTGCCGGCCGCGGTGTCCGCGGGCCCGGCGCCCCGGCCACGTGCCATGCGCGGCGCCGCCTGGGCCAGCGCCGGCAGCAGCGAGTCGCCGCCGCCGGGAGTGCGGGCGAGGACGTCGAAGTCGTTGTCGAGCAGGGCCACCAGCACCGCGCCGATGCGGGCGCCGTGGTTCTCCAGGGCCGAGACGATGGTCTCGCGGTCGTCGCTGCTCACGGCCGAGCGGAAGCCGTAGTCGGCCGCGAGCACCTGCGCGCCCTGCGTCAGCTTGGCGGCGCGCTGGTCGAGCAGGCGCTCCCAGATGCGCTCGCCGACGGCCAGCCGCTCGGCCAGCTGGGCACGGGCGTTGACTTCGATGCTCTGGTGGATGACGCCCAGGCTCAGCGTCTGCAGGGCCAGCAGCAGCACGAGCGACGACAGCGCCATGCGGCTGGCCAGGCGCCAGCGCGACGGGGGCATGCGCCACCACCGCGGGCGCCCGGCGGGCGGCGCGGCGGCGTCCGTCGACGCGCGGTCCGCCGGCGACGACGCCGGCCGTCGCGAGGCGGGAGGGGTCGGCTTCACGGCCATCGCGTCACGGTCTGGCGCCCGCCAGTCGCACCGTCGCCGACACCGTGGCCGGCTCGACGCGCAGCGGCTGCTCGGCCGCTGGCGCGCCGGCCACCAGCGAGGGATGCCACGTGCGCAGGCGATAGCTGCCTGCGGGCACCTGCGGCAGCTGCAGCCGGCCGTCGGTGCCCGTGCGGCCGAACCACGGCGTGTCGACCACCACCACCCAGGCGACCATGGTGTCGTGGATGTTGCAGCCGAGCACGGCGATGCCGGCACGGTCGAACACCACCGGCGAAGCCGGCGTGCCGACGTACAGCTTGATCTCGAACTTCTTGGTCGGCGAGAAGGAGTAGACGTGGTGGCGCACGGTGTCGCGGTTCGGGAAACTCACCGCGGTGCCCACCGTGACCACGCTCACGAGGGGCTGGAACTGCCGCCCGGACTGCGACACCTCCACCTGAGGCAGCGGCCGCGCCGCCTCTCGTGCCTCGCGCGACTCGAGGAAGACCACCGCGCCCGGCAACGGCCGGCCGGCGTCGTCGTTCACCTGCACCTCGACCGGCCCGGCACAGGCGGCGGCCGGCGCCAGCAGCAGCCCCGCCCATGCGGCGGCCGCGGCCGCCGGCCACCCGCGCGTGCGCATCGGCTGCACCAGGCGATCCCTCAGGGCTCGATGGCCATCCCCCACAGCGGACGACCATCCCCCACCGTGCCCAGCGGCACCGCGCGGCCGCTGTGCAGGTCCACGAGATGCAGTCGCGTGCGCCCTTGCGTGCGCAGCGCGGCCAGCGCCGTGTTGTCGATGTCGGCGATGTCGAAGCTCGCGTCCTCCACCGGCCCCGTGCCCAGCGCACCGACGGTGCCGATGCGCCCGGTGTTGGGCGAGACGACCGGCTGCGCGCCCTCGCGCGAGCCCTGCATCACCAGCGTGCCGGCCGCGGTGTCGATCGCGTAGTTGGTGGTGAGCTTGTCGTCGGTCTTGTTGTAGGTGTAGGCGGCCGCGGTGATTGCCGGCGTGCCCGCGGCCGCGGCCCCGAGCGAGGCCACCCGGGCCGTGGCGTCGGCGGCGTGCAGCGTCGGGTCGGTCGCGGCCAGCAGGCCGGTGTCCGGGTGCAGGCGCAGGTTCATGCCCGCGTCCGAGACGACGCGGATGCGGTCGGCCACCGGATTGAAGTCGAAGCCGAAGCGCGTGCCCTGCAGGGCGATCGCCGGGCCCGCGCCCAGGCGCGCGAGGCGGCCGCTCGCGGTGTCCAGCGTGTAGACATGTCCCCCGGACGACAGTGCATAGAGCACGCCGCGGGCGACGCGGAAGTCGATGCCCAGCAGCCGCTCGCCGGCCGGCAGGCCCGCGAGCGGCTTGCGCTCCAGCACGCGCCGCGGCTGGCCGGCGTTGATGCGCAGGAGCTCGGCCGCGTCCGTCACCACCCAAACCGTCTCCTTGCGCGGGGGGCCCTCGGGTTCCGCGTCGAACGCGGCACAGCCGGCGGCGAGCGCGGCGGCCGAGGCGAGCAGGGCCGCGCAGGCGCGCTGCGGCAGGGGGAGGCGGAAGCGAGGATTCATGGCGGGCGACACGAAGACGGGTGACCGCTCAATATCGACCGCTGGCCGCCACGTTTGGGCGTTTGGCAGGCCGATCAGTGAGGCAGTTCACGCCGCGCGGCCGCCGGCGCTTCGCCGCGGGCCGGCGCGCACCCCTCGACGGCCGGACCGCCCGCCGCAACCCCTCGTGCGCCGCCGTCGGCCGGCGGTGCCCCGGGCGGTTGCACGAAGGCCCGCCGTCCGCCGATGCCGGGCCCGATGCGGAGGCGCCGCGCCCTCAGGCCGCGAGCAGCAGCGCCCGGGCGCGGTGCAGGCGGACGAAGAGGTTGCCCTCGCTGATGCCGAGCGCGCGGCAGACCTCGGCGCTGTCCTCGTCGGCGAGGACGCGGCGCTCGAACGCGGTGCGCAGCGTCAGCGGCAAGGCCGCGATGCGCTCGAGGGTGTGCGCCAGCCGCTCGCGCTGCTCGGCCACCTCCTGCGGGAGCGGCTGCGGGCAGGCGAACTCGAACGACGGCTCGCCCTCTTCGGCGCTGCCCCAGCCCTCGCGCGCGTCGAGGCTGTCCAGGCCCTGGCGCGCGCGCACCAGGTCGACGATCTTGTGCTTGAGCACGGCGGTGAGCCAGGTGCGCAGCGAGGCCCGGCCGTCGTAGCGGGCGCGGCCGCCGATGACGGCCTCGAAGACGTCATGCACCAGGTCCTCGGCCAGGCTCGGGTCGAGCAGGCGGCGCCGCGCGAAGCGCACCAGCGCGCCGCGCTCGGCGACGAGCGCCGGCCAGCCGGGCTGGCCGGCCTCGGCCCCGCCGGGGCCGGGCGCGGCCGGCGCGACGCCCGCCGAGGCAGCCGGGTCGGCCAGCGGGCCGAGGGCCCGCCCGTCCCCCGCTCCAGCCCGTGCACCGGGGGTGCGGCCCGCGGACCGCGAGTCCGTTCGGACGGCAACGCGGGCCGAAGGCGGCGATGGCGGGGCGCGACGTGCGGCGGCGGGGGTGGGCAGGGCGGCGATGGCCATGGCGGTCGGTGGGCGGGGCCCGGTTCGGTCGATGGCTACACTGTCCCGTGCGAGCCTCCCGGCTTGCTCACCGAACCTCACAGCCAGATCACATCGCGCTGCCGTTCGCCTCCGCCGGCGGGCCGGCGCCGGTAAGGAAGGGCCGCTTCGGAGCGACCGACCCGTTCATGGCCCCCCACCGAACGCCAGCCGCCGGCGCCCCGGGCGCCTCGCCCCCGCACATCCTGGTGGCCGAGGACCAGGCCGACATCCGCGACCTCATCGCGCTGAACCTGCGCGGCGCAGGCTACGAGGTCCTGGCCGTGCCAGACGGCGCGGCGGCGCTGGCCAGCCAGGCCGAGCGCGCCAGCGACCTGCTCGTGCTCGACCTGATGATGCCGGCACCGGACGGGTTGGAGGTCTGCAAGGCGCTGCGCGCGCGCGGCCGCGCGACGCCGATCCTCATGCTCACGGCCAAGGCCACCGAACTCGATCGCGTGCTCGGCCTCGAGCTCGGGGCCGACGACTACCTGACCAAGCCCTTCTCGATGGCCGAACTGCTGGCGCGCGTGAAGGCGCTGCTGCGCCGCGCCGAGCTGTTGCGGCTGGCGCAGCAGGGCGGCGGGGCCGAGCCGGCCGCGCCGATCGTCAACGGCGAGCTCGAGATCCACCCGGCTCGGCGCGAGGTGCGCGTGGCCGGGCGCGTGCTCGACCTGACGGCGCTGGAGTTCGACCTGCTGCTGCACTTCGCCAGCCACCCGGGTCGCGTCTTCTCGCGCACGCAGCTGCTCGATGCCGTCTGGGGCTACTCGCACGAGGGCTACGAGCACACGGTGACCACGCACATCAACCGCGTGCGCGCGAAGATCGAAACCGATCCGATGCGCCCGAAGTTCGTGCTCACCGTGCGCGGCGCCGGCTACAAGATGCGCGACGCGCCACGCTAGCCGTCGATGAGCGTCCGCCTGCGCCTGGCGCTGACCGTGCTGCTCACCGGGCTGGCCACGGCCGTGGGCGTGCTGGTCACGGTGGCGCTGGCCTTCGAGCGCTTCGAGCGCGAGGCCGCCTACACGCGCGCCGATGCGTTCCTCGGGCGCGTCGTCGCGCTGCACGACGACCTGCCGGCGCAGCAGCGGCGCGACCCCGAGGGCTTCACCCTGTTCCTGAAGAGCCTGCTGCTGCTCGAGCCCGACAGCCAGCTGTACCTGCTCGCGCCCGACGGGACCGTGCTCGCGAGCACGGGCAGCAAGACGCTGCCGCCGGGCTTCAAGGTGGCCATCGCGCCGGTGCGCCTTGCGGCCGCCGCGGCCGCTCCCGGCGCCGCCTCGGCCGCGCAGCGCGGCGCGGCCTACGTGATGGGCGACGATCCGGAGCACATGGACGAAGGCGCCGTGATCGCGGCCCGCGCGCTGCGCCAGGCGTCGATCCGGCCCGGGGCCGACCTCGGCGGCTATCTCTACATCGTCTGCCGCAAGCCGGGCCTGCCACCCACGCGCGTGGCGCGCCTGGCCGCGCACGTGGCCGGCCCGGCGCTCGGCCCGGTGCTGGCGGTGGTGCTGCTGGCCACCTTGCTGGCGGCATGGATCATCACCGCGGTGACGCGCCCGCTGGCCGTGCTCAGCGACGAGGTGGCGCGCGCCGCGCGGGCCGGCTTCGACGCCGGCACGCCGATGCTGGGCCCCGGGCCCGGCCGCGTGCGGCCGGACGACGAGTTCGGCCGCCTGCGCGGCGGCTTCCAGGCCCTGCTGACGACGCTGCACGCGCAGTGGGACCGGCTGCGTCGCCTCGACGCGTTCCGGCGCGAGAGCGTGAGCAATCTCTCGCACGACCTGCGCTCGCCGCTCACGGCCGCGGCGGCCAGCCTGGAGACGCTGCAGCAGCGCTGGCGCGATGCCGGCGCACACGGCGAAAGCGGGGTGCACGACGCCGAGCGCGCCGAGGAAGCCCGCCTCGTCGACGTGGCCCTGCGCAACACGCACAACGCCGCCCGGCTGGTCCGTTCGCTCGGCGACCTGGCGGTGCTCGACGAAGACCGCTTCCGGCTGCGACTGGCGCGGCTGGACCTCGGGGAGATGCTGGACGACATCGCGATGCGCTTCGCCGAACGCGGGGCGCGCCAGGGCGTCTCGATCCGCTGCGAGTTCGGCGATGGCGGCGCCGGCGAGCCCCTGGTCGCCGAGGTCGACGTCGAACTGCTCGAGCGGGCCATCGCCAACCTGCTGGACAACGCGCTGCGCTTCACGCCGGCCGGCGGGCAGATCGTGCTCTCGGCGCAGGTGCTGCCTGGGGCGGGCGCCGGCGACGGCGGGGTCCGCCTGGCGGTGCGTGATACCGGCAGCGGCATCGAGCCGGCCGACCTCGAGCACCTGTTCGACCGCCACTTCAGCGGCCGCGCCGGCCAGGCGGCGCGGGCCGACGGTGGCCGCACGGGCAACGGCCTGGGCCTGGCCATCGTGCGGCGCATCGTCGAGCTGCACGCCGGCCGCGTGGCGGTGCGGAGTCGTCCGGGCGATGGCACCTGCGTCACGCTGGACCTGCCGCCGAGCCCGCCCCCGGCCCCGGCGACCTGACCCCCCGGGCCCGGCGGCGGCGGCGTCCGCCGCCCCGAATTGCCCGCCAAACCCGCGCCTGCTCCACCGATCGGCCCCGGGGCCGCCACGCGAGACTGCGAAGATGACAGTCGATGCGGTCCTCGTGCTCCAGCGCAGCGACGTGGTCCGCATTGCGGCGGCCCCGGCGCGCTTCGCCGGCGCCCGCCTGCTCTTCGTCGACCCGGGCCTGCTCGACGACGCGGCGCAGCGGGGCCTGACGCGCTCGCTGCCCTACGAGTTCCGGCGGCTGGACCTCGGCCCCGACATGCAGGCGCGCGCCGCCAGCGAAGCGATCGCCCGTGCCACGCTGGTCGACCTGCAGCTCAGCGCCGAGCGCGAGCGCCTGTGGGGCGGTGAGCAAGTGCTCACCGGCTGGGACGTGGGCCTGTTCTTCCTCGCCTTGCAGCGTGCGGCCGTCGCAAGAGCGATCGCGCGTGCGGTGAGTGCCGGCTTCAAGGAGCAGACCATCGGCCTGCTGCGCCCGAGCAACCCGCAGCAGATGTACTTCGACTCCTTCGTCAGCACCGACCTGGTGGGGCAGGACCCGCAGCGCTTCTCCGTCGTCGACCGCTACCACGACGCACGCTGGCAGCGGCCCGACGCCTACGACCAGGTGCTGGATGCGCGGGCCATGGGGGCGCTGCTGTCGCGCGGCGTCATCTCGCTCGTCAGCCACGTGCCGACCTGCTTCTACGACCGCGCCTGGCTGGCCGCGGAGGTCGCGCGCGCGCACGCCTACACGCTGGACCTGCCGAGCCCGTTCTGGGACGTGCCGCTGCACCGCGGCGCGCCGCTGCTCGTGCCGCGTGCGAGCCTGGCCGCCGAGGCGGAGGTCGCCGAGTACGGCGCGCGCGTCGTGCGCGGGCTCGAGCCGCTGATCGCCGACCTGCTGCCGCAGCAGCGCGCGCGCGAGGAACAGATGACCGCCTGGGCGGCCCGGGCGCGCTGGCAGGCGCTGAACTTCCTGCAGCTGCGCACCGCCTTCGCCTCGCTGCCGACGGCCTCGCGGCCCGGCGCCGGCGCGCCGGCGCCGCAGGCGGGCGCGCCGGAGTTCCTCGTGGCCGACCAGGACACCGGGCTGAACGGCCCCCTCTTCTCGATCGCCGACCGCGTGGGCGGCGCGATCACCGTCGTGCCGCACTCGGGCCACGCCTCGATGCTGCTGCCGCACGGCCGCCGCGTCCAGGTGGTCGAGCGGGCCGGCTACGGCTGCGCGCCGCGCACGCTCATCGGGCAGTCGGTGCCCACGCGTGCGGTGCGCTTCAACCAGCAGGCGCGTCGCCGCCCGGCCGCGCCGGCCCCGGGCGCGCGGCTGCAGCGCGTGTGCCTGCTGCTCAACAGCTTCAGCACCGAGGGCCTGAGCCACGTCGACGCGCACGCGCTGGCCGAGTTCTACCGGCCGCTGGCGGCACTGTGCGAGGCCGAGGGCGCGCAGCTGGTGCTGCGCCCGAAGCCGGGCGCGCCGGCGCTGGCCGTGCTCGCCGGCGCGCTCGAGGTCGCTCCCGGCGAGCTCGCCGGCGCCGTGCAGCAGCCGCTGCCGGCCCTGGCCGAGAGCTGCGAGCTGTGCCTGGCCTGGGGCGAGCCGACCACCGGCATCGCGCCGTTCCTCGACGCCGGCAGCCTCGTGCTGCAGGTGATGCGCGAGCGCTGGCCGGTCGACTACCTCGTCTGCATGCCGCTCGTGCGCGACGGCGTCGTGCCGACGCTCGGCCCGGCCGAAGCGCTGGCGGCGGTGCGCCGCTACCTCGCCGACCGCAGCGCCCTGGCCGCGGACACCGCGCGCCAGAGCGCGGCCTTCGACGCGCGCGCGGCCGGCGCGCACGACCACCTCTTCGATCGCGTGCTGGCCCCGCCGCAGCGCGCCGCCGCCTGACCTCCTTCGCTCCCTTCCCGACGCCTCCTCCGAGCCGACCCACCATGCTCAACCACCAGTCCATCCTCGTCACCGGCGGCACCGGCAGCTTCGGCCGTGCCTTCGTGAAGACCGTGCTCGAGCGCTACCCGCAGGTGCGGCGGCTGGTCATCTTCTCGCGCGACGAGCTCAAGCAGTTCGAGATGGCGCAGCAGTTCCCGCCGAGCCAGTACCCGTGCCTGCGCTTCTTCATCGGCGACGTGCGCGACGCGGCACGCCTGAAGCGCGCGATGGAAGGCATCGACATCGTCGTGCACGCCGCGGCGCTGAAGCAGGTGCCGGCCGCCGAGTACAACCCGATGGAGGCCATCAAGACCAACGTGCTCGGCGCGCAGAACGTCATCGAGGCCTGCCTCGACTCGGACGTCAGGCGCGTCGTCGCGCTGTCCACCGACAAGGCCGCGGCGCCGATCAACCTCTACGGCGCCACCAAGCTGTGCAGCGACAAGCTCTTCGTCGCCGCCAACAACATCCGCGGCAGCCGCGACCTGCGCTTCTCGGTCGTGCGCTACGGCAACGTGATGGGCAGCCGCGGCTCGGTGATCCCGTTCTTCCTCGGCCAGCGCGAGCAGGGCGTGCTGCCGATCACGCACCCGGAGATGACGCGCTTCAACATCTCGCTCGAGGACGGCGTCGCGATGGTGCTGTGGAGCATCGAGCACGCGTGGGGCGGCGAGATCCTCGTGCCGAAGATCCCGAGCTACCGCATCACCGACGTCGCCGACGCGGTCGCGCCGGGGGCGCGGCAGCGCATCGTCGGCATCCGCCCGGGCGAGAAGCTGCACGAGGAGATGATCACCGCCAGCGACAGCCCGAATACGGTGGACCTCGGCGCCTACTACGCCATCCTGCCCAGCGGCGCCGACTACGGCATCGACGACTACTGCAAGCGCATGGGCGGCACGCGCGTGCAGCCCGGGTTCAGCTACGACAGCGGCAGCAACAGCGACTTCCTCTCGGTGCCGCAGCTGCGCGCCCTCATCGACAAGCACGTGGAGAACCCCGGTGTCGCGCATCACTGATCTCCCGCCCCGAAGCGCCTTCGGCGCCTTCCCCCACGTGGGCGAGCCTGGACACGAAAGGTCCGGTGGACCTTTCGTGCCTGGCGAGCGGCTGAGCCCCAGGGCGAGGCGCGGCCATGAAGGCCCGCCGGCGGACCGGCGGAGCCGGATCCGCGGCGGCCACCAGCCTGGCCCGTGGCATGCGGGCGTTGCGCGCGTTCAAGGAGAGGCCGCATGAGTGCCAACGCCGCCAGCGGCAAGGGCCCCGTCATCGTCATCGGCCACACCGGCATGCTCGGCCAGGCCGTGCTGCGCGTGGCGGCCGAGCGCGGGCTGCGCACGATCGGCATCTCGCGCCGCACGGTGCCCGGCCTCAACCTCGCGCGCCAGGCCGATCTCGGCCCCTTCCTCGACCGGTTGGCGCCATCGCTCGTGGTGAACGCCGCCGCGATGACCGATCTCGCCTCGTGCGAGGCCGATCCCTCGGCGGCGCTCGAACTGCACACGCGCCTGCCCGGGCTGCTGGCCGACTGGGGCCGCCGGCGCCAGGTGCCCTGGGTCCAGGTGTCCACCGATCACTACTGGCTCGACATCGAGAACACGCTGCACGACGAGAGCGCGCCGGTCAGCCCGCCCAACGCCTACGCCCGCACCAAGCACGCCGGCGAGGAGCAGGCGCTGCGCGACCCCAACTGCCTCGTGCTGCGCACCAACCTCGTCGGCTTCCGCGGCCTGTCGGGACAGCCGACGTTCGTCGAGTGGGCGCTCGCCGCGCTCGCGGCCGGCGACGGCTTCGACGGCTACACCGACGTGTGGGCCAGCAGCATCGAGGTGCACCAGTTCGCGCGCGCGATGTTCGAGCTCGTGCAGATGGGCACCTCGGGCCTGCTGAACCTGGCCGGTCACGACTCGGTGAGCAAGGCCGACTTCATCGCCGCGCTCGCCGACGCCGGTGGCTACGACGCGCGCGCGATGCGTCGCGTGTCGCGCCCGGGGCGGCAGCGTCCGCGGCGGGCCAACGCGATGGGCCTGGACGTCGCGCGCGTCGAGGCCCTGCTCGGCCGCGCGATGCCCACGTTGGCCGAGGTGATCGAGGCCATCGTCTCGAGCCCCGGCATGCCCCGGCCCACCGTGCGCATGGTCGCGGGTGACGGCGGCGCCCCGGCCGGCGACGCCGACCTGCCGTTGCCGTTGAGGACGCCGTCTGCCACCGCGGCCGCCGCGGCGGCGCAAGACCCCGAGGAAGGACGCCCCGATGTCGAACTCGCCTGACCCCATCCGCATCGCCGGCCGCCGCCTGGCGCTCGACGAGCCGACCTACTTCATCGCCGACATCGCCGCCAACCACGACGGCGACCTCGGCCGTGCGAAGGCGCTGATCTGGGCGGCCAAGGAGGCCGGCGCCGACTGCGCCAAGTTCCAGCACTTCAAGGCCGAGCGCATCGTCAGCGACCGCGGCTTCAAGGCGCTCGGCGCGCAGCTGGGCCACCAGGCGAAGTGGGACAAGCCGGTGTTCGACGTCTACCGCGCCTACGAGCTCGACCGCGCCTGGAACGAGGAACTCGCCGCCACCGCGCGCGAGGCCGGCATCCACTTCATGACCACGCCCTACGACGAGGAGGCCGTGGCCAGCGTCGACGCGCTCGTGCCGGCCTGGAAGATCGGCTCGGGCGACATCACGTGGACCGAATTCATCCGCAAGGTCGCCGGTACAGGCAAGCCGCTGCTGCTGGCCACTGGCGCCAGCAGCCTGGCCGACGTCGACCGCGCCGTGCGCACGGCGCTCGCGGTGAACCGCCAGTTGGTGCTGATGCAGTGCAACACCAACTACACCGGCTCGCTCGAGAACTTCCGCTACATCAACCTCAACGTGTTGAGGACCTATGCGGCGCGCTACCCGCGCGTGCTGCTGGGCCTGTCGGACCACTCGCCCGGCCACGCCACCGTGCTCGGCGCGGTGGCGCTCGGTGCGCGTGCGGTGGAGAAGCACTTCACCGACGACAACGCGCGCGTCGGCCCGGACCACGGCTTCGCGATGAACCCCGGCACCTGGCGCGAGATGGTCGACCGCACGCGCGAGCTCGAGGCGGCGCTCGGCGACGGCATCAAGCGCGTCGAGGCCAACGAGCTCCAGACGGCCGTGCTGCAGCAGCGCTGCCTGCGAGCCCGGCGCGACCTGGCTGCCGGTGCGGTGCTGACGATGGACGACCTCGAGCCGCTGCGGCCGGCGCCCGCCGGCGCGGCACGGCCCTACGAGCTGAGCTCGCTGCTCGGCCGCCGGTTGCGCGAGGCCCGCGCCTTCGGCGAGGCGCTGTCGCTCGACGACGTGGAGCCGGCGCCCGGCGACGACCAGGTCGCCATCGCGCGCTCGGCCGTCGAGCGCGCCGCGGTGTTCTGAGATGCTGGCCGGCAAGTGCGTCGGACTGCGGGCGATCGAGTCGCACGATCTGCCGCAGCTGCTCGCCTGGCGCAACGATCCGCGCCTGCGTCGCTTCTTCCGCGAGTACCGCGAGCTGAACCTCACGCAGCAGCGCCAGTGGTTCGAGACGAAGGTCAACAACGACCCGACGACGCGCATGTTCGCGATCGTCGAGCGCGGGCGCGACGGCAACGGCGGGCATGGCAGCCACGGCGGCCAGGTCGGCCGCCTGCTCGGCGCCAGCGGCCTGTGCTACATCGACTGGGTCAACCGCACCGCCGACTTCAGCATCTACATCGGCGCCGACGACCTCTACATCGACGAGCGCTACGCGCCCGATGCGGCGGTGACGATGATCGACTACGGCTTCGACGAGCTGGGCCTGCACCGGCTGTGGTCGGAGATCTACAGCTTCGACCGCGCCAAGCAGCGCTTCTTCGAGGCCCTCGGCTTCACGCTGGACGGCGTGCACCGGCAGACGCACTGGGCCGACGGCGGCTGGCACGACAGCCACTACTACTCGCTGCTGTCCACGGACAAGCGGCCGCAACGATGAGCCCGCGACGATGAAGAACCTCGCCGTCATCCCTGCCCGCGGCGGCAGCAAGCGCATCCCGCGCAAGAACATCAAGCCCTTCGGCGGCAAGCCGATGATCGCCTACGCCATCGCGGCGGCGCGCGAGAGCGAGCTCTTCGACGAGATCGTCGTCAGCACCGACGACGACGAGATCGCCGAGGTGGCCGCGAGGCATGGCGCGACGATCCCGTTTCGCCGGCCACCCGATCTGGCCGACGACCAGACGACGACGGTGCCGGTGATCGCGCACGCGGCGCAGTGGTTCGTCGACCGCGGCCGCGCGCCCGAGGCGGTGTGCTGCATCTACCCGTGCGTGCCGCTGCTGCGTGGCGAGGACCTGCGCGGCGCGCATGCGATGTTCGTGGCGCGCGGCGCCGAATATGTCTACCCGGTCGTGCAATTCCACAGCTCGCCGTGGCGCGGCATGCGCCGGCCCGAGAACGGGCCGATGCAGTTCGTGCACCCCGAGTACGAGCTGACGCGCACGCAGGACCTGGAGAAGATGTACTTCGACGCCGGGCAGTTCTACTGGGGCAGGACCTCGGCGTGGTGCGCGGGCCTGCGCATGCACTCCAACGGCCACGGCCACGTGGTCGAGGGGCATCGCGTGGTGGACATCGACACGCCCGAGGACTGGCGGCGCGCCGAGCTGATCGCGCGCGCGCTGCAACTGGCGGCCGCGTAGGCGGCCTTCCGTCCCGGCGGCCGCGTAGGCGGCCTTCTCCGACCCTGGCGGCCGCCGTAGGCCGCCCTTTCCGGCCCTGGCGGCCGCGTGGGCGGACCTTTGCAGCGGCCCCTCAGACCGGCGCGCTCATCGGCGCCCGGCGGACAGGCCCGCGCTCCTTCCGGTCAGCTGCCGCGTGATCGCCGCCTTCACCACCGCGCTGAAGGGCGGCAGCCGCTCGGCGGCCGTCAGCAGCATGCGGCGCGCCACCTTGGCTGGCCGGTGCTCGTCGGTGAAGAGCTTCACGAGCGCGTTGGTGCCCAGGTAGGTGGGCAGCGTCGTGCGCCGGTGCTCGCTGGCGTAACGCGCCAGCCCCTCGGCCGCGCCGATGTCGCGCCCGGCGCGGCGGGCGGCGTCCAGCTCGCGCGCAAGGACCTCGACGCCATAGAGGCCGAAGTTGTAGCCGTGCGCGGTCACCGGGTGCATGCCGACGGCGGCGTCGCCGATGAGCGCAAAGCGCGGGCCGCTGAAGCGGTGCGCGTACACGCCCACGAGCGGATAGTGATGGCGCGGCCCTGCGGCCGTGACGCGGCCGAGCGCACCCGGCGCCTGCGCCTGCACGCGTGCGGCGAACTCGGCATCGCCGAGTGCCAGCCACTCGGGTGCCTTGTCCGACGCGACCGTGACCACGGCCGAGGCCTGGCGGCCGTTCAGCGGCAGAAGCGCCAGCGTGTTGCCGTAGCGGAAGCACTCCCAGGCGATGCCTTCGCCGTCGTTGTCGTGCGCGACGCGACCGACGACGACGCTGCGCGCGAAGTCGTGCACCGAGGCGCCGATGCCGGCCAGGCGGCGCGTCTGCGAGAAGCGGCTGTCGGCAGCGACGACGAGGCGGGCGCCTTGGCGGCTGCCATCCGCCAGCGTCACGGTGGCTGCTTCTGCGCCGACTTCGAGCGCGGTGACGCGCGTGTCGCACTGCACTTCGACGCCGCCGCGGCCCTCGGCGGCGCGCAGTGCGGCCCGGCGGATGAGGTGGTTGGGCACCAGCCAGCCGAGGGCTTCCAGGCCGGTGCCGTGGCTGGCGAAGCGCAGCGCGGAGGGCGAGTCGCCGTCGAGCACGCGCGCCTCGCGCAGCGGCGAGATGGCCTCCGCCGGCAGGCGTTCCCAGAGGCCGAGGCGCTCCATGACGGCGCGCGCCCGGTGCGTCAGCGCGATCTCGCGCCCGTCCTCGGGCGGGTCTTCGATGGCGGCTCGGGGTGCCTGCTCGAGCAGGCGTACGGTGAGGCCGGCTTCGGCCACCGCGCAGGCGAGCGCCAAGCCGGCCGGGCCGGCGCCGACGACGAGGATGTCGGGAGCGGAGTTCGAAGGCGTCCTCATCCAGAGATGATGGTCGCGTCAGCGTGCGCTGGCCTTGACCGAGGTCAGGGCCCCGGTTCCCGCCCGCGGCCCGCTCTCAGGTCCGCTGTTCTAGTGGGCTCTGCCCGGGGCTTTGGCCAGGGTTGGGCACGGCCTTCGAAGGCCGAGGCGGGATCGGGCCGACGGGCTGCCCTGCTCCGCGAATGTCCTCTTTCGAGTGACCCGCTGCGCGTGTCACTCGAATGCCCCCTTGATTTCGCTGCGCAGGGCAGCCCGTCGGCCCGATCTGGCACCGCTGTGGCGCGCGCAGGCCGATGGGCGCGTCGCTCGGCCAACGGTGCGCATGCGCAGGCCAGCCCGTTGGAGCCCGGGGTTGGCACAGGCGAAGACAAACCTCGGTGCCACGCCAAGGACGCTGGCCGGTCGGCGCAGCGAAATCAAGGGGGCATTCGAGGGCCGAGCGAAGCTCGGCGCTCGAAAGAGGACATTCGCGGAGCCGACCCGCCGGCGGCCTTGGCGCGCCGCGGCCTTCGAAGACGAGGCCTTTGACGGCTGCTGCTGACGCCTCGCGCGAGATCAGGTTCGCGTCACGGGCATGGCGTCCGACGTCCCTTCGAACGCCAATCCGAGTCAGCGATCCGGCACCACCTTGAACAGGTACTGGAACACTTCCGCATCCGACGCCGCCTGCTCCGGGTCCGCACCGGCGGCCCGCGCGATGGCGCGGATGCCGTGCATCAGCTCGGCCGGCGGCGTGGCGCTGATGCGCCGCGCGATGCCCGTCTCGACGCGCCAGCCGGCCTGCTGGAACATCTCCAGCATCGTCGTGCGCGTGAACCAGCGGATGTGCGTGCGGTCCAGCAGGCCGCTGTCCTCGTAGCGGAAGAGCCCCGTGGCGAGCCGCATCTGCACGCTCCAGTGCTGGCCGTTGGGGATGCAGGCGACGAGGCAGCCGCCGGGCGAGATGCGCTCGCGGATGCGGCGCACCAGCCGCCAGGGGTCGCGCAGGTGCTCCAGGCAGTCGCCGAAGACCCAGCAGTCGCTCGGGAACAGCACCTCGAAGGCCTGGTCGTCGAAGTGCTCGATGTCGCCGGCCAGTGCCGTGTCGCAGTGCGCGGCGGCCTCGGCGGCGTAGTCGGCATCGATGTCGATGCCCGTGTAGCGCGTGCCGGGGTTGGCGGCGCGGTAGGCGGCGGCCAGCGCGCCGTGCATGCAGCCGACCTCCACGACGTGGCGGCAGCCGTCGGCGGCCTTCGGCATCAGCGCCAGCAGGTCGCGGTTGACGATGCTGTGCGCCGGCGTCTGCTTCATCAACGCAGCCATTCGCTGACTCCCTTCCCCAGCGAGAGCAGGTTGGCGTTCAGCTGCTGCCCGTCGGTGAGCGCGTTCACGTAGGACACGCGCAGGTTGAAGTGGTCGGCCTCGGCGGCCATCACGTCGAACAGGCTGCGCCGGCCCAGCTGCTGCCACTGCTGCAGCGTCGCCTGGCGCACCTGCTCGGACTCGCGCAGCACGTCGGCCGTGCGGCGCACGCGGTCGAAGCTGGCGAGGGCCTGCTCGTGCACTTCGGCGACGCGGAAGCGCCTTGCCTCGATGACCTCGGCACGCTGCATCTCGGCGGCGCGCGCGCGCTTGCGGGCGGCGTCGGTGGCCGGGGCGACGCCGGGGCTCAGCAGCGGGATGTTGATGTTGATGCCGATGGCATAGCTGCCGTTCTTCACCGAGCCGCGCGAGCCGCCGCGGCCGATGGACTGCGAGCCGCTGAGGTTCCAGCCGATCTGCGGGCTCGTGCCGGCGGCGACCGCGTCGACGTAGTGGTGCGCCGCCGCGGTCTGCGCCGTCAGGGCGGCGACCTCGCTCGAGCGCTCGACGTCGGCCACCAGCTGCGGCAGCGGCTGCATGTCGAGCAGCAGGCTCGGCAGCCCCTCGGCCGTGGGCAGCTGGTCGCCGACGAGGCGCCGCAGCCGCACCTCGGTCTGGCGCAGCTGCGACTGCGAGTTCGCCAGCGAGATCTCGGCCTGCTGGAGCGACTTGCGGGCCTGCAGCAGCTCGCTGGCGCGCCCCCGGTCGGCGCGCACGATGGTCTCCAGCGCCTCGACGAGGCAGGCCATCTTGCGCACGTACTGGCCGTAGACGATGCCGTGCTGGCGGTAGCGGCTGCGCTCCAGCGCCAGCGACACGGTGGTCAGCGCCAGCTGCTCCTGCACGTTGAGCTGGCCGTGCCGCGCCGACTCGGCCATCTGCGTGCGCCAGTCGACGAGCCGGTCGATGCGGCCGCCGTCGTAGAGCAGCTGGCCGATGTTGACCGAGCCGCGCAGCTGCATCGCCGAGGTCTCGCTGCCGGCCAGCGACTGCGAGCCGCCGGGTCCGAGGCCGCCGCCGACGCTGGCCTGCACGCCCTTGGCGGCCCGGGCCTCGCGGATGTCGTCCTCGGCCGCGTCGGCCAGCATGCGCGCGGCGCCGACCTGGTGGCTGCGCGCGAGCGCCTCGCGCACCATCGATTGCAGCGTGCCGCGCGGGTCGGGGCGGGCCGCGGGCGCGGAGGCAGCGGCGGCCGGCGCGGGTGCGTCGGCGCGATCCTCGTCCACGCAGGCGGTGCGCGCCGCGGCCCAGGGCGCGTAGGCGGCCAGCAGCGCGGCGACGAGGAGCGGGCGCGCCGCGGCGAGCCGCCCGGCAGGGCCGTGCGGCAGTCGGGTGGCGGCGGTCGGGGGGAACGGGATCGGCGTCATCGGCCTGGCACCTCCTGCGGTGCACGTGGTCGCACCGGCGGTTCGGCCACGGTCGGTCTGGTCAGGCCGCAGTCTGGCCGGCGCGTCGGCCGCCGATCGGCCGATGTCCCGGAGGAAGACGGCGCAATTCCCGGCCGGTGTGCCCGGCGCGGGCGCGGCCTGGCACGGCGTCGCCGGGGTGGCCGCGCGGCGGCGGCGCCCGGCGCGCCGCGTCAGAGCGCGGGCTGCACGCCGAAGACCCAGGCGAGCGTCGTGAAGCTCGCGAAGGCGAGCACGGTGCTCGTCATGATGATGCGCGCGATGCGGCCGTTGTCGGCACCGAAGCGCTCGGCCAGCAGCGACACGTTGCTGGCACTGGGCAGCGCCGCCGTCAGCGTGAGCACCACGATCTGCAGGCCCGACAGCGGCAGGCCGAGCGAGCGCGCTGCCAGCGCCAGCGCGAACACGAGCAGCGGGTGCAGGAAGAGCTTGACGAGCGCGATGGGCACGAAGTCCATCGGTGCGGTGCGCCCGTGCGCGTGCTGGCCCGCGCGGTAGAGCACGGCGCCGATGGTGAACAGCGCCACCGGCGTGGCCGCATCGGCGAGCAGCCGCACCACGACATCCAGCGGCCCGGTGAGCTTGAAGCCGGCCGCCGACCCCACCGCGCCGAGCGCGATGGCCCAGGGCAGCGGGTTGGAGACGGCGCCGAGCAGGGCCCGCGACAGGGCGGCGCGCGCGCCGGCGCCGTGGTCCTGCCCGGCGGTGGCCGCCTGCGCGAGCGCGATGCACAACGAGCTCGTGACGAACAGGTCCACCAGCATCGTGGTCACCATCGGGGCCGTCGCGGCCGGCCCCATCAGCGCGGCCAGCAGCGGCAGCCCCATGAAGCCGGTGTTCGGGAACGCGGCGACCAGCGCCCCGAAGGCGGCGTCCTTCAGGCCGACCCGGGCGTTGAGCGAGAATGCGATCGACACGAGCACGATCAGCAGCGCCGAGATCAGCCAGATGCCGAAGGCCACCGGATTGAGCAGCTCCAGCACCGGTGTCGCGTTGCCGAACCGGAACAGCATGCACGGCAGCGCGAAGTACAGGACGAACGCGTTCAGGCCCGGGATCGCGCTCTCCGGAAGCACGTGCCGTCGCGCGGCGAGATAGCCGGCGAGCACGAGGACGAAGAAGGGGAGCGTGACGCCGAAGATCGCTTGCATGCCGCGGGCGAGTATCGCAGCCCGCCTCGTGGCGGCGATCGCGCTCGGTCGTCCCGTCGGCGTGCGCGTCCATCCGCGGGCCGTGGCCGTTCGTCGCACGCCGCACGGCGGCGGGGACGGCTGGCTATGCTTCGCGCCGTTCGACGCTCTCTTCGGGCGTCATCGCCTCGCATGCCCCAAGATCGTCCCCGGTCCCTCGTCGCCCGACTCTTCGGCGGGTTCGTCGCGCTGCTCGACGGCACGCGCCGGCTGCTGCTCAACCTGATCCTGCTGGCGCTCGTGGCCGGCGCGCTGATGTGGCTGTGGCAGCGCTGGCACACGCCGTCGCTGGCCGACAGGACGACGCTCGTGCTCGAGCTGTCCGGCGCGATCGTCGACCAGGCCCGCGGGGGCGGCAGCGCCCGCGAGCAGGCGCTCGCGCAGCTGCGCGGGCAGGGCCCGGGCGAGGCGCGCCTGCGCGACGTGCTGGCCGTGCTCGACGCGGCGGCGCGCGACCCGCAGGTCACGCAGGCCGTGCTGCTGCTCGACGGCCTGGAGGGCACCGGGCTCGTCACGCTGCGCGAGACGGCCGCGGCGATCGGCCGCTTCCGCGCCGCCGGCAAGAAGGTGGTGGCCTGGGGCGCGGAGTACGACCAGCGCCGCTACTACCTCGCCGCCCATGCCGACGAGGTCTGGATGCACCCGATGGGCGCCGTCATCATCGAGGGCTTCGGCCGCTACCGCAGCTACTACAAGGAGGCGTTCGACCGCCTCGGCGTCAGCGCCAACGTCGTGCGCGCCGGCAAGTTCAAGAACGCCGCCGAGACCTTCGCCGCCAGCGGGCCGAGCGCGGAGACGGTGGAGTCGGACCGCGCCCTGTACGGCTCGCTGTGGGCGAGCTGGACCGGCGGCGTCGAGAAGGCGCGCAAGCTCCCGGCCGGCAGCGTCATGGCCTACATCGACGGCCTGCCGGGCTCGCTGCAGGCGGTCGGCGGCGACGCGGCGAAGCTGGCCGTGCAGGCCAAGCTCGTCGACGTGCTGAAGACACGCGACGAGATGCGCAAGACGCTCATCGAGCGCGGGGCCGAGGACACGAAGCACAAGACGTTCCGGCAGGTCTCGTTCGGCGAGTACCTGGCGCGCGTCAAGCCGGACGCGGGCACGTCGAAGACCGAGTCGATCGCCGTCGTCGTGGCCCAGGGCGAGATCGTCGACGGCCGGGCCGGCCCGGGCCTCGTGGGCGGCCTGTCGACGGGCGAACAGATCCGCCGCGCGCGCGAGGCCGAGGACGTGAAGGCGATCATCCTGCGCGTCAACTCGCCCGGCGGCAGTGCCTTCGGCAGCGAGCTCGTGCGCCGCGAGCTCGAGCTGGCGCGCGCCGCCGGCAAGCCGGTGGTGGTGTCGATGGGCGACCTCGCGGCCTCGGGCGGCTACTGGATCTCGATGGCCGCCGACGAGGTGATCGCCGACGAGGCCACCGTCACCGGCTCGATCGGCGTCGTGGGCATGATGCCCAGCGCCGAGGAGGCGCTGGCCAAGCTCGGCATCCGCAGCGCGGGCACGACCACCACCTGGCTCGCCGGCGCGATGGACGTCAAGCGCACGCCCGACCCGCGCCTCGTGGCCACGGTGCAGTCGGCGATCGACCATGCCTACTCGCACTTCGTCGGCATGGTGGCGCGCGAGCGCAAGATGACGGTGGCGCAGGCCGAGGAAGTGGCGCAGGGCCGCGTCTGGAGCGGCCGGGACGCGCACAGGCACGCCCTCGTCGACCGCCTCGGAACCTGGAGCGACGCGGTGGCGGCGGCACAGAAGCGGGCCAGGCTCGGCGATGGCGTCGTGGCCCGCCTGCGCTACTTCGAGTCCGAGCCGGGCCGCCTGCAGCGCCTGCTGACGGGGTTCGGCCTGCGCGATAGCGAGGCCGCCGCGGTGAGCGCGCGTGTCGCCTGGCTGCTGGGCGATCCGGCCGGCGAGGCCGGCCTCGTCGGTGGGCTCGCGTCGGCGGCGATGGCCCGGGACCATGCGGCCGGCCCGGCGATCGCCACCGTCGGCCTCGGTCTCGTGAGCCCCGATCTCGCGGCGGCCCTGCTGGCCGACCTCGCCTGGCTCGGCGACGTGGCTCTGCGCCGGCAGCCGTTCGTCACGGCCACGCATTGCCTGTGCGGCGCGCCGTGAACGCTGCGCGGTCCCATCCAGGGCCGCAACCGGACGGCGGGCGCGGCGCCGCGGCACGCGGGTCGCGCTCGTCCGGCCCGCTGCGCGGGGTGGTCGCGGCGGCGCGTGCGACAGCGACGCGGCTCGGGACGCGGCTGGCGACACGGCTCGCGACACGGCTCGCGATGCGGCTCGCGACACGGCTCGCGATGGCGGGGGCGCTGGCCGGGGCGCTGTCCGCCGGCCGCGCCGTCGCGCAGGACGAGGTGCCCTTCATCACCACGCCCGACCGCGTCACGGTGGCGATGCTGGAGCTGGCCGGCGTGGGCGCGCGGGACCACGTGCTCGATCTCGGGTCGGGTGACGGCCGCATCGTGATCACGGCCGCGCGGCGCTTCGGCGCCAGCGGGCTGGGCGTGGAGATCGTGCCCGAGCTCGTGCGCAAGAGTCGCGAGCATGCGCGTGCCGCCGGAGTCGAGGGGCGCGTGGAGTTCCGCGAGCAGGATCTGTTCGCCACCGACCTGGCGCGGGCGACCGTGGTCACGATGTACCTGCTGCCCGAGGTCAACCTGCAGCTGCGTCCGCGGCTGCTGCAGCTGGCACCGGGAACGCGCATCGTCTCGCACGACTGGGACATGGGCGAGTGGCAGCCCGACCGCACGCTGACGCTGGACGTGCCCGACAAGGCCATCGGGCGCGAGAAGAAGTCGGACGTGCACCTGTGGGTGGTGCCGGCGCGCGTGCACGGCACGTGGTGCGCCGCGGATGCGCGCCTCGAGGTGACGCAGCGCTTTCAGCGCTTCTCGGCCACGCTGCTGCCGCGCGGCGCCGGCGCCGCGGCGGCGCCGGTGGTCGTGTTCGACGGTCGCATCGAGGGCGACCAACTGCGCACCGAGGCCGTGCTGACGACGGCGGCGCGCCTGCGCTACCAGTCGCGAAGCGCGGGCGACCTCCTCGAGGTGCTGCAGATCTCAGGCCCGGCCAGTGCCTTTGCCGGCAGGGCGTTCGTGCGGGCGGCCGGGGCCGCGTGCTGACGCCGGCGCGGGCCGGCGCGGCGCGCGGCGCCACGCCCGTGCGCGCTACTTGATCGCGAAGTCCTCGAGCTTCTTGCCGGCGGCCAGCGCGTCGCGCAGCCAGATCGGACGCTTGCCGCGGCCGGCCCAGGTGTTGCCGTTCTCGTCGCGGTACTTGGGCGCCACCTTGCTCGCCTTGCCCGTCGTCTTGCGCGGCCGGCCCGGCTTGCGGCCGGGCGTCTTGCGGACGGGGCCCGCGGGCTTGCGCGCGCCGCCGGCGCCGAGGCCGAGGTCCGCGGCCGTGAGGCCGTAGTGCTCGATCGCCTCGCGGATGCGTTTCACGACGCCGTCGATCTCCTTGCGCCGGACATTCTCCGCCTGTGCCTGGAGATCCTCGATCTGCTTGAGGATCTGTGTATAGCTTTTTGCCATTTCGGTTCCGGGGAAAGTGAACTCCCTGCGAGCGGCTCCGCGCCTGACGGTGTTTTCGAGCGGGCCGCCTCTTTCGAGAAAGCGGCGCGATTCTAGGCGCCGGACCCTGACATTCCCGAAAATAATCACTTCGGTTGATATTCCCGGCTCGGCAGCATGGCCATGTCATCATTGCCCTCATGATCACGCTGCACTATTTCCCCGGAAACGCCAGCTTCGCGCCGCACGTGCTGCTCAACGAATTGGGCGTTCCTTTCGAACTGCAGCTCGTGGACCGCACGCAGGGTGCGCACAAGTCGGCGCAGTATCTGAAACTCAATCCGAACGGGTTGATTCCGGTGCTGGTCGACGGCGACCTCGTGCTCTACGAGACGGCCGCGATCCTGCTGCACCTGGCCGACACGCATCCGCAGGCCGCATTGGCGCCGGCACTCGGCACCGCCGAGCGCGCGCATTTCTACAAATGGCTGTTCTGGCTCAGCAACACGATGCAGGCCACGCTCATCACCTACTTCTACCCGGAGCGGTCGGTGGACGAGGGCAATGCCGCCGGCGCGGCACAGGTGAAGGCGCACGCGCAGGCGCGCATCGACGGCTGCCTGCAGCAACTCGACGACCTGCTCGCCGGGCACGGTGGCCCGTGGCTGCTCGGCGCGCGCCACGGCGCTGCCGACCCGCTGGCCTTCATGCTGTGTCGCTGGACGCGCGGCTTCGCCGGCAGCCGACCGGCGCGCGAGTACCCGCACCTGGGGCCGTACCTGCAACGCATGCTCGCCCGGCCGGCCGTGCGGAAGGCGTTCGAGGTGGAGAAGCTGCAGCCGCCGCTCGTGTAGGCCGGCATGCGGGCCGCCGCGCCGGCGGGCCGTCAGAGCGAGCCGCTCGTGCGCAGCTTCTCGAGCCGCAACGCGAGGGCCTGCCGCTTCTCGGCCAGGCGTTGCCGCAGCGCGCGCACCGCGGCATCGGCGCCCTCGGCATCGGGGCCGCCGGCGCCGAGCGCATCGAGCTCGGCCTGCAGGGCGGCGATCTCGCGCATCGCTTCCACCTCGGGCGGCACGACGCCGGCGTCCTTCAGCACCTTCATCGGCATGCGGAACTCGGCCGGGGTCTCGTCGTAGCTGTCGCCGAAGTCGAGCGGCCGGCCGTAGCTGGGTGCCGAGCGCAGCTCACCGCTCCTCTCGCTCTCGGCGAGGTGGCGGCCGATGTCGTCCTCGAGGAGCTTGAGTCGCTGCTCCTTCTTGTCCTGGGCGCTGGACTGGCTCATCGGGGCACCTCGCAGCGGTTGCCGGCGCGCGGGCTCAGGCGCGTTCGCCCTCGGGGTCGCCCAGGGCCTCGATCCAGTGGCGCGTCAGCGGCGTCACCGGCTTGGCCATGCGGCGCTCGTTGACGAGCGCGCGACCCATCGCCCGGTGGCCGCCGCCGGCGGCGGCGGCGAGCAGCGTGAGATCGATGAGGTCGCGCTGCGCGTGGCTGCCGCCGAAGCGCTGCGCCAGCGAGCGCACGGGGTAGATCTGCTCGCAGGCGGCGGCGGCGGCGCCACGTTGCCACGCCAGCAGCCCGCGCATCAGCGGCAGGCCCACCTCGCGCGCCATCTGGTGGTTGCTGCGGCGCGCGTCCTCCGGGTCCATCGCGCGCTCGGCGCAGCGCGCCACCCAGGCCTCGGCGCGGTGCACGTCGCCGGCACCGAGCATCGCGAGCACGGCATGCACGTCGTTGAACGCGTAGTAGCCCGCCGCACGGTGCTCGCCGTGCTCGCCGAGATCCCAGCCCTGCAGCAGCGCGGCGCAACGGGCCGACACGTCCTCGCCGAGCAGGTGCAACCGCCACAGCATCGCGGCGGCGTCGACGCGCTGCAGCGTGATCTGCAGCGCGTCGCCGGAAAGATGGCTGTCGACGAGGCGCAGCACGCCGGTGACATCGAGGGCCTCGAGGCGGAACAGCGCCTTGTGCCACCACAGGTGCCCGGCGAATCCGTTGCCCTCGGCCCAGACGCCCTGGTGCTGGCGCAGCCAGGCGCCGCCCTCCTCGAAGCGGCCCTGCATCTCCATCACGTGCGCCACCGCGTGCACGGCCCACGGCGCGCGCGGCTCGAGGGACAGGGCGCGCCGTCCCGCCTCCTCGGCCTGCGGCTGCAGGTTGCATTCCTCGAGCCCGAACGCATACAGCGCGAGCACGTGCGCATAGAGCGGATCGGACTCGTCCCACTCCGGCAGCGCACGCGCGGGGCGGCCGCGCAGCCCGGCCGCGTCGCCGCGGTAGAAGTCCCACAGCTGGGCCCATTGCAGGGCGAGCGCGTCGCGCGGGTGGTCGACGAGCAGGTCGTCCCAGGTGCGGCAGGCGGCGTGCCAGCGGCCCTCCAGGACCTGCTGCACCGCCTCGAGGTGCGCGCGCTCGCGCGGCGTTGCGTGCTCGGCGAACGCACGCGCCTGCGCCAAGTGCGTGGCAGCCTCGGCCACGAGCGCCGGCTCGGTCAGGCTGAGCAGGAAGCCGGCCTTCATCACGTGCGGCAGCGCCCAGCCGGGGTCGGCCTCGATAGCCGCGTCGAGGTCGGGGATGGGCACGTCGTAGAACGACATCATCCGCCACAGGGCCCGCTCGGCAGCCTCGCGCGCCGCCGCGCTGCCGCTGGCGCAGGGGTTGCCGCGAAGGTCGTGGTGGGCCATGCCCGGCAACTTTAGCGCGCCGCTCAGGCGTCTGCCGGCGGCTTCGGCCAGGGCTTCAGCGCAGCGGCCGGACGCAGCATCTCGAACGTGCGTGCGAGCCGCAGCACCCCGAGATCGTCGTGCCGGTGGCCGATGATCTGCAGGCCGATCGGCAGGCCGGCGCCGTCGTGCGCGCAGGGCACGCTGATCGCCGGCTGCTCGCTCATGTTGAATGGCAGCGTGAACGCGATGTGGTCCATCGTCGTCGACGGGTCGTTGGTCGGGCTGGCCCATTCGGCCGGGTACGTGCTCACGGGCGACACCGGCGAGACGACGAAGTCGAACGGCTGGCAGGCGGCCACCGCCGCCTCGCGCAGCACGCCGATCTGGCTGAAGCCGTGGAAGAGCGCGGCCGTGCCCGTCTGCTCGCCGATGCCGGCCCACTCGCGGATGTAGGGCAGCACCTTCTCGCGCCGCGCCGCCGGCAGCGACTGGATGTCGACCCAGCTGCGCACGCGCCAGAAGAGGTTGATGCCGTCGGCCATCGCGCGCGTGGTGAACGGCTTCATCGGCACGACCGTGGCGCCCGCCGCCTCGAGCAGGCCGGCCGCCGCGGTGATGGCGCGCACGGTGTCGGCGGTCGGCGCCAGGCCCCAGCCGGCATCGAGCAGCAGCCCGATCCTCAGCCCCTTGAGGCCCACCACCTTGCGCGTCAGGTCGGTCCAAGGCAGCGGCTGGTAGGGCAGGCTCGTCGTGTCGCGCCAGTCGGGCCGGGACAGGACGGACATCATCAGCGCCGCGTCGGTGACCGTGCGCGTCATCGGCCCGGCGACGCGGCCGATGTAGGGCGGCTTGATCGGCACGCGGCCGTTGCTCGGCTTCAGGCCGACGACGCCGCACCAGCCGGCCGGCAGGCGGATCGAGCCGCCGATGTCGGTGCCCACGTGCAACGGCCCGTAGCCGGCGGCGGCCGCGGCGCCGGCCCCGGCGCTGCTGCCGCCCGGGTTCTTCGTCAGATCCCAGGGGTTGCGGGCCAGCGCGTGGAACGTCGACAGCCCCGAGCTCAGCATGCCGTAGTCGGGCATGGTGGTCTTGGCCAGCAGCACGCAGCCGGCCTCGGCCAGCCGTGCGGCCGGCGGTGCGTCCTCGGGCGCGGGCACCGGGTCGGTGGCCGCGGTACCCAGCGGCACCGGCGTGCCGCGGGTGGCGATGTTCTCCTTGATCGTCAGCGGCACGCCGTCCAGCGGCGAGAGCGCGGCACCGCGCCGCCAGCGCGCCTCGGACTCGCGCGCGGCGGCCAGCGCGCGCTCGGGGGCGTAGGCATACAGCGCCTGCAGCTTTGGCTCCCAGCGCGCGATGTGCGCGATGACGGCCTCGGTGGCCTCCACCGGCGAGAGGCGCCGGGTCGCATACGCGGCCGAGAGTTCGGCGGCGCTCCAGTCGTGCAGTTCGGCCATCGGGGCAGTGGTCCGTCGTTCGGTGTTGCGAAGGGGAGCGCGAGACGCGCCGGGGCGTGCCGGGTGATGGTTCAGAGATGGCTGGCCAGGAAGCGCGCGAGCTTGTCGGCGGCCTGCCGGCGCACGTAGCGGCGCATCGGCGGCAGGCCGCCGAAGGCGCGCCCGGGCCATCCGAGCGCCTGTGCGGCCCAGGCGCGGAAGTCGAAGTCGTCGACGTGGCGCAGGATGAGGCCGTCGGGCGTGAACTCGAAGCTCGCGTCGACGCTGTTGTGCACGAGGCGGTCGGCGGTGCCGTAGAGGTAGGTGACCTCCCAGTGCGCGCGGCCGCGGTCGCCTTCGACGTGGAAGTCGGAGGCGCGCAGCGACCACTCGTCGCGGCTGCGCTTGCGCGCCGAGCGGCACAGCATGCGCCACATGCCCCCGATCTCGCGCGCGCCGTGCAGCGAGAAGACCGGGTCGTCGAAGGTGGCCTGGGGCGCGTAGAGCGCCTGCATCGCGTCGCCGTCGCGCTTCTCGAAGGCGGCGTACAGGCGCTGCAAGGTCAGCAAGCGGCCGGCGTTGATGCCGGCCTCCTCGAGCATCATGCGAGTGGCCTTCCGTCAGTTCCGCAGCCGGCGCCTCAGACCCAGCTCACCGCGGCCATGTCGTTGGCGAAGATCGGCGAGCTGTTCCACAGGCCCCTGAGGCCCTTCCTGAACACCGCCACCTGCGCCGGGTTCCAGATGAAGACGTTGACGGCGTCCTCGGCGAGCTGGCGCTGGATGGCCTGCCACAGGCGCGCCTTCTCCTTCGCGTCGCTGGTGGCCGCGAGCTGGCCGACGAGGCCGCGGAACTTGGCGCTGTCGTACCCGAAGTAGTAGTTCGGGTCGGCGTAGGCGGTCGCGTAGTCCAGCGGCTCGACGTGGTTGATGATCGTGAGATCGAAGTTGCCCTTGAAGGGGCCCGCAAGCCACTGCGCCCACTCGACGTTCTCGATCTTCGCGTTGATGCCCACCTTGGCCAGCTGCGCCGCGACGATCTCGCCGCCCTTGCGCGCGTACTGCGGCGGCGGCAGCGTCAGCGTCACGTTGAGCGGCGTCGTCACGCCGGCCTCCTTCAGCAGCGCCTTGGCCTTCTCGGGGTCGTAGGGCGTCACCTTCGTCAGGTCGAGGTAGCCCGCATCGGTGGGCGCGAAGTGGCTGCCGATCGGCTTGCCGAGCCCCTCCTGCGCGCCGTCGATGAAGGCCTGGCGGTCGATCGCGTGCGCCAGCGCGCGTCGCACGCGAACGTCGTTGAACGGCGCCTTGCGGTTGTTGATCGACATGATGCCCTTGCCGGCGGTGCTGCCCACCTCGACGACGAAGCGCTTGTCGGCCTGGAACTGCTTGAGCGACTGCAGCGCGCCGAAGCGCGGCATGCCGTCGATGTCGCCGGCCAGCAGCGCCGCCACCTGCGCCGCCGGGTCGTTGATGAAGCGGAACGTGACCTTCGCGAGCTTCACCTTCGCCGCGTCGCGGAACGTGGGCGACCTGGCCAGCACGACGGCGCTGCCCTTGTTCCACGCCTCGACGACGAACGGGCCGGTGCCCACGGGCTTGCTGGCGGCCGAGGCGACGCTGTTGGGATGCAGGATGACGGCCGTGTTCTCGCCGAGGCGGAAGGGCAGCGAAGCGTCGGCCTTCTCCAGCACCAGCGTCAGCGAGTGCGGGTCGTGCACGACGACGCTGGAGATGTTCTCGAAGAGTGCCTTCTTGGCCTTGTTGGTGCTCTTCGGGTCGCGCGCGCGGTCGAAGCTGAACTTCACCGCGTTCGCGTCGAAGGCGGCGCCGTCGCTGAACTTGACGCCCTTCTTCAGCGTGAAGGTGCACGCCTTGCCGTCCGGCGCGAGCGTCCAGCTCTCGGCCAGCAGCGGCGTGACGGCGCCGTCCATGCCGATCTTCGTGAGGCCTTCCAGCACGTTGTAGTGCACGATCTCGCCGATGGCGGCGGCGGCGCCGGCGGTGGGGTCCAGGCCTGGCGGCTCCAGCACCATGCCGAGGACGACACTGTCCTTGCGGCGCTGGGCGAAGGCGCCGGGCCAGGCAGCGGCCAGCGGCGCGGCCGCGAGGCCCTGGGCCAGGCCCCGGACGACCGTGCGGCGTTTCACGTTGGGCAGGCGGGTCATGCTCGATGCTCCTCGTTGGCGTGAAGCGTGCATTCTGCGGCACGGGAAGAGGTGCCCTTCGCGGGCGGTATTCCGGGCCTTCCCGGCGGCGCCCACGGGCAGCATGCCGGGATGCCGCCACACAGCACCGGGATGCCCGTCCCTTCGCTACACCTGCTGCCGGGCGAGCTGCTGGTCGTGTTGCTGGTGCGCCTGGACCAGGCGGTGGCTGCGGTGACCGTGCCGCCGCCCCGGCTGCTCGAGGGCCTGCGCGCCGCCGTCGACCTGCTCGGCTTCCACGGCCTGGAGCGCGACGAGGACCGCCTCGACGAGCTGCTGCCCTGGGCCGGCGGCGTCTGAGCGCCACCGCCGCGGTGCCGGGGCCGCCGGCACGACGCCGGTTCAGCGCTGCGGCGCGGCCGCGAGCAGGCGCTGCGTGTACGGGTGCTCGGGCGCCCTGAACAGCCGATCGGGATCGCCGCGCTCGACGACGCGGCCGTGCTGCAGCACGAGCACCTCGTCGCACACCAGGTCGACGACGGCGAGGTCGTGGCTGATGAAGAGGTAGGCCAGCCCGTAGCGGTCCTGCAGGTCCTGCATCAGGTTGAGCACCTGCGCCTGCACGCTGACGTCGAGAGCGCTCACCGGCTCGTCGGCGACGATGAGCCGCGGGCGCGTGACGAGCGCCCGCGCGATGGCGATGCGCTGGCGCTGGCCGCCGCTGAATTCGTGCGGGTACTTGCCGAGGTCGCTCGGGCGCAGGCCGACGGCCTCCAGCACCTCGGCGGCCCGTTCGCGGCGCTCGGTGACGCCGGCGCCGTGCAGCACCGCGAGCGGCTCCGACACCGTCTGCAGCACCGTGCGGCGCGGGTCGAGCGAGCCGTACGGGTCCTGGAACACCATCTGGAGCTTGCTGCGCTGGGCGCGCAGCGCGGGCCGGTCCAGCCGGTGCAGGTCTGCGCCGTCGAGCCGCACGGAGCCGGCGCTCGGGGCCTCCAGCGCCATCACGAGGCGCGCCAGCGTGCTCTTGCCCGAGCCCGACTCGCCCACGATGCCCAGGCTGCGGCCTGCCTGCAGCGTGAAGCTGACGTCGTCGAGCGCCTGCACCTCGGGCGGCGGAGCGAACAGGTGCTGGCGCGGCAGCCGATACCGCTTGCCGAGGTGCTCGGCGACGAGCAGCGGGGGCGGCGTGTCGCTCACGTGGCCTGCTCCGGCGCGCCGCGCGTTACCGGGCGCCCGCGGCGAACGCGGTGGACGCGCCGGCGGGCGCGGCGCTCGCGCCTTCGCGCCCGGCCGCGGCCTCCTGCCAGCCGGCGTCCAGGTGCAGGCAGCGGGCCGAGTGCGCGGGTGCCAGGGCCACCTCGGCCGGCAAGGCCGCGCGGCAGTCGTCGGCCGCGCGCGGGCAGCGTTCGGCGAAGGGGCAGCCGGCCGGCATGTCGGCCAGCTCCGGCACCCGCCCCGGGATCGTGGCCAGGCGCGTGCCGCGCGCCAGCCCCAGCCGCGGCCGCGCCGCGAAGAGGCCCTGCGTGTAGGGGTGCGCACGCCGCGCGAACAGCTCGGCCGTCGGGCCGCTCTCGACGACGGTGCCGCCGTACATCACGTGCACTCGCTCGACGGTGTCGGCCATCACGCCGAGGTTGTGGCTGATGAGCACGAGGCCCATGCCGTCCTCGCGCACGAGCTCGGTGATCAGGTTCAGCACCTCGCGCTGGATGGTCACGTCCAGCGCCGTCGTCGGTTCGTCGGCCACCAGCAGGGCCGGCCCGCACGCCAGCGCGATGGCGATCACCACGCGCTGGCGCTGCCCGCCCGAGAGCTGGTGCGGCCAGGCGTCCAGTCGGGCCTTCGCCTGCGGCAGCTGAACGCGCTCCAGCAGGCGCAGCGCCTCGGCACGCGCCGCCGCCGCCGACAGGCCCTTGTGCAGGCGCAGCGGCTCGGCGATCTGGTCGCCGATGCGGTGCAGCGGGTTCAGCGCCGTCATCGGCTCCTGGAAGACCATGCCCATGCGCCGCCCGCGCAGGTCGCACCACTGGTCCTCGGAGAGGGTGGTGAGCTCCGTGCCTTCCAGGCGCATCGAGCCGGCGACGACGGCGCCTTCGGGCAGCAGGCCCATCAGTGCCAGCGCCGTCATCGACTTGCCGCACCCCGATTCGCCGATGAGGCCGAGCGTGCCGCCGCGTTCCAGCGTGAACGAGACGCCGCGCAAAGCGTCGGCGGGGCCGCGGGCGGTCTGCAGCGTGACGCGCAGGTCTTGGACTTCCAGCAGGGGCACGCAGGGACGATAGCGCAGTCTCGGGCGGCCGCTCCGGCGCCGCGGTCAGACGCGGGGCGTGCGCCCCGGCGCCGCCGTCAGACGCGGCGCGTGCGCCCGGCCCAGTAGGGGTCGCGCAGCCGGCGCTTGTAGATCTTGCCGGTGTCCTCGCGCGGGAGCTCGTCGTGCAGCGTCACGACGCGCGGCACCTTGAAGCCGGCGATGCGCTCGTGCAGCCACTGGCGCACCGCGTCGGGCGTGAGGCCGGCGCCGCGGGCCGGCTGCACGGCGGCGGCCAGCGCCTCGCCGTACTCGTCGTCCGGGATGCCGAAGACGGCGCAGTCGGCGACGCCCGGCATGCCCTGCAGCACGTGCTCGACTTCGACCGGGTAGATGTTGACGCCGCCGCTGATCACCATGTCGGCCTGCCGGTCGACGATGAACAGGAACCCCTCGTCGTCGAGGTAGCCGACGTCGCCCATGGTCTTCAGGCCGCGCACCTCCATGCGCGCGCGCGCCTCGTCGTTGCCGACGTAGCTGAAGTCCGGCAGGGCCGGCTGGTCGATGTAGATGAGGCCCGGCGTCCCCGGTGGCAGCTCGCGGCCGTCGTCATCCAGGATCTTCAGCGTCACGCCGGGCAGGGGCAGCCCGGCCGAGCCGGGCTTGCGCAGCGCCTGTTCGCTCGTGAGCAGCGTCATGTAGCCGAGCTCGCTGGCGCCGTAGCACTCCTGGATCACCGGGCCCCACCACTCGATCATCGCGCGCTTCACGGCCGGCGGGCAGGGGCTGCCGGTCGACGACCGTGCGCAGCGAGCGCAGGTCGTACCGCGCGCGCGTCTCGGGCGGCAGCGCGAGCAGGCGCACGAACATCGTGGGCACGAGGTAGGCGTGCGTCAGGCGGTGCTCGTCGATCAGCTGCAGCGTCCGCTCGGCGTCGAACCGCTCCTCGATGTGGAGCGTGCCGCCGTCCTGCACGATGCCGAGCGCGTAGCTGTTGGGTGCGCTGTGGTACCAGGGCGCGCTGAGCAGCGCGCGCATGCCGGGCTCCGACCCGTAGGCGAGGCGGCGCATCTCGGTCATCGCCTGCGCCTGGGCGGGCGTGACGGGACGGCGCAGGATGCCCTTCGGCCGCCCCGTCGTGCCCGAGGTGTAGAACATCGCGCCGCGTGGCGCCGCCGCAGGCGTGGCGATCGGTGCCGTGGCGTCGCGCAGCGGCTCCCAGGCGGGGACGCCGGCGACGCTGCCGCGGGCCGACCAGACCTTCGTGCCGCCGGCCTGCAGACCCGGCAGGGCCTCCAGCAGCGCCGCATCCGCGACGAGCACCTTCGCGCCGCTGTTGCCGAGCACGTGGTGCACCTCGTCGAGCTTGAAGTGCCAGTTCATCGGGCACCACTGGGCACCGAGGTGGCGGGTGGCGACCATCAGCTCGATGGCGACGGGGCCGTTGCGCATCAGCAGCGCGACGACGTCGCCCTCGCCCACGCCCGCGGCCCGCAGGGCCGCGGCCGAGCGCAGCCAGCGCTGCTCGAACGCCTCGGGCGCGAGCGTCTGGCCCTGGAAGACGATGGTGGGGCGCATGCGCTCTTCTCCTCGAGGGGCCGCCGCTGCGAGGTCGTGTCCCGGGCGTGGGTGCGGCGGCGGTCGCCTTCAGCCGGCCGCGGCCAGGCGGCGCAGTGCCTGCGCGAAGGCCTCGGGTGGCTGCGCGCCCTGGATCAGGTGGCGCCGGTCGATCACGACCGAGGGCACGCTGCGGATGCCGGCCTGCTGCCACTCGCGCTCGGCGGCGCGCACCTCGGCGGCGTAGGTGTCGCTCTCCAGGATGCGGCGTGCCTCGTCGGCCGGCAGGCCGACGGCGGCGGCGAGCTCCAGCAGCACGTCGTGGGCGCCAGGGTTGCGGCCCTGGCCGTGGTAGGCCGTGAGCAGCGCATGCTTGAGCTCGCGCTGCCGGCCCTGCAGCCCGGCCCAGTGCAGCAGCCGGTGCGCGTCGAAGGTGTTCCAGACCCGGGCCCGCTCGCCGAAGGAAAACCCGACCGCCGCCCCCATGTCGCGGATGCGCGCCTGGTTGGTGCGGATCTGCGCCTCGTCGATGCCGTACTTGGCCGACAGGTACGCCACGGTGTCGGCGCCTTCGGGGGGCATGTCCGGGTTGAGCTCGAAGGGCTGGAACTGCAGCTGCACGTCGATCGCGGGGCCGAGCTGCTGCAGCGCCTTCTCGAGCGCATTCAGGCCGACGGCGCACCAGGGGCACGCCACGTCCGAGACGAAGTCGATGTGCATGTCGGAAGGTCCTGCGGTCGCGCCCAGCCCAGGCGAGGCCGACGGCGAGCCGGCAGTGTGCCGCACGCGGCGGGCCGGTGCTCGCGCGGGGCCGTACCGGCCGCCGGCTGCCGCCGACCGTGCTTCGCCGAATGCCGTGCTCGCCGCCTGCGAGCCACGCGCGCCCGGGTACCGGGCACCGCTCCGGGCGTGCCGCCCGTCGCGTCAGCGCTGCCGGGCCAGCTTGGGGTCGAGCAGGTCGCGCAGGCCGTCGCCCATCAGGTTCAGGCCGAGCACGCTGAGCATGATCGCCACCCCGGGGTACACGGCCAGCATCGGCGCCTGGAACATCTGCGTCTGCGCCTCGTTGAGCATGCGCCCCCAGCTCGGCTGCGGCGGCTGCGTGCCGAGGCCGAGGTAGGACAGCGCCGCCTCGGCGAGGATGGCGGTGGCGAACGAGATGCTCGCCTGCACGATGATCGGGCTGGCGATGTTGGGCAGCACGTGGTCGATCGTGATGCGCCACGGCCCCTTGCCGGCGGCGCGCGCGGCGGTGACGTACTCGCGCGCCCACACGGCGTTGGCGCTGCCGCGCGCGATGCGTGCGAAGACCGGGATGTTGAAGATGCCGATGGCGACGATGCTCATCACGAGGCCCGGCCCGTAGATCGCGGTGAGCATGATCGCCGACAGCAGCGCCGGGAAGGCGAACGTGAAGTCGCTGGCGCGCATCACCAGTTCCTCCACCCAGCCGCGGCCCTCGGCACGCGAGGCCGAGGCGAGGCAGCCGAGTGCCACGCCGAGCACGAGGCCGATGCCCACCGCGATGACGCCGACGACGATGCTGTTCTGCGCCCCCACCAGCAGCTGCGAGGTGATGTCGCGCCCGAGGCTGTCGGTGCCGAGCCAGTGCGCGGCCGAGGGCGGCTGCAGCTTCTTCGGGATGTCGATCTCGGCCGGCGGATAGGGCGACCAGAAGAGCGAGACGAAGGCCGCCAGCGCCAGCGCGGCGCTGAGCAGCCCGCCGATGACGAAGCTCGGGTGCCGGCGCGCGCGCGGCCAGAAGCCGGCGGGCGATCCCTGTCCGCCACTCATGCCGAGGCCACCCGCAGGCGCGGGTCGACGACCGCGTAGAGCACGTCGACGACGAAGTTGACGACCACCACCACGGCGGCCAGCAGCATCACCACGTCGCGCACGACGATGAGGTCGCGGTTGCTGATGGCCTGGAAGACGAGCCGCCCGATGCCAGGCAGCACGAAGACGTTCTCGACGACGATCGTGCCGGTGATGAGGTTGGCGAACTGCAGCCCCGCCACCGTGAGCACCGGGATCATCGCGTTGCGCAGCACGTGGTGCCACAGCGCCTGCCGGCGCGAGAGGCCCTTGGCGCGCGCCGTGCGGACGAAGTCCTCGCGCATCACCTCGATGACGGCCGAGCGCGTGACGCGCGCCAGGATGGCCGCCTGCACCAGCGCCAGCGCGATGGCCGGCAGGATGAGCGCGCGCAGGCCGTCCCACAGGCCGCCGCCTTCGTCCTCGGTCCAGCCGGGGAAGCCGCCGGCGCTCACCCACTGCAGGTGCACCGCGAACAGCAGAATCAGCAGGATCGCGAACCAGAAGTTCGGGATCGCGATGCCCACCTGGCTCGCGGCCATCACGCTGACGTCGCCCAGCTTGTTGTGGCGCGCCGCCGCGTAGAGGCCGAGGCCGAGCGCGAGCACCACCGTGATGAGCATCGACAGCACGGCCAGCGGCAGCGTCACGCGCATGCGCTCGGCGATGAGCTCGGCGGTGGGCGTGTCGTAGCTGATGCTCTGCGCCGTGCGGCCCTGCAGCCAGCCGCCGACCCAGTCGGCGTAGCGGGTGGTCGCGGGGCGGTCGAGGCCGAGCTTGGCTTCCAGCGCGGCCACCGATTCGGGGGTGGCCGTCTCGCCGAGGATGACCTCGGCGGCGTTGCCCGGCAGCAGCTCCAGCACCGCGAAGACCACCAGCGAAGCCACGGCCAGCGTGGCGATGAAGGTGGCGAAGCGCTTGAGGAGGAACGGACCCATGAGCGGCGATGCGGCGGTCTATGATGCCTCAAGCCTCGCAGGCCTTCCGGTGGCACCCATGAAGCAGATCCCTTTCGACAGCACCCACGTCTTCATCGGCGGCCGCTGGCGCGCAGGCGACAACGGCCAGACGCTGCCGCTGGCGGACCCTTCCGACGGCAGCGAGCTCACGCGCATCGCGCGCGGCAGCGCGGCCGACATCGACGCGGCGGTGGCCGCGGCGCGCGCTGCCTTCGAGGGGCCGTGGGGTGCGCTCACCGCCGCCGAGCGCGGGCGCGTGCTGCTGAAGATGGGTGCGCGCGTGCTCGAGCAGGCCGACGAGCTGGCGCGGCTGGAGGCGCTGGACGTGGGCAAGCCGCTGAAGCAGGCGCGCGCCGACGCGGTGGCACTGGCGCGCTACCTGGAGTTCTACGGCGGCGCGGCCGACAAGGTGCACGGCCAGACGATCCCGTTCGCCAACGGCTACACCGCGCTCACGCTGCGCGAGCCGCACGGCGTGACCGCGCACATCGTGCCGTGGAACTACCCGATGCAGATCATCGGCCGCAGCGTCGGCGCGGCGCTCGCGATGGGCAACGCCTGCGTGCTCAAGCCGGCCGAGGAGGCCTGTCTCACCGCGCTCGCCTTCGCGCGCATCGCGGACGAGGCGGGCATGCCGGCCGGCACGGTGAACGTCGTGCCGGGGCTCGGCGAGGAGGCGGGCGCGGCACTGTCCTCGCACCGTGGCGTGCAGCACATCTCGTTCACGGGCTCGGTGGCGGTGGGCGCGCTGATCCAGGCGGCGGCGGCGAGGAACGCCGTGCCGGTGACGCTGGAACTCGGGGGCAAGAGCCCGCAGGTGGTGTTCGCCGATGCGGACCTCGACGCGGCGCTGCCCTTCCTCGTCAACGCCGGCATCCAGAACGCGGGCCAGACGTGCTCGGCCGCGAGCCGCATCCTCGTCGAGCGCCCGGTGTTCGACGCCGTCGTCTCGCGCATGGCCGAGCGCTATCGCGCGCTGCGCATCGGGCCGGCGCTCGAGGATCTCGACATCGGCCCGGTGATCTCGGCGCGCCAGCGCGAGATCGTCATGGGCTACCTCGAGGTCGTGAAGACGAGCGGCCTCGCGGTGGCCGCGCAGGCGCCGATGCCTTCGACGCTGCCGCGCAACGGCTACTACGTGCCGCCGACGCTGGTGGCCGACGTGAACCCGGCGCACCGCATCGCGCAGGAGGAGATCTTCGGCCCCGTGCAGGCGGTGATTCCGTTCGACGGCGAGGCGGAGGCGGTGTCCATCGCCAACGGCACGCCCTACGGTCTCGTCGCCGGGGTGTGGACCCGCGACGGCGGCCGCCAGATGCGCATGGCGCGCAAGCTCCAGGCCGGGCAGGTGTTCATCAACAACTACGGCGCCGGCGGCGGCATCGAGCTGCCGTTCGGCGGCGTCAAGCACTCGGGGCACGGGCGCGAGAAGGGCTTCGAGGCGCTGTACGGGTTCTCGACGCTGAAGACGATCGCCATCAGGCACGACTGACGCCGGGGCGAACCTCGCGTCGGCCCATCACGAGGAGACACAGCATGCGGTTGAAGGACAAGGTGGCCATCGTCACGGGCGGCGGCTCGGGCTTCGGTGCCGGCATCGTGCGCAAGTTCGTGGCCGAAGGAGCGAAGGTCGTCGTCGCCGACCTCAACGAGGCGGCTGCGCAGGCGGTGGCCGAAGCGGTCGGTGCGGCGGCGCACGCGCTGCGCGTGGACGTGGCGCAGGCCGCCGACGCGCGCCGGATGGTGGAGGCCGCCGAGCGGCAGTTCGGCCGCCTGGACATCGTCGTCAACAACGCCGGCGTCACGCACCTGCCGGGGCCGCTGGAGAGCGTGAGCGAGGCCGACTTCGACCGCATCGTCGCGGTCAACATGAAGGCGATCTACTACGCGATGCGCGAGGCCGTGCCGCGGCTCAAGGCCAATGCGCCGGGCGCCGGCGGCATCCGCGGCGTGGTGCTGAACATGGCCAGCACGGCCGGCGTGAGCCCGCGGCCGCGGCTGAGCTGGTACAACGCCAGCAAGGGCTGGGTCATCACGGCCACGCGCGCCAGCGCGGTGGAACTGGCGCCGTTCGGCATCCGCGTGGTCGCGCTGAACCCGGTGGCCGGCGAGACGCCGCTGTTGAAGTCGTTCATGGGCGAGGACACGCCCGAGATGCGGGCGAAGTTCCTCTCGACGATTCCGATCGGGCGCTTCTCCCAGCCCGAGGACCTGGGCAACGCGGCCTGCTTCCTCTGCAGCGACGAGGCCAGCATGATCACCGGCGTGTGCATGGAGGTCGACGGCGGCCGCTGCATCTGAGCGCCCCGCCTGAGCGCACCGCCTGCACGTTCGGCGCGCGTCAGCGCCGTCTGCGCGTTCGCCCGGCCCGGCGTGATGGCCGGGCCAACGGGGAGGCTTACTCGTCGTACCGGGCCATGTGCCGGTCGGCGGCCGCGAACAGGTCCGAGGCGAAGCCCGGATCGCTCTGGCTGATCCCAGCGGCCAGTTGACGCAGCGCGGCGGCTTCCCGCGCCCGGCGCCAGGCAGCGCGCTTCGCGCGGCCGGCCGTCCACGCACCCTCCACGAGGCGCAGGAAGGCATCGAAAACGGTCGCACCCCATTCGGCGCCACGCGGCGCCACGACCGGGGCTGGGGCATGCAGGGTGATCTGGCTCATCTGGAATCCTTCGTCTGGCGGCCCGCCACCTGCGGGCACACAGGTCTTTCGACCCTTCGGTGACGGATATTAGGGTTACCACCAATGCCTTAAGGATGAAGTTTGGTCAAATCGGTTATGAACGTCATGAATATCAGAGGCCGGAGCCGATGCCCAGCCCGGGGTCAACAGGGCCCAACTTCCGCACGCTCGACCTGAACCTGCTGCGCGTCTTCGACGCCGTGATGGCCGAGGGCAGCCTGACGCGCGCCGGCGCAGCACTGGCGATGACGCAGCCGGCGGTGAGCCATGCGCTGAAGCGCCTGCGCGAGTCGCTCGGCGAGGACCTCTTCCATCGCACGACGCACGGCGTGCGGCCGACGCCCGCGGCCGAGGCGCTGTGGCCCCAGGTGCGCTCGGCGCTGGCCACGCTGCGCCAGGCCATCGCGCCGGCGGCCTTCGATGCGCGGCGCGATGCGGTGCACTTCCGCCTGGCGATGGCCGACGCGACCGCCGCGCTGCTGGTGCCCGGCCTGGTGACGGCGCTCGAGGCCGAGGCGGCCGCGGCGACACTCCATGTCCAGCCGCTGACGACGCGGGATCCGCGCCGCCTGCTGCAGGCGAACGCCATCGACCTCGCGCTCGGTTCGTTTCCCGCCGTGCTGCCCGCGCTGCAGGCCGAGGGTGCCGAGACGCCGTGGCGCCACCAGCCGCTGTACGACACGCGCTATGTCTGCGTGATGCGGCGCGGCCACCCGCTGGCGCGCCCGGGCGCGTTGACGCTGGACGCCTACTGCGCCGCCTCGCACCTGCTGGTGAGCTTCTCCGGCCGTGCGTTCGGCGCCGTGGACCAGGCGCTGGCCGCCATCGGCCGCCAGCGGCGCGTGGTGCTCACGGTGAACCAGTTCTTCACCGCCGGCCGGGTGGTGGCGCGCAGCCACCTGCTGACCGCGCTGCCCGAGACCTTCCTCGAGGCGACCGGCTACCTCGACGAACTGGCCATCGCCGAACTGCCGATCCCGCTGACCACCGTGCACGTGGGCATGCTGTGGCACCTGAGGCGCGACGCCGACCCCGCGCACCGCTGGCTGCGCGAGCGGGTGGCCGCGGTCGCCGCGCCGTAGACGGCGGCGACGCGCCGGGGCGGGCCGGCGACCGCCCCGGCGGGTGCCGCCTTCAGTCGATCACCGCGGCCATCGCCGTCGCCGTCCGCTCGACGTTGCCGGTGTTCAGGCCAGCCACGCAGATGCGCCCCGAGCGGATCAGGTAGACGCCGTACTGCTCGCGCAGCCGGTCGACCTGCGCCGCGCTCAGGCCGGTGTAGCTGAACATGCCGCGCTGGGTGAGGAAGTAGTCGAAGTTGCGGCCCGGCTTCTTGGCGCCGAGCGTCGCGTGCAGGCTCTTGCGCATCGCCTGGATGCGCCCGCGCATCCCCGCCACGTCGGCCTCCCAGGCGGCGCGCAGCTTCGGGTCGGTGAGCACGCGGCTGACGATGCCGGCGGCGTGGATCGCGGGGCTCGAGTAGTTGCGGCGCACCGTCGCCTTCAGCTGGCCGAGCACCAGCTCGGCCTCGGCGGCATCGGCGCACACCACCGAGAGAGCGCCGGCGCGCTCGCCGTAGACGCTCATGCTCTTGGAGAACGAGTTCGCGACGAAGAAGCTGAGCCCGCTGTCGGCGAGCAGGCGCACGGCGTAGGCGTCCTCGGCGATGCCGTCGCCGTAGCCCTGGTAGGCCAGGTCGAGGTAGGGCAGCAACTCGCGCTGGCGCAGCAGGGGCACCAGCTGCTGCCACTGCTCGCGGCTCAGGTCGACGCCGGTGGGGTTGTGGCAGCACGCGTGCAGCAGCACGATGCTGCGCGCCGGCAGCGTCGCGATCGTCTCGCGCATCGCCTCGAAGCGCACGCCGCCGGTGGCGGCGTCGTAGTAGGGGTAGGTGTGCACGGCGACGCCGGCACCCTCGAACATCGCGCGGTGGTTGTCCCAGCTCGGGTCGCTCATCCACATCGCGCTGCCGGGCAGCCAGCGCCTGATGAAGTCGGCGCCGACGCGCAGGCCGCCGCTGGAGCCCACCGTCTGCAGCGTCGCGATGCGGCCGGCCTTCACCGCCGCGTGCTCGGCACCGAACAGCAGGTGCTGCACGGCTTGCCGCATCGCGCCCGAGCCCTCGATCGGCAGGTAGGGCTTGGCCCCGCCCTCGGCGAGCATCTGCGCCTCGGCATCGCGCACGCACTGCAGCACCGGGATGCGGCCCTCGTTGTCGAAGTAGATGCCGATCGAGAGATTCACCTTGTCGGTGCGAGGGTCCTTCTGGAATGCCTCGTTGAGGCTGAGGATCGGATCGCCGGCGTAGGGCTCGAGGTGCTGGAACATGGGTGCCTAGGGTGGGAGGAAGGGGTCAGGCGGACGGGGCCGGCTGCGCCAGGGCGGCCTCGATGTCGCCGCGGAGCGACTCGGGCGCCTCGTTGGGGGCATAGCGCTTGATGACCTTGCCGTCCCGCCCGACGAGGAACTTCGTGAAGTTCCACTTGACCGCCTCGCTGCCCAGCAGCCCCGGCGCCTCGGCCTTGAGCCACTGCCACAGCGGGTGTGCGTCGGCGCCGTTGACCTGGACCTTGGACATCATCGGGAAGCTGACGCCGTAGTTCATCTCGCAGAACGAGGCGATCTCGTCGTTGCTGCCCGGATCCTGGGCGCCGAACTCGTTGCTCGGGAAGCCCACCACGACCAGGCCGCGGTCGCGGTAGTCGCGCCACAGCTGCTCCAGCCCCTTGAACTGCGGCGTGAATCCGCACGCGCTGGCGGTGTTGACCACCAGCAGGACCTTGCCGCGCTGGGTGGAGAAGTGCGCGGGCTTGCCCGCGATCGACTGGGACTGGAAGTCGTAGATCGTGCCAGGCATGGCGTGCTCCGGGGCTTGGTGGCGACCGGTGAGACCGGCCCGATTCGTGCCGGCGGGACGACGGCGAGCTCGCATCGTAGCCGGCGCGCGCGCATGCCGCACCGCGCCGGAAGCGCGCCAGGGCCGCCGGCCGGCCGGGCACGGCCGCCGGCCCGCGGCGGCACCGGCGCGCGTGCGGTCCCCCGGCCGCCGCCGCGGGCGGCCCGCAGGAGGTCAGATGCCACGTCGCCGGGCTGGCGATGTGGCGTGCAAGTGGCTTCTCCACCCGTGGGGCGATTGACTTCCGCCGGGGTGGCTTCCACGATGCCTCGGCCTCACGCCGGCATCGGACACCACCATGACGACCCTGCATCGCATCGCCTTGCTCGGCTTCAGCGCCTTCGAGCGCAACACGCTCGGGTCGTACTTCCGCCTGGCCAGCACGCGCGACCCGCGCTACGAGCAGGTGCAGATGCTCACCGAGGCCGACTTCGTCGTGGCCGACGCCGACCACGCCCCTTCGGTGCAGCTGGTGCAGGCGGTCGAGCGCATGCCCGAGACGGTTTTCGTCGGCAGCCGGCCGCCGGAAGGGGCGATCGCCTGGCTGGCGCGGCCGATCGATCCGCTGCGCGTGCTGCGCGAGCTCGACGTCATGGCCGCAAGGCGCATGCCGGCCGCGGCCCGGGCCGAGCCCACGGGGGACGCCGCGGCGCGGCGCCGCACGGTCATCCAGCCCGTCCGCCCGCACCGGCCGGCACCGCCCGAGGAGCTCCTGCGGCCACCCGCCGAGACCCTGGACCTGACGCTTCCGGACCTGCCCGACGTCCAGGGGCCGGCGAGCCCGGCTCCACCGCCGGCGCCGCGTTCAGGGATCGCGCAGGCGGCGGCCGCTGGCCCGGTCGTTGAGGGCCCCGCCTCGACCCGCCGTTCGGCGGAGCCGACGCGCGGCCCCGCGACGGCCGCCGCGCCTGCGGCGGCCGCCCCCGTGGCCGTGGCGGCCGCCAGCGCCGCCCGTCCGAGCGCGACGGCCGCGCCCAAGCCCGGCACGGCCCTGCTCGTCGACGACAGCGACGTCGCGCTGCGTTTCCTCGAGAAGAAGCTGGCGCCGTTCGGCCTCGTCACGGATGCCGTCTCGCACAGCGCGGCCGCGATCGAGCGGCTGGCCCGGCGGCACTACGACTTCGTGTTCCTCGACATGGAGCTGGGCGAGGGCAGCATGCTCGACGGTCTCGGCCTGTGCCAGCACATCAAGCGCGAGCCGCAGGCGGCCAACGTGGTCATGGTGACGGCGCACCACACGGAGCTCGACCGCGTGCGAGGCGCGCTGGCCGGCTGCGACGGCTTCCTCGGCAAGCCGCTGGACGAGGACGAGCTCGCGTTGTACCTCGCCCGCTTCGGCGTCAGGCAGCTGGCCGAAGCCGGGCGCGCGCCGAACTGAAGGCTTCCCTCCCGCGGCTGGGCTGGGGTGGCCGGGCCGACGCGGCCGAGGGCCGGCCGGTCCCGGCGCGGGGCGCCCGGGCTTCGCCCGGAGGCCGCGAGCACCGCCGGTCAGGCGCGTGCCGCCAGCAGCGAGGCGGTGACGATCAGGCAGGCACCCGCCACGAGCGCCGGCGTGATGGTGCTCGCGCCGAGCAGCACCGCGCTGACGCTCGCGAAGAGCACCTCGCTGACCATCACCACCGCGGTCACGTTGGCCGGCACGCGGGCCGCGCCGTACTGCAGCGTCAGGTTGGAGGCCAGGAACCACAGGGCCAGCAGCGCGACGCCCAGCGCCCAGCCTCCCGCCGGGCCCGGCCAGGGGATGCGGCCGGCCGTGCCCAGCCCGAGCGCCAGCGCGCCGGCGACGAGCGCGCCGCCGATGAACATGGCCAGCGCGCGGGCCATCTCGGGTTGCGCGGCCTCGCGCCGCAGCAGCACGTTGGTGAGCGCGAACGCGAAGCCGCCGGCCAGGCCCAGCCACTCGGCCAGCGTCGCCGGCACCGGCAGCGCGATGCCGGCGGCGTCGGCGGCGTCAACCGCCGGTTTCGATTCCGGCCACATCACGATGGCCGCGCCTGCCAGCGCCAGCCCGAGGCGCACGAGCGCTCCGGGCGTCAGCGCCTCGCCGAGCAGCGCTCGCGCGAGCAGCACCGCCCACACCGGCATCAGGTAGAACAGCAGCACGACGCGCACGACGTCGCCGATCGTCACGCCCCAGTTGAACGTGGCGTTCGTCAGCCCCGAGGCGAGCAGCAGCCACCAGAGCGCGGGCGCGCGCAGCAGCTGGCCCCAGGCGCCGGGCCTCGCCACGGTGATGATCGCCACGCCCAGCACGTAGATGAGCGCCGTTGCCCACAGCGGGTGCAGCGCCCGCTCGCCGAGCTCGCGGAACGGCCACCACGAGACGCCCCACGCGAAGGCGTTGAACAGCAGCCCGGCGATGGCCAGCGGCGGGTGGCGGCCGGAAGCGGCGGCCATGGGGGCGGTCGGTGCGGCCGGTACGCGCGGGGCGCCGTCGTGCGCCTCAGTGCCCATCCGTGCGCGCGATGGCCAGCAGGTGCTCCACCTCCGTGCGGTGCTGCCGCAGGTTGCGCGCGTGCCAGCGGCGGATGATCTCCATCGTGCCGGCCACGACGACGCCGAAGATCGCGATCGCGCCGAAGGCCGACAGGCCGAAGCGCGTCATGCCGGCGTAGAAGGCACCGAGGCCGAGGATGCACGCCTGCTCGTTGAAGTTCTGCACGGCGATCGAGCGGCCGGCGCCCATCAGGTTGTGGCCGCGATGCTGCAGCAGCGCGTTCATCGGCACCACGAGGAACCCGCCCAGCGCCCCGAGCATCGTCAGGAAGGGCGCCGCCACCCAGACGTTGTCGATGAACACCATGCCGATGACCAGCACGCCCATCGCGGTGCCGAGCGGGATGACCGCGGTGGCCCGGTCGAGCTTCATGATGACGGTGGCCACCACCGCGCCCAGCGCCGTGCCGATGGCCACGACGCCGACCAGCCGCGACGCCTGCGTGGTGTCGTAGGCCAGCGCCGCCGCCGCCCACGCCAGCACGATGTAGCGCAGGTTGCCCGCCACGCCACAGAACAGCGTGGTCGTGGCCAGGGAGATCTGGCCGAGCCTGTCGTGCCACAGGCGCGAGTTGCAGTCGGCGAAGTCGCGCACGAGCGCGGGCAGGTTGCCGCTGACCGGGATCAGCGGCGCCTCGGTGCGCGGGATGTACAGGTTGAAGATGGCCGCCAGCACGTAGACGAAGACGAGCATCGAGATGGCCGCCTCGGGCGCCGTGTCGATGCCCAGGTCGAGCATCGGGAAGTCGAAGCCGAGCAGCATCGCCGCGACCTTCGCGCCCACGAGCTGGCCGCCGAGCAGCACACCGAGGATGATCGAGGCGATGGTCAGGCCCTCGATCCAGCCGTTGGCCTTCACCAGCTGCGAAGCCGGCAGCAGCTCGGTCAGGATGCCGTACTTGGCTGGCGAGTAGGCCGCGGCGCCGAGCCCGACCACGGCATAGGCCAGCAAAGGGTGCGAGCCGAACAGCATCATCAGGCAGCCGACGATCTTGATGCTGTTGGAGACGAACATCACCCGGCCCTTGGGGATGCTGTCGGCGAAGGCACCGACGAACGGCGCGAGCACGACGTAGAAGAGCGCGAACATCGGCACGAGCGCGGCGCGCTGCCATTCGGCGGCGCCGCCGCTGCGCAGCAACTCGACCGCGGCGACGAACAAGGCGTTGTCGGCGAGCGAGCTGAAGAACTGCGCCGCCATGATCGTGGAGAAGCCTTTTTTCATCGTGCGGCGCTGCGCCTCGCGGGCGCTGTGTGGCGGTGCGGTGGCATGGACCCGCATCGCCGATGCCCTGGTCTCCTCAGGGGCTGGATGGTGGTGCTCGGCGGCGGCGGTTTATAGCACGCGACCTTGGCGATGCCAGAATCCGGCCGCCCCGCATGCACCCCCTCGGCACGGGGGCATGACCGAGGGCGAAAGCGCCGCATGCCACGCCCGATCGAAGCCCTCGTCCACACCGCCGCGCTCGCGCACAACCTGGCGCGCGCGCGGCGCGCCGCGCCCGACGCCCGCCTGTGGGCCGTCGTGAAGGCCAATGCCTACGGGCACGGCATCG
>Ga0073934_10001214_pt1 | contig 64600 bp, 54 predicted proteins | sample LarsenN4metaG_FD_76834 | JGI IMG/M metagenome (GOLD analysis project Ga0073934, IMG submission 76834) | Hot spring sediment bacterial and archeal communities from British Columbia, Canada, to study Microbial Dark Matter (Phase II) - Larsen... ... | reverse complement strand
GGTGCCGGTGGCCGCGGCGCCGGGCGCCGTCGACCAGATCCAGGCACCGGCGGACCTGCCGACGCCGCCCGTGCTGGCGCCGCTGGAGCCGCTGCGGCTCGACGGCCGCACCGGGCCGGTGACGCTGCGCTTCGGCCTGCGCGCGGGCCGTGCCTCCGGCCCGGTGCGCGTGGAGGCGCGGCTCGATGGCCGCCTCGTCGAGCCGTTGAGCGTGCGCCTGCCTCCGAGCCTCGATGGCCAGCAGCCCGGCGAGGTCAGCGTCGCCGTCGGCAGCGAGATCCACGTCGTGCAACTGGTCGCGCGCGCCGGCGAGCTGGCCTCGGAGCCGGTGCGCTTCCAGGTCGACCGGTCGGGCGTGCGCTCGCTCGAGCCGGGCGCGCCGACGGGCACGCTGTTCATCGTCTCGATCGGGGTCAGCAAGTACGCCGAGCCCGGCATCCGGCTGGACCTGCCCGCCAAGGACGCGGTCGACTTCGTCGAGGTGATGAAGCGCCAGCGCGGCCCTCTCTACCAGGCCGTGGAGGCGAAGGTGCTGCTCGACGCGCAGGCGACGCGGCCGGCGATCGAGGCGGCGATGCGGTGGCTCGAGGAGCAGGTGCAGGCCGGCGACATGGGCGTCGTCTTCATGGCCGGCCACGGCATCAACGACCTCGACGGCACCTACCACTTCGTCCCGTACGAGTTCGACTTCGCACGCCCGGCCGCCACCGCGGTGCCGGGCCGCGTCTTCTCGGACGCGCTGGCGCGCCTGCGCGGCCGGCCGCTGCTGTTCCTGGACACGTGCTTCGCCGGCGCGGTGACGCAGGTGCTGGGCGGCCGCACGGTGCAGACGGCCCGCTTCGCCAACGCGCTCTCGGCGCCGGAGAACTCGGTGATCGTGTTCGCCTCGAGCACCGGCAAGCAGGAGTCGTTCGAACGGCGCGAGTGGGGCAACGGCGCCTTCACGAAGGTACTGCTGCAGGGCCTGGAAGGCGAGGCACGCCTCCCGTCGACGCCGGCGGTGACGACGCGCAGCCTGAGCCCGTTCGTGCACGACGGCGTCAGCCGCCTCACCAAGGGCCTGCAGAGCCCGGTGGCAATCATCCCGGACTCGGTGCCCGAGCGCATCCTGTCCGTGCCGCGGCCCGCGCCGTGACGCCCTCGCCGTGACGGGTCGGGCGCGACCGGCGTGCACCCGGTGAGCCGGCGACGGCGAGGGGCGTCGTGACGGGCGGGTGATGACGCGCGCGCGATGACGGGTGCGCCCGGGCCGGTGCGCCGCGGCTGGCGCACCGGTGCCACGCCTCGCTAGCGCAGGAACTCGTTGACCTGCCGCCCGAAGTGATCGGGGTACTGGAACAGGAAGCCGTGCCCGGCGTCGGGGTACAGCAGCAGCTGCGCATGGGGCAGCCGCTGCGACATGGCGTACGAGTGGTAGGCGTGGATCATCACGTCGTTGGCGCCGTTGGCCACCAGGGCCGGGGCGCGGATTTCCGCCAGGCGGGCGTAGGCCGAGTCCTTGCCCGCCGCCCAGGCCGCGATGGCACCGGCCTGCACCTTCCACGACTCGGGGCTGACGCTCGCGCGCGAGGTGGCCAGGCGCCGGTCGAGGCGGCGCAGCGAGGCGAGGCCGGCCGCGCGACTCGTCGGCGTGTCGGCGAAGAAGAGGTAGAGGAAGTCCTCGTCGTCGTTGACCGCCTTGGCGGCGACCTGCCAGACCTTCTCGGGCGTGCGTGGCGCCTCGGGCACGCCGCCGGGGCCGGTGCCGGCCAGCACGATGCGGCGCACGAGCCCCGGCCGGTCGAGTGCCAGCCGCTGCGCGATGGTGCCGCCCATCGACCAGCCGAGCAGGTCGACCTGCTCCAGGCGCAGCGCGTCGATGAACGCCGCCGCGTCACGTGCCGCGCCCGCGATGTCCGGGGCCACCGAGCCGCTCGACGCGCCGACGCCGGCGTTGTCGAACACGATCACCGGCCGCTCGCGCGCGACGACCTCGAGCAGGGCCGGGTCCCAATGGTCGATGGTGCCGCGGAAGCGGTTGAGCCACACCAACGGCACGCCGGCGGCCGCGCCGAAGCGGCGGTAGGCGAAGCGCACGCCGCCCGCCTCGACGAACTGGGTGGGAACCTGGTCGTAGGCGAACGAGGTCATCGGGCTCTCCTGGGTCGGCGTGGGTGCGGGCGCGGGCGAGGCCGCGGACGTGGTGGTGAACGAGGCGGCGGCCGCGGCAATGGCCAGCAGCAGCACGATCGGCAGGCGGGGGGTCATGGGCTTCTCCCGGGGCGGTGCGACGGCGCGGCTCAGGCGGCCTTCTTCAGCAGCCCCTCGGCGACGAGGGCCTGCTGGGTGTTCGGGCGCGCAGCGACGCGTGCGAGGAAGGCCGCCAGCGCCGGGAACGGCTTCAGGCTGATCGAGAGGAAGCCGGCCCAGTTGACGATCGTGTAGGCGTAGGCGTCGGCCACCGTGAACCGGTCGCCCGTCAGGTACGGCTGTCGCGCGAGCAGCCGGTCGAGTTCGCCGAAGTGGCGCGCCAGCCGCTGCAGGACGTCGTTGCGCGTGCTCGCCGCCGTCTCCTTGTGCCAGAGCCAGGGGCTGAAGGCCTTGTGCAGCTCGCTGCTGACGAACGTGAGCCACTCCTGCACGCGCACGCGGGCCAGCGTGCCGGCGGGCGGCAGCAGGCCGGCCGCGGGCATCAGGTCGGCGAGGTACTGCACGATCGCCGCGACCTCGGTCAGGCGCGTGCCGTCGTCGAGCTCCAGCATCGGCACGTAGCCGCGCGGGTTGATCGTCATGTAGTCGGTGCCGTCGTCCAGGCGGTGCGTGGCCAGGTCGACCTTGACGAGCTCGATCGGCAGGCCGGCTTCGCGCGCGACGATGTGCGCGGCGAGCGAGCAGGCGGCGGGGGCGTAGTACAGCTTCATGGGGTTCCTTCCAGGGGTCAGAGGGGGTCGGGGCGCCTCGTGAAGAGGCCGGAGAGTTCGCCGCGCGGCGCGCTGGGCGCTTGCCGGATGGGCCGGGGCCGGTGGCGATGTGGTGGAATCTAGGGGTCGCGCCGATGCATGCCAATTGGCAAGGTGCGCATACCGGATCTGCATTCATGCACACCCCACCCGGCCGTGCGGCCGCGGGCCTCGACTGGGGCGACCTGCAGGCCTTTGTCGCCGTGTGCGGCGCCGGGTCGGTGTCGGGGGCGGCCCGGCGCCTCGGCGTCAACCACACGACCGTGCTGCGGCGCCTCGCGGCGCTCGAGCGCGCGCTGGGCAGCACGGTGTTCGACCGCTCCGCCGGCGCTTATCGGCTGACCGCCGCCGGCGCCGAGCTGCGCGACGGCCTCGCGGGCATCGGCGAGCGGATCGAGGCCTCGCTGCGGCAGGTCGGCGGGCTGGAGCACCGCATGACCGGCGAGGTGCGCCTGACCACCACCGACACGCTGGCGCGCGGGCTGCTGCTGCCGCTGATCGAGTCCTTCCGCGAGCGCCATCCCGGCGTACACGTGCAGCTGGGCATCAACAACCACTTCCTGAGCCTCACGCGGCGCGAGGCCGACATCGCGATCCGCGGCTCGAACCGGCCGCCGGAGAACCTGGCGGGCCGGCGCGTCGGCGACATCCAGACGGCGCCGTACGCCTCGCGCAGCTACCTCGCGTCGCTGCGCGGCCGGCGCCGCCTGACCCAGATGGACTGGATCGCGCCCGATGAATCGCTCGCGCACCTGGAGCAGAGCAAGTGGCTGGCGCGCAGCGTGGCGCCGGCGCAGGTCGTCATGACCGTCGACAGCCTCGTGGGCATGGTGCACGCCGCCGAGCAGGGCCTCGGCGCGGCGATGCTGCTCTGTCCGCTGGCCGATGCCCGGCCCGGGCTCGTGCGGCTGGCCGAGCCCGATCCGGCGCTGGACACGCAGGTCTGGATCCTGACCCACCCGGACCTGCGGCAGGTGGCTCGCATCCGTGCCTTCGCGCAGTTCATGTTCGAGGCCCTGCGCGCCGATCCGCGCCTCGTGCACCGGGAGGGGCCGTGAAGCCGCGTGCGCCGGGCAGCGGGGCCGCCATGCCGCCGTGGGCCGACCTGCAGTTCTTCGTCGCCGCGGCCGAGGGCGGGTCGGTCGCCCGCGCCGCGCAGCGTCTGGGCGTCAACCACTCGACCGTGCTGCGCCGCATCGCGCACCTCGAGGCAGCGCTCGGCTGCCGCCTGTTCGATCGCCTGCCCGGCGGGTATGCGCTGACGACGGCGGGCAACGCGCTCGCCGAGCAGCTGGCCGGCCTGAGCGAGCAGATCGATTCCACGCAGCGGCAGCTGACCGGCCTCGACCCGGCCATCGAGGGCCCGGTGCGCATCGCCTCGAGCGACATCGTCGTCGAGGGACTTCTGATGCCGCTCTTGGCGCGCTTCCGGCAGCGGCATCCCGGGGTGACGCTGCAGCTGGTGATGAACTACGGCTTCACCGCGCTCACGCGGCGCGAGGCCGACATCGCCGTGCGCGGCGCCGAGCGCGCGCCCGAGCACCTGGTGGCGCGGCGGGTCGGCGCGGTGCAGACGGTGCTGTGCGCCGCGCGCGCCTACCTCGACCGGGTCGGCACCGACCGCCCGCTCGCCGAGCACCGCTGGGTGGCCGTGGACGAGTCGCTGTCGTTCGGGCGCTTCGAGGCCTGGTTTCGCAGGCATGTCGGGCGCGAGCGTGTCGTGGTGCGGGTCGACAGCCTCGTCGGCGTGGCCGATGCGGTGGCGGCCGGCCTGGGCCTGGGCATGGTGGTGGCCCCGCTCGTCGCCGCGCGGCCGCAGCTCGTGCCGCTGGCGGCCCCCGAGCCGGCGCTCGACAAGCCGATCTGGGTGCTGATGCACCCCGAGGTGCAGCGCACGGCACGCGTGCGCGCGCTGTTCGACTTCCTGCACGAGGGGCTGGTCAGCCACCCGGGCCTGGCGCACGGCTAGGTGGCGCGCGCCCGACGCCGCGCCCGACCAGCATGCCCACCAGCGCGAGGCCTGCCGCGCAGGCACTGAAGGCCCACGCCGTGGCGCCGCGATCGACGGCCGCCGAGACGACGGTCACGCCCGCCGACTGCCCGAGGAAGAGCACGCACGCGAACAGCGCCACGGCGCTGCCGCGTTGCGCCGGCGCCATCTGCGTGGCCTGGGTCTGCAGCGTGGTGTGGATCATGTAGAAGCCGGCCCCGGCGAGCAGGCAGCCGGGCGCCGCGGCGGCCCAGTGGGGTGCCCAGGCGAGCACGAGCAGCGCCACGCCGAGCACGGCGCCGCCGGTGCGGGCCATGCCGCGCTCGCCGAGCGCGTGCAGCAGCCGGCGCGCGACGCGGCTGTACAGCAGCCCGCCGACGCCGTACAGGGCCAGCACCGAGCCCGACGCGGCCGTGCCCAGCCCGTGGCGTTGCCCGAGATAGGCCGGCACGAAGGCGAGCATCCCGAACATCAGCGCGCCCTCGATGCCCACCATGGCCAACACCCAGCGCACGCGTGGCTGCGCCGGCAGGCGCAGCAGGTCGAGCAGGCCGCTGGCGGGCGCCGGCGGTGCCGGGCCCGCCGACCCCTCGGCGACGGGCCGGGCCGCGGTGCGCGTGCCCCGCCACAGCGGCACCGCCGCGGCAGCGAACACCAGCGCCAGCACGACGAACACCTGCCGCCAGCCGAAGGCCTCGGTGATCCACGCGCCGAGCCAGAGGCCGGCGATCATGCCGCTGACGGTGGCAGTGAGCAGGCGTGCCAGCGTCTCCTGCCGCTGCTCGTACGGGAACGAGTCGCCGATCCAGGCGATCGTCATCGGCACGATGCCCGCGGCCGTGCCGCCCATCACGACGCGCGCCAGCACCAGCTGCTCGAGTGTCTGCGCGAACGAGGCCAGGCCCGCGGCAAGCGCGCAGCCGGTGCAGGTGAAGGCCACGACGCGCAGCTTGCCGATGCGGTCGCCGAGCGGCCCGTAGAACAGCTGCAGCAGGCCGTAGGCGATCGCGAACACGGAGACGACGCGCGAGACGTCGCCGAGCCCGCGCCCGAACTCGGCAGACAGCGTCAGCAGCATCGGGTCGCAGGCGCGCATCGCGGCCAGCGATGCGAAGGCGGCCAGGCTGGCCAGGCGCAGCGGGCGATGCAGCGCGGCGGCGTGCGCGGGGCTCAACGGCGGCCTCCGGCCGACGGCCGCGCGGCCGGGTGGGCCGAGGAAGTGGGAAGGTGCGATGCCATGGTGGCGGAGCCGACGTCCGCCCTCATTCTCGGAGGTCGCCGCCGTCGCGTCGCAGCGGGCCGCCGGCGGTGCCGGGCGCCCTTGCGGCACACTCCTGCATCATGGGACCCCTGCAAGGACTTCGTGTCATCGAACTCGCCAGCATCGGCCCCGGGCCGATGTGCTGCATGCTGCTGGCGGACCTCGGCGCCGACGTGATCCGCGTCGACCGGCTGGAGCCGAGCGGCCTCGGCGTGGCGATCGACAAGCGCTTCGAGATCAACGGCCGCAGCCGGCGTTCGGTGGCCATCGACACGCGCCGGCCCGAGGGTCGCGAGGCGGTGCTCCGGCTCGTCGAAGGCGCCGATGTGCTGGTCGAGGGCTTCCGCCCCGGCGTGACCGAGAAGATGGGCCTCGGCCCGGCCGACTGCCACGCGCGCAACGCGCGCCTCGTCTACGGCCGCATGACCGGGTTCGGACAGCACGGTCCGCTCGCGCAGGCGGCGGGCCACGACCTGAACTACATCGCGCTCACCGGGGCCTTGCATGCCATCGGCACCGCGGGGGCGGGCGAGGGCGGTGGAAGGGGCAAGCCGGTGCCGCCGCTGAACCTCGTGGGCGACTACGGCGGCGGCGCGCTCTACCTCGCCTTCGGCCTGCTGGCAGCGCTCTTCGAGCGGCAGCGCTCGGGGCGGGGGCAGGTGGTGGACGCGGCGATGGTGGATGGCGCCGCGTCGCTGTCCGGCATCTTCTACGGGCTCGTGGCCGGCGGCACCTGGGACGCCTCGGCGCGCGGCGCCAACCTGCTCGACGGCGGCGCGCCGTTCTACGACACCTACGAGACGGCCGACGGCCGCTTCGTGAGCCTCGGGCCGATCGAGCCGAAGTTCTTCGCCACGCTGGCTGCGGCCATCGGCCTGGACGAGCGCTTCGTCCAGCGCCAGTACGACCGCAAGCTGTGGCCGCAGATGCGCGAGGCCATCGCGACGAAGATGCGCGCGAAGACGCGCGACGAGTGGTGCGCGTTGCTGGAGGGCACCGATGCCTGCTTCGCGCCGGTGCTCGCCTTCGACGAGGCGCCGGCCCACCGGCACGCGCGCGAGCGGCACGCCTTCGTCGAGGTCGACGGCGTCGTGCAGCCGGCACCGGCGCCGCGCTTCGACCGCACGCCGGCGGGCATGCCGCGTGGCGCGCCGCCCGCCGGCGCGCACAGCGACGAGATCCTCGCCGAGGCGGGCTACGACACCGCGGCCATCGCGGCGCTGCGTGCCCAGGGGGTGGTGAAGTGACGCAACGCGGCGCCTCCCCGCCGGATGCCAGCGGCCACTACCGGCCACCGGCGGACGCGCGCACCGCCGCCTCGGTGCTCTTCCTGCGTGACGGCGCCCCCGGCCTCGAGGTGCTGATGCTGCGCCGGGCGGAGCGCGACGGCGACCTGCGCAGCGGGGCCGCCGTCTTCCCCGGCGGCGTGCTCGACGAACGCGACCGCGAGGCGCACGCGTTCTGCGTCGGCGCCGACGATGCCGCGATGAGCGCGCGCCTCAACCTGCCCCTGGGCGGCCTGGACTACCTGGTGGCGGCGGTGCGCGAGTCGTTCGAGGAGGTGGGCCTGCTGCTGGCCACCGAGGCCCTCGACGTGGCGACGCTGCACCCGTGGCGCGACCGGCTGCAGTCCGGCGAGGTCGGGATCGCGGCGCTGTGCCGCGAGCACGGCCTGCGGCTGGATTGCTCGGGCCTCGTCTACTGGAGCCACTGGCTCACGCCGCCGGGCGTGCCCAAGCGCTTCGACACGCGCTTCTTCGCCGTGCGCGCGCCCGAGGGGCAGGACGCCGTGGCCGACTACGGCGAGGCGGTGGAGCTGATGTGGCTCACGCCCGCGGCGGCGCTGGACCCGGCGCGCGGCCTCAAGCTGCTGCCGGTGACGCAGCGCACGCTGCAGCAGCTGGGGCGGCACGGCGATGCCGACTCGGCCCTGGCCGAAGGGCGCGCGCGCCAGCAGGTGCCGCTGACGATGCCGCGCCGCGCCTTCGCCGCGAAGGGCATCCGCATCGTGCTCCCCGACGAGCTGCCCTACGCCGAGATCGGCCGCCTCGACCCCGAGGGCCGTGCCGACGTGCATGCCGACATCGTCGCCGGCCGCGTGGTGCGACTGTCGCCGCACGTGCTGCGCATCACGGCCCCGAACCCGGGCCCGATGACCGGCCCCGGCACCAACAGCTATCTCGTCGGCGCCGGCGACGCCTGGACCTGCATCGACCCCGGCCCGGCGCTGCCCGAGCACGTGCGCGCGCTCGTCGACGCGGTGAAGGCGCAGGGCCCGGCCGCGCGCATCGAGCGCATCCTCGTCACGCACACGCACCGCGACCATTCGCCCGGCGCCGCGCCGCTTTCGCTGGCCACCGGCGCGCCGGTGCTGGGTCGCGTGGCCGCGCACCCCGAGTGGCAGGACGACACGTTCGCGCCGGCGCGCGAGCCCCGGCACGGCGAGCGGATCGCGCTCGCCCCCGGCGTGACGCTGCGCGTCATCCACACGCCGGGGCACGCGTCGAACCACCTGTGCTACCTCCTCGAGGAGGAGAAGACGCTGTTCACCGGCGACCACGTGATGCAGGGCAGCACGGTGGTCATCAACCCGCCGGACGGCGACATGGCCGCCTACCTGCGCGCGCTGGAGGGCCTGCTCGAGGAGGACCTCGAGTGGCTGGCGCCCGGGCATGGCTTTCTCGTGGCGCACCCGCACGAGGTGCTGCGCGCGCTCGTCGCGCACCGCCTGCGGCGCGAGGCCAAGGTGGTGGCGGCGTTGCAGCGCCAGCCGGCGCCCGCCACCGCGAAGGCCCTCGTGCCGGCCGTCTACGACGACGTGCCGAGCGCGCTGCACGGCATGGCCGAGCGCTCGCTGCTGGCGCACCTGCTCAAGCTCGAAGGTGACGGGCGGGCCGCGCGCAGCGAGGGGCTGTGGCGCTGGCTCGGCTGAGCGCCGGCGTCAGCCGGGGATCTCGGCCTCGACCAGCTGGCCCAGCAGGACGAGCGACTCCTGCCAGCCCAGGTAGCACTGCTCCACCGGGATCATCTCGGGGATGCCTTCCTGCACGACGTTCAGTTCGGTGCCGCAGCTGACCGCCTTCATCGTGACGGTCGTGGTCATCTGGCCGGGCAGGTTGGGGTCGTCGAAGACGTCGGTGTAGCGCAGCCGCTCGCCCGGCGCGAGCTCGAGGTAGCGGCCACCGAACGAGTGCGCGTTGCCGCTCGAGAAGTTGATGAACGACATCCTGAACGTGCCGCCCACTCTGACGTCCATCTCATGGACGCGGCAGGTGAAGCCGTGCGGCGGCAGCCACTTCGCCATGGCCTCGGCGGTGGTGAAGGCACGGTACAGGCGCTCGGGCGGGCAGCGCAGGACGCGGTGCAGCGTGACGGTTCCGGTGGTCATGGCGGGCTCCTTCTTCCTTCGGGCAGGCAGGCGGTGGGTGGGCGGGGGGCCGCGGGCCGGCGCGGCGGGCCCGCGCTTCCACGACGTTCGGCGCCCGCCGGATTCGACAGGCCGCGGCGCCGGCGGACGCCGGGCGATGCCAGGCGCTTCAGCGCGCCGCGCCGCCGGCCTGCCAGCGCCCGTCCACCAGCACCTCGTGCGGGCGGAACTGCGCCTTGTAGGCCATCTTGGGGCTCTCGGCGATCCAGTAGCCGAGATAGACGTGCGGCAGCTTCAGGAGCCGGGTCTGCTCGATCTGCCACAGCACGCTGTAGGTGCCGTAGCTCGCCTGGGAATCGGGTTCGTAGAACGTGTAGACGGCGCTGATGCCGTCCTCGAGCACGTCGAGGATGGACACCATCTTCAGCGCGCCGGGGATGCCCGCGGCGTTGGGCGGCTCGCGGAACTCGACGAGGCGCGAGTTCACGCGGCTTTGCAGCAGGAACTGCGTGTACTGGTCGACGCTGTCGTGGTCCATGCCGCCGCCGCTGTGGCGACCGGACTGGTAGCGCAGGTAGAGCTGGTAGTGCTCGGGCACGAAGCACAGGCGCAGCACGCGCGCGCGCAGCGTCTTGTGCCTCGCCCACGCGCGGCGCTGGCTGCGCGTGGGCTCGAAGCGGTTGACCGGCACGCGCAGCGGCACGCAGGCCCGGCAGCCCTCGCAGTAGGGCCGGTAGGTGAACATGCCGCTGCGACGGAAGCCGTTTGCCACCAGCCCCGAGTAGGCCTGCGCGTGGATCAGGTGGCTGGGCGTGGCCACCTGCGAGCGCGCCAGCCGGTCAGGCAGGTAGCTGCACGGGTACGGCGCCGTCGCGTAGAACTGCAGTGAGGCGAGAGGCAGTTCCTTGGGGTGCGTCACGCTCGGGAATCCAGGGGTTCAGGACGAGGCATCGGAAACGACGGGCACGAGGCCGTGCCAGTGCGTTTCATCATAGGTCCAATCGGCGATGCCCGGTTCCCCCAAGGTGCGCGCCAGATGGGACTCGAACTCGCTGCGCGGCAACTCCCGCGCCCCGAGGCTTGCCAGATGGCCGGTGTTCTGCTGGCAGTCGATGAGCGCCACGCCGCGCGCCCGGCAGGCCGCCACCAGCGCCGCCAATGCGATCTTGCTGGCATCGGGCCGGTGCGAGAACATCGACTCGCCGAAGACCATGCGGCCGATGGAGACGAAGTACAGGCCGCCGACGAGCTCGCCGCCCATCCACGTCTCGGCGCTGTGCACGCGCCCGGCGGCGTGCCAATCGCTGTAGGCCTCCACCACCGCCGGCACGATCCACGTGCCTTCCTGGCCGGGGCGGGGCGTGCGCGCGCAGTGCTCGATGACCCTGCGGAAGGCGCTGTCGAAGCGGATCTCGCAGCCGCCGGCCGGGCCCGCGCGCAGGAAGCGCCGCAACGTCTTCTTCAGCGAGTGCGACAGGCGGAACTCCGCCGCCGGCAGCACCATGCGCGGATCGGGGCTCCACCACAGCACCGGCTGCCCGGGCGAGTACCAGGGGAAGATGCCTTTGCGGTAGGCCTCCTCCAGGCGCGGCACGGTGAGGCGGCCGCCGGCAGCGACGAGGCCGGGCGCCTCGGAGTCGGCGGCGAGGGCCTCCGCCGGCGCCGGCAGGGGAGTGCGTTCGTCGAGCCAGGTGAGCATGCGGGCCGCATTTTCGCGTGGCGGCCGCGGCCGTGCCGGCGGCGGGCCCGGAAGCGTTGGCGCGCCGCAGCATGCGGCCACCGGGCGCAACGGCAGCGGCCTGGCGCCGCCACGGCCTCAGCTGGCAGCCCGCCCGCGGCCGAGCTCCTGCCACAGGAACGTGTACTCGAGCGCCATCATCAGCGATCGCTGCGCGTTGTCGGCCGCACCGCCGTGGCCCCCTTCGAGGTTCTCCCAGTACAGCGGCGCGTGCCCGAGCTCCGCCAGGCGCATCGCGAACTTGCGCGCGTGCCCCGGGTGCACTCGGTCGTCGCGCGTCGACGTGTCGATCAAGATGGCGGGCAGCCGGGCGGCCTGGCGGGAGGGCCGCCCGGGGGCCGCGGCCGGCTCCATGCCGGGCGCCGGCGGCACGTTGTGGTACGGGCTGTAGGCCCGGATGAAGGCCCACTCCGCGGGATCGTCGGGGTTGCCGTACTCGGCCATCCACGACGCTCCGGCGAGCAGCCGGTGGTAGCGCCGCATGTCGAGCAGCGGCACCTGGCAGACGACGGCACCGAAGAGATCGGGTCGTTGCAGCATCACCGCGCCGACGAGCAGGCCGCCGTTGCTGCCGCCCTGGATGCCCAGGCGCGCCGGTTTCGTGACGCGGGCGGCGACGAGATCCTCCGCCACGGCGATGAAATCGTCGAACGCCCTCTGCCGGTTCTCCTTCAGCGCCGCCTGGTGCCACGCCGGGCCGTACTCGCCGCCGCCGCGGATGTTGGCCAGCACGTAGACGCCGCCGCGCGTCGTCCACGCGCGGCCGAGCGTGCCGCTGTAGCTCGGCTGCATCGAGACCTCGAACCCGCCGTAGCCGTAGAGCAGCGTCGGGTTGTCGCCGTCGGCCTTCGCGCCGCGCGGCCAGACGACGAAGTAGGGCACGCGCGTGCCGTCGCGCGAGGTGGCGAAGCGCTGCTCGGCGCGCATGCCCTCGGCATCGAAGAAGCGCGGGCGTGACTTCAGGCGCTCGCGCTCGTCGCTGCCGGTGCGGCCGAGCTGCAGCGAGTCGGGCTCGAGGAAGTCGGCGGCGTTGAGCAGGTAGTGCTCGGCCAGCGGGTCGGCGCGGCCACCGCGCTCGAGCAGCGCGTCGTGCAGGGCTCCGACGGACAGCGTGCCGGGGTAGGGCGCGCGCACGTCGCGCTTCGTCCACGCGCCGCGACGGGCGGCCTGGCCGTCGCGCGCGGCCGGGCCGGCTGCCAGTGGCGCGTCCTCGCGCCACTGCCATTCCTCGAGCCGGCTCGCGACGTTGTCCAGCACGTTGACGACGACGGTGCCGCGGGTCGTCGTCCAGCCCGCCAGGGAGCGTGTCGGAGTGGGCGTGAAGAGTGCGAAGGGCGTGGCGGGCGCGGCCGCGGTCGCGCGCTCCGCGGCAGGGGCATGCGAGCCCACGTGTGCGGCGACGTGCGCAGCCGAGTGCGCGCCCGAGCGCGCGGCCACGTGCGCGGCCGCATCGGCGACGAGCAGCGAGCCGGCGCGGAACGTGACGCCGTCGACGGCCCAGTCGCTGCGCAGTTCGATCAGCGCGCGCTCGCGCCAGAAGGCGAGCGTGGCGTCGTCGGGCTTGGCGATCGGCCGCAGCACCGGCGGCCCGTCGCCGGGTTCGAGCAGCCAGGTCTTGCTGCGGTAGAAGTCGATGTGGCGGCCGAACGTCGTGCGTTCGAAGCCCGGTGTCGCATCCACCGACACCCACGCCGAGATGTCACCCGCCTCGGCCTCGAACACGGTCGTCGCCTCGGCGAGCGGCTGGCCGCGCCGCCAGCGCTTCACGAGGCGCGGGTAGCCCGAGGTCGTGAGCGAGCCGGGCCCGAAGTCGGTGCCGACGTACACCGTGTCCGCATCGATCCACTCGACGCGCGACTTCGCCTCGGGCAGGAAGAAGCCGCGCGCGGCACCGTCGGGCGCGACGAAGCGCTTGTCGACGAGGTCGAACTCGCGCACCACCGTGGCGTCGGCGCCGCCGTCCGACAGGCTCAGCAGGCAGCGCCGGTACTCGGGGCCGAAGGCGGTGGCGCCGGCCCAGACCCAGCTCCTGCCCTCGGCGCGGCCGAGGGCATCGAGGTCGAGCACCGTCTCCCACGCGGGCTCGCTGCGACGGTACTCGTCCAGGCTCGTGCGTCGCCACAACCCGCGCGGGTTGGCCGTGTCGCGCCACAGGTTGTAGAGCCACGGCCCCATGCGCACGACGTAGGGGATCTGGCCGCGCGAGTCGAGCACCTCGCGCAGGCGCTCGCGCAACGCGTCGAAGCCCGGCTCGGCGCGCAGGCGCGCCTCGCTCTGCGCGTTGCGCTCGCGCACCCAGGCGAGTGCCCGCTCGCCCTGCACCTCCTCCAGCCAGAGATGGGGGTCCTCGGGCTCCGGGCTCGGAACGTCGGCGGAAAGGGCAGGAGGCGGAGGAGGTGTCATGGTGCGGGCACGCGGCCGTCCCCAGGGGGCGGCCAGGAAGAGGGCTGGGAGGAAGGCCGGAGCGAGGGCGAAGCAGAGCAGCTCGCGGCGCCGCGACGCCGTGCCGGATGCGCCATCGCCTGGCGCGTGGCCGTTCGGAACCTTCAATCTGCGCCGCCTTGCACGCCGCGCGCCGCCCGCAGGCATCGGCGACGGACCTTCGCTGCGGCGCAGTGTGCCGGCGGACCGCAGCGTCGACAAGGGCATCTCCCGCCCGCCTTCCGAGGGGGTGGGTGGCAAAATCCTGCGCTTCGGCGCGCACGCTGCGCCCACCATCTTCGAGGTTCTCCATGCATCCGATCCCTTCCGCCGCCCTGCGGCGGGCTGCCGCTTTTGCCTGCCTGCTGGCCTGCGGCGCCGCGACGCCGTTGCAGGCGCAGCAGCAGCCGGCCAAGCCACCGGCCGCCGCGCGGCCCGCTGCCACGACGCCGCCCGCGCCAGCGGCCCCGGCTGCGGCCGCCTCGGCGCGGGGCTTCGGCTCGGCGCGCGGGCCGCTGCTCACGCGCGACGAACTGCGTGCCTGCTTCAGCCAGGAAGACGACCTGAAGAAGCGGCTGGAGGCGCAGGAGGCTGCACGCGGGCCGCTGGAGCAGGAGAAGAAGGCGATCGGCGACGAGCAGGCGCTGATGCGCGCCGAGCGGGCCAAGCTCGACGGCGGCGAGCTCGCCACCGGCGTCGCCGCGTTCTCCGAGCGCAACAAGGCCTTCAACGAGCGCCGCGTCCGCTGGGAGACGCGCGTCAAGGCCTACAACGACGCCGGTCGCGACGCCAGCCCGCAGGATCGCGACGAGCTCAACGCCGAGCGGGTGGCGCTCGAGAAGGAGCAGGCCGCGCTCGAAGCCGAACGCAAGCGACTGGTCGGCCTGCAGGAGGCACACAAGGACCTGGTCCAGGCCTTCAACGCGAAGATCCGCGCGCTCGATGCACGCGTCGCGGAATGGAACAAGCGCAACGGCGCGTACAACGAAGCCAACGCATCGATCGAGTCCGATCGGCTGGCCTGGGCCTCGAGCTGCGGCAATCGCCGCTACCGCGAGGAGGACGAGATGGCCATCCGCGCCGGCAAGTGAGGGCGGCCCGATGACCCACCCTGCCCACGACGGCGCCGTGCACGACGCCGGCGGTGCAGCCGGCCCGGCCGGCGGAGCCGCCCTCCTGGCCAACCCGCTGCTCGCGCCGTGGACGGCGCCGTACGGCCTGCCGCCGTTTGCCGAGATCCGCGCCGAGCACTTCGAGCCGGCGCTGCGCGAGGCGATGCGCCAGGAGCGCGAGGAGATGGCCGCGATCGCGCGGCAGGCGGCCGCGCCCGAGTTCGACAACACGGTGGCCGCCTTCGACCGTGCCGGCACGCTGCTCAAGCGGCTGCTCGCCGTCTTCGGCAGCCTCACCGCATCGGCCACCAGCGAGGCGTTGCAGGCGGTGCAGCGCCAGATGGCGGCGCCGCTGGCGGCCCACTTCAATGCCATCTACATGGACGCGGCGCTGTTCGCGCGCATCGATGCGCTTCATGCGCGGCGGGCCGCGCTCGGACTCGCACCCGAGGCGCTGCGCCTGCTCGAGCGCCTCCACCTCGACTTCACCCGGGCCGGTGCGCGACTCGCCGGGGCGGCGCGCGCGCGCTTCGCGCAGGTGATGGAGGAACTGGCGGCACTGACGACGCGCTTCGCGCAGAACGTTCTGCACGACGAATCCACCTGGACGCTGCCGCTGCCGGACGCGGCAGCCAGCGCCGGGCTGCCGCCGTTCGTGCTGGATGCCGCGCGACAGGCGGCGGCCGAGCGCGGCCTGCCCGGCGCGGTCATCACGCTGTCGCGCTCCCTCGTCGTGCCCTTCCTCACCTACTCGACGCGGCGCGACCTGCGCGAGGTGGCCTGGCGCGCCTGGGTCGGCCGCGGCGAGAACGGCGGCGAGCACGACAACCGCGAGATCGTGCGCTCGATCCTGCGCCTGCGGCGCGAGCAGGCGGCCCTGCTCGGGCACGCGTGCTTCGCCGACCACGCGCTGGCCGACACGATGGCCGGCACCCGCGCGGCCGTCGCCGGCCTGCTCGACGAGGTGTGGCCGCGTGCCCTCGCCGCGGTGGCGCGCGAGGAGGCGATGCTCGACGAGGTGCGCCGCGCCGCCGCGGCCACCGGCGAGAGCGGTGCCGAGGGGCGGCTCGAGCCCTGGGACTGGCGCTTCTGGGCCGAGCGCGTGCGCCGCGAGCGCTTCGCGGTCGACGACGCCGAGGTGAAGCCGTACTTCCGGCTCGAGAACGTCGTCGCCGCGGCCTTCGACTGCGCCGGGCGCCTCTTCGGCCTGCGCTTCACCCCGCGCGCCGACCTGCCCGTCTACCACGCGGACGTGAAGGCCTACGAGGTGCACGACGCCGGTGGCCGCCTCGTCGGCCTGTTCCTGCAGGACAACTTCGCCCGTGCGTCCAAGCGCAGCGGCGCGTGGATGAGTTCGCTGCGCGTGCAGCGGCGCAACGGCGTGGCCCCGGGGTCCGCGGAGTCGCTGCCGGTCATCCTCAACAACAACAACTTCGCGCGCGGCGAGCCGACGCTGCTGTCGCTGGACGATGCGCGCACGCTGTTCCACGAGTTCGGGCACGGGCTGCACGGCCTGCTGTCCGACGTCACCTACCAGCGGCTGTCCGGCACGCAGGTGCTGCGCGACTTCGTCGAGCTGCCCTCGCAGATCTTCGAGCACTGGATCACCGAGCGCGAGGTGCTCGAGCGGCACGCGCGCCACTACCGGACCGGCGCGCCGATCCCGGCCGAGCTGGTGGCGCGGCTGGAGCGGGCACGCCGCTTCAACCAGGGCTACGAAACCGTGCGCTACACGGCGAGCGCACTCACCGACATGGCCGTGCACTCGCTGACCGATGCCGAGCCGCCGGCCGACCTGTGCGCCTGGGAGGCGGAGCTGCTGGCCGACAGGGGCCTGCCGCACGCCGTGGGGCTGAACCACCGTTTCGTGCACTTCCAGCACCTCTTCGCGGGCAGCTCGTACGCGGCCGGCTACTACGTCTACCTGTGGGCCGAGGTGCTCGATGCCGACGGCTACGACGCATTCGTCGAGGCGGGCAGCCCCTTCGATGCCGAGGTGGCGGCGCGCCTGAAACGGCACATCTACGGCGCCGGCAACAGCGTCGAGCCGGGCGCGGCCTACCGCGCCTTCCGCGGGCGCGACGCGTCCGTGCAGCCGCTGCTGAAGAAGCGCGGCCTGCTCGAGGCCGCACCGGCCTGAGCGCCGGCGCGCGCCGCCGCGCTCAGCCCGGGTGCGGCGGCAGCAGCCGCATCAGCCCCTGCAGGAAGAGGTTCATGTCCAGCGGCTTGGTCCAGTAGTCGGCGAGGCCCGCGGCCCGGCCGCGGCTCACCTGCTCGGGCATGACGTTGGCCGACAGCGCCACCACGGGCAGCGCCGCGGTGGCCGGGTGCTGGCGCAGCCGGCGCAGCACCTCGAAGCCGTCCATGTCCGGCAGCTGCATGTCCAGCAGCACGAGTTCGGGCCGTTCGTCCGTCGCCGCCGCGAGGCCGCGCCGGCCGTCCGGCGCCACCGTGAGCGCGTAGCCGGGCACGGTGGCCAGGATCTCGCGCACGATGAGGGCGTTGACCTCGTTGTCCTCGATGTAGAGCACGCGGCGCGGCGGCGGAGATGGCGGCGCGGCGGGCTCGGTGGGCGCGAGGGTTGCGGACGCCGGGGATGCGGCCAATGCGGAGAGTGCGCCGCCTTCGGCCTGGGCCGCCTGGCCCGCCGAGGTGGTGGATGCCTCGGGCGCGGCCGATGCCTCCGGCGCGGCCGGCGGGACGGGTGCGCCCGCCGCGGCATCGCCTGCGTCGGCCCGTGGCAGCACGACCTCGAACACGCTGCCCGCGCCCGGCGTGCTGCGCACTTCCACGTGCCCGCCCATGTGCTCGACGAGCGACTTGACGATCGCCAGGCCGATGCCGGTGCCCTCGATCGACCCGTGCTCGGCGCCGAGGCGATTGAACGGCTGGAACAGCTCGCCGAGCCGCGCGGGTGCGATGCCGTGCCCGCTGTCGGACACACGCAGGTGCACGAAGCGGTCGCGCGCCGCGGTCTCGACGCGCACCTCGCCACCGGCGCGGTTGTACTTGATGCCGTTGCTCAACAGGTTGAGCAGCACCTGGCGCAGCCGCTTCTCGTCGCCCGACGCCACGCCTTCAAGCGGGCCGGTGGCCAGCGTGATGCCGCCGGCGCGCGCCTGCGGGGCCACCAGCGGGAGCGTGCGCTGCACGAGGTCGGCCAGTGCCACCGGCGTGCGCTCGAAGTCCATGTCGCCGGCCTCGATGCGCGCGAGGTCGAGCACCTCGTTGATGAGCGTCAGCAGATGCTCGCCCGCGCGCTGGATGTGCGACACCGACTGCCGTCGCGCCGCCGCGGCCGGTGAACCGTCGTCCGGCTCGGCCTGCAGCAACTGCGCGAACCCGAGCACGGCGTTCAGCGGCGTGCGCAGCTCGTGGCTCATGCGCGCCAGGAAGCGGCTCTTCGCCTGGCTCTCGCGCAGCGCCACCTCGGCGTCGCGGCGTGCCTGCTCGGCCTGGCGGCGGTCGGTCACGTCCCAGTTCGCGCCGATGCGGCGGCGGCGGCCGCCGCCGGCGGGGTCGGGCAGCTCGACCGAGCGCGAGGCGAGCCAGCGCACGGCGCCGTCCGGGCGCACGACGCGGAACTCGTAGGCGATCGGCACGTGCTCGGCGAAGGTGCGCCGGCTCAGCCCTTCGACCATCGCGCGATCGTCGGGGTGCACGAGCGCCATGCGCTGCTCGTGCCCGGGCACGACACCACCGGGCGGCAGGCCGCGCAGGCGGAACATGTTGTCGTCCCAGCGCGCCGGGCCTCCGTCGGAATGCCACTCCCAGATGCCGATGCCGGCGGCGCCGACCGCCAGCGCGGCGCGCTCGCGTGCTTCCTGCAACTCGCGCGCGGCCTGGCGCCGCTCGGTCACGTCGATCAGCATGCCGAACCGCTCTGCAGGCGCGCCCGCCGGTTCGAGCACGGCGTGGCTCACGACGTCGAGCACGCGCCCGCCCGGGGCCTGCAGTCGGAACGAGAAGTCCTGGCTCGTGCGGCCCTCGCGGCGCCAGGCGCGCAGCCGATCGCGCAGCGGCTGGCGGTCGTCCGGGTGCACGTAGCGCTCGATCCACGTCGACGCCGGCGGCACGGGCTCCTGCGCATCGAGCCCGACCATGCGGCGCAGCTCGTCGCTCCAGGTGACGCGCGCCGGATCGCCCTCGATCGCCCACCAGCCGATGCCGGCGGCGTGCGCCATCAGCGCGATGCGCCGCGTCCCCTCGCTGGCGCGCAGCTCCTGCGCATGGCGCTCGGTGACGTCCAGCGTCACGCCCAGCATCGCCCGGGGCCGGCCCTGCGCGTCGCGCAGCACCGAGCGGCGCGACAGCAGGTGCACGACCCGGCCGTCGTGCAGGACGTAGCGCAGCTGGCTCTCGAGCGGCCCGTCGCCGGCGACGACGGCCTCGTTCATCGCCTGCGCGCGGCCCCGGTCCTCAGGGTGCTGCATGCCCTGGATGCGGGCCACCGACAGGCCCTCGGGCGACGGCGGCAGGCCGAGGATGCGGAACATGTGCTCGTTGCAGGCGACGTGGTCCTCGCCGAGCACGCGGTGCCACACGCCGATGCCGGCCAGGTCCACCGCACGCGCGGCCAGCGCCTCGGTGAGGCCCGTCTCGGCGGCTGGTGGACTTGGGGTGGGGGCGTTCATCGCGGGTGGGCCGCCGAGTCCGCGACCGGCGACGCGGCGCGAGTATGGCCCTGCGCCCGCGCATGCCGGCGGGAGCCCTCGGTCGATGCCGGAGAATCGCCGCCGCTTGGAAGGGGACCGGGATGGGTGTGCAGCAAGGGTCGGGCGCCCGCTGGCTGAAGGCCGGCGTGCACGGGGCCGTCATCGGCATCGAGGTGCAGCCGGGCGACCGCGTGGCGGCCGGGCAGGTGCTGCTCGTGCAGGAAGCGATGAAGATGGAGGTCCCGCTCGAGGCCCCTGCCGCCGGGCGCGTGCTGGCCATCGCCGCCGCCGTCGGCGAGGTCGCCGAGGAGGGCGCGAGCCTGATCGAGTTCGAGCCCGGCGCCACCGCCTCGGGGCGTGCCGCGCCGCGCTGAAGCGGCTGCACGAGCGCCGCGCGCTCACGCTCGACGCGGCACGCCCCGAGGCGGTGGCGCGCCGCCATGCCACCGGCCTGCGCATGGCGCGCGAGAACATCGGCCACCTGCTCGACGCCGGCAGCTTCACCGAGTACGGGGCCTTCGCCGTGGCGGCGCAGCGCAGCCGCCGGCCGCTCGAGGAACTGCAGCGCCAGACGCCGGCCGACGGCCTCGTCACCGGCACGGGCACCGTCGGCGGCCGGCCGGTGGCCGTGATGGCCTACGACTACACCGTGCTCGCCGGCACGCAGGGGATGCTCAACCACAAGAAGAGCGACCGCCTGCTCGAGCTGTGCCACCTCCGGCGCTGGCCGCTCGTGCTGTGGGCCGAAGGCGGCGGCGGCCGTCCCGGCGACGTCGACTGGCCGGGCGTCGCGGGCCTCGACTGCACGACGTTCGCGCGGCTGGCCGGCCTCTCGGGGCAGGTGCCGATGGTGGGCCTCGTGGCCGGCCGCTGCTTCGCCGGCAACGCGGCGCTGCTCGGCTGCTGCGACCTCGTCGTCGCGGTCGAGGGCGCCAGCGCCGGCATGGGCGGCCCGGCGATGATCGAAGGCGGTGGCCTCGGCCGCGTCGACGCCGACGACGTGGGCCCGGTGGAGACGCTGGCCAGGGTCGGCGTCGTCGACGTGCGCGTGCCCGACGAGGCCGCCGCGGTCGACGTGGCGCGCCACTACCTCGGCCTCGTCGGCGAGCCGCTGGCGGCGGCCGGTGCGCCGGGCGCCGACCCGCAGACGCTGCGGCAGGCCCTGCCGGAGAACCGCAACGCGCTGTACGACCCCCGGCGCATCGTCGAGACGGTGATGGATGCCGGCAGCGTGCTCGAACTGCGCCGCGAGTGGGGCACCGGCGTCATCACCGCGCTCGCGCGGCTTTCCGGCCGCGCGGTGGCCGTCGCGGCCAGCAACCCGCGGCACCTGGGCGGCGCGCTCGATGCCCCGGCCTGCGACAAGCTCGCGCGCTTCATGCAGCTGGCCGACGCGCACGGCCTGCCGCTCGTCACCTTCGTCGACACGCCGGGCTTCATGGTCGGGCCCGAGAGCGAGAAGACGGCGATGGTGCGGCACGCCGGGCGCCTGTTCGTCAACGCCGCGGCGCTGCGCGTGCCGGTGGCCAGCGTCGTGCTCCGGCGCGGCTACGGCCTGGGCGCGATGGCCCTCACCGCCGGCCACTTCCATGCGCCGGTGGCCACCTGCGCGTGGCCGAGCGGCGAGTTCGGGCCGATGGGGCTCGAGGGGGCGGTGCGACTGGGCTTCCGCAAGGAACTGGAGGCGGCGCCGCCGGGCGAGCGCGAGGCGCTGTTCCAGCGCCTGCTCGCCGCCTCGGTGGAGCGCGGCGAGGCGCTGAACATGGCCAGCCACCTCGAGATCGACGACGTCATCGACCCGGCCGATACACGCGACTGGCTGGGGCGGGTGCTGGCGTCGGCCTGCGCTTCGCCGCTGCCGCCGCGGCGGGGGTTCATCGATGCGTGGTGAGGCGCTCTGTTTGGGAGGTGGAGCGGACTGCCACGGGCCGTCGGCCGGGTCCCGCCCCGGCGGGCGGGTCACTTTCATTTGATGGCCCAAATGAAAGTAACCAAAGCAAAGGGCCTGATGCTCGGATGAAGTCTTTCGCTCCGGATGCGGTCCGCGGTTTGGCCCGCGCGCTCCGGACAGAAGTCCATGCGGTCAACTGTCTGTCGGGTGCGGACCCACCTTCCGCTCGCCCGGGTTGCGGGCTCGCTGCGCATCGCCCTAGGCTGGGGGGACCGCGGACGCGCCATCGTTGAACGCAAGAGCGGAGTAATCACGACCGCTCACGCGTGCGAGGGTTCCGCCCGCCGGGACCCTTGCCGTCCTTGGCGCGCGCTGGCAGGTGACGTGGCCAGGAGCGTTGGCTGGCGATCAGGCAAGGGCGAGGCGAAGCGAGCCCGCAACCCGGGCGAGCGGAAGGTGGGCGCGCAGCCGACAGACAGTTGACCGCATGAACTTCTCGCCGAAGCGCGCGGAACGAACTGATCACCGCCTCCGGAGCGAGCCAGCACAGATAGAGATCCAAGGTGCTTTCTTTGCCTCCTTTCTTTGCACCAGCAAAGAAAGGAGGTCGCCCGCCGGGGCGAGACCCGGCTGGGTGGCAGTCAGCAACCGCCCCAAGGGACACCAGCCCACAAGCCCGATGGGCAAAGCCAGAAAACGAAGGCCACCGTCAGAGGCCCAGCAACCTCACCGCATTCTTCTTGAGGATCAGCGGCTTCACCTCATCCCGGAAGCCCGCCTCCTCGAAGTCCTTCATCCACCGATCCGGCTGGATCAGCGGAAAGTCGCTGCCGAACAGCACGCGGTCCTTGAGCAGCGTGTTGGCGTACTGCACGAGCTGCGGCGGGAAGTACTTCGGGCTCCACCCCGAGAGGTCGATCCAGATGTTGGGCTTGTGCATCGCGAGCGACAGCGCCTCGTCCTGCCACGGCCACGAAGGGTGCGCGACGACGATCTGCATGTCGGGGAAGGCGATCGCCACGTCCTCCAGCAGCATCGGGTTGCTGTTCTGCAGCCTGAGGCCGCCGCCGCAGCGCATGCCGCTGCCGATGCCCGAGTGGCCGCTGTGGAAGATGGCCGGCAGCTTGTGCTCCGCGATCACCTCGTACAGCGGCCAGGCCATCTTGTCGGCCGGCTCGAAGCCCTGCACCGTCGGGTGGAACTTGAAACCGCGCACGCCGTGCTCCTCGATCAGCCGGCGCACCTCGCGCGCGCCGAACTTGCCCTTGTGCGGGTCGACGCTGCCGAAGGCGATCATGATGTCCGGGTTGGCCTTTGCCGCGTCGGCGATCTCCTCGTTGGGGATGCGCCGGCGGCCGAGCTGGGTCTCGGCGTCGACGGTGAAGTTGACGAAGCCGATCTTCTTCTCGCGGTAGTAGGCGATCGTCTCGTCCATCGTCGGGCGCTTCGACGAGCGGAAGTACTTGTCGGCGGCGCGGTCGTACTCCTCGCCGTAGTTGTCGAAGGGGTTGCGGCACGACACCTCGAGGTGCGTGTGGATGTCGATGGCGATCAGGTCGTCGACGTTCATGTCGGGCTTTCGAGGGAGGGGTCGTGGTCGTGGGAGGCGGGGGACGAGCAAGGCGCAGGCGGCGGGCTGCCGGGCCGCCGGATCACTCTCCGAAGTCCAGCGGCAGGCCGACGTAGTTCTCGGCCACGGTGCGCAGGCCGGCTTCGGAGTGCATCAGGTAGTCGAGCTCGGCGTCCTTGAGCTTGGTGACGATGGCGTCGTCCTCCGGGAAGCGGTGCATCAGCGAGGTGAACCACCACGAGAAGCGCTCGGCGCGCCAGATGCGGCGCAGGCAGCGCTGCGAATAGGTGTCCAGGCCCCGGTCGCGCCCGGGCCCGCTGCCGCGGTAGTGCTCGATGAACGCCTGCGACAGGTACTTCACGTCGGTGGCGGCGAGGTTCAGACCCTTGGCGCCGGTGGGCGGCACGATGTGCCCGGCGTCGCCGGCGAGGAAGAGGCGCCCGAAGCGCAGCGGCTCGCAGACGAAGCTGCGCAGCGGCGCGATGCTCTTCTCGAGCGAGGGGCCGGTGACGAGGTCGTGGCGGCCGCGCTCGTCGAGCCTCTGCGCGAGCTCCGCCCAGAAGGCATCGTCGGTCCATTGCTCGACCTTGTCGGTGAGCGGCACCTGCAGGTAGTAGCGGCTGCGCGTGGGGCTGCGCTGCGAGCACAGCGCGAAGCCGCGCGGGCCGCTGACGTAGATGAGCTCGTGATGCACCGGCGGCGTGTCCGACAGCAGGCCAAGCCAGCCGAACGGGTAGACCTTCTCGTACTCGGTGATCGCACCGCGCGGAACGCTGGCCCGGCACACGCCGTGGAAGCCGTCGCAGCCGGCGATGAAGTCGCACTCGACCTCGCGCCTCGCGCCGCCCACGGTGAAGCTCACGCGCGGCCGGCCGCCGCCCCCGACGCTGCCCTCGAAGCCGTGCACAGCGACGTCCTGCGCCTCGTACACGGTGGGCAGGCCGGCGGCCCGGCGCGCCGCCATCAGGTCGCGGGTCACCTCGGTCTGGCCGTAGACGATGACGTTCTTGCCGCCGGTCAGGCCGTTCAGGTGCACGCGGTGGCGCTGCCCGCCGAAGAGCATCTCGAAGCCCTCGTGCACGAGTCCTTCGCGGTGCATGCGCTCGCCGACGCCTGCCTCGTCGAGCAGGTCGGCGGTCACCTGCTCGAGCACGCCGGCACGGATGCGGCCGAGCACGTACTCGGCGCTCTGGCGTTCGATGATCAGCGCGTCGACGCCGGCCTTGTGCAGCAACTGCCCCAGCAGCAGCCCGGCCGGGCCGGCGCCGACGATCGCGACCTGCGTGCGATGGGTGATCGGGGTGCTCAAGGGGCGACTCCTGGGTCGAGGCCGTAGACACGCGCCGCGTTGCCGGCCAGGAACAGCGCCTTCGCCTCGTCGTCGAGGCCGAGCCGCTCCAGGCCCTGCAGCGCATGGCCGGGCAGGATCATCGGGTAGTTGCTGCCGAACAGCACCTTGTGCCGGCCGTGCCCGCGCAGGTACTCCACGAGCGCGGCCGGGTAGCGTTGCGCGGTGTAGGCCGACGTGTCGATGTACACGCGCTCGTGCTTGGTGGCTACGGCGATGGCCTCGTCGGTCCACGGGTAGCCGATGTGGCCGCCGACGATCGTGAGCTCGGGGAAGTCGATGGCCACCTGGTCGAGGTAGATCGGGCGGCCCACCTCGCTGGGCATCAGCGGCCCGGTGTGGCCGATCTGGGTGCAGAAGGGCACGCCCATCTCGCAGCAGGCCGCGTAGACGGGGTAGAAGCGCCGGTCGGTGGGCGGCACCTCCCAGAGCCAGGGCAGAACGCGGATGCCCTTGAAGCCGAGCTCCTGCACGCAGCGGCGCACCTCGCGCATCGCGGCCATCGGGCGGCTGATGTCGACCGAGCCGACGCCGACGAGGCGGCCGCGCGCCTGCGCGACGAAGCCCGCCACCTCGTCGTTGGAGATCATCGCGTTGCGCGGCGCGACCCAGGCGCTGATGAGGGCGCGGTCCACGCCGGAGGCATCCATCGCCGCCAGCGTGGCCGACACCGGCAGCTCGGCCGTGGGCACCGGTGCCTTGGTCCAGCGGCGCAGCGAGTCGAACATCGGATCGCGCAGCTGGCGCAAGGTGGGGTGCTGGGCCCAGGCGTCGATGATCATGTCGATGAGTCGGAAGGGGTGGGGACTTCGTCGCCGGCGCGCCGCATGCCGACCGTCGGCCGTCGTCCGTCTCCGGTCGCGGCCCGCGCCGTGCGGCCGCAGCTTAAGCCCTGCCGGGCCGGCGCGGCAGGTGGCGCCTCCCGGGCGCGACGCGCCGCGAGCGCCGCCTCGCCGCGTCAGCGGGCGAGCGCCCGCCCGAGGCCATCGAGCAGCACCTTCAGGTCGGCGCGCACGCTCGCGACGGCGGCAACGAGCGCGGCCGGGTCGGCCTCGGGTGCCCCCGCGGCTGCCTCGATGTCGTGCAGCGCCTGCGCGACGCCGATGGCACCGATCGTCGCGCACGCGCCGCGCAACGCGTGGCAGGCGGCCCGCAGGGCCGCCACGCCGTCGCGTTGCGGGTCGGCGAGCGACCACGCGTCGCTGCCGTAGTGCTCGACGAACTTGCGCAGGATGCGCTCGAGCAGCGCCACGCGACCGCCGACGCTGCGCAGCGCCGCCGGAAGATCGAGCCCGTCGACGGCGGCAAGCGCCACCTCGAGCGGGACCGGGCCGGCCGCGCCGGGCGCGGCCGGGGTCGGCGCCGCAGCGGTGCGGGGCGACACCGGTGGCGCCGGTGGGACCGGTGGCGCCGGCGGCGGTGCCTCGGCCGGGGCCAGCCAGCGCAGCAGCGTCGCGTACAGGAGCTCGGGGTCGACCGGCTTGCCGATGTGGTCGTTCATGCCGGCCTCGAGGCAGGCACGGCGGTCCTCGCCGAACGCGTTGGCCGTCATCGCGACGATCGGCAACGACGGGCCGAGACGGGCGCGAATCGCGCGCGTGGCCGCCAACCCGTCCATGACCGGCATCTGGATGTCCATCAGCACCAGGTGGTGCCGGCGCGGATCGACCACGCGCACGGCCTCCGCGCCATCGCCCGCGACATCGACCGCGAGGCCCGCGGAGCGCAACAGGTCCAGGGCCACTTCCTGGTTGACGACGTTGTCCTCGACGAGCAGGACGCGGCGGTTCGCGGCCTGCCGTCGCAGCTGGCCGGTGAAGTCCTGCCCCGGGGGCGTCAGCGGCCCCGGCGCGGCTGCGGCGCCGCGGCGCTGCAGCGCGTGCGCGAGCGCGTCGTGCAGGGTCGAAGGGGTGACCGGCTTCGTCAGCACGGCGTCGAAGCGCGCCTCGGTGGCACGCCGCAGCCCTTCCTCCGCATCGCCGGCCGCGACGAGCAGGCTGGGCGGCACGACCGCGCCGAGCCGGCCGCGCAGCGCGGCCAGCGTCTGTGCGCCGTCGTGGCCTGGCACGCGCTCCGCGACCACCACCACGTCGAAGGGATGGCCGGAGGTCGCGGCCGCCTCGGCGCGCGGCGCAGCGGCGACGGCGTCGGGATGGGCCTCGACGTGCAAACCCAGCGCGGCCAGTTGCGCCGACATCGCCTGCCGCGAGGCGTCGAGTCCGTCGATCAGCAGGGCACGCAGGCCGGCAACACGCCGCGTCGGCGTGCCACCGGCATCGGGCCGCCGCGCCGGCGTGCCACCGGCATCGGGCTGCCGCGCCGCGGCGCCACTGGTGGCCGGCCGCAGCCAGGCGGTGAACCAGAAGGTGCTGCCTTCGCCGGGCCGGCTCTCGACACCGACCTCGCCGCCCATCAGCCGCGCCAGGTGGCGCGTCAGCGCCAGGCCGAGCCCCGTGCCGCCGAAGCGTCGCGTCGCCGAGCTGTCGGCCTGCTCGAAGGCCTCGAACAGGTGCGGCAGCCGGTCGGCATCGATGCCGATGCCGGTGTCGCGCACCTCGAACCGCACCTGCACCCGTTCGCCGTCCGCGGCCACCGGCGCGGCCCTCAGCCGCACCCGGCCGCGTTCGGTGAACTTGACCGCGTTCGTCAGCAGGTTGACGAGCGCCTGGGTCAGGTGTCGCGGGTCGCCGCACAGGCGCTCGGGCAGCTGATCGGCCTCGAGGATCAGCTCCAGGCCCTTGGCCGCCGCCTTCGCCGACACGCTGTCCAGCGCGCCCCTCATCAGCTCGTCGCGCGCGAACTCGGCCTCCTCGAGCGCCAGCTTGCCGGCGCCGATCCGGGACAGCTCGAGCACGTCGTTGATCACCTGCAGCAGGCTCCGGGCCGCGGCGTCCACCTTGCGCAGGCGCTCGCCCTGCACCGGATCCTGCGTCTCGCGCGCGATCAGGTGCGTGAGCCCGAGGATGGCGTTCAGCGGCGTGCGGATCTCGTGGCTCATGTTGGCCAGGAAGGCGCTCTTGGCGCGCGCGGCCGCCTCGGCGCGTTCGGCCTGGCGCTCGGCCTCGCGGCGGGCTGCTTCGAGCTCGGTGACATCGGTGGCCAGCGCGAGAAGACCCTCGACGAGCCCGTCCCGCAACTGCGGCACGATGCGGATCTGGCGCGTGCGTGCCACGCCGTCCTCGTCGATGTCCTCGTGCTCGAAGGTGCGTGCTTCGCCGGCGAGCGTGGCCTGGACGTATCCGTGCAGCGCACGTGCCTCCTCGGCCCCGTAGATCTCGTCGATCGTGCGCCCGACCAGTTCGTGCGGCGCCCGGCCCAGGCGCTCGCAGAACATGCGGTTGACGAAACGGCAGACGTGATTGCGATCCCAATAGCTGACTCGTCCCGGCAGGCTGTCGGCCACCATGCGCGTGAAGGCCTCGGCGTCGGTGAGGGCGTCGTTGGTTGCCTCGACGCGCCGGCGCGCGTCGACGGTCTCGCTGATGTCGGTGACGACGACGAAGATGCCCCGCACTGCACCGGTGTCGACATGCGGGAACGCGTGCAGCCAGAACCACCCGCGCCGGCCGCGCGTGCCTTGAAGCTCCACTTCCGCCTTGTGCTCGTTGCCGGCGAGCAGGTGTTCGACGAGCCAGCGGTTGGCGTCCATGAAGGCGCGGCCGACCACCTCGGGCATCGTGCGCCCCAGGACCGCCTCGCGGTCGAGCCCGCGCCACTCGCAGAAGGCGCGGTTCGCGTAGCGCAGGCGCAGGTCGTGATCCCAGAAGGCCAGGTGCGTCGGCAGCGCGTCGAGCAGCGAGCCGTGCAGCGCGCGGGCGGTGTCGAGATCGGCCAGGCCGGGTGGCAGGGCCTGCAGCCCGCTCGTGAGGTTCTTGTCGTCCATGCCGCCTTTGTCCTGGTCGGTCTCGAAGCCCTCCCCAGGGCGCGCCCGAGTCTATCGACGCCGTTGCCACGGCCCGCTTGACGCTGGGCAACCCTTCCGGCCCTCGCCTCCATCGGTCCCAGGATGGGGGACGATGCCGCTCCATGGTCGGGCCAAGGCGCGTGGCCCGCAAGGCGGAGTTGCCCGCTGTTCACCCGGCTGTTCGGGCATGATCGGCCGTCCAGCTTCGGCGTTAGGCGGCGGCGCGGGCGCTGGCGCGCGCCGGGCGGGGGGGCGGCTCGCATGCCTGCCGGGCGGAGGCCGGCACCGACGCCGCGGCGCGGGCTGCGCCGGCGGGGCCGGGCGCACGCTGGCGCCGGCTCAATGGCTGAGCGCGGCGCCGGCCGGCGGATCGAGCCGGGCCGGCCGCCGCGTGCGCCACAGCAGCCACGCGACGATGCTGCCGTTGACCAGGTTCCACGCGATGCCGTTGACGAAGGCCGCCTCGTACGAGCCGGTGAGGTCGAACACCTTGCCGCTCATCCACCCGCCGAGCGCCATGCCGAGCAGCGTGCACATCAGCACCATGCCGACGCGCGCGCCGGCCTCCTTCGGCGGGAAGTGCTCGCGGACGATGATCGCGTAGCTCGGCACGATGCCGCCCTGGAACAGGCCGAACAGCGCCGACACCACGTACAGCGACACGAGCCCGTCGAAGGGCAGGAAGAGCAGCAGCGCCACGCCCTGCAGCACCGAGCCGAGCAGCAGCGTGCGCAGGCCGCCGATGCGGTCGCAGATGAGGCCGGAGACGAGCCGGCTGACGATGCCGCAGGCGAGCATCAGCGAAAGCATCTCGGCGCCGCGCGCGGCGCCGTAGCCGAGGTCGGTGCAGTAGGCGACGATGTGCACCTGCGGCATGCTCATCGCCACGCAGCACGCGATGCCGGCGATGCAGAGCAGCCATTGCGCCTGGTTGAGCGTGAGGCCGAAGGGCTGCGACGACGGCATCGCACCACCCGCCGGCGCCACCGAGGGCGCCGTGGCAGCGGGCGGGCGCGGGCGCAGCATCAGCGCCAGCAGCGGCATCGCCACGGCGCACAGCACGCCCAGGCCGATGAACGTAGCGCGCCAGCCGACGCTGCCGACGAAGTGCTGCACGATCGGCGGCCAGATCGCGCCGGCCAGGTAGTTGCCGCTGGCGCACACCGCCACCGCGATGCCGCGGCGACGCACGAACCACAGCGACGCGTCGGCCACCAGCGGCGCGAAGGTCGCCGCGCTGCCCAGGGCGCCCAGCAGCACGCCGTGCACGAGCGCGAACACCCACACGTTGCCTGCGAGTCCGGCGGCGATGTAGCCGGCGCCGAGCCCGCCGGCGCCGATCATCACCACCGTCATCAGGCCGTGCCGGTCGGCGAGCCTGCCCATCCACACGCCGCCGAGGCCGAAGCCCACCATCAGGAGCGTGTAGGGCAGCGACGCGTCGGCACGCGCGGTGCCGAACTCCGCCTGCACCGTGGGCAGCACGACCGAGACGACGTACATCGCGCTGCTGCCCAGCGTCATCAGCGCGAGCGTCACCATCAGGCGTGCCCAGGCGTAGCGCGAATCGGTCGTGCGCCCGGCCGAATCGCGGGCGTTCGATCCGCCCGTCATCGCGGGGCGGGCGCCGCCGGGGCGCCGGGTGGATCGGCCGCGTCGTGGGCCGATCGCGCGCCGGGACGCCTGCGGTAGGTGACGAAAGCCATCGGCGTGCCGTCGGCCGCCTCGGCCTCGATGCGCTGCACCTCGTCGAACTGCGTGCGGTCGATGGCCGGGAAGAAGGCGTCGGCCTCCGGCCACCGGCGCCCCACCTCCGTCAGGCGCAGCTCGTCGGCGCGCGGCAGCGCCTGCGCATAGATGTCGGCGCCGCCCATCACCATCACCTCGGCCTCGCCGGCCAGGCGCTGCAGGGCCTCGTCCAGCGAGCCGGCCGTCTCGGCGCCGGGCGCCTCGAATGCCGGGTCGCGGCTCAGCACGACGTTGCGCCGGCCCGGCAGCGGGCGGAACCGCTCCGGCAGCGACAGCCACGTCTTGCGGCCCATCACGACGGGCTTGCCCATCGTGACGGCGCGGAAGTGCCGCTGGTCGGCGGGGTCGTTGAAAAGGAGGCCGTTGCGACGACCGATGCCCCCGTCGGCCGCCACGGCGGCGATCAGCACGAGCTTCATCGCCGGCGTCCTGCCGGCAGCGCGGCCGGCGGCCCTTCGTGGCTGGGTGTCGGCATCCCGTGCGGCCCCTGCGGCGCGACCCGGCTCAGACCGCCACCGGCGCCTTGATGGCCGGGTGCGGGTCGTAGCCCTCGATCGCGAAGTCCTCGTACTCGTAGTCGAAGATCGAGGGCGGGCGGCGCCGGATCGCGAGCGTGGGCCAGGGGCGCGGCTCGCGCGCGAGCTGCGTCTGCACCTGCTCGAAGTGGTTGCTGTAGATGTGGCAGTCGCCGCCGGTCCAGATGAAGTCGCCCGGCTCGAGGTCGCACTGCTGCGCCAGCATGTGCGTCAGCAGCGCGTAGCTGGCGATGTTGAACGGCACGCCGAGGAAGATGTCGGCGCTGCGCTGGTACAGCTGGCAGCTCAGCCGGCCCGGCGCCGAGGGCGACGCGCCCGGCGCGACGTAGAACTGGAAAAACGCGTGGCAGGGCGCCAGCGCCATCTTCGGCAGCTCGGCCACGTTCCAGGCGCTGACGATGATGCGGCGGCTGTCGGGGTTGGTCTTCAGCTGCTGCACCGCCTCGGCGATCTGGTCGACGTGCCCGCCGTCGGGCTTCGGCCAGCTGCGCCATTGCACGCCGTAGACGGGGCCGAGGTCGCCGTCGGGGCCGGCCCACTCGTCCCAGATCGTCACGCCGCGCTCCTGCAGCCAGCGCGCATTGCCGTCGCCGCGCAGGAACCACAGCAGCTCCAGCGCGATGCTCTTCCAGTGCACCTTCTTCGTCGTCACGAGGGGAAAGCCCTCGGCGAGGTCGAAGCGCATCTGGTAGCCGAACACGCTCCTCGTGCCGGTGCCGGTGCGGTCGGCCTTGGTCACGCCATGCTCGAACACATGGCGCATGAAGTCCTCGTAGGTGCGGCGCGTGGCGCGGTGCGGGGTCGGCATGCGGCGGATTATCCGGCGCCCGGCGCTTCCCGGCCGGGCCCCCTCGGCAGGGCTAGGGCGCCACGGGCTCCAGGTCGAACTGCATCGCGGCGAGCCGCGCGTAGAGCCCGCCGCGGGCGACGAGCTCGTCGTGCCGGCCGATGTCGACGATGCGGCCCTGTTCCATGACCACGATGCGGTCGGCGCGCTGCACCGTGGCCAGGCGGTGCGCGATGACCAGCGTCGTGCGGTCCTTCATCGCCGCCTCGAGGGCGGCCTGCACCATGCGCTCGCTCTCGGCGTCGAGCGCGCTCGTGGCCTCGTCGAGCAGCAGCAGCGGCGGGTTCTTCAGCATGGCCCGCGCGATCGCGATGCGCTGCCGCTGCCCCCCGGACAGGCGCACGCCGCGCTCGCCGAGGTAGGTGCCGTAGCCCTCGGGCAGGCCGGTGATGAACTCGTGCGCGAAGGCGGCGCGGGCGGCGGCGATCACCTCCTCGTCACCGGCCCCGGGGCGGCCGTAGCGGATGTTCTCCAGCGCCGAAGTCGAGAAGACCGTGCTGTCCTGCGGCACGAGGCCGATGCGGCCGCGCAGGGCACCGAGCGCCGCCTCGCGCACGGAGACGCCGTCGACCTCGATGCGCCCCTGCGTCGTGTCGTAGAAGCGCATCAGCAGCTGGAACACGGTGCTCTTGCCAGCGCCGCTCGGCCCCACCAGGGCCACCGTCTCGCCGGGCCGCACCTGCAGCGAGAAGTCGGTCAGCGCCGCCTGCTTCGGCCGCGAGGGGTAGTGGAAGGTCACGTGCGAGAACGTGACCGAGGCGCCCCGGCCGGCCTGCACCGCGGGCAGCGCGCGCGGCGCGGCCGGCTCGGCCACCGGCGAGCGCGACGCGAGCAGCTCCATCAGTCGCTCGGTGGCGCCGGCGGCACGCAGCAGGTCGCCATAGACCTCGGCCAGCACGGCCACGGAGCTGACGAGGATGATCACGAACACCACCGTCTGCCCCAGGTGGCCGGCGGTGATCTGCCCGGCCAGCACGGCCTGCGTGCCCTGGTACAGGCCCCACAGCAGCGCACCGAAGGTGGCGGTGATGATGAAGGCCACGAGCAGCGAGCGCACCCGCGTGCGCTTGCGCGCGGTGTCGAAGGCGCGCTCGGTGCTGTCGGCGAAGCGCCCGGCCTCGCGTCGCTCCTGCACGAACCCCTGCACGACGGGGATGGCGTTCAGGACCTCGGCGGCGATCGCGCTCGTGTCGGCGACGCGGTCCTGGCTGGCGCGGCTCAGCTTGCGCACGCGCTGGCCGAAGTAAAGGCTCGGCAGCACCACGAGCACGAGGATGCCGAGCACCTGCGACATCACGTACGGGTTGGTGACGACGAGCGCGACGAGCGCGCCCACGCCCATGACCGCGTTGCGCAGGCCCATGCTGAGCGACGAGCCCACGACGGTCTGCACGACGGTGGTGTCGGTCGTGAGGCGCGAAAGCACCTCGCCGGTCTGCGTGGCCTCGAAGAACTCCGGGCTTTGCTGCACGACGTGGGCGTAGACGGCGTTGCGCAGGTCGGCGGTGATGCGCTCGCCCAGCCATGTCACCATGTAGAAACGTGCCGCCGAGAACACGCCGAGCGCCGCGCCGACGCCGAACAGCGCCAGGAAGTGCTCCCGCAGTGCGAGCACCCGCTCACCGGGGTCGGCAGCCACGAGGCCGCGATCGATGAGCAGTTTCAGCGCGACCGGGAACATCAGCGTCGAGAGCGCCGCCAGCAACAGGAACACGAGTGCGAGCGCGATGCGGCCACGGTAGGGCCGCAGATAGGGCGCGAGGCCGCTCAGCGAGCGCGGCGAGGCGGCGGCCGCGCGCTGTGCTTCGGGGGTGGGCATGGACCGAGTCTATGCGCCGGCGCGGTGCCCTTCCGTCAGGCTCGCGGCAGCCGCCGGGGCTGCCGGCGGAGGCGGCGCGCGCGTCCGCAAGGCGGCGCGCCGCCGTTTTCCGGGGGGTGCGTCACGATAGGCAACACAGCGAGGGCAAAAGTTCGGACGGTTGTGGTCGAATAACACGCATCCGTGCGGACGCCCCTGGCTTCCACGGTCGCCCCTGCTGCGGGCGAAACCCTTCACTCGTCCCGCGCCCGCGCGCGGAGCTTTTCGGCATGACCGGCCCCATGGCACACCCGATCGATCCACCGACATCGCCCGCGCCGCTGACGGCGACGAGGCCGGGGGCGCCGGCCGCCGAACGGGCCCCGGCGCCGCCCGCCGCCCCGTTGAGCGTCCCGCTCGGCGCGCTCACGCTCGCGTTCGTCGGCGGCTCGGTGCTCGTGGCGGCGCTGCTCGGCTGGGCGATGGCCGCGTGGCTGGAGCCGGTGGCCCCGTGGATGGTCGGCCTGGCTTCGGCGGTCGGCGTGCTCTGCACGGCGCTGCCGCTCGGCATGGCGCTGCATGGCCTCGCGCGCCGCGCGCCGACCGCGCCCCCCAAGCCGGCGCCGGCGCCTGTGGCCGAGCCGGCGGTTGCGGCCACCGGCGTGCGCGTCGTGCCGCAGGGGCTCGTGCTCGGCCGCGAACACTTCGACGACATGGTGGCTCGCGAGTGGGCGCGCGCGCGCCGCTACGGCACCGGGGCGGCGCTGCTGCTGGTGGAGATCGACCGCTACCCCCGCCTCGTCGATGCCCTCGGCGAAGCCGCAGGCGAGAAGGTGCTGGCCGACCTCGTGGCCGCCACCGCGCCGACGTTGCGGGGTGCGGATGCGCTGGCCCGCCACGATGCCGGGCAGTTCGCGGTCTTCCTCGCGAACGCCGACGCGACCGGCGCGCTCGACGTCGCCGAGCGCATCCGCGAGCGCGCCGAGCAGATGGAGGTGGCCGTGCCGCCGCGGCGCGTGCGCTTCACCGTCGCGGTCGGGGTGGCCCACCTGCGCCCGGCCCACCTGCACCTGCAGGCGCTCGTCGACGACGTGAACGAGGCGCTCGGCGTCGCGCGCACCGTGGGCGGCAACTGCGTGCGCGCGGCCCCCGTCGACGCCGGCCAGCGGCCCGCGCCCGGCCCGGCCCGCGACGGCTCGCGCGCCGACAAGAGCTAGGCGCCGCTCGCTGCGCCAGGCCGCGGCAGCGCGGTCGCCCCGCTAGCCCAGCCTGATCGGCGCCGCGTAGCCGGTCATCTCGAGGTAGCCGAGGCCGATGCGTCGCCCGCCTTCGTCGAGCAGTTCCGCGAGGCCCTCCCAGTAGATCGCGCCCGTGCTCGTGCGGCTGTCCAGTTCCTGGCCGTCGAGCAGCGCGCGCACCGTGTGCCGGCCGGCCGGCGTCTCGACCCGCCAGACCACCGGGTATGCGGCGTTCGTGGCCGCGCTGCGCCAGCGCCGGCCCGGCTCGAAGACGACTTCCGGTGGCTCGAAGCTGCGCGTGCCCGACGCCGGCGCGGCCGCGCGCGCGCTGCCGCTGGCCCACAGCGTACTTCCGTCGGCGCGCCGCAGCCGGAACGCGGTGAGCGCACCGCCGTCGAACAGGTTGATGCCGATCCAGTCCCACCCGACCGCCTGCGGGTGAAGCAGTTCGTCGCTCCACTCGTGGTCGAGCCACGCACGGCCGGCCAGCGCGAGCGCACGGCCGTCCAGTTCGAGCGTCAGCCGCGCGTCGATCTGGGGCAGGCTGTAGTAGTGGCTGGCCTGTCGCTCGTCCGGTCCCTTGCGCGAGAAGCCTGCATCGCCTTGCAGCAGTGGCGCCTGCGTGGCCTGGAGGGCTCCGGCGAGGCGGAAGCCGTCGGCGCGCACCTGCGCCTGCCATCGCGACGCCTGCCAGGGGGAAGCGGCGTCGCGCGCCAGCTGCCAGCGGCCGAGGCGTACATCGGCGTCGTCGAGCGCGGCGCGGTCCGGCCCCGAGGCCGGCTCGCCGTTCCAGCGCGCGATGCGCTGCGCGTGCAGGTGGCGGCCGGTGGCGAGCTCGGTGACGGCGGCATGCGCGAACAGCAGGTGCCGCGGCTCGAAGCGACCGGGCCCGCGCTCCGGTGCCGGCGGAGATGCCGGCGGCGCCGCCGTTGGCGCCGCGTTCGCGGCGCCTGCCGCCACCGCGGTACGGCTGCGGAAGAAGGTGACCTGGAAGCCGTGCGTCGGCGCGCCTTCGGGCACGCCGCGGTCGGTGAGCCAGCCCGTGACGTACCACCACTCGGTGCGCGCAGCGACGTGCGCACCATGGTCGCGCGGGAAGGTCAGCAGGCGGCCGCGCCGGATGCCGGAGGCGGAGGTCGCCGGCGCCGTGGCTGGAGGGGCCGGGGACGTTGCGGCCGCCGTCGACGCCCCCGCGGAGCTTCGGGGCTGCGGGCCCGCCGCTCGCGAGGCGGGCTCGTCCGGCGCCGGTGCGGCCGACGCACGCGCAGCCCATCCGGCCCACGCGGCGCCGGCGGCCGCGCCGCGCGCGAGCCGGCCGAGCCACGAACGCCGCGCCGGATTCACCAGTCCTCCTTCACCGACAGCACGGCGCTGCGGGCGGTGGCGCCGCGCGCCGCCCAGGCCGAGGTCAGCGTGCCGGCCACGAACACCGCGCCGCACAGCGCGGCGAGTCGACCGGCCGGCAACACCATCGCCATCGTCCAGTGGAAGCTCTGCGGATTGACCACGTGCACGAGCACTGCGCTGACGGCCAGCCCCAGCAGCAGGCCGACGACCACGCCGGCGGCCACCCAGGCCGCCGACTCCGCGGTGACGAGCGCCAGCAGCTGCCGGCGCGTGAACCCGAGGTGCGCGAGCAGGCCGAACTCCTTGCGTCGCGCCAGTACCTGCGCCGACAGGCTGGCCGCGATGCCGACGAGGCCGATGGCGATGGCCACTGCCTGCAGGTAGTAGGTGACCGCGAAGCTGCGGTCGAAGATGCGCAGCGAGATCGAGCGCAACTCCCCGGTAGTGGCGAAGTCGAGCATCGCCGGGTCCGGCAGCAGCGAGCGCAGGGCGGCCATCACCGCCGCCGGGTCCGCGCCCGGGCCGAGCCAGAGGGCGAGGTCGTTCGCCCGCCCGTCGCCGGTCAGGCGCTGGTACAGGGCCCGGTCGATGGCGATGGAGCCGAACTGGCGCGCGAAGTCCCGGTAGACGCCTCGCACGTGCACGACGGTGGCATGGCCTGCCGCCAGCGCGTCCGAGGCGCCGGCCGCGCCGGGAACGGGAGGGCCCCCGATCGGCAGGGCCATGCGGGTGCCCGGCCGTGCGCCGTAAAGGGCCTCGACCGCCTCGCTGACGAAGACGTCGGGCAGGCTCCCATGCGGAGGCAGCGGCGGGCTCGCGAACGCAAGCGCCGGCTGCGTTGCGCCGGGGCGTGCCTCGGCATCGACCGTGTCTTGGGCCAGCGGCCGGGCCACCAGCGTGACGGCGGGTCGCCCGGGTTCGAGCTGGAGCGAGCGCACGCGCGAGGCGGTGAGCCGCGACACGCCGGGTACGCGGCGCGCGTTCTCCTCGAAGTCCTCGGGCAGCCAGGCCGACTCCGCCATCGCCGCGGTGGCAGCGCTGCGTGCGTAGAGGTCGGCCGGCAGCACCTGGTCGAGCCAGTCGGACACCGCCGTGCGGAAGCTGGCGACCATCACGGTCAGCGCCACCGAGAGGGCCAGGCTGGCCACGATGCCGGCGGTGGCGGCAGTTGCGGTGGCGCGGTGGAACGCGGCGCGTCGCCATGCCAGCAGGGCAAGCGGAGATGCCGGGCGGCCCGCGGTGGCCGGCGTCGCAGTCTGCGCGGCCGCCCGCGTAACGCCCTGCGGCGCCACGCGCTCGGCCTCGGACCTCCGCACGGACACCGGCTCGAGGGCCCCGCTCGTCGTCGGCCGTCGCGTCGGCCCGCCGATCGAGGTCAGCGCGTGCACGACCGCCGGCACCCAGGCCACGCCGCCGCATAGCAGAGCCGCCACGGCCAGGTAGGCCGCCAACGGCAGGCCGGCCACAGGAGGCGCGGCGGCCAGCGCCGCGCCGAGGGCAAGCAGCGCCAGCGCCGGCCACAGCGGCGGTGCGCGCCCCTCGGGGTCGCCCAGGCCCTTCAGCGCCTGCGCCGGCCGCAGCCTCTCGGCGGCGCGGGCGGGGAAGTAGCCACCCGCCATGGCCGAAGCCACGCCGAGCGCGACGAAGCCGGCGGCAGCGGCGGAGCTCCAGTGCAGCGTCGGCTGCACGCCCGGAAAGTACCCGCCGCCGAGGTCACCGGCGAGCGCGCGCAGCGCCGCGGCCGCGAGGCCGGTGCCGACGGCCATGCCGAGCAACCCGCCGACGAGGCCGACCAGCGCGCACTCGCCGAGCACCAGCAGCCTGCGCCCGCGTGCGGTGAGGCCGAGCACGCCCAGCAGCGCGAGCCCGGCGGCACGCTGCGCGACCGAGAGCGCGACCACCGAGTAGACGAGGAACGCGCCGACCAGCAGCGCCACCAGTGCCAGCACGGTGAGGTTGATGCGGTAGGCGCGGGAGAGGTGGGACACGCGCTGCTCGGCCGCCTGCGGCGCCACGGCCTGTACGCCGGCCGGCAGGGCGAGGCGGGCGGCCAGTGCCGCCGGGTCGCTGCCCGGTGCCAGCCGAACGTCGATGCGCGAGACGCGTCCGGCGACGTCGAAGGCGTCCTGCGCGGCGGCGATGTCGACGACGATCAGCGGGGCGCCGCCGATGGCCACGTCCCCGGCCACGCGCAGCGTGAGCCAGCGCGGACCGGCCTGCACCTGCAGCGTGGGGGCACCTTCGCGCGACCCGTCGGTGCCGGCCAGCCACTGCTCGCGTGCCGCGCGGTTGACGAACGCCACGCCGCCATCGAGGAAGACCTGGGCCGGCTCGCCGCGCGCCGGCAGCGGCATCAGCGCCGGCGCCAGCGGCGCCACGCGCAGCGCGTCGACGCCCAGCACGCGCACCGCCTGGCGTGGCGCGGCGGCGTCGCGGCGCGCATAGGTCTCCACCTCGACGACGGCGCTGGCCGCGGCGACGGCCTCGTCGTCGAGCACGCGCGCGAAGAGCGCGTCGGAGAACCCTTCGCGCTGGCCGCGCAGCACGAGGTCGGGATCGCCGTTGGCGCTGCGCACCGCGGCCGCGAACTCGCCGAGCGCCGAACGATTGATCAGGTGCACCGACCAGGCCAGCGCCACGCCGAGGCTGAGCGCGAGCAGCGCCACCGAGTGCCGCCACGGGTGGTGCCGCCACTCGCGCCAGACCAGCGGTGCCAGGGCCCAGGCACGCGCGAACGGGCTGGCCTGCCCGCGCGCAGGCCCGGCCGACTGTCGATTCGCCGGCCCGTTCATCGGACGTTCGACTGTCCGCTCGGTCTTGCGGTCGGCCGATGTTGCGGCTGACTTTGCGGCCGTTCGTTCGGCCAAGCGGTCGGCCACTTGGTCGGCCAACTGGTCTGCCAACTGGTCTGCCAACTGGTCGGTCGTCCGGTCTGCCGGGTCTTCGATCGAGTGCGTGCCCGATCACTCGATCGAAGGTCCGCCCGCGCGACCGCGCAGCCGAGGCATGCGCGATCGCTCGTCCGGGCGCCTGCCCGTTCGCGCACCGGCACCGGCACCGCCAACGCCAGCGTCAACGCCTGCGCGCCGGCTCGCCGCGCCGCACTCACGGCGCGGCCTCGACGCGGTCGCCGGCCGGAGGCCGCTGCGCCGGCGCGATGCCGTCGGGCGTCAGGCGCAGCGTGCGGTCGGCGAGCGCGGCCGCCGCCTCGGAGTGGGTCACGAGCAGGCAGGCCGCACCGGCTTCCTTGACCTGCCGCCTCAGCACCTCGAGCACCACCGCGGCCGTGGCCGGGTCGAGGTTGCCGGTCGGCTCGTCGGCGAGGATCAGTTGCGGTGCGTGCACCACGGCGCGCGCGATGGCGACCCGCTGCAGTTGCCCGCCCGAGAGTTCGGCCGGGAAACGCGCGCCGAACCCGCGCAATCCGACGGCCGCCAGGGCCTCGTCGGCGCGCTGCAGGCCGCGGGCGCGGGTCTGGCCGGCCAGCCACAGCGGCAGCGCCACGTTCTCGGCCACCGGCAGGTGCGGCAGCACGTGGAAGGCCTGGAAGACGAAGCCGACATGCTCCCGCCTCAGGCGCGCACAGGCGTCGTCGTCGAGCGTCGAGAGATCGGTTCCGGCGAGCACCACGCGCCCGGCATCGGCGCGGTCGAGGCCGGCAATGCAGTTGAGAAGCGTCGACTTGCCGACACCGCTCTCTCCGACCAGCGCGACGAACTCGCCGGCGGCCAGAGCGAGCGAGACCCGGCTGAAGATGGTGGTGGCGCCGTAGCGCTTGGCCAGGTCGTGGATCTGCAGCATGGACGCGTCGATGATGCCGCAAGGCGCGCACGGAGCAGGCCGGCACGGAGCATGCCCCGCCGGCCCTGCGTGCTATCGTCATTTGCATCCGTGCCGCGCCCGGCGCAACGCCGGGCGAGGGCAACCGTTCGATCGACGCACGGCGTCCATGCAACGCAAGGGAGGGCCCGCCTTGGCCTATCAGATCGACCTCTCCGGCCGCGTGGCCTTCGTCACCGGCGCCTCCAGCGGACTCGGGGCGCAGTTCGCGCGCGTGCTCAGCCGTGCCGGCGCCGGCGTGGTGCTGGCGGCACGCCGCATCGAGCGCCTCAAGACGCTGCGCGCCGAGCTCGAGGCCGAGGGCGGAGACGCGCACGTGGTCGGGCTCGACGTCACCGACCCGGCCAGCATCCGCGCCGCGGTGGCGCATGCCGAGACGGAGATGGGCGCCATCGACATCCTCGTCAACAACTCGGGCGTGGGCTCGACGCAGAAGCTCACCGACGTGACGCCGGAGAGCTACGACGAGGTGATGGCCACCAACCTGCGCGGCGCGTTCTTCGTCGCCCAGGAGGTGGCCAAGCGCATGATCGCGCGCAGCAAGGGCGAGGCGCCCGGCACCTTCACCGGCGGGCGCATCGTCAACGTGGCGTCGATGGCCGGCCTGCACGTGGCGCCGGGCATCAGCGTCTACGGCATCAGCAAGGCCGGCGTCGTGCACATGACGCGCGTGATGGCCTTCGAGTGGGGCCGCTTCGGCATCAACGTCAATGCGATCTGCCCCGGCTACATCGACACCGAGATCAATCACCACGTCTGGCAGACCGAGGCCGGGCAGCGGCTCTTGCAGAGCTTCCCGCGAAAGCGCGTGGGCAAGCCCGAGGACCTGGACGCCCTGCTGATGATGCTGTGCGCCAACGAGAGCCGCTTCGTGAACGGCGCGGTGATCGCGGCGCACGACGGGCAGGCCATCTGAAGGTGCCGTTCGTCCTCTGCTCCCGCTTCCGCAGCCCTGGCCCCCCATGCGCCACCTGACCCCGCTCGAGGCCCGCGTGCTCGGCGTGCTGGTCGAGAAGCAGGCGACGGTGCCCGACACCTACCCGCTGAGCCTGAATGCCCTCGTCAACGGCTGCAACCAGAAGACCGCGCGCGACCCGGTGATCGAGGCCACCGAGGCCGACGTGCTGGTGGCGCTGGACGGGCTGAAGTCGCTGTCGCTCGTCTTCGAGGGCAGCGGCAGTCGCGTCGTCAAGTTCGAGCACAACATGGGGCGCGCGCTGCAGTTGCCCGGCGCCGCCGTCGCGTTGCTCGCGGTGCTGATGCTGCGCGGGCCGCAGACCGCGGCCGAGCTGCGGCTGAACTGCGAACGCCTGCACCGCTTCGCGGACATCTCGTCGGTCGAGGGCTTCCTCGAGGAGCTGGCCACGAAGGACCCGCCGCGCGCCGCCAGGCTCGCGCGCGCGCCCGGCGAGCGCGAGGCGCGCTGGGCGCAGCTGCTGACGGGCGCTGCGCCGTCGGTGGCGGCACCGGCGCGGCCGGCGGCGACGGCCGACGGCGGCGCGGCCGCCCCGGCGGTGGACGTCAGCGCAGTCGAGCTGGCCGCCCTGAAGGCCGAGCAGACGCGCCTGGCCGGCGAGGTCGAGCGGCTCAAGGAACTCGTCCACCGGCTCGCGCGGGAACTGGGCGTGCAGGCCTGATCCTCGCGACCGCGAGCCCTTCTTCGTTCTTTCGTTCCTCTTCCCGAAGTCCAAACCCCGCGCGCCCGCCCGCGCCGTACCCGATGCGATTCGTCCTGCCCGCCGAGAAGAAGCTCGTGCACGAGATGACGGTCCCCATCCGCTGGGGCGACATGGACGCGATGGGCCATGTCAACAACACGATCTACTTCCGCTACTTCGAGATCGTGCGGCTGGACTGGTTCTTCCGTGCCGCGGCGCCGCACGGCATCACCAACCTCAGCGGCGAAGGCGTCATCATCGTCAACGCCTTCTGCAACTTCATCCGGCAGCTCGAGTTTCCCGGCGAGGTGCGCACGCGGCTGTACACCGCCGAGGTCGGGCGCAGCAGCTTCGACACCTTCCTGACGATGGAGCGCACCGACGAGCCCGGCGTCGTCTATGCCGAGGGCGGGGCCACCACCGTGTGGTGCGAGTTCGCCGCGAGGAAGAGCAAGCCGATGCCGGACTGGCTGCGCGCCATCGTCTCCTGAAGGGTTCCGGGGCGGGCGGGCTCGCCCGGGTCCGGGTGGCCCGGCAAGGGCCGGGGCCCGTGCAGCGATGCAGCGATGCCGGCCGGGCCGGCGTGCTCAGCCGAGCTGGTAAGGACCGCCGACTTCCAGCGCCCGCTGGTAGGCCGGCCGCGCGTGGATGCGCTCCAGCCAGGCCAGCAGGCGTGGGTAGCGCGCATCGAGCCCGCCGCGCGCCCGTGCCGCTTCGAGCGGGAAGCTCATCTGCACGTCGGCCGCGGTGAAGTCGTGGCCGGCGAACCAGTCGCGCGCCGCGAGCTCGCCTTCCATGAAGGCCAGCTGCCGTTCGATGTTCGGGGCGATGAACGCGGCCGTCACCTTGTCGGCGATGCCGCGCGCCACCGGCTTGACGAAGAAGGGCATCGGCGCGCTGCGCACCTTGTCGAAGACGAGCTTGAGCAGCAGCGGCGGCATCGCGCTTCCCTCTGCGAAGTGCAGCCAGTACGTGAAGCGCCGGCGCTCCTAGCTGCCCGCCGGCGGGCGCAGGCGGCCTTCGGTGTCGTAGCGGTCGAGCAGGTACTCGAGGATCGCGCCGGACTCGGCGACGGTCACGTCGCCGTCGGTGACCACCGGGCTCTTGCCCAGCGGATGGACCTGGCGCAACTCGGGCGGCGCGAGCTGCGTGCGCCGGTCGCGGGCGTAGCGGCGGACCTCGTAGGGCAGGCCGAGTTCCTCGAGCAGCCACAGCACGCGCTGCGAGCGGGAGTTGTCCAGGTGGTGCAGGACGAGCGTTGCGGTCATGCGCCGCATTGTCGGCGCCCCGGGGAGGTGCGGCAGGACGCCCGTCCGCCGCGCCGGCAAGGGCCGGGGTGCCCGAGACCCCGGCCGCGGGCTACTCGAGTACCACCAGCCGGTGCTTCAGCGCCGTCAGCACGGCCTCGGTGCGATTGCCGGCATGCAGCTTCGCGAGGATGTTGGTGACGTGGAACTTCACCGTCGGCATCGCGATGCCCAGGCGGTTGCTGATCTCCTGGTTCGACAGCCCGCGCGCCATCAGGCCCAGCAGTTCGCGCTCGCGATGCGTGAGGTCCGATCCCGGCGAGGGCGCGCGCTCGCCGGCCATCAGGGCGTCGCTGACCTCGGGCGCCAGCACGCGCTGGCCCCGTGCCGCCGTGTGCATCACGGTGACGAGCTCCTGCGTCGAGGCGTTCTTCAGCAGGTAGGCGCCGGCCCCGGCCTCCATCGCCCGCTTGACCTCGTAGGGATCGAGCACGCTCGTCAGCACGACGAAGTGGGCCTTCGGCAGCAGCGGCTTCAGCGCGCGGATCGTCGCCACGCCATCCGGGCCCGGCATCACCAGGTCCACGAGCACCAGGTCGGGGTTCAGCGCGGGGGCGAGGCGCACCGCGTCGTCGCCGTCGGCGGCGTCGCCGACCCACTCGAACTCGCGCTCGCCCTTGATCATCGCGGCCAGGCCGTGCCGGATCATCGGATGGTCGTCGATCACGAACACCCGCAGCGGGCGGCCGCGCTGCTCACCGGCCCGGCCGAGTGACTCGTTCACGGGCATTTCCATCGCTTCTCCCTCCCTCTTGTGATCGCCTCGCGCCTGGCGGCAGGCCGGCCGAAAGGCTCGTTCCCGAACCGCCGCGATGGTAGGGGGGAAGAAATGACGAGCGACCATACCGAGGTATGGTCCGTGTGGCGTTCTCGCCTAAGCCTGGCCGGTCAGCAGCCTGTGCACGAGTTCGGTGGTCGTGGAAGCGCCCACCTTGCGCATCAGGCGTGTGCGATAGACGTCCACCGTGCGCGGGCTCACGCCGAGGCGGCGGCCGATGCCCTTGCTCGTCAGCCCTTCGATCAGCAAGGCGGCGATCTCGCGCTCGCGCGGCGTGAACTCGACCCGCAGCACGCGCCGCGACGAGAGGTCCTCGAAGGCCCAGATGCCCTGCGCGTGCGGGCGCCCGGGGTCGAGCGCACGCCCCGAGACATGGCACCAGAAGAGCTCGCCGGCGGTTGCGCCGCCGGCGTCCCCCAGGCGCTTCATCACCCGCTCGTCGCTGTAGCGACCGGCCCGGTCGAGCTGGGCGGCGATGCGCTCGCCGGTGCGCTCGAACTCGGCCGTCGAGGGATAGAGCAGCTCGAAGCTCCTGCCCACGAGCATCTCGCGCGTCGCGCCGAACATCTTCAGCAGCTCGCGATTGACGTCGATCATCAACCGCTCGCGCGAGATCACCAGGCCCACCGGAGCGAGCTCGAAGGCGATGCGGTGGTCGAGAGGTTCCGCGCCGTCCGTGGCCTCGCAGGCCGCGGACGATGCGACTGCGCCGCGCGCGCCGTTCACGCCCTGGCCGCTGCCTAGGCCGGCGCGTCAGAGCAGCGCATAGGTGGTCGTCGCGTGCGCGGCCAGCTCGTCGTCGGCATTCAGGATCTGGATCTCGCCGAAGACGAGGCTGCGGCCCATGCGCAGCACGCGCGCGACGACGCGCGCCGTGCCGCTGGTGCCGGCCACCTGGCGCAGGAAGCTCGTCTGCAGCTGCACCGTGGTCATCGGCTTGAAGCCGCCGAGCCGGGTCATCACGGCCAGCACCATCGCCGTGTCGGCGGCGGCCATCATCGTCTGGCCGCACAGCACGCCGCCCTCGTGCACGTGCCGGCTCGTCACCGGCAGCGCCAGCGTCACCTCGCCGGCGCGCGCCTCGAGCACGCGCAGGTCGAGGTCGCGCACCCAGGGCGCGAACACCCTTGCCAGCGCGTTGTTCAGCATCTCGGGGTCGGCCAGAGAGGCCATCGGATCGGGCGTGCTCATCGGTGGGGGCGCTCCTTAGTGAATTCTACGTAACGCCTACTTAATGCCTTACGTAGTACGCTTCCCGGCTTCGGCAGGAGACGACAAGCCCATGCGCAAGATCTACCCCAGCGCCGCCGCCGCGCTCGACGGCATCATCCACGATGGCCAGCTGCTCGCGGTGGGTGGCTTCGGCCTGTGCGGCATCCCCGAGGCGCTGATCGACGCGCTGCGCGACTCGGGCCGGAAGAACCTGACCGTCGTCTCCAACAACGCCGGCGTCGACGGCTTCGGGCTCGGCAAGCTGCTCGAGACGCGGCAGATCAAGAAGATGATCTCGAGCTACGTCGGCGAGAACAAGGAGTTCGAGCGCCAGTACCTGGCCGGCGAGCTCGAGCTCGAGTTCACGCCGCAGGGCACGCTCGCCGAGAAGCTGCGCGCCGGCGGCGCAGGCATCCCGGCGTTCTTCACGCGCACCGGCTACGGCACCATGGTGGCCGAGGGCAAGGAGACGCGCGAGTTCGACGGCAAGCCCTACGTGATGGAGCGCGCCCTCGTGCCCGACGTCTCGCTCGGCAAGGCCTGGAAGGCCGACGAGAGCGGCAACCTCGTCTTCCGGCGCACCGCGCGCAACTTCAACCCCGCCGTCATCATGGCCGGCAAGATCAGTGTCGTCGAGGTCGAGGAGATCGTGCCCACCGGCACCTTCGACCCCGATGCCGTGCACCTGCCGGGCATCTACGTGCACCGCCTGGTGCTCAACGCGAACCCCGAGAAGCGCATCGAGAAGCGCACGGTCCGCGAGAAGACCGCCGCCTGAACCCGGCCCCGGCAACGAGCTTTCGAAGGAACACACCATGCCCTGGACCCAGGACCAGATGGCCGCGCGCGCCGCGCAGGAACTGCAGGACGGCTACTACGTCAATCTCGGCATCGGCATCCCGACGCTGGTGGCCAACTACGTGCCCAAGGACATCGAGGTCTGGCTGCAGAGCGAGAACGGCATGCTCGGCATCGGCCCGTTCCCGACCGAGGACGAGATCGACGCCGACCTCATCAACGCGGGCAAGCAGACGGTCACGACGATCCCCGGCTCGAGCATCTTCGGCAGCCACGACAGCTTCGCGATGATCCGCGGCGGCAAGATCAACCTGAGCATCCTCGGCGCGATGCAGGTCAGCGAGAAGGGCGACCTCGCGAACTGGATGATCCCCGGCAAGATGGTCAAGGGCATGGGGGGCGCGATGGACCTCGTCGGCGGCGTCAAGAGCGTCGTCGTGCTGATGGAGCACGTGGCCAGGAAGAAGGACGGCGGCTTCGACCTGAAGATCCTGCCCAAGTGCACGCTGCCGCTCACCGGCGTGGGCGTGGTCGATCGCATCATCACCGACCTCGCGGTGATGGACGTGACGCCGCACGGCCTGAAGGTCGTCGAGCTCGCGCCCGGCGTCACGCACGAGGAACTGCAGAGCAAGACGGGCGTCGCGTTGCGCTGACGGTGCTGCGCGCGCGTGGCCGACGAGCCGGGGCGGGGCGCGCGGGCGCTCCGGCGCCAGCCGGCGTCGCGGCCGTGGTGCTGGCGCTGCTGCTCGGCGGCTGTGGCTCACCGCTCGCGCCCGGCGAGGCCGCGGGCACGTCGACGGCCGAGCGCGCCGCGACCCAGCCCGAGGGCGCCTCCGGCTGGCAGACCAAGCCCGGCTGGCTCTTCCCGCGTGCCGCGGTCGCCGCGGCGCATCCGCTGGCGGCCGAGGCCGGGGCGGACGTGCTGCGCGCCGGCGGCAATGCGATGGACGCCGCGGTGGCGGTGCAGATGGTGCTCGCGCTCGTCGAGCCTCAGAGCAGCGGCATCGGCGGCGGCGCGCTACTGCTGCACTGGGACGGCCGCGAGGTCGCCGCCTGGGACGGCCGCGAAACCGCGCCGGCCGCGGCCGACGAGCGCCTCTTCCTGCAGGCCGACGGCCGGCCGATGCCCTTCCTCGCGGCGCTGGTCGGCGGGCGCTCGGTCGGCGTGCCCGGCGCCGTGCGCATGCTCGAGGCGGCGCACCGCGTGCACGGGCGCCTGCCGTGGGCACGCCTGTTCGAGCCGGCGATCGCGCTCGCCGAGCGCGGCTTCCGCATCAGCCCACGGCTGCACCGGGCCATTGCGTCCACCGCTTCGCTGTCCGCCGACCCGCTGGCGCGCGCCTACTTCTACGGTGAAGACGGCCGCCCGCTGCCGGTGGGTCATCTGCTGCGCAATCCGGCGCTGGCGGCGGTGCTGCGCGCCCTCGCCGAGCGGGGCAGCGCGGCGCTGCACGAGGGCCCCGTCGCCGCCGACCTGGTGGCGCGCGTGCGCGGCCATGCCTCGGCCGGCCGCCTGACGCTGGCCGACCTGGCCGGCTACGCGCCGGTGCGCCGCAGCGCGCTGTGCAGCGACTGGCAGGCGTGGCGGGTCTGCGGCTTCCCGCCGCCGTCGTCGGGGCAGCTCACGATCATGCAGATGCTCGGCCTGCTCGGGCGGCTGCCGCCGGTCGTGGCGCTTGCGGCCGGCCGGGCGGCGGGCCCCGGCGTCGTCCCGGGTGCGGACTGGCTGCACGCCTACACCGAGGCGGCACGCCTGGCCTACGCCGACCGCGACCGCTACATTGCCGACCCGGCCTTTACGCCGGCGCCCGGCGGCGACTGGCGCACGCTGCTCGATCCGGCCTACCTCGCGGGGCGCGCGGCGGGCATCGGCGAGCGCAGCATCGGCCGCGCCGCCGCCGGCGAGCCCGGGGCGTTGCCGGTGGCGTGGGCGCCGATGCCGACGCAGCCCGAGGACGGGACCAGCCACGTCAGCATCGTCGACGCAGGCGGCCAGGCGGTGTCGCTCACCACCAGCGTCGAGAGCGCCTTCGGCGCGCGGCTGATGAGCGACGGCGGCACCGGTCTGGCCGGCGGTTTCCCGCTCAACAACCAGCTCACCGACTTTTCCTTCGTACCCGCCGATGCGGCCGGCCGGCCGGTGGCCAACCGCGTGCAGCCGGGCAAGCGGCCGCGCTCGAGCATGGCGCCGACCTTCGTCTTCGATGCCGCCGACGGCCGCCTGCAGATGGTGATCGGTTCGCCGGGCGGCGCGAGCATCATCCATTACACCGCGAAGACGCTGCTCGGCACGCTCGCCTGGCGACTCGATGCGCAGCGGGCCATCGACCTGCCGAACTTCGGCGCCTTCAACACGCCGGCGACGATGCTCGAGGCCGGCCGCTTTCCGCCGGCCACCGCGGCGGCGCTGCGCGCGCGAGGCCATGTCGTGAACGAGGTCGAGATGACCAGCGGCGTGCACGCGCTGCGGCGCACGCCGCGTGGCTGGTCCGGCGGCGCCGACGCGCGGCGCGAAGGGGTCGTGGCCGGTGACTGAGGCAGCCCGGTCTTCCCCGGCGGGCGGGGTGGTGGGCAGCGCGGCAGGCGGGGCCGCGGAACGGGCGGGCGCCGTGGCCGCCGCCGAGCGCCCGTTCCGCCTGGCGCGGCTGGCACTCGCGATCGTCGCGCCGGTGATCGTCTACGCCAGCCTGCGGCCGTTCCACGGCTGGCGCGATCCGGGCACCGGCCTCTTCGCCTTCCTGCTGACCACCGACGGCCTCGGCTCGTCCTTCGATGCCGTGCTCAACGTCGTCGGCTACCTGGTGTGGAGCGTCTGCCTCGTGCTCGCGCTGTACCCCCGGCTGCGCGGCCGCGCCGCGCTGGTGGCCGGCATCGTGCTGCCGGCGCTGTGCAGCCTGTCGGTGGAGGCGGCGCAGGCCTACCTGCCGGGGCGCGTCGCGTCGGCGGCGGACGTGGGCACCAACAGCCTCGGCGCCCTGCTCGGCGCCTGGCTCGCGGTGCGGCTGACTCCATGGCTCACGGACCACCGCGGCGGCCGCGCGCTGCGCGAGCGCTGGCTGGTGCCGGGGCACCGCACCGAGCTCGGGCTGCTGCTGCTGGCGGCCTGGTTCGTCGGTGTCTTTGCCCAGCGCACCTGGCTGTTCGGCACGGGCGACTTCCGGGGCAACCTGCAGGTGGCGGTGGACCCAGGCGTGCCGGCGTGGCTGCTGGCCACGGCCGAGGCCTTCGTCGTCGGTGCGAACCTGCTCGCCGCCTGCCTCGTCCTGCGGCTCGTGCTGGCCGACGGTGCCGGGCGGCGCCGCTGGTTCTTGCTGCTTGCGACGGCGGCACTGGCGATGCGCGTGATCGCGCAGCTCGCGTTCTGGCCGCCGAAGGCGCTGTGGGCGTGGATCACGCCCGGTGCGCTGCTCGGCGTGCTGGCCGGCCTCGCGGCGGCGTCGGCGCTGCGCGGCCTTTCGCGCAGCGGCACGGCCCGTGCGGTGATCGTGCTCGCGGTCGTGGCCGTCCTGGCGGTCAACCTCGCCCCGGCCGACCCCGCGGTGTGGCTGCAGCGCGGCTCGCCGCGAGAGTCCACGCTGATCGGGCTCGTGCTGGTGTCGCGCTATGCGTCGAAGGCCTGGCCGCTGCTGGCCGTGGCCTGGTGCGCGTGGACGCTGTGGGCGTCGAGGGCGCGCTCCGGCGCCGCCGCTGCCGCAGAACGGCGGCGATGACTCGGTTCGGTCGGCCGGCTCAGCTGCTGCGCTGCGATCGGCGCGAGCGTTGCACCAGCAGCGCCACCAGCATCGCCGCGGTGGCCGAGCCGGCCAGGATCGGCGAGCCCTTCAGCAGCAGCGCGAGGCCGTCCACCGTCTCGGCGCTGACCTGCTGCACGTGCTGCACCAGCGCCACCATGTCGCTCGAGCGCACGCGCTGCAGGTCCTGCACCGCGGGGCGGAACTCGGGCCAGCCGCCGTGCAGGCGCAGGTGGGCGAAGATGCCGTTGCCGATCGCGGCCAGCGAGAGCAGGCCGAGCGGGCGCAGCAGCATCGCCAGCAGCGCGCGCTGCTCCTCCTGGGGTGCGGCCTCGTAGACGCGCGCCACCAGCACCGGCAGCTCGTCGTCGATCTTCGCGCTCTGGATCGATCCAGCGGTGGCCGATGCCGCTGCTCGCATCTGTTCGGGTTCGTGGTGCATCTCGGTCTCCCGCGCGCATCTGCATCTCGGTCGGATCCGGCCTGCCGTGCGGAAGTTCACGGCGGTGGGGCGAGTCGGGCGCTGATTCTGGGCCGACGCCGTGTCGATCTCGCGACGACGCTCGAGCTGTTGCGTGACGAAACGCAACGCGCAGGGCCGCGAGTGTCGCGTCTCCCTAGTTTGAATTGGAACCTGGGCGCTCGACGCCTGCGGCCTGCGCGGACGCGGCCTCGACGATTCGTGGTGCCGGCGCCGGCTGCCAGACGCCGTGCTCGTTCAGGACGCTGGCGCGCGCCGCGTTGTGCGGATGCCGTGCCGCCTCGGCCAGTGTCAGCACCGGGCTCACGCATGCGTCGGTGCCCTCGAACCGCGCTGCCCATTCGTCGCGTGTGCGTGTCGCGAAGCGCGCCGCGATGCACTCGCGCAGGCGCGGCCATGCGGCCGGGTCGTCGCGCATCGCGGCCTGTTCGGTCGTGAGGCCGACGCCCTCGCAGAGCAACCGGTAGAGCCGCGGCTCGTTGGCGCCGACGGCCACGTGGCGGCCGTCGGCGGTGGCATCGGTGTCGTACCAGGGACGGCCGCCGTCGAGCGAGTTGCTCGCGCGCGCTCCGTCCTGCCAGTGCCCGGCGGCGATGCGGCCGAAGATTATCGCCATCAGCGACAGCGCGCCGTCGACCGTTGCCGCGTCGACGATCTGGCCGCGGCCCGTGGTGCGCGCGCGCAGCAGGGCGGCGAGCACGCCGAAGGCGAGGTAGAGCGCGCCACCGCCGAAGTCGCCGACGAGGTTGAGTGGCGGCACGGGCCTGCCGCCGCTGACGCCGCCCGGACCGGGCGGGCCGCCCGGGCCGATCGCGTGCAGGACGCCGGCCAGCGCGATCTAGTCGATGTCGTGCCCGGCGCGCGGTGCCAGCGGGCCCTGCTGGCCCCAGCCGGTCATGCGGCCGTAGACGAGGCGTGGATTGCGTGCGTGGCAATCCGCCGGCCCGAGCCCGAGCCGCTCCATCACGCCGGGGCGGAAGCCCTCGAGCAGGATGTCGGCGCGCTCGACCTCCGCGAGCAGGGCCTCGCGGCCTGCGGGCGACTTCAGATCGAGCACGAGGCGCCCGGCGCGGCCGCGTGTCGTCACCGGGTCGTGCCGCACCTCGTCGCGGCCTTCGGGGCCAGGGCGCTCGACGCGCAGCGCCTAGGCGCCGTGATCGGCGAGCAGCATCGCCGCGAAGGGGCCCGGCCCGATGCCGGCCAGTACGACGACCCGCACGCCTTGCAGCGCGCTGCCGGTCGCTTCCGCGGCGGCGCTCACGCCGGCCTTCCGGCTTGCGGCACGCGCTGCGTCGCGCCGGCCTTCGCGGCAAGGGCCAGGGCGGCCTCGCGCACGAGTGCGGGCCCCTTGTAGATGAGCCCGGTGTACAGCTGCACGAGATCGGCGCCGGCCTCGCGCTTGGCCACCGCGTCGGCGCCGCTGAGCACGCCACCGACGCCGATGATCGGGAAGCGCGCGGGCAGGTGCGCGCGCAGCCGGCGGATCACCCGGTTGCTTGCCTCGAGGACCGGCCGCCCCGACAGGCCGCCCGCCTCGCCGGCGTGGGGCTGGCCTTGCACCGCCTCGCGCGAGACGGTCGTATTGGTTGCGACCACGCCGTCGATGCCGTGCCGCACCAGCGTCGAGGCAATGAGGTCGACCTGCGCATCGTCGAGGTCGGGCGCGATCTTCACGAACATCGGCACCTGGCGCCGCCACTGCTCGGCGAGCTCGTCGCGCCGCGCGCGCAGCGCCGCCAGCAGGGCGTCGAGCGCCTCGTCGGACTGCAGCGCACGCAGGTTCTTCGTGTTCGGGCTGGAGATGTTCACGGTGACGTAGTCGGCGTGCGGGTACACGCCGGCCAGCCCGAGCAGGTAGTCGTCGGCGGCGCGCTCGATCGGCGTGGCCGCGTTCTTGCCGATGTTCAGGCCGACGATGCCGCCGGCGGCGCGGAAGCTGCGCGCGCGCTGCACGTTGGCCACGAAGGCCTCGAGCCCGTCGTTGTTGAAGCCGAGCCGGTTGATGAGGGCCTCGGCCTCCTTCAGGCGGAACATGCGCGGCTTCGGGTTGCCCGGCTGGGCCTTCGGCGTCACCGTGCCCACCTCGATGAAGCCGAAGCCCATCGCGCCGAGACCGTCGATGCAGCGGCCGTTCTTGTCCAGGCCCGCCGCCAGCCCGATGCGGTTGGGGAAGCGCAGGCCCGCCACGGTGACGGGGTCGTCCACCCGCTCGCGCGCCCAGGCGCACATGGCCGGCGTGTTCTGCATGCGCGCGAGCACGTCGAGCGTGAGGTCGTGCGCCGCCTCGGGATCGAGGCCGAACAGGAAGGGCCGGGCGAGCCCGTAGGGCAGGGCGGGAAGGCGCAGGAAGGACATGGCGCATTGTCTCAGCCGGGCCAGCCCCGCCACCTCCGGATAATCGGCGCCATGACGCAAGACGAATTGAAGGCGCTGGTCGGGCGCGCGGCGATCGACCACGTGACACCCGGCACGATCGTGGGCGTGGGCACGGGCAGCACGGTGAACCACTTCATCGACGCGCTGGCCGCGATGAAGGTGCCGGTGGCGGGCGCCGTCAGCAGCAGCCGCGCCAGCACCGAGCGCCTGCTGGCGCGGGGCATCCGCGTGCTCGAGGCGAGCGACGTCGAGCGGCTGCCCGTGTACGTCGACGGCGCCGACGAGATCGACCCGCGCGGCTGCATGATCAAGGGCGGCGGCGCCGCGCTGACGCGCGAGAAGATCGTCGCCGACCTCGCCGAGCGCTTCGTCTGCATCGCCGATGCGAGCAAGCGCGTCGAGGTGCTGGGCCGCTTTCCGCTGCCGGTGGAGGTGATCGCGATGGCGCTGCCGCAGGTGGCCCGCCGCTTCGCCCGCCTGGGCGGCGAGGCGGTGCAGCGCGCCGGCGTGCTCACCGACAACGGCCACCCGCTCCTCGACGTTCGCGGCCTCGCGATCACCGACCCGCTCGCGATGGAGACCGAGATCAACCAGTGGCCGGGCGTGGTCACGGTCGGCATCTTCGCCCGCCACCGCGCACAACTGTGCCTTCTCGGCACGCCCGACGGCGTGCAGACCCTGCGCTACTGACGCAGCCGCGCGATGCCCGGCCGGTGGCGCGGCGGGTCACGCGGCCCGGCGGCCCCCGAAGGGTGGCTCAGCGCGAGGCGAGGCCGCGGCGTGCATCGCGCGCGCGGTAGCGCGCGGCATCGACCGCGTCGAGCAGGTCGGTGTCCACCGGGATCGGCGTGTCGCACACCCACGCCGCCAGCACCTGCGCACCGAGGGCCGAGCCGGTGAGCCCGCGCGAGCCGAGGGCACCGAGGACGAAGAGGCCCGAGGCGCGCGGCACATGGCGAGGCTGCGAAAGCCGCGCGCCGGCGGCGCCTTCGCGCGCCGGGCGTGCGTCGTCCAGCGGCAGCGCGCCGACGAGCGGCAGCCGATCGTCGGCGTGGCACCGCCAGCCGACACGGCCGCCCAGCACGCCGGGCTCGGGCAGGTCGAGGCGCAGGCCGGCCAGACGCTGCAGCACGGCCAGGTTGTGCAGATGGTCGGGCGCGCGCAGGCTCGTGTCGTCGTCGCCGGTCGATTGCGTGGCGCCGCACAGCAGGCCGCCATCGGGCAGCGGTATCACGTAGCCGTTGCGGGCCAGAGGCAACCGCGGCAGGGACCGGCCGCGCAGCAGCGTCGGCGGCAGCTGCGTCACCTGGCCGCGCGAGAGGCCGAGGCGCCAGCCGCAGGGCGGCGACCCCGCGTCGCCCGTTGCCGGCACGAGCCGTGCCGCATCGGCTGCGTTGGCCAGCACCACGAGGTCGGCCTCGGCCTGCGGCCGGCCCTGGGCGTCGCAGGCGAGCCAGCGCGTGCCGCGCCGCTGCAGTTGCGCGACCGGGCACCCCGTGCGCAGCCCGATGCCGCTCGCTGCAGCCGTGCCGCCTTCGTCTCCGCCCAGGATGCGGCGGACGAGCGCCGAGGGATCGACCCAGCCGCCCCCCGGAAAGAACCACGCCGGGCCGATGCCAGGCACGCCAGCCAGCGCCTCGGCGGCCTGGCCGTCGAGGGCCTGGACGAGGTCGGCCGGCCAGGCCGCGGCCATCCGTTGCAGGTCGTCCGCGTGGCCGCCCAGGTGAAGGACACCGCCGAACTGGCCGGGCACGGGCACGGCCCCGAGGTCGCGCCCGTCGACGAGTGGGGCGATGAGCCGCTGCGCCTGCAGTGCCGCCGCGCGGTGCCAGCGCGCATGCGCGCCGTCGTCGCGCGCCACGAGGCTGCGCACGAGCCCGGCCCGGTTGCCCGATGCAGCACTGGCGGGCGCCGGGGCCGCTTCCAGCACGGTGACGACGAGCCCTTGCGCGGCCAGCGCGCGCGCCGCCATGGCGCCGGCAAGGCCGGCGCCGACGACGATCGCATCGCGAGCCCCGGGCAGCCCCGACTGGCGTCGGGCCACCGGGGCGGGGCGGTGCCGCGGGATGAAGCGGGCCACCGTCATCTCGCGCTTGCCGGCGAAGCCGGGGGCCCGCTCGACCTCGAAGCCCCCCAGGGCGAGGCCGTCACGCACGCTGCGCGCCACGCTCCAGGTGGCGGCCGTGGCCGCCATCGCGCACAGCGCAGGCAATGCGGCGAACAACGCCTCCGACCACATCTCGGGGTTGTGCGCGGGCGCGAAGCCGTCGAGGAAGACCGCGTCGGCGCGCAGTTGCAGCCGACGCAGCCACGTGCCCGCGTCGCCGAACGCCAGCAGCAACTCGACACGCTCGTCGTCGAAGGCGAGGCGGTGCAGGTCGCCGGTGAGGGGTGGCCAGGCCTCGCGCAGCCGGGCCGCGAGCGGCGCGACGGCCACGGTGTCGTCGTCGCCGGCTGCGAGCACGGCGGCGTGCACGCGGGCCAGGTCGACGCGGGTCGGCGGGTGCTTGTCGATCGCCACGTAATGCAGCCGCGTGCTGCGCGCCGGGTCGCGCCGCCAGGCCGCCCAGGTGGCGAGGAAATTGAGGCCCAGGCCGAAGCCGGTCTCGAGGATCACGAAGCGCGATCGGTTCCGCCACCGTTCGGGCAGGCCGTTGCCGCGCAGGAAGACGTGGGCAGCCTGAGCCAGGGCCCCGGCACCTGCGTGATAGCGGTCGTCGAAGGCGCACGCGTACGGAATGCCGTCGGCGTCGAAGTCGATCGATGCCGGCGCGATGGGCGCGGTCTTCACGGGCGAACGAGCGGAGCCGTGTCCGGCGGGGCGGGTCGGCCGGAAGCCTCGCACCCGGAGAGGCTCGCGCCACCGCTGGCGCCAGAGACGCCGGCGGGAGCCGACGGGCCGATCGTGCCGCTCGTGCCGGGCGGATCGGTGGGACCCGCGGCGCCATCGGCGCCGACGGCTGCGCCGGCGCGCGCCGCCAGCCAGGAGAGCAACGGCTCACGCACGCCATCGAGGCCCCGATAGGCGAGCACCTCGTCGCTCATGCTGGAGATCGCCGCGTGCAGGGCCGCGGCGCGATGCGCGTCGGCCACCGCCTCGGCCAACGGGGTGACCGCCACCTCGATCGTGAAGACGGCCTGCCCGAGGTCCGGCAGCGGGATGAAGGTCTGCCGTTCGGTGCGGAACCACGCCCGGTCGACCGGCGTCGCCTGCCACCGCGGGCGCGCCACGCGGTCGGGGTGCGCATGCAGGCGCGGATGGTCCGTGACGGTCCAGACGAATCGCTCCCAGCGCGCCGGGGCGCCTGGGGCCATCGCGGGGTCCGCGCTGGTGCGGTTGGCGGCATCGTCGGCCTGCGCATCGAGAAGGACCTTCGGAGCGTCGGCACCGGCCCCCGACGGCCGCGGCGGCGGCGTGCCGCCGCTGACCAACTGCACGAGCGATGCCGAGGCCTTGAGCAGCAGCGCGTTGTCGGCGACCGGCGCATGCACTTGCGCGAAATGCCGGCCCACTTTCTCCTCCGGCGCCCAGTGGCTGGGCAGCGCGACGGCCAGCCACGGCACCGTGCCGTCGCGCGCGTCGACGATGGCGAAGTCCTCGGCAAAGGCGAGCGACAGCAGCCCGGCCAGGCGCCACGGGGCGGGCAGACCGCGCAGGCAACGCGCGACCTCGTCCCCGAGGCCGAAGCGGCCGGTGCCGGTCTGCACGACGTCGCCGTCGCCTTCGACGGCCGTTGCCAGGTGCAGCGCGTGCGCGCGCCGGCCGTCCCAGGCCCAGGACCGGGGATGCTCGGCAGCGGCGTGTCGGCACAGCGCCAGCAGCGTCGGCCCGGCGTCGAAGCCCTCGCGCGCCAGCAGCGCCTGCGGCGCGAAGGCCGACAGCACGGCAAGCTTCTCGCGCTGGTGGCGCGAGCCGGGGATCAGCGGGGTCAGGTGCGCCGCGCCCGGCGCCATCCGCCGAAGGCCCGGCTGCATGCGGAACGGCGCCCGGACGGCGGCGTCGAAATCGAAGGACATGGAGCCAGCATAAACACGAACGGGCACCCTCGGTGCCCGTCGTTCCGCGCCGGTGAAACGGCGACCATCCTGCCCACCCGCGCGAGCGACGCGCGGCCGGCAGCGGCGCGCCGTCAGACGCGCTTGCGGTACTCGTGCGTGCGGGTGTCGATCTCGACCTTGTCGCCGTCCTCGACGAACAGCGGCACGCTGATCTCGAAGCCGGTGCCGACGAGCTTGGCCGGCTTCATCACCTTGCCCGACGTGTCGCCCTTGACGGCCGGCTCGGTGTTGATCTGGCGCACGACGGTGGTGGGCATCTCGACGCTGATCGCCTTGCCGTCGTAGAAGGTCACTTCCACGGGCATGCCGTCTTCGAGGTACTGGATGGCGTCGCCCATGTTCTCGGCCTCGACCTCGTACTGGTTGTACTCGCCGTCCATGAACACGTACATCGGGTCGGCGAAGTAGGAGTAGGTGCACTCCTTCTTGTCGAGCACTATGGGGTCCATCTTGTCGTCGGCCTTGAACACCACCTCGGCGCCGCCGCCGTTGAGCAGGTTCTTCATCTTCATGCGCACGGTGGCTGCGTTGCGGCCGCCGCGGCTGTACTCGGTCTTGAGCACGACCATCGGGTCCTTGCCCTGCATGATGACGTTGCCGGCGCGAATTTCTTGAGCGAGTTTCATGGTGGGTCTTCCCGGGCGCTGCGAGGCGCCTCTATGAGGGGTGCCGCGAGAGGCCGTGGCCTCCCTGGCGAAGCTGCTCATTTTAGCAGCAGGCGCCTTCCCGGGCCGGCCCGTCGCGCCGCCGCGCCTGCACGAAGCGGCGAAGCTGGGTTGCCAGGTCCTGCTGGGCCAGCAGGCGCTCCCGCGCCGCCTCGATCGCGGCCCGCCATGCCGCCAGCGGGGGCAGGCCCGGCCACGGTGCCAGGCCGTTCCAGGCGCGATGGGCCGCCACGGCCCCGGCCGGCAACCGGAGCGTGGACATCAGGGCCTCCAGCTTGGCGGCGTGCGCGCCGTCGGCCTGCGGGTACGCCTGCCAGAGGAACGGCGCGCCGGCCCAGAGGGCGCGCACGAGGGAGTCTTCGCCGCGCACCGCGTTCAGGTCGGCCGACCAGAGCAGGTGGTCGAACTCGGCCTGCTCGAGCCAGGGCAGGCGGGCGAGGCGCACCGAGGAAGGCGCCGCGTGCACCAGCGTCTGCGCCGGGCCGGGCGCGAGCAGCAGCAGCGTCGGCGCCTCGCCCAGCGAGGCGAGCCAGGGGCCGATGGCGGCGCCGGCATAGCAGAAGAGCGTGGCCACACGCTCACTCGGCCGGCGCGCGAGCCCCCGGCCGGCGAGCCACGCGTCCCGGTCGAAGGCCGCGCGCCGCTGCATCAGGCCGGGCTCGCGCAGCAGCCCCCCGGTGCCGGCGGTGAAGCCGGGGAAGAAGAACCACTTGCGCAGCCCGTCGGGCCGGGGCGAGGCCAGGCCGTGCGAGCGCTCGACGTAGTCCTCGGCGCTCAGGTACTCGAGGTTGATCCACACCGGGTCGACCGCTCGCATCGCCCGCACGTACGGTTCGGGCGGGTCGCAGCCGAAGGCTTCGATGACGACCTCGGCCGCGTCGACGGGCCCCGGCCAGCGAAGCACCGCCACGCCGGGGGCGACGGTCGTGCGTTCGGGTGCCATCCATTCGAGCGCGGACGGGTCGTCGACGACGAGCCGCACCCGCGCGCCCGAACCGGCCAGCTGGGCCGCGAGGCGCCAGCAGACCCCGATGTCGCCGTAGTTGTCGATGACGCGGCAGAAGATGTCCCAGCGCGCTCCGGCGCCTGTGCTCGCCATGGTGGAATTATCGAAGGCGGCAGAATCCTGGCGCGATGAAGAAGCGTGCCGCACCGGATGCCGTGGCGCCCCCGCCGCCCCGTGCCGTGCCGGCCGACGGGGTGGATCGCCACGCGCGGCCGCCGGCCTCGGTGCCGGCCGCCGCGCCCGCCGACGGCGCGGTGAGCGCCGAGGCCGCGCGCGAGATCCTGCTTGCCGAGGTGGCGGCCCTGCCGGGGCTGCCGGGCGTGTATCGCTGGATCGATGCGCAGGACCAGGTGCTCTACGTCGGCAAGGCCCGCAATCTGAAGAGCCGGGTCTCCAGCTACCTGCACCGCGGCCACGACGGCACGCGCATCGGCCAGATGGTGTCGCGCATCGCGCGCCTGGAGACGACCGTGGTTCGCAGCGAGGCCGAGGCGCTGCTGCTGGAGAACAACCTCATCAAGGCGCTGGCGCCGCGGTTCAACATCCTCTTTCGCGACGACAAGAGCTATCCGTACCTCAAGATCACCGGCGCCCCCGGCAAGAGCGGCGCCGACGCGGACGCTTCCGCCGCGGCCGAGGTGCGGTACCCGCGCGTGGCCTACTTCCGGGGCGCGGTCGACCGGCGGCATCGCTACTTCGGGCCGTACCCCAACGCATGGGCGGTCAAGCAGACCATCCAGCTGGTGCAGAAGGTGTTCCGCCTGCGCACCTGCGAAGACACCGTCTTCCGCAACCGCAGCCGCCCTTGCCTGCTGCACCAGATCGACCGCTGCTCGGCGCCGTGCGTCGGCGCGGTGAGCGTGGCCGACTACGCCCGCGACGTGCGCGACGCCGAGCGCTTCCTGCGCGGCGAGGCGCAGGCGGTGATCGAGGACCTGCAGGCGCAGATGATGGGGCACGCCGAGGCGCTGGCCTTCGAGAAGGCGGCGCAGGTGCGCGACCGCATCGGCTCGCTGTCGCGCGTGCTGCACCAGCAGGCGGTCGAGGCCAGCAGCCTGTCGGCGGCGGACAAGGATGTCGACATCCTGGCCGTGAAGGTGGCCGGCGGCCGCGCCTGCGTGAACCTCGCGATGGTGCGCGGCAGCCGGCACCTCGGCGACCGCGCCTACTTCCCGACGCACGTCGACGAGGGCGCGGCGATGGCCGGCGACACCGAGGAGGGAGCGCCGGCCCGACGCGACCCCGAAGGCGCGGTGCTGGAGGCCTTCGTCGCGCAGCACTACCTCGGGCAGCCGGTGCCGCCGCAGCTCGTGACGAGCCACCCGCTCGATCCGTCGCTCGTCGATGCGCTGGCCGCCGCCGGCGGCGTGAAGGTGCGCGTCACGCACCAGCCGCGCGAGCAGCGGCGCGTCTGGCTGGAGATGGCGATGCGCGGCGCCGAACTGGCGCTGGCGCGGCTGCTGGCCGAAGAAGGCTCGCAGCAACAGCGCACGCGCGCCCTCGTCGAAGCCCTCGATCTCGATGTCGAGGACCCCGCCGAGCTGCGCATCGAGTGCTTCGACATCAGCCACACCGCCGGCGAGGCGACGCAGGCCAGCTGCGTGGTCTACGAGGGGCATCGCATGCAGCCGTCGCAGTACCGCCGCTTCAACATCGAGGGCATCACCGGCGGCGACGACTACGCGGCGATGCGCCAGGTGCTGATGCGCCGGTATGCCCGCCTGGCCGAGGCCGTGGCGGCGGGGCGCGCCGAGGGCCACGAGGCCGGCGAGAGCGCCGACGGGGAGCCGGACCGTGCCGGGGCGGAAGCGGCCGGGGACGTGCCGTCCCGGGCGGAAGAGGGCGCCTGCGCGGGGGTCGAGGCGGGACCGGGGGCGGATACGGCGGCGGATGCGGCGCCGTGTGCGGCAACGGGTGCGGCAGCGGGTGCGGCGCCGGACTCGGTGGTGGACGGGGCGGCAGCACCTGGCCAAGTCCCCGCCCGCAAGCCCAGGCCCCGGGCGGCCTCGCGGTCCGCGCGCCTGCCCGATCTCGTGCTCGTCGACGGGGGGCGTGGCCAGGTGGCCGTGGCGCGCGAGGTGTTCGAGGAGATCGGGCTCGACAAGGGGCTGATCGCCGGCGTCGAGAAGGGCGAGGGGCGCAAGGTGGGCCTGGAGGAACTGGTCTTCGCCGACGGCCGCCCGAAGGTGGCGCTGGGTCACGACTCGGCCGCGCTGATGCTGGTGGCGCAGATCCGCGACGAGGCGCACCGCTTCGCCATCACCGGCATGCGGGCGCGGCGCGCCAGCGTGCGCACCGGCGGCAGCCGCCTCGAGGAGATCCCGGGCGTCGGCCCGCGCAAGCGGGCGCGGCTGCTGCAGCGCTTCGGCGGGGTGCGCGGCGTCGTCAACGCCGGGGTCGACGACCTCGCCAGCGTCGAGGGCATCTCGCGCGAGCTGGCCGAGGAGATCTATCGCGCGCTGCACTGAAACCGCCCCGGCGCGGCGGTTGCCGCGGATGCGGCGAGAATGCGGCCGGCCGCGCCCGGCGCAGGGGCGCGCCCGGACCGCCCGACCGAACCCATGTTCCTCACCGTCCCGACGCTGCTGACCTGGGCGCGCATTGCCGCGATTCCCCTCATCGTGGGCGTCTTCTACATGCCGTGGCCGGCGGAGATGCGCAACGTCATCGCCACCGTGCTGTTCGTGCTGTTCGCGCTGACCGACTGGCTCGACGGCTATCTCGCGCGCAAGCTCAACCAGACCTCGGCCTTCGGCGCCTTCCTCGACCCGGTGGCCGACAAGTTCCTCGTCTGCGCCTGCGTGCTCGTGCTGGTGCACCTGAAGCGGGCCGACGTCTTCGTCGCGCTCATCATCATCGGCCGCGAGATCGCGATCTCGGCGCTGCGCGAGTGGATGGCCCACATCGGCGCCAGCCGCAGCGTGGCCGTGCACATGGTGGGCAAGGCGAAGACCGTCGTGCAGATGGTGGCGATCCCGTTCCTGCTCTACGACGGGGCGCTCTTCGGCGTGCTGGACACGCGCCTGTGGGGCACGGCGCTGATCTGGGTCGCCGCGGTGCTGACGATCTGGTCGATGGTGTACTACCTGCGGCGCGCGATCCCCGAGATCCGCGCCAAGGCCAGGTAGGCGCGGCCGACGGCGCATGAGCGGCACCGCGCCGTCCCGGCGGGAGGCGCCGCCGGCGGCCGCCCAGCCCGGCGCTTGGCTGGCGGCGATGCCGGCGGTCTTCGTGCTCATCTGGAGCACCGGCTTCGTGGTGGCGCGCTTCGGCATGCCGCACGCGGGGCCGATGTGGTTCCTCGCCTGGCGCTACGCGCTCTCGATCGCGGCCTTCGCCGTCTGGATCGCGCTCGTGCGCGCCCCGTGGCCGCGCGGGCGCATGCAGTGGCTGCACCTGGCGGTGACCGGCGTGCTGATGCACGCGATGTACCTCGGGGGCGTCTGGAGTGCCGTGCACGCAGGCATCGGTGCCGGCACGTCGGCGCTGGTGGTCGGCCTGCAGCCCGTGCTCACGGCGATCTGGGTGAGCGCGATGCAGGGCCGGGAACACCGCGTGGCGCCGCGGCAGTGGCTCGGCCTCGCGCTCGGCCTTGCCGGACTGCTGCTGGTGGTATGGCGCAAGCTCGGCACCGGCGAGGTCACGGCGATGAGCTTCTCGCTGTGCGTGATGGCGCTCGCGGCCATCACGACCGGCACGCTGTACCAGAAGCGGTTCGTCGAGCCGTGCGACGTGCGCACCGCCAACACCGTCCAGCTCGCCGCGGCGCTGCTGGTGACCGCGCCGCTGGCGTGGCTGGAGGACCTGCCCGTGACATGGCACCCCGAGCTCGTCGGCGCGATGGCGTGGTCGGTGCTCGGCCTCACGCTGGGTGGAAGCTCGCTGCTGTTCATCCTCATCCAGCGCGGGGCGGCGACGCGCGTGACGAGCCTGCTGTATCTCGTCCCGCCGTGCACCGCCGTGATGGCCTGGGCGCTGTTCGGCGAGCCCCTGGGCGCGACCGTGCTCGCGGGCCTGGCGCTCACGGCCACCGGCGTCTGGCTGGTCGTGCGCAGCCCCGCGCGGGGCACCGGTTGAGACGGCGATGCAGGGCCGTGTAACAGGCCATCGACGTAGGGCCGGGTGCCGGCCTTGTCAACGGTGGAATCACGCGCGACGCGGGCTGCGCACGCCGGCCACGGCTCTCGGCCGAGGCCTAGAATCCGCCTCCCGCCGATGAAGAGACCGACCCTCTGCAACTCAGCACCTTCGAGGAGGAAGCGAAGTGAACAAGAGTGAACTGATCGAACACATCGCCGCCCAGGCCGACCTGTCGAAGGCGGCGGCCGGGCGCGCGCTCGACGCCCTCACCGGCGCGGTGCGCACGGCCCTGAAGAAGGGCAGTTCGGTCACCATCACGGGCTTCGGCACCTTTGCCGTCACCAAGCGCGCGGCGCGCACCGGCCGCAACCCGCGCACCGCTGCGGCCATCAAGATCAAGGCCGCCAAGGTGCCCAAGTTCAAGCCGGGCAAGGCCCTTCGCGACGCGCTCTGAAGCGCCGTCGAACTCCGTGCCGACACCGTTCCGTTCGCGACGAAACCCGTGTCGAAGCGGGTGCTTAGCTCAGTTGGTAGAGCGGCGCCCTTACAAGGCGTAGGTCGGCGGTTCGAGACCGTCAGCACCCACCACGATCTCTCGGGCGCATCGACGCGGGGTGGACTCACCCTTCGATAGAATCACGCCCCGCCGGAAGAAGAGGAGCGAACTGCGGTTCGCTCTTTCTTTTCCGGCCTGCCTCTCCTCCTAATGCCTCCTGCCCGACTGGCGCGGCCGGCGCCAGCCGGCGCGGCTCGAGGGAACCGATCATGTTCGACTTCGTCCGCAATCACTCGCGCCTGACGCTCGGCTTCCTGCTGCTGCTGATCATCCCGTCGTTCGTCGTCTTCGGCATCGAGGGCTACTCGCGCTTCCAGTCGGCCGACCACGAGACCGTGGCCCGCGTGGCGGGGCAGAACGTGACGCGCGGCGAGTGGGACCAGGCCCACGAGCGGCTGATCGACCGTGCCCGCCGCCAGGGCCCCGAGGCGGCCGAGCCGCTGAAGACCGAGCAGGCGCGCATGGAGACGCTGGACGGCCTGCTGCGCGAGCGACTGCTGATGGCGGCGGCCACCGACCTGCACCTTTTCCCGACGGTGCCGCGCATGGCGCGCCTGTTCGATGCCGACCCGCAGTACGCGGGTCTGCGGGGTGCCGACGGCAAGCTCAGCCGGGAACTGCTGGCGCAGCTGGGCATGACGCCGGAGATGTTCGACCAGCGCCTGCGGCAGGACTACGGCATGCGCCAGGTGCTGGCCGGCATCGCCGGCTCGGGCTTCGCGCCGTCCGCGACGGCGGGGCAGTCGCTCGATGCGCTGCTGCAGCGGCGCGAGATCCAGGTGCAGCGTTTCGACCCCGTCGCCTATCGCGCGAAGGTCAGCCCCACCGACGCCGAGCTGGAGGCGTACTACCGCGCGAACCAGGCGCTCTTCCGCACGCCCGAGCAGGCCCAGATCGAGTACGTCGTTCTCGATGCCGAGGCCCTCGGCCGCGGCCTCGTGCTCGGCGACGACGAGCTGCGCAAGTTCTACGACGCGAACATCGCCCGTTTCACCGAGCCTGAAGAACGCCGCGCCAGCCACATCCTCATCCAGGCCGACAGCACCGCCACGGCCGAGCAGAAGGCCGCGGCGAAAGCGAAGGCGGCCGCGCTCTTCGAGCAGGCGCGGGCCCGGCCGGCCTCGTTCGCCGAACTGGCGAAGAAGAACTCACAGGACACGGCATCGGCGCCGCTCGGGGGCGACCTCGAGTTCTCGCGCCGGGGCGCGATGGCCAGCAAGGCGCTGGAGGATGCCGTCTTCTCGCTCGCACAGGGCCAGGTGGGCGGCCCGGTGGAGACCGAGTTCGGCTACCACGTCGTGATGGTCACCGCCGTGCGCGGCGGCAAGGCCCGGCCCTTCGACGACGTCAAGGGCGAGATCGCCGGCGAGTTGCGCAAGTCCAGGGTGGCCAAGGAGTGGCCTGCCGCCGCCGAGCAGTTCACCAACCTGGCCTACGAGCAGCCGGACAGCCTCAAGCCGCTGGTCGACAAGTTCAAGCTCGAGTCGAAGACGGCCACCGTCGCGCGCACGCCGGCGCCCGGCGCCACCGGCGCGCTGGCGTCGGCCAAGCTGCTGACGGCCGTCTTCTCCAGCGACGCGGTGCGCGACAAGCGCAACACCGACGCGGTGGAGGTGGGCACGAACCAGCTCGCGGCCGCGCGGGTGGTGCAGCACCAGCCGGCGCGCGTGCAGCCGCTGGCCGAGGTGCGCGACGCCGTGCGCGAGCGCGTCGTCGCAGAGCAGGCGGCGGCGCTGGCCCGCAAGGAGGGCGAGGCGCGCGTGGCCGCGCTGCGGGCGAACCCGAACGAGCCGCTCGGCGAGACGCTGACCATCTCGCGCATGCAGGCGCGCGTGCTGCCGCCCGCACTGCTCGACGCGGCGATGCGAGCCGACGCGTCGAAGCTGCCGCAGCTCTCGGGGGTCGACCTCGGGGCGGCGGGCTATGCCGTGCTGCGCGTGACGAAGGTGCTGCCGCGCGAGCCGACCCCCGGCGCGACGCCCGGCGGCCCGGACCTGCTGCGCGACCAGTACGCCCAGGCGTTCGCGATGGCGGAGACCGAGGCCTACCTGGCGGCGCTGAAGAAGCGCTACAAGCTCGAGGTGAAGCCGGCCGCGAAGGTGGTGGCCGCGGCCGCCGCCGCCTCGGCGGCGACGGGCTTCTGAAGCGATTCGCCGGCCATCGGCGAGCCGTGGCCGGCTGGCGGCGGAGGCTGGCCGCTATACTTCCGCCTCTCAGCGGTGGCTGTAGCTCAGTTGGTAGAGTCCCAGATTGTGATTCTGGTTGTCGTGGGTTCGAGTCCCATCAGCCACCCCATCCCAGCGTTTCATCAGGTCCCATGCCGGACCGAACTTCCCGCT